>Ga0181535_10002097_pt1 | contig 24840 bp, 15 predicted proteins | sample PEATcosm2014_Bin_44_FD_119774 | JGI IMG/M metagenome (GOLD analysis project Ga0181535, IMG submission 119774) | Peatland microbial communities from MTU Mesocosm Facility, Houghton, MI, USA - PEATcosm2014_Bin17_30_metaG | ecosystem: Environmental > Terrestrial > Soil > Wetlands > Peat | place...
AGGCGCAGATGGTCCCAGGTGCCCCAATTATCGCCGCTCCACTGGGCCGCGTAGCGCTGCCCGCCCGCGTAGGTGGCGCGGGTGATGACCAGCGGCCGCTCGTTGGGCCGAAAGCGCAGCAGGGCGTCGCGGGTGGCGGCGGACTCGAGCATGCCGTAAACGTTGTGGATTTCCGCGTGAGGGCGCGGCCCGTGGTCCGTTTGGTGCATGAGGTTCAGGTCGAACGTCGTCGGGTGTCCGGCGGTTGTAAAGATGGTCGGCTCATTCATATCCGTCAAGTAGCCGGCGATGCCCTCGTCGAGTTGCCCCTGGAAAAGCGAGCCCCACCAGGACCTCACTTTCTCCGAAGCGAAATCCGGAAACGCGCTTTCGCCCGGCCACCCCGCTCCGGTGAAAGGCGTTCCGTCCGGTTTTTTCAGGAAGTGGCCTCCGGAGAGGCCCTGCTGATAAACCCAGTAGGTGGGGTCCACTTTCACGTAGGGGTCGACAATGGCGATGATGTGGAATCCCTCCTGGCGCAAATCCGTGAGCATGCCGTGGGGATCAGGGAAGCGCGACTTGTCCCAAGTAAAGATGCGGAATCCATCCATGTAATCAATGTCCAGAAATATCCCGTCGCAGGGGATGCGTCGCTCGCGAAAATTGTCGGCAATGAATCTGACCCTGCGGTCCGGATAGTAGCTGTAGCGGCTTTGGATGTAACCCATGGCCCAGCGTGGCGGAAGTGGCGAGCGGCCCACCAGTTCCGTAAATCCCCCGATCACCTGTTTGGGAGTCGGGCCGGAGAAGAAGTAATAATTGAGTTCGCCGCCCTCCGCTCCGAACGACAGCAGGTCCGGCGATTCCTCTCCCAGATCGAAGGATGAGCGGTAGGTGTTGTCGAAGAAGAGGCCGTAGGCTCGCCCGTTGCGCAAAGCCAGGACGAACGGCACCGATTGGTAGAGCGGGTCGGTCGAGGCGTCGAACCCGGCCGGGTCGGTGTTCCACATCACGTAGGAACGGCCGCGCTTGTCGAGGGGGGTGCTTTTCTCCCCCAGGCCGAAGTATTGTTCGTCCGGTGGCATCCACTTCCAGCAGCGGACGCGCTGGCCTTCCCAGCTCATTCCCCGGTTCTCCGCATCCTTTGAGATCAGGCGGCCGTCCCGATCATAGAAAGCCAGGCGGAAGGGAGAAAGCTGGACGCGCACCTCCAGTTCGGATGTACGGACGACCCGCGAGTTATTCCCCGACATAAACTCCGGCGTGATCTTTGGCCAGTCGGTCTTTGCGACCGCATAGGAATAGTAAGGGTTTGGGGAGGTTCCCGGCGTCATCCGTACCCGGACCAGGTCCGCCGCCAACACCGTAACGACCACAGTCGCCTGGCGGCTGCGGAAGGCGATCTGATTGCCCTGGGGTTCGGACGGGGTCATGGCGCCCAGGCTTTGCCATTCTGCAAAGGCGGAGACTGCGAAGAAGAGAAGGCAGAAGGCAGAAAGCAGTAGGCGGTGGGCAGAATTCAGACTACGGTCCTTTGTTTTCATAGACATTCTCGCTTTGTTCCGTCTATTCGTTGGCGTCGGCGAAGGTCCACCGCGACGGCGCAAAGTCCCACCACCCCCAACCCCCCCTCGTCTGAGGAGGGGAGTTCCGGAATTCCCCTCCTTGGATAAGGAGGGGCTAGTGGTGGTTGATTTTTGGCCCGATCCTTTGTTTTCATAGACATTCTCGCTTTGTTCCGGCCATTCTCGTAACGCCTACCGAATGCCCGGAACAGCGCGACACACCATCCATGCAGCATTGTAGCCTATGATTTTGGGTTTGTCAAGAGACAACAAGTCCAGCTATATAGTTTACGGATATCTTAATAGTACTGCAGCGAGAGCGGGCGCCGTCATTTCGCCCAAAGGGAGAAACCCGTCCATGGCGGGGAATCCGATGGAATACCTCTGGCCGTGTATCCTTGCCGCGCAGGCCATTTATGTTGCGGCGAAGCGGTGATCGAGTGCCATCCGGTGTGAGGAGGGGCAGGACTCAGGAGTCAGGATGTAGCTCTTTCGACAATGGAGCCTGCGCGGCATTTGCCTCAACATCCTCGTCGAGGACAAACCTGGCCAGCCACTTTGGCGTGGCCCAGGACAGGCCATCGCGTTTGGCCGGGTCATTGCGGCCACGCCGAAAATTGAATTTGCAAAACAAGAACGCGAGGATGCTGCAGCCCGAAATAACCACCAGAATGACGCTTAGGAGTTTTGCCATTTGACGCCAAGCCTCCTTGAGGCTCAGTTTATACCTTCAGTGTCCGCTGAGCAATGCGAAAGCGTTTTCCTGTCTTTGCGGCCTTTGCGCACCTTGCGCCTTGGCGTGATACCGAAACGTCCTGCGCTGCTGCGAAAAACGAGAAAAGTGAGCAAAATGGCACAGACAGGATGTCCGAGTAGTTATTGAATATTCTTCACCCCCAGAAAGTCTTGCCACGTTACCTGAACACGGGGCCTCGCGATCACTCGGGGCCCCCTCTCCTCGGGACTTAGGAATCTATCTGCAAATTTTGACCCTCTTGCGCAATTCCGCTAATATTAACAATTTGGAGACTGGTTTCTGGAGCATTCAGGGGCGTTGATGTTACGTTTTCAAACTGCGGGCGAATCGCACGGGCAAGCTTTGGTGGCGATCCTCTCAGGTATACCGGCAGGCTTGGGAATCGATTTCGAGTACGTCGACCGGGAACTGAAGCGGCGCCAGGGCGGCTACGGGCGCGGGGGCCGGATGAAGATCGAGTCGGATGCCGCCCAGTTTCTCTCCGGCGTTCGCCATGGGCAAACCATCGGCTCACCCATCACTCTACTGATTTCCAATCACGACTGGGAAAACTGGAAACAGGCGCTGGCGGTTGCGGATAGTCCCGAGACGCGAGCCAAGCACAAAGCGCTGACGCGGCCTCGCCCCGGCCATGCCGACTTGGCGGGATGTCTTAAGCACAATTTCCCGGAGGCTCGATACGTGCTCGAACGAGCCAGCGCCCGCGAAACTGCGGCGCGTGTGGCCGCCGGGGCGGTGGCCAAGCTGTTCCTGAAGGAATTCGACATCGAGGTGGCGAGCCACGTGGTGGCAGTGGGAAGCGTGGTTCTGGAAGATGAACGTGTTGGGTTCGAAAGGGTGCTGGCGCTACGAGCCGCCGAGGAAATCGTGCTGGGATGCGTGGATGCGGCTGTGGAAGCGCGCATGAAGGAAGAGGTGGATAAGGCGCTCGAGGCTCGCGACACGGTGGGAGGGACCTTCGAAGTCATCGCCCACGGAGTCCCGCCGGGTTTGGGCTCCTGCGCGCAGTGGGACGAGCGGCTGGACGGACAATTGGCGCAAGCGTTGATGTCCATCCAGGCGGTCAAAGCGGTGGAAATCGGCGGCGGATTCCAAGCCGCAGGCCGTCCCGGCTCGCAGGTCCACGATGAAATCGGGTACGACAAGGCGAACTCCCGCTTCACTCGTAAATCGAACCGCGCTGGGGGCCTGGAAGGTGGAATCTCAAACGGCGAAGACGTGGTCGTGCGCGGATACGTGAAACCCATATCGACTTTGCGCCGCCCACTCGAATCGGTCGACTTGACGACCAAAGAGACGGCGACGGCGGCTTATGAGCGCTCCGATGTCTGCGTGGTGCCGGCGGCGGGTGTGGTTGGTGAAGCCATGGTGGCGCTCACCATCGGCCGGTCGTTCCTGGAGAAATTCGGCGGAGACTCGATCGTGGAAACGAAACGGAATCATTCCGCTTATATGGAGCAGGTGCGACAGTTCTAGTGTAGTGCGTCACGGATGCCTTTACTCAAGAGATTAGGCTGGCGCAGAGCGAAGCTCTGCGGTTTCGATTGATCCGAATGTCGCCAAAACGCAGAGCTTCGCTCTGCGCCAGCCTGGGATTACCTGCCGGCCAAAGGCCGGCGCTACAAGAGACACACGATGATCTTTCCAATTGTTAAGTACGGTCAGGAAGTCCTGGAAAAGCCTGGCGCTCCAGTGACCTTGTTTGATGGAAATTTGGCAAAGCTGGTGGCGGATATGTTCGAGACGATGTACGCCGCCAACGGCGTTGGACTTGCCGCTCCGCAGATAGGCATTTCCCTGAAGCTCTGCGTCATTGACGTTTCCTGCGGCAAGGATGCGAAGTCAAAATTGGTGGTTGCCAATCCCCAGGTTATCGCCACCGAGGGCGAACAGGCGGAAGAGGAGGGCTGCCTGAGCCTCCCTGATTTCCGCGCCAAGACCACTCGCCCCTTGCGTGCCACGGTTCGCGCTCAGGACGCTGACGGAAATGAAATCACGCTTTCCGGCGAAGGCTTGCTGGCGAGGGCTCTTTGCCACGAGTCCGACCACTTGGGCGGAAAGCTGTTCATCTCGCATCTGAGCCGGCTCAAGCGTGACTCCATCAAGCGGCAGATTCGTCGGATGGTTAAAGCGGGAGAGTGGTAAAGAAGTCATCAGTTTTCAGTTGTCAGTTGTCAGTCAAGGCGAGTGATGGCCCGCCCTCGCTGGATTGGGCTGAGTCTTTACTGAAAACTGATAACTGAAGACTGACAGCTTTTTGGCCATCAGTTTTCAGTCCTCAGTTGTCAGTCAAACCAGGTGACGAGGGCGAATGCTGGCGGCGCTCACGGCTCTTACTGAGAACTGATAACTGACGACTGATGACTTTTCCGATAACTGACGGCTGATGACTTTTCCCCATGGACCTCATCTTCTGTGGCACTCCCCAATTCGCTGTTCCCACGCTCGAAAGGCTGATCCAGGATAAGCATGAGATAAAGTTGGTGATGACCAACCCTGACGAACCGAGCGGCCGGGGTTACGAGACCAAGCCGTCGCCTGTGAAGCAAGCGGCTGTGGATGCGAGGCTGGAGGTTTTCCAACCGGCGAAGCTGAAGGACGAATCGACGGTCACGTTTCTTTCAAGATTGGAGCCTGATTGCATTGTGGTGGTTGCTTACGGCCACATTATCCCGCGCTGGATGATCGACCTTCCCAAACTGGGGTGCATCAACCTGCACGCCTCGCTCCTGCCGAAGTACCGCGGCGCAGCGCCGATTCAATGGGCGATCGCGCGCGGCGAATCCGTAACCGGCGTCACCACGATGAAAATCGACGCAGGACTCGACACCGGAGATATTTTGCTGAAACAGGAAGTGGCGATTGAATCCTCGGACACCACGGAGACCCTTTCCGAACGGCTGAGCGGCGTGGGCGCGGAGTTGATGGCGGAAACTCTGGGGAAATTGGGCCGAGGCGAGATTCAGCCGCAGCCGCAGGATCATTCCCAAGCTACTCTTGCCCCAATCCTGAAGAAGGAAGATGGCCGGATCGCCTGGTCGCTCAGTGCGGAAGAGATCGGGTGGCGGGTGCGGGGATTAAGGCCTTGGCCTGGAGCTTATACGAGTTTTCGCTCCAAGAACCTGCACATCTGGTCGGCTGCTCCCGCGGCTGGTCACGCCGGGGCTGAACAACAGCCTGGCACGCTTCTCCCCGAGCGTGGGCGTTTGCGCGTCGTGTGCGGTCAGGGAACGCTTCTGGAACTCCTGGAACTGCAGCTTGAAGGACGAAAACGTTTGGCTGCCCGGGATTTTCTGAATGGTATGCGCCCTGCCGAGGGCGAAAGGTTGGGCGGGAGGTAGCCATCACGCACCGACGGAGACAAACACCTTTGGATGTCATCCTGAGGAGTCCCGATCGGATCGGGACGACGAAGGATCTGCGTAGTTCGTTGAAGAGACAACTGCTGAGATTTTTCGCTTCGCTCAGAATGACAGCGTCGGCGCATTCCTCCTCAGAGGGAGTCAGTCCTTGCCTATCTCACCGGCCCGTTCGATTGCCTACCGAATCCTCCTACGACTCGAATCGGGTCGAGGGTTTGCCGTCGATCTCCTGCAAACCCCGGAAGTGTCCGCGCTGAAGGATGCCGACCGGCGATTGGCGACTGAGATCGTGATGGGCGTTCTCCGTTGGCGCGGGGAACTGGACTTTCGGATTGCCGAGGTTTCCGGGAAGCCTGTCGAGCGCCTTGACCCCGAGGTGTCGACGATACTCCGCCTGAGCGTCTACCAGATTCAGTTTCTCGCCAAGGTTCCGAAGCCGGCGGTGGTCAACGAAGCCGTGGAGATGACGAAAGCGGTGCGCAAACGATCCGCGGCGGGATTCGTCAATGCGCTCTTGCGCAAAGTCGCTCCGAGCGGCACAGGAACCCCACTGCGGTTCGAGGATCTCGACGAAGCGGGGCAGGCGAGCGTGCGCCGCACCGTTCCCACGTGGCTATTCAAGCGCTGGGGATCAATGGGCGATGACGTGGCCTGGCGGCTGGCCTGGGCAAGCACGCAAGTTCCTTCCACCGTGCTGCGCGTGGTCAACCTTGGCGAAGACATCGCTGGGTTGCGCGACGAGTTAGCGTCGGAGGGGGTGACGACCCAGCCGGGGAAATTCTCAGCGCGCGCCCTGGTGGTCACTTCAGGGAATGTGCAAGTCTCCCACGCGCTGCGGCAGGGGCGCGTGGTGATCCAGGACGAAGCTTCACAGCTAGTGATAAACCTTTTGATGGTCCACGAGGGGCAGCGCGTTCTGGATTTGTGCGCAGCACCCGGCATGAAGGCCGGGCAGATCGCGCAGAAGTTGGCGCGCGGAATACTTGTAACGTGCGACCGAAGCGCCTCGCGCCTTCGCACCATGGCCCGCCTGCTTCCTCAATGGGTTCCCAAGCAGGTGCAGCGGTTGGCGGTTCGCCTGGATGCAACCCAGGCTCTGCCCTTTGGCTGCCGGTTCGAGCGCATTCTCCTGGATGCGCCCTGTTCGGGGACGGGAACCCTTGCGCGCAACCCCGAGATCAAATGGCGGCTTCGCGAGGCAGACCTGCAACGCCTGGCAGAAGCTCAGGCGAAGATGCTGAAGGTGGCGCTTGAGAATCTTGACCCGGGCGGGCGACTGGTTTACGCCACATGCTCGCTGGAGTGCGAGGAAAACGAAGGCGTCGTTGAACGTGGGCTTGCAGAATCGCCGCAATGTCGCCTCGTTTCGCGGGCAGAGCTTGAGTCTGAGCACCCCACGCTCAGTCCGCTAATCGACCCGGAAGGTTACTTGCGTACCCGCCCCGATTTGCATAACATGGACGGTTTTTTTGCGGCTGTGATCGAGCGGAAGGGCACGTGAAAAGCAGATCCTTCGCTTCGCTCAGGATGACATGTCATTCTGAGCGAAGCGAAGAATCTGCATTTGGTTGCGGCTTTGTTTCGATGTGCGTTTAAACCCTCAACACAGAGCACACGGAGGGTCTCCGTGATCTCTGTGTTTAATCTTTTGCTCTGCCACAGAGAGCACGGAGAAGACCTGAACAACGCCGCAGGAACTGGCTCGACAAGGCCCGACCAAAGGTGATCACGAATGACACGTAAGAGTCTGCCACTCGTCTATATTCTTCAATTCTGGGTGATATGCGCAGTTATAGCCATCAGTCCCTCGTCTGCCGCCGCGCAGACTTCAAGCAGTGAATCCTTTGAGCGCGATCCCAAGCAAGCTATCGATGAAACTTACACCGAACACATCAAGAAATACACGACCGCGCCCGCCTTGAACTCGCCGCTGACCGATTATCTGCCGGTGTCCAGCACCGTGCCTACTCCCGCGAAGGTGTTGGGGGATGTGGCGGGGGCACCCGACATGCTGCCCTACGCGGAAGACGTGTACCGGTATTTTCGCTTTCTGGCCGCGGCCTCACCTCGGGTGAGAGTGTTCACAATCGGCCATAGCGAAGAAGGGCGTGAGATGATCGCCGTGGCGGTTGCCGATGCGGCCCTGCTCGATCACGCCAAGGAAAACAGCTCGCGCCTGGCGCAGCTTGGCGATCCCAGGAGTCTGAAGTTGGATGACGCCAAGGCGCAGGCGCTGGTTGACCGCTCATATCCGATTTATTACATCACCGGAACAATTCACTCACCGGAGACGGGCGCGCCCACGGCGCTGATGGAGTTAGCGTATCGGCTCGCTGTGGACAATGCCCCTTACGTGCAGTACGTCCGGACCCACCTGATCACGCTGATCACGCCGGTGGTGGAAGTGGATGGGCGCGACCGAATGGTGGACGTCTACAAATGGCATAAAGCGCATCTGGGGGAGAACTGGCCACACCTGATTTACTGGGGCCACTACGTCGGGCACGACAACAATCGCGATGCCATGGCCATGACGCTCGAGCTCTCCAAGAATGTCTTGAACACCTATCTCGAGTGGCACGCCCAGGTTCTGCACGACCTCCACGAGTCGGTGCCGTTCCTTTATGACAACACGGTGGGCGATGGCCCTTACAATTCCTGGATCGATCCCATCCTGACTAACGAATGGTCAATGATCGCTTCCGACAACATGGCGCGCATGCAAGCTTTCGGCATGCCGGGCGCGTTCACACACGGTAACTTCGACACCTGGAGCCCCGGCTACCTGATGTTCATGGCTGCTTTCCATAACGGCATCAGCCGCCTTTACGAAACTTTCGGCAACGGCGGAGCCGACACGGAGAAGCGGGTGCTCTCGCCCGATGAATATGCGCGCACCTGGTACAAGCCCAATCCGCCCTATCCCACGGTGGTGTGGTCCCAACGCGACAACAACAACTATGAGCAAACTGCGCTGCTGACTTCTCTTTCCTACTTTGCGCATAATGCGAAGCTCTTTCTGAGCAACTTCTACTTGAAAAGCAAGCGCTCGATCGAGAAGCCTGCCAGTGACGGGCCGGCTGCTTACGTGCTGGCGCAGGACGCGAGATTTCTGAACCGCCAGGTCCAGTTGCTGAAGGTGCTTGCGTTGCAGCACGTCGAGATACAGCGCCTGACGCAGGCGGCAACAGTGGCCCTGCCTTCGCCTTCCCACAAAGAAGGGGAAGAAACAAACCCGGAAACGCCGCCACCGCCAACCTCTCAGACGTTTCCTGCCGGCAGCTTTGTGATTCGCATGGACCAGCCTTTCTCGCGGATCGCCGATACACTGCTGGATCGCCAGTACTGGTCGCCGGAAGACCCGCAGAAAGAACCTTACGATGACACTGGCTGGTCTTTCGGCGACCTCTTCAACGCCAAAGTATCGCGCGTTACGGATAGCCACATCCTGGCGGCGCCGATGTCGCCGGTGACCGACCTCACCCAAGTTAGCCTGGGAGATGCTGGTGCGGGGCCTTTCTACGTGGTTGATAACTCCGCCCAGGTCAGCTTGGCGTCGCTGGTGTACGCTCTGCGCGGCGCCGCGGACGTGTCGATCTCGGACGAGAGCTTCGAAAGCGATGGACACAAGTTCGCCGCAGGCTCGCTCATTATCGGCGGCGTGGAGGCTTCAAGACTTTCGAGCTTGTTGAAGCAATTCGATTTGACTGCCGTCGGTATCGCCAGCCGGCCGGCGGTTAAGCTTCACGCTGCCGAAGCTCCCCGCATTGCTTTTATGCACACCTGGCTCGGAACACAGAGCGAGGGCTGGTGGCGGATGGCGTTCGACAAGATGCATGTGCCGTTCGCTTACATCAACACGCAGACCGTCTCGAAAGAGTCCGATCTGCGCGCCCGCTACGATGTGATCGTATTCGCGCCGGTCGGCTACACATCTGGTCAGCGGATTGTCGATGGCCTGCCGATGTGGGGAAATGCTCTGCCATGGCAAACCACATCGCTCACTCCGAACCTGGGAAAGCTGGATTCGACGGTAGACATCCGCCCGGGCTTAGGCGAAGCGGGCGTTGGCCATCTCAAGGATTTCGTGCAACAGGGCGGATTGCTGATCACCGCGGAGGACACCGCGGAGTTCGCCATCGAGGAGGGTTTGGCGCCAGGAGTGTTCGTGGCGCCTCGGAAAGAGGCCAGAGTGGTGGGCAGCGTTCTGAATTCGGCGATCGTGAACGGCAAGCATCCGGTGGCCTATGGCTATGATGGCGCGGTGCCTCTCTATAGCGCGGACGGGATGGCTTTTACGGTGAGCAACCTCACCTTAAACTACCATCTCCTCACTGCCAAGGACTATAAGCGGCCGACGGGACGCGGGAGCGCCGATGATGATGAGGACATTCCCCAAGGCCGGGCGTTTGAAAAGGCCCCGCCGCTGCCGGCCCCGAAGGCCTGGGAGGCCACTCCGCTGAATGAAGAACAGCAACGCAATAATCCCTATTTGATCCCGGCTGAATATCGGCCGCAAGTCATCCTGCGCTATGCAGCGATGAAAGACCTTCTGCTCTCGGGCTTGCTCGCGAATGGTGATTCCGTGGCCGAGCACCCTGTCGTGGTGGTGGCCCATTTCGGCAAGGGAGATGTGGTGCTCTTCGCCAATAACCCCTTGTATCGAGGCGAGACCATCGGTTCGTACGCGCTGGTTTTCAACGCGATTCTAAACTTCGGCCATTTGAAGTAGGAACATTCTATGCGTGGTCGCTGTGGGGGCGTGGTAAAATGTGCCGCGAAAGCCGCTCAGTCCTATAATCATGTTTAACCAAGGAGTAACAATGCTGAAACATAAACTGCTTCTTGCCATGCTAATTTTGGTTGGCTTGGCGGTGTACCTGCCGCAATCTGGCCATTCGCGGCCCGCCAAGAAAGGCAAACTGCTGTACATGACCCTGACCAAGGGTTTCCACCACGAAAGCGTAGAGATCTCCAAACAGATTGTGAAGGAGATGGGAGAGAAGTCCGGGGCCTACGAAACTACTGTGACGGAAGACGTGGGCGCCTTTACCAAAGAGAATCTGAAGAACTATGACGCCGTGATGTTCAACACCACCGGTGAGTTGCCCATGACGGACGAGGAGAAGACCGCCTTTGTGGATTTCCTCCGCTCCGGGCACGGGTTTGTGGGTGTTCACAGCGCCACGGACACCTTCTACATGTGGAGCACTTACGGGGACATCATTGGAGGTTGGTTCAATCATCATCCCTGGCATCAAATGGTGACGATTAACGTGGCGGACCCGAAGAGCCCGCTGGTGAGCTTTCTCGGGAACTCGTTCCAGATTAACGATGAGATTTATCAGATCAGCGACTTCAAGGCCGAAACCTCGCATGTTCTCTTAACGCTTGATCCGAAGTCAGTCGACATGCAGAAAGAGGGCGTGCGGATCAGATACTACGGCTGGCCGGTCGCCTGGACGCGCATGTTTGGAAAGGGCCGGGTTTATTACAACAGCCTGGGCCACCCGGACGAAGTGTGGAAGGACCCACGATACCAGGAGATGCTCTTGAACGGCATCCGTTGGGTTATGCGACAAACGAACTAAGGCATTACCGAAAATCGAGATTCGAAACTCGAAACTCGTACGACGGGCGTATTCGGAGTGCACTGGTCCGCGTGTCGTGGTGCTGGAGAGCGCCCCGAAGGCCGTCGGTCCGAATTTCGAGTTTCGAATTTCGATTTTCCGTCTAGAAGCTGCGCTTTTTTCTTGACATCAGGATTGGGGGCCTTTTATAAGGGGAACAGCGTCCTCGGGCACGCCAAGTACCGCCGGAGGTCGTGGGAAAAGGATTCAACCTCGTTAGGCGAGGTTACCACACAAACAAAAGCCACTGCCCGGAAACTCGGAGACGAGCCAACGGGTGGAGCAGGCATGGCCGGCATAAGGCTCTGCCTAAAGTGGCTGTCGCAGGCTGCAAGATACTACGTTGTGTGGAGCCAAAGCTCTCACCAGGAGGTTTGAGGGACCGGGTTCAAGAAGCTCGGTCGCTTCCAGCGCCCCTGCGGAGTTTTGCTCCCGGGGGCGTTTTTGTTTTGGGCTGATTATCTGAGGTGTGGATTGCGTTGTGAATCTACGCAGGGTATTAAAACTCGAGCAGGTCGGGCGCTGGGTGTGGAACTCCGGGCTCGGATGGATGCTGCTTTTGTTTTTGATGGCCACCCCAGGTGCGCGCGCCCAAGAAGCTCCCACGCCGGACCAGGGCCAGAACTCGACGGACCCGGCGGCCCAGGCTTGGAACTGGCATCTTCAATCGACTGTGGTGGGCCAAGGCCATCCTTCATTTCCTGCCCAGTACACCGGAACGAATAGCATGACGCCCGGGGCCTCGATTCGAGACACGATTTCTGTGGACGCTCTGGGTGGCGTGCGGTTATGGCAAGGGGGAGAGTTCTTTGTGGACCTCCTGATGTGGCAGGGATACGGACTTAGCAACGCGCTCGGCATGGCCGCGTTTCCAAACGCTGAGGCCTTCCGGGAGGGCAAGACCTACCCCGACCTCAACGTTTGTCGGGCTTACCTTCGTGAGACGGTGGGGCTGGGCGGGGAAAAGGAGTCAACCGATGACGCCCCTGACGATTTGAGGGGTACAAGGGCCGTTCGGAGGCTCACATTTACAATAGGCCATTTCAACGCCAAAGACGTCTTCGACAATAACGCCTACGCCAACGATCCGCGCACCCAATTCATGAGCTGGTCCCTCTACGCCAACGACGCCTGGGACTACCCGGCGAACACGCTGGGATTTACGAACGGAGCTACGGTGGAATTCAACACCCGCGCCTGGAGCGCGCGGTTGGGCATCTTTCAGGTGTCGAAATTCGCCAACGCTTTGCGAATGGACTGGGACTTACCCAAGGCTTGGTCGACAGCTCTGGAATTTGAAAGGCGATATTCACCTCGGGGCCATCCGGGCGCCATTCGATTGATGGGCTATGACACACGCGCCCACATGGGAAGCTATCAAGCCACGCTCGACGATCCCGCGATCAGCGAGGATATTTACTTGACCGCGGCGTACCGTTACAAGTACGGTTTCGGAATCAATATGGACCAGGAAATCCGCAAGGACTTGGGGGCTTTCGCGCGCCTGGGTTGGAGCGATGGCAAGAATCAGACCTTCGAGTTCACTGATGTGGACCGCACCGCCAACGGGGGAATTAGCTTGAAGGGCGCGTCGTGGCGACGCCCGCAGGACACCGTCGGCCTGGCGGTTGTGGTCAACGGGATCAGCGCTGTCCATCGCCAATATCTTGCCGCCGGCGGGCTCGGAATCACGGTCGGTGACGGAAGCCTCGACTACCGAGCCGAGCGAGTCGCCGAAACGTATTACAACTGGCAGATCGCGAAACATTTCCAGTTGACCTTTGATTACCAATTCGCCCAGAACCCGGCGTACAATCACGTGCGTGGGCCGGTTGATCTCTTTGCGCTGCGATTCCATACCGAGCTCTAAGAAAGCAGAAACATGATTTACTTTACTGAACTCGAGCACCTGCCCGTCTATGGAGTGAAGGGAGAATACCTGGGCCAACTGGAGGACCTTTGTGTCGCGCCCGCTCAGAACTCCCTTCGCGTGGCTTCCTATCTTGTCAGGAGTCCCAAGAATGCCCTGATTTGCATTACGCACGAGCAAATGCAATCGCTTTCCGTTCGAGCCGGGCAGACCAATGTGCCGCGCGATGAAGTGCGCTGCTACGCTCCGGACGAGGGGTTGCTGAAGGTCAAGAAGGACATCCTGGATCAGCAGATCATTGATGTGAACAACCGCAAGGTGGTGCGCGTCAATGATGTGGACTTCGACATTCAGCCTACCGATCACCACGCGGAACTGCGAATCGTGGCGGTTAATGTGGGGATGGCGGCGGCCTTGCGCAGGCTATTACAAGGCCTGCTGGCCAAGCACACCATCCGCATGCTCACCAGCTCTTTCCCTACCCGTACCATTCCCTGGGAGTTCGTCAATCTGATCGAACCGGACCCCCAGCGGCGCCTCAAGCTCCGTCTTTCTTACGATCGTGTGGCGGAGCTTCACCCTGCCGATATCGCCGATATTCTTGAGGAACTGAGTCGCGATGAGCAGAAATCCGTCCTCGAAGGTCTTGACGACGAGACGGCAGCCCAGGCGCTCTCCGAAATTCCCACCCGAATGCAGGCCGACTTGCTGGAGAGCATTCCGACCGAAAAGGCGGCGGATATCGTCGAGGAAATGGCTCCAGACGAAGCCGCAGACGTGTTGCAGGAATTGTCGCCGGAAACCTCAGCTGAAGTCCTGGCGGATATGGGGAAAGATGAGGCCAACGAGGTTCGCGAACTGTTGGGATTCGAGGAGAATACGGCCGGCGCCCTGATGACCACAGAATATGTGTTCGTGCATGAATCCGCGTCGGTGGAAGGGGCGATCGCTGCGCTGAGAAATTTTGAGGGGCCCGTCGAGTTGATCCAGATGATTTATCTCGTGGACAGCGATGCCCAACTGACCGGGGCTGTACCCGTAGGACGCATACTTCTTTCTCAGGCCGCGACGATGCTCAAGGAGTTGGCGATGGACTCGCTGATTTCCGTGCCCTCGCACGCCAGGGCGGTTTCCGTGGTTGATCTTTTTCACAAATACAACTTGGTTTCGCTACCCGTGGTGGATGACAACGGCCATTTGATTGGGGTCGTCACCGCGGACGATGTTCTGGAACTCGTGATCACTAAAAAGCAATTCCGCAACAGAGGATAATCTCTCGTGAATCGCGAACGGCTGCGCCGCTATCGTACAAGCTTACTGATTTTCCTGGCCGTGCTCGGCCCGGGGATCATCACCGCCAACGTCGACAATGACGCGGGAGGCATTTACACCTACTCCCTTGCCGGAGCCAAGTTCGGATTTACGCTGCTTTGGACGCTGATTCCCATCACCGTGGCGCTCGTGGTAGTTCAGGAGATCGTGGCGCGCATGGGCGTGGTCACCGGGAAGGGCCTGGCGGACCTGATTCGCGAGGAGTACGGCTTTCGCACCACGTTCATCCTCATGATGATGCTGCTCGCTGCCGACCTGGGCAACACCGTGGCGGAGTTTGCGGGGCTGGCCTCCGGCATGTCCGTGTTCGGCGTGACGCGTTACGTGGCAGTTCCGCTCGGCGCCGTGCTGGTGTGGGCGCTGGTCGTCAAGGGCACTTATCGTCTCGTGGAAAAGGTCTTTCTGGCGGCTTGCGTGTTTTACGTTGCTTACCCGGTCTCGTGTTTCCTTGCCCACCCGAAGTGGCCGGATGCGGTGATTAGCACTCTGAGACCCACGTTCCAGTTTAGCGGCAGTTACTTATACATGCTCATCGGCGTGGTCGGCACCACCATTGCGCCCTGGATGCAGTTCTATCTCCAAGCGGCAGTGGTGGAAAAGGGCATCAAGGTGAAGGAATACATCTATTCCCGCTGGGATGTGATCGTGGGCTGCATCATCACGGACGTCGTGGCCTTTTTCATCATCGTCGCCTGCGCGGCGACCATCTACCTGAGCGGCCATCGCCAAATCAACGACGCCGGGGATGCGGCGTTGGCGCTGCGCCCGCTGGCAGGGCATGCGGCCAGCGCGCTGTTTGCTTTCGGACTCTGCAATGCTTCTCTCTTCTCAGCTTGTATTCTGCCGCTGGCCACCGCTTATTACGTCTGCGAAGGACTCGGCCTGGAAGCGGGCATCAACAAGCGCTTCGACGAAGCGCCGGCCTTTTACTGGCTCTATACTTCGCTGATCGTGGTCGGGGCACTGGCCGTGATGCTGCTCAGTGAAGCAAGACAGATTCCCATCATCCTGTTCTCGCAAGTGGCCAACGGCATTCTCCTGCCATTTGTTCTGATCTTCATGCTGCATCTTGTGAACCGCGATGACCTGATGGGGAAGTACAAGAACTCCCGCCTGTTCAATTACATCGCCTGGGTGTCCTGCGTGGTGATGATCGTTCTGACCCTGCTGTTGGTGGTGAGTACGTTTTTCCCAGATAAACTGCCGGCGTGAAGACATTCTCTGAGAATCGTACTTGGCGAAATCCGGCTGTCATCCTGAGCGAAGCGAAGGATCTCTGCAGTTTTCTGTAGTCGTTGAACAGATAACCAGCGGCCGTGATCCTTCGCTCAGGATGACATCCGTGAGTTTCGGGTGGACGAGTTACGCCGTCGGCGTCGACGGCTCGACGAACGTCTCGAGTGTGGCCAATCGCACTCGCATCTCTCGTAGCTCCAACTCTCCCAGCCTCTGCGCGCAGCCTGAGACAATTCTCCTCCCGCGTTCAGCCAGTGTGAGACGAAACTGCTCGTCCGGCGTGCTGACGGCGATATCGCCCAGCGCGCGCAGCAGGCGCAGGCTGACCGCCATGTCCGTCTGCGAATAGAGGCGGATTTGCTCGAACGCCGCGTCTACCATCCGGTCGAAGTCAGTCCACTGAATGCTGACGCGAACCACTCCGGGCGGATCGTAGAGCACAGACTCCGGCAGTTCCCTGGAGGCGAAACGGATCAGTATGCGGCTTAGTTGGTCCACGCAGCTTATGGCCGTGCTCGGGTCGTTAACGGCAGGAGAGATGGCTTTGAGCGCAATGTCAACGATTTGCAAAACACCGAATTCAAGGTCCTGTTGCAGGGTCCGCGAGGGGCCGAAATCAAACGCTGTGCGGACATCCATGACTCCCTCAGAAGAGAGGCGCTCGCCTTTGTACACCATCAGAAGTGGGATGCCGGCGGGCACGAATTGTCCAACGCGGCGCAGGACGCGGACCTTGACGCGGTAAGCCTTTGCCCGGGCTACAAGCTGCTCCGTGTCGATAAACCGGATGTAGCCGGAGGCATCGCTGAAAACAGGCGTTTCCCAGACGTCTGGATTCACAGGGTCGTTGTCCGCCATGCGGGTAGGCCGGCGCGGCTGCGGCATCATCTCGTCGATCATGGCTTCGGTCTCAGAGGCGATCCGATCGACGATCTGGTTGACGCTGATCGCCTGCGAAATGTGGTGGATGAAATAAAGCAGCCATGCGACGCAAGCCAGGGCCAGCAGCATCGCGCCCAGCACGGTGGCCACGGGCGCGAAGGGGTGAGGCAGAGAGCGCGCCGCAGGAAGCGCCGCCATGCAATAACAGAAGGTGCCCAGGAATATGCCCAGTGTCCACTGCGTCACGCGATCCCTGGAAAAGCTAACGATAATCCGCGGCGAGAACTGCATCGAGGCGAGCGTGAGCGTCATAAGCAGAATGGCGAAAACGATCGACACGACCGTCATGATCGAAGCAGCGATGGCGGCGAGAATTACCTGGGCCACCTGAGGGTCAGCGTGGGAAGGGAAAAGCGTCTTCGGCACCCAGGCGCTGAAACCGGGAACGGCTTCTTCCCACCACGAAAGGAATGCGCCAGCGCATCCCAACGTCAGTGCAATGGTCAGCGGGCGAACCAGGAAGCCGCCACGCAGGTTGTACGTGACATGACGGAACAGTAAGGGCAGCGTTCTGCTTTTGTTCATGGCAGCGATGAATTAAGTCTAAAGGGTAAAGTTTAAAGGTTAAAGGGCAAAGGTTAAAGGGCAAACGCTGACGGGAGGTGGCACCGAGAGTGGGCTGGTCTTTATCCTTTATCCTTCAGCCTTTGCCCTTTATCCTTTACCCTTCAGCCTTTGCCCTTCTATAATGCCATGTAATGATAAGCCGACGCAGAGGGCTCCACCTGTTCCGCTTCTTAGGCGTGGATGTGTTTCTGCACTGGTATTGGTTTCTGTTCGCCGCGTTCGAAATAACCAACCGGGCGAAGAGCTATTCGTCTCTTGCATGGAATGCGGCGGAGTACCTGGCGCTGTTTTTCATTGTGCTGCTGCACGAGTACGGCCATGCGCTGGCCTGCCGGCAAGTTGGAGGATCGGCCAACGAGATCATGCTCTGGCCTCTGGGGGGAATGGCGTTTGTGAATCCACCCCTTCGGCCGGGTCCTACTCTCTGGAGCAATGCAGCCGGACCCTTGGTGAATGTAGCGCTGCTAATCGTTCTTGCCCCGGCGGCACTACTGCTGGACCGGTTTTCCATTGTGGCCCGCAGGGCGCCTGATGTCCAGTCGTTCTTGATGGCGTTGATCGGCATTAACGTGCTCGTGCTCGCGTTCAATTTGTTGCCCATCTATCCGCTGGATGGCGGCCAGATTATCCGATGCTTGCTCTGGTTTGCGGTGGGACGGGCCCGCAGCCTTATGGCAGCGGTGGTGGTTGGATTTGCCGGGGTGGCGGGATTGCTGCTTTTGGCGGCGCACTATCGTTCCATCTGGATTGGCGTTCTCGCCGTGTTTATCCTCGCGAGTTGCTGGGGGGGATGGCGTGAAGCGCAGATTTTGAAACACTTGGATGAGTTGCCACGCCGCGAGGGATTGGCCTGCCCCTCGTGCAAGGCGGCGCCACCGGTTGGGAATTATTGGAAATGCGGCCGCTGTGGGAAGGCCTTTGACACCTTCCAAAACCGAGCCACCTGCCCAAACTGCGGAGTAGAGTTTCCCTTGACCATGTGCCTGGATTGCCGCAAGCAGAACCCCTGGAATGAGTGGGTCGTTCGTGCACCTTTGCCCATTGACGCCTAACGGGCTGCCGTTTACTCCTTACCGTTCAGCCTTCACCCTTAAACCTTTTCATTTTCCCTTTGCCGGAAACGCTTCGTCTAGCTTCAGATTGAGCTCCAGGACATTCACCCGAGGCTCACCCAGGAAACCCAAATCTGCGACCTTCGTATTCTGGCTGATCAGCCCCTCGACCTGATTAAGATCGATGCCTCGCGCCTTGGCCACTCGCGGCGCCTGCGCCTCGGCGGACGCGGGGCTGATGTCGGGATCGAGTCCGCTGGCGGAAGCCGTCAACAGATCTGCGGGAATCGGCCCGGTGTAGTCAGGGTTTTCCTTGCGGAACTGGTCCGCCGAGCTTTTTACTCGATCGATAAGCTTCTGGCTGGTTGGGCCGTAATTGGACCCTGTGGAAGCCGTCGCGTCGTAGCCATCGTTGCCTGCCGCAGAGGGACGCGGATGGAAATACTCCGGCTTCGCGAAGTTCTGCCCAATGTGGGCCGATCCGACCTCTTTTCCCCCCACGGTTAGCATGCTTCCGTTGGCCTGCCAACGGAAGAGGACCTGGCAGAGGCCTGTGACGACGCCGGGATAAATCAACCCCGTAAGCACCGTCAGCACCAGCATTGATCGAAACGCCGGCAGAATTTGATGACGCATAAAAGCTCCTTGAGGGAACAGGGAATAGGGAACAGGGAACAGCCGATCCCTCGTCCCGCCTGATCTTCCTCATCTTACTTACTATCTGCCTACTGCCCATCTGCCGACTGCCAACTCTTAAGCCAAGTGCAATAACCCTAGCAGCCGATCGATCAGGAAAATGCAAGGAAAAGGCGCAATGAAACCGCCCAATCCGTAGATCCAAAGATTGCGTCGCAGCATGGCGACGGCGCTCTGCGGGCGGTACTTCACGCCTCGCAGCGCCAGCGGCACGAGGGCGACGATGATCAGGGCGTTGAAAATCACGGCCGCCAACACCGCGCTGTGCGGGGTGCGCAGGTGCATGATGTTCAGCTTCGCCAGCGCCGGATATGTGGTCATGAACATAGCCGGAATAATCGCAAAGTACTTCGATACATCATTGAGGATGGAAAACGTGGTCAAGGCGCCGCGCGTGATCAGCAGTTGTTTGCCGATGGCCACGACCTCAATCAGCTTGGTCGGATTGCTGTCGAGATCCACCATGTTGCCGGCCTCTTTGGCCGCCATAGTGCCCGTATTCATGGCTACCCCGACATCCGCCTGCGCCAGTGCCGGCGCGTCATTGGTACCGTCTCCCGTCATGGCCACCATGCGGCCGCCGGCCTGCTCTTTGCGGATATACTTCAGCTTATCTTCGGGAGTGGCTTGGGCAAGGAAATCATCCACGCCCGCCTCCGCGGCAATGGCTGCGGCGGTGAGAGGATTATCCCCGGTTATCATCACAGACCGGATGCCCATGGCGCGGAGTTGCGAGAGCCGGCTTTTCATTCCGCCCTTCACGATGTCCTTGAGGTGCACAACGCCCAGCATGCGGGAGCCGTCGGCCACGGCCAGAGGCGTGCCGCCGGCGCGAGAAATTCTTTCTGAAATCCCGATGAAGTCGCCAGGTATTTGTCCACCCTGCTCTTTGACGAAGTTGACGATGGCGTCCGTCGCGCCCTTTCGCAGCGCGCGCCCATCCAGATTCACGCCACTCATTCGCGTATAGGCGGAGAAGGGAATGAAGTGCGCCCCCGGTTCGGCAACTTCCCGGCCGCGCAACTGGAACCGCTGTTTCGCTAAAACGGCGATCGAGCGTCCTTCGGGTGTTTCGTCGGCGAGGCTCGACAATTGCGCGGCATCCGCAAGTTCTGCCTCGCTCACTCCTTGCACCGGAATGAACTCCACCGCCTGCCGGTTGCCCAGCGTGATGGTGCCGGTCTTGTCCAGCAGGAGCGTATCGACGTCGCCGGAGGCTTCCACGGCTTTCCCGCTCATGGCCAGGACGTTGTGCTGCATCACGCGGTCCATCCCTGCAATCCCGATCGCGGACAGCAATCCGCCGATGGTGGTTGGAATAAGGCAGACCAGCAGAGAAACCAGCACCGCCACCGACGGCACGGTGCCGCTTCCGGCGGAAGCGATGCTGTAGATGGCAAACGGCTGCAGCGTCGCCACAGCAAACAGGAAGATCAACGTCATGCCGGCAATGAGAATGTTCAGGGCGATCTCGTTGGGAGTCTTCTGCCGTTCAGCCCCCTCCACCAGAGCGATCATCCGATCCAGAAAAGTCTCGCCCGGATTGGAAGTGATCTTAATGTGGATCTGGTCCGACAGAACCTTGGTCCCGCCCGTCACCGCGCTGCGATCGCCACCCGACTCGCGAATCACCGGTGCGCTCTCGCCGGTGATGACGGATTCATCTACGGTGGCAATGCCTTCGATGACTTCTCCGTCGCCGGGGATAATGTCTCCTACTTCGCACAGCACGGTGTCCCCCGCGCGCAGCTTCGAGGCCGGCAACGATTCGATCTTGCCCTTGCTAATCAGCCGCTTGGCGATGGATTCGGATCTGGTCTTGCGCAAGGTGTCGGCTTGCGCTTTGCCGCGCGCCTCCGCCATAGCCTCAGCGAAGTTGGCAAAGAGCACCGTGAACCAGAGCCACAAATCGATCTGGATCTCAAACCCCAAGCTCGGCGCGCCGATGAAGGCGTCCCGAACCAGGAACACGCCGGTCAACGCCGCGCCTACTTCCACCACAAATATCACCGGATTCTTGAAGAGCGTGGCGGGATTCAGCTTGATAAACGAGTCCTTCAGCGCCCGCCCTACGAGTTCGCGATCGAACAGAGGACGCGCCCGCACCAGCCGCTTCGGAATCAGTGTGGTCAGGTCGTCAACCACAGGAGGGGCAGAATTTAGTGTCGTGGCCATGAATCAGCTCCAGATCGAAAACATCAGCGAAGAAAACAGTTTCCCCTGGTGCATAAGGTAGTGTTCGACCAGAGGGCCCAGCGAAAGGGCGGGAAAGAACGTCAAAGCGCCGATTACGATTACCGTCCCCACCAGGAGCCCAACGAAAAGCGCGCCGTGGGTTGGGAACGTGCCGCTGGACGACGGCACCCGCTTCTTGCCGACCAGGCTTCCGGCGATGGCCAAAGTGGGGATGATGAACGCGAAGCGCCCGAGGGCCATCGCCAGGCCCAAGGTGAGGTTGTACCAGGGAGTGTCCGGATTAAGCCCGGCGAAAGCGCTGCCATTGTTTTCCGGGGCGCTCGAATAGGCGTAGAGCATCTCGGTGAATCCGTGCGGCCCGGCATTGGTGAGGTTGGCGATGGCCCGGCCGGGAGGATTCCAGTAACCGTTCTTGGCGAACGGAGCGACGAGGCTGGCGGCGGTAAACACCAGAATCACGAAGGCCGTGGCAAGAATGGCCAGCATCGCCATCTTGACTTCCTTCTGCTGGATCTTCTTTCCCAGGTATTCCGGCGTTCTCCCCACCATCAGGCCCGCAATGAACACCCCGATAATGGCGTACAAGAGCATGCCGTAGAGGCCGGAACCGACGCCGCCGAAAATCACTTCGTCACTCTGGATATTGAACAACGGAACGAGGCCGCCAAGCGGAGTCAAGCTGTCGTGCACGTTATTGATGGCGCCGCAGCTTGCGTCGGTGGTCACGGTCGCAAACAACGCTGAACTGGCGATGCCAAAGCGAGTTTCCTTGCCTTCCATGTTGCCGCCCGGCTGCGTATCGGTGTTGCGGCTCTCAATGCCGAGTTTCGCCAGGATGGGATTGCCCGCTTGCTCGTAGTGGTAGCAGACGAAGACACCGACCAGAAACATTATCGCCATGGCGGCGAATAATGCCCAACCCTGACGCGTGTCTCCCACCATGCGGCCGAACGCATAGGTGAGCCCTGCCGGAATCATGAAGATCAAAACCACCTGGAGAAGATCCGTCAAGGGGGTGGGATTCTCGAACGGGTGCGAGGAATTGGCGTTGAAAAATCCTCCGCCATTGGTTCCCAGCATCTTAATGGCTTCTTGAGAGGCCACCGGACCCTGTGGAATAATTTGCGTGGCGCCCTCGACGGTCTTGACCGTGCTATAGGAACGAAAGTTCTGGATGGCGCCCTGCGAGCAAAGAAACAACGCGGCGATAAAGGAAATCGGCAGCAAAACGTAGACTGTCGAGCGCGTCAGGTCCACCCAGAGGTTGCCGATGCTGTTCGCCTCCTGACGGGCAAAGCCGCGAATCAGCGCCACGGCAACAGAGATGCCCACCGCTGCCGAAGCGAAGTTCTGGACAGCCAGAGCCGCCATTTGCACAAAGTAACTGAATGTCATCTCGCCGCTGTAGGCCTGCCAATTGGTGTTGGTCAGAAAGCTCACTGCCGTGTTGAAAGCCAGGTCCGGCGTGACGGGAGTGGCTCCTGAGGGCGCACCCTTAGTGCCAAAGTGCATAGGGTTGAAGGGCAGGTAGCCTTGCAGGCGCTGGATGAGATAAACAAACAGGAAGCTCGCCACGCTGAAAGCAATCACGGATGCCGCGTATTGCGTCCAGCGCTGCTCGGTGTCCTCGCGCACACCGATCAGGCGGTAGATCAGGCGCTCCACCGGCCGGAGCAACGGGTGAAGAAAAGTTCGCTGCCCCTGGAATACCTTGGCCATGTAGGCCCCCAGGGGTTTCGTGATCGCGAGGATCAGGACGAAGTAAACGGCGATGTGCAGAATTCCAAGCGAGCTCATGTTTGTTCCTCTTTCCTTCTCTTACCCAAGCACCCGATTACAGCTTCCAGTGTTTTTGCTCGTGTCATTCTGAGCGAAGCGAAGAATCGCTGCGGTTCATATCGCATGTAACTACGGAGATTCTTCGCCTCGCTCAGAATGACAAGCCCGGATCGCTCAGAATGACAGGACCGGACCAGGTGGTGTCAAAAGCGCTCCGGGCGAAGCAAGGCGTAAAGCAGGTAAACCAGAAGAAACAGCGCAGTCACTCCGGAGATGATGTAGTCCACCGAATGCCTCCTTACTTAGAGCCGGTCACAGGCTTTGGTAGAAGCCCAGCAAGCGACAAACAACACTAGCCCGACGACAATATAAACCAGATCCAGCATATGCCCACCTAAGCGGTTAGGAAGTGATCTCAATTAAAGTGTGCCCGACGCGGCATAAAGAAGGCATAAGGATTTGCGAAAAATTTCGTTAATGCAGCCGGGCTTTCTCGACGGCGTCATTCCTCGCTCCGGTCTCGAAAGTCCGTCATTCTGAGCGAAGCGAAGAATCTGCATTAGTTCGACTAGGACCGGAACTGCAGATCCTTCGCTTCGCTCAGGATGACAACGACTTTCATGTCGATGGGTGGGCGCAGGCCCATGACCCCTCGGACTGACATCGATATTGTGAAACTGTCCAAATCAGGACGCTATCTCCGCCCGTAATTCCTAGTCCCCAGTCCTCATTTCGGGCTATACTGAGTTCGGGTCTACGCTGCTGAATGGGAAACGAACTGGTCCAACTCACGGTCTTCGAATCCGCGGGTACGCTGGCGCCTGCGATCGCGCCGCAACTAGCAACCCGAGTGTCGGCGCCGGGCAGGCTGAGGACGTTCTACATTGAGACCTTTGGCTGCCAGATGAATGTGCACGATTCGGAGAAGGTTCAAGGCGTATTGCTGGCGCGCGGGATGACGCCAGTCGACGATCACGCCGGAGCCGACCTTATTCTCTACAACACTTGCAGCATTCGGGAAAAGGCCGCGCAGAAGGTCTTCTCACGCCTGGGCGCCTTTCGCAAGGGAAACGGCGGGGCGGGGAAGGTGATTGGCGTGCTCGGCTGCGTGGCGCAGCAGGAAGGCGAGCGGTTCTTTGAGCGCTCTCCGCAGGTCAGTTTTGTGTGTGGGTCCGCGAGCTATTCCATGCTGCCCGAGTTGCTCGACCGGCTCGAAGCTGGCGATCGGCGTGTGACCGGTCTTTCGCTTGACACCGAGGAGTGCTTTGAAACGGAATTGACCCGGCGCGACAATCCGTTCCGGGCCTATCTCACCATCATCGAGGGGTGCGACCAGCGCTGCGCGTTCTGTGTTGTGCCCATGACGCGCGGCCCGCAGCGCAGCCGTCCGAGCGAAAGAATCCTGGATGAGGTGCGGCGCCTGGTCGACGAAGGCTACACGGAAATCCAGCTTCTAGGCCAGATCGTTAATGCCTGGGAGGATCCCTCTCCCGCCCGCCGGAGTTTTGCGGAATTGCTCGCGTGCGTCGCCGAAACTCCGGGCGTTCGCCGCGTTCGGTTCACGACCTCGCACCCGAGATTCTTCACGCCGGACATCGTCCGGGCCATCGACGCCCATCCCGCCCTGTGCGACCAGGTTCACCTCCCGGTGCAGTCGGGCTCCACGCCAGTCCTGGCGCGCATGCTGAGGGGTTACTCCCGCGAAGAGTATCTGGAACGAATCGATTACATTCGCCAGGCGCGCCGCACCATCAGCCTGTCCACGGACATCATTGTCGGCTTTTGCGGTGAAACGCGGCAGGACTTTGAACAGACGCTTTCGTTAATGCAGGAAGTGGAGTACGATCAGGTTTTCTCCTTTAAGTATTCACCACGCC
>Ga0181535_10002101_pt1 | contig 24818 bp, 25 predicted proteins | sample PEATcosm2014_Bin_44_FD_119774 | JGI IMG/M metagenome (GOLD analysis project Ga0181535, IMG submission 119774) | Peatland microbial communities from MTU Mesocosm Facility, Houghton, MI, USA - PEATcosm2014_Bin17_30_metaG | ecosystem: Environmental > Terrestrial > Soil > Wetlands > Peat | place...
CTAGAACATCTTGTGGTCCTGCAAATCCTGGTACTGCTCAAACACTTTGAGATTTTTGAATTCGCTTTCGACTGCAGTCGAGTCGAGGTGCGGAAGTGTCGTGGGCGCGTCGGCAAATGCGTAGGCGGTGACGCCGACGACTGCGACGCCGAGGTTGAGGTCGCGCTCATTCACCTTGTCGAACGTGTCGCTTGGCTTGTGATGCAGCAGCATATATTTCTCGCTTGGGGTCCACAGGACAAACGAGGGAACACCGCGCACGAGGAACGGCGCCTCATCGGTCTGGAAAGTGAAGCGCCCTTCGTCGGTAGCACCCCCCGCACCCAGCGAGCTTAGCAGCGGCGCGAGCGGATCCAAGGCGTGGGTCTCGTCGTCGCGGCCAAACGTGTACCAGCCCTTGGGAGCTTCCGCTCCGGAATCGGAGACGAAATCGGCGACGCATTTGGCGAGCTCGGCAGCATGGTCGCGCGCGTAGTGAACCGACCCAATCAACCCCTCCTCTTCGCCACCGAAGAGAACAAAGCGCATGCTCCGGCGGGGCGTGAGACCCGCAGCCTTGACTGCCTCGGCAACCGCGAGCACGGTCGAAGCACCGGTGCCGTTATCCTGCGCGCCGGTGCCGGGATTCCAGGAATCAAGATGGCCACCAATGAGGACGTACTCGCCGTTCGATTCCCGTCCGGGAATTTCAGCGACCACGTTATCGACCTTGACGTGCTGGCGGATGCGGTTTTTGAAGCTGAATTCGACTTCCACGGTGCCCTCTTTGAGCAGGCGCTTGAGCAGCAGCGTGTCCTCTTCGCCGAGATTGCCGCAGGCAACGTTGGCCAGGATGCCTTTGAAATCGGTGTTGCCGATGAGGCTGGGCGCGTTGTTGGTCGTGCCGAGCCCGAAGATGAGCCCACGCGCGCCTTCGTCGCCAATCATCCGGAGCGCGTCAAAAAGCCTGCCAAAGCGGCGCATCTTATCGCCCGAGAGCGAGTCTCCATCCACCAAGACAATGGCGTCCTTGATTTGTGCGGCGCTGGCTTTGACCGCCTCGGGATTGAGCTCTTTGAGATAGAAGATGTCGCCCTTTACGCCGCCTTCCGGCGTCGAGGGGCTCCAACCCTCGCTCTCAAGATGCAGGCGCTGCTCATGCGGCTTAAGCAGACGCGCCGTGGCAAGCGATTCCGGCTCCCAGGTAGCCGGAATCTCCCACGACTCGCGATGAACGTTGGCGAGGCCGAGCCGCGTAAATTCCGACTCCGCCCACGCCGCCGCCTCGTTGTAGTTGGCGGACCCGGTCAGGCGTGGACCGATGTCGTCTGCCAGGTGCCGATCGTAGTCATAGGCTTTGCCGGCCATCATCAGCTGGCCACCCAGGCGCACCAGTGCCGATTGGGTTTCAGGAGAGAGAGTTTTCGATTCAGCAGGAGGAGCGCTTTGCCCGTACATAGGCAGCAAGTCCACAGGCAACAGAAATGCCAGGAGAATTCCAGAGAGGGCGAGCTTCATGGGGAGATAGTACAAAACGACACGGCGCAGAGGGCGAGAATTCTGCCGCGATTCTCAACCAGACAGCAAAGAGGATAAAAACAGCATAGGGCAGTCGCACGAGTTTCCTCGCGGATCTGCCCCATCCCACCCGTAGCCGTGTGCTTTAGACTGCGACCGGCTTGGGAACATCGGTTGTCTGTGCCGCCTTGCCTTCGGGCTTCCGGATGTCGATGCCGCCCTTAAAGAATGCGCCATCTTCAATGCTGATGCGGGCTGCGGCCACGTCGCCGGTCAAAGAACCTTCGGCGCGGATGTCGACCCGATCGGTGGCCGCGACGTTGCCACGCACCTTGCCGAGCACGACGATTTCGCGGGCATTGATGGCCGCATTCACTTGTCCGTTCCGGCCGACCGTGAGCCGGTTCCCGGGCAGGTTAATGGTGCCTTCAATCTTGCCATCGATGTAGAGTGATTCAGAGCCCGTAATTTCGCCCTTGATAAAGAGGCCCTTGCCGATGGTGGCCTGTTCGCCCGTCGAAGCAGAGGCAGCAGGACGCGCCGGCTCAATGGCCGGAGCGGCGGGTGTCTGACGAATGGGCTCCGGTGCTGGAGCAGGGGAGGATGGTCCTGTCTGGGTGGGTTTCCACATAGCGTTCAACAAATTCCTTTTCTGTCCTGGTGGGACGGGTTTCCAAGGCAGGTCTAAAGTGCGTGACCCAAAACTCTAATTGTGTCGTGCCGTTGGCCGTGCAACACACAGGCGACTGTTTCGCATGCGTCCGCAGTTAGGATGTGCTTCCTGATCGGCGACCTCAAGCTTATGTCTGCGGCTATTTTATGCGGAATTTGCACAAATGGAAGCAGGCCAATAATCTTTGGTACTCGCCGAGAACTCATTGTACCAACTGTATAAAGGCGAGAAAAGCGCGGAACCAAGCTGGGCACCTAAGTTCGGTAGGGAGGCACAGATGCAGGCAAAACGAAGGATTGTGGCGGCGCTGGCACTAGCGGCCTTGTTGGCGGTTGGGGAAAACCGGTTCGGTGTGCGTCTCTGCGAAGCGCAGGAGCAGCCTTTCGACGTGGTGATCACCCGCGGGCACATCGTGGATGGGACAGGCTCGCCTTGGTATTCCGGCGATGTGGGCATTCGCGACGGCAGAATCGCGGCGATCGGCGAGTTATCGGGCGCAGCGGCGAAGCGCCGGATTGACGCCGCTGGCAAGGTGGTGGCGCCGGGATTTATCGACATGCTGGGCCAGTCGGAGCTAACCATTCTCGTCGACCCGCGGCTGCCATCGAAGATTTTCCAGGGAATCACGACGGAGATCACGGGCGAGGGCAATTCGGTAGCGCCTGTGAACGACGCGATGCTCGCCGCGGACCGCGCGGGCTATGAGCACTATCACCTGACGCCGGACTGGCGCACGCTCCGCGAGTATTATGCGCGGATTGAGAAGCAGGGGATGGGGATCAATCTTGCCAGCTATGTAGGCGCGACGTCGGTGCGGCGCATGGTCCTAGGCGACGCGGACGTGCAGCCAACGCCGGCACAGTTGGACCAGATGAAAAGTCTGGTAGCCGATGCCATGAAGGATGGCGCGGTGGGCCTGTCGACGGCGCTGCAGTATGCGCCTGCTCCCTATGCGAAGACCGACGAGTTGATTGCGCTGGCAAGCGTGGCAGGGCAATACGGCGGCATCTACGCGACCCACATGCGCAGCGAAGGCGATGCGGTCCTGGAGTCGATCGACGAGGCAGCGCGCATCGGGCGCGAGGGACACTTGCCCGTCGAGATCTGGCATCTGAAAGCGGCGGGCAAAGCGAACTGGGGCAAGATGCCGCAGATTGTGGCGAGAATCGATGCGGCGCGCGGGTCGGGAGTGGACATCAGCGCAAACACCTATGCCTACACCGCATGGTTCAACACCTTCTCCGCATTCATCCCGCCGTGGGCGCACGACGGCGGCGACACTCAGTTAGTGGCCCGGTTGAAGGATCCGGCCATGCGGCTGCGAATTCGCAAAGATATGACCACGACCGGAAAGGACTCGGCGGGCGAGGACTGGGACAACGAGTGGCAGGAGATTCCCGGTCCCGAGGCAATTCTGATTGCGGTGGTGCAGAATCCCGAGCTGCTGCCGCTACAGGGCAAACGGCTGTCAGAAGTCGCTGCGTTGTGGCATCAAGACCCAATTGATGCGCTGTGCGACCTGCTGATAAAGGACAAGGCGTTCACTGAGGTTGCGGTCTTCGGAATGAATGAGCCCGATGTGGTGCTGGCTCTGAAGCAGCCATGGGTTTCAGTGGACAACGACTCGCAGGGAACTTCGCCCGAGGGACTGCTGGGTGCAGAGCATCCACATCCGCGGGCTTATGGGACATTTCCGCGCATCCTTCGCAAGTATGTGCGCGAGGAGAACGCGCTGACGCTCCCAGACGCGATACGCAAGTTCTCCGCACTGCCGGCGCAAAGGCTGCGGCTCACGGATCGCGGCGTCCTGAAGAAAGGCATGGGTGCCGATGTGGTGGTGTTCGATCCGGCGGCGATAACGGATAAGGCAACCTATGAAAACCCGAACCAGTTTTCAGTGGGGATGGAGTATGTGCTGGTGAATGGGGTGCCTGTGATTGCCGAGGGGAAGATGACAGGGGCGCTGCCGGGGAAGGTACTGCGCGGACCGGGGTATGTGCCCTAGCGCAATTGCTTGAACGACTGTGGTGATCAAGGCTGGTCCTCTTCGAACGCTGAACCGGACCGATCACTGCGGTCTTCCCGGAGGGAAGACACGAGAATAGCCCAGGACAGGCGGAGCGCCGTCCTGGGACCGCATTCCAAGTAGGTTTTCGCGCCCCGTAGCGGGCGCGGCGAAGACCTTAATTTTTGGCCTTGTACGGTTTGCTTCAGGCGGGCGTCTTGTAGGACGCGGCGGTTGCCTCGATTCCCTCTGGATAGGGCGTGCCGGGGAAGCCGAAGGCGTGCGCGTATTTCGAGGAGTCGAAGAGGTACGGCGCGTCATTTTGGTAGAGCATTTCGTAGACTTCGCGAACCACAGGATTGAACAATCCCCCAATCTTTACCATGGGACGGCTCAGGACGCGATACGCAGCCGACCGGTGCATCGCGTGGGAGGTCGCGGTGATGAAGTCTCTTCCGTTGGGAGGATTTGGCCTGGTGGGTAAATGCCATGTCTGGTTCCACGCTGATTCGCTTTCGGCCAGGGTCAGCAGCGCCTGCGCCGCGTCGGGCACGTAAGTGTAGGAGTGGGGCAGGGCGTCATTGACCAGGCACATCGGCTTTTTGCCCTGACACATTGGTTCAAAGACCATCGCGTTGGGGATGCCGTTCTTTGCATCGGGTCCGTAGAAATCTGCTGCGCGGGCAATCATTGCGGTGAGGGTTCCCTCCTTCCATTCATTCGCGAGCGTGGCGGCGACGGCGGCGCGGATTTCTCCTTTCTTGCTGCACGGATGGTAAGGGGTCTGTTCGGTCATGAAGCCGCCGACGCGCCCGTACATGTAGACGTTGTCGAAAAAGATGAGGCGGGCGCCGGCGCGTTTGCAGGCTTCGATGGCGTTGTCGATGATACGCGGCCACATCTTGGCCCAGGCCCTGCGGTTGTACTTGAGGCCGGCGAGCAGGTAGACGATGCTCGATCCCGCGACGGCATCGATGGTCTGGTGTTGACTGGTGAGGTCGGCGGACCGCGTCTCGGCTGCGCCGGAAACGCTGGCTGGATGGCGGCCTACAAGGCGAAAGGGGAGCTTGCGCTCGACGAGTTGCCTGACCAATTCGTTGCCGACGCTGCCGCCCGTGCCGAGAATTGTGTGCAAGGGAATCGTCTGCATGGGTGATGCTCCTTTCAGCCGGGAGCGTGCCGGATTCGCATCGCGAAGATGAACTGACTGGGATCGAGTGTAGCGCTGGTTTGTGCAGTGCGGCGCTGTTTGAAGCAGGGAGAATCAACGCGTGCACAGCGCTCGATGAGCGTTTGGCCTAGTCTTTAGATATGACGGATCGGGAACTGGTGGCGCGGATTGCGCGCTCGCCGAAGGGTAAGGCCGGATACAAGCAGCTGGTGCTCGAACTGGGACTGGGCGGCGGGAGGGAGCGACGCCTGCTGCTGGAACAACTGGCGCGGCTCACATTGCGAGGCGAGCTGACCAAAGTTGATCGCGAGCATTGGAGCATTCCCAAGGCTGCGAATTTCGCGGGCGGGCGCGACAACCTCATTGCTGGGCGCCTCGATCTGCATCACGACGGATATGGGTTTGTGCGGCCGAACGCGCGGCAGGCGTCTGGCGTCACCGACGACATCTTTGTTCCTCCCAACGAAATCAACGGCGCGATGCAGGGCGATCAGGTCCTGGTTGAAATGGAGCCGCCGCGCGCCGATGGGAAGCTGTCGGGGCGGATTGCGCGGGTGCTCGAGCGGCGCAATCCCACCGTGGTCGGAACGTTTCACTACTCGCGCGGCGAGCGTTACCCGTTGAATGTAGTGATCCCGTTTGACGAGCGAATGACGCAGCACATTGTGATTCCCGAGGGACAGGAGGTGGTGGCAGCGAAGGCGGACGCAACGCCGCATCGCGTCCTCGGACCCGAAGCCAAAGCTCGTCCAAAAAGTGAAAGCCCGGAGGGCCTTGAAGGTTTGATTGTCGACGTGGAGATCACCAGCTGGCCCACTCCCTTCAAGTCGCCCATGGGCCGCGTGATCGAGGTTCTCGGCAATCCAGACGATTTCGGCGTCGATGTCGAGATGATGATCAGGAAGCATCAACTCCCGCGCGTGTTTCCTGAAAATGTGCTGGCTGAAGCTAGGGCCGTTGCGCGATTGGACCTCGAAGAAGTTGCGCGGCGCAAGGATTTTCGTGAGCTACCCATCGTGACCATCGATGGCGAGACAGCCCGCGATTTCGACGATGCCGTTTTGGTCACCGAGCGCGCCGACGGTGGCTACGAACTGCAAGTCCACATCGCCGACGTGGCCGAATATGTGCGCGCAGGAACGGATCTCGACCTTGAAGCGCGCCTGCGCGGAACGAGCGTCTATTTTCCCGATCGCGCAATTCCGATGCTCCCGCAGGAGCTATCGTCGGATATTTGCAGCCTCCGTCCCGGTGAGGACCGGCTCGTACTGAGTTGCGTAATGCAGCTCGACGCGCAGGGGCGCATCGAGAGCTACGAGATCGTCGAGGGCGTAATTCGCTCCGCGGCACGGATGACGTACACCAAGGTTCACGCGATCCTCGAACATCTCGACGCTCCCGACCAAAACCCAGAGGTGCAGGAACGCTTCGAACGCATGAAGAAACTCGCGGTGCTGATGAACAAGCGTCGCGAGGAGCGCGGCAGCATCGACTTTGATTTGCCGGAACCCGTGATCGAATTTGACGAGCAGGGACAGATGCGCGGCGTAACGCGCGCCGAGCGCACGTGGGCCAACCGGCTGATCGAAGAGTTTATGCTGGCGGCAAACGAGTGCGTGGCGACATGGCTTGAAGACCTGGGCGTCCCATCGCTCTATCGCATTCACGAGAAGCCCGAAGCGCGCCGTGTGGTCCAGTTTGAAGAGCTGGCTGCCAGTTTCGGCTATTCGCTTGGTCTCGGCGCGCTGCCGGTCAAACGCGTGCAAACCCGCGGCGATCGGCGGGAGGCGCAGCGCAGTGGACGGCCAGCACGCTCGTACGAAGTGCCGGAAGACATCGCGGTGACGCCGAAGATGTACCAAAAGCTGGCGGCGCGGATCGAGGGTAAGCCGGAGGAGCGGATTCTAAGCTACCTGATGCTGCGGTCGCTCAAGCAAGCACGCTACTCCGAAAAAAACGACGGCCACTTTGCGCTGGCCGCTCCGACTTACACACACTTCACGTCGCCCATCCGCCGCTATCCCGACCTCATCGTCCACCGCATCACAAAGGCGCTGTTGCGCGAGGGCGTGATCGGGCGTGGCGCGGTGGCGGAGGGCGGGCAAAGCTCGCCGTGGACCCATCCCAACGAGGGCCTCGCGGGCATCGTCGTTCATCGCGCAAAGATACAGCTTGCCAATCAGACCGCAATCGACCCTCCCATCCCCGAGGCCGAGCTCGCACAGATTGCCGAGGAGACCAGTCAGACTGAGCGCCGCGCAGCCGAGGCCGAGCGCGAGCTTGTCGAGTGGAAGAAGGTCCGCTTCATGGAGGACAAAGTCGGCGAGGAATTTGCAGCACTGGTCTTGAATCCGACAAAGTACGGCCTGTTCGTCGAGTTAACCGAATTGTTTGTCGAAGGGCTGGTGCCGATTGACTCTCTGCGCGATGACCGCTACACGTGGCGCGAAAATACGCATGAGATTCTCGGCGAGCGATGGGGCCGCCGGTTTCGCGCCGGCGACCGTGTGCAGGTGGTGCTGGATCGCATCCTGGCGCAGGAGCGGAGGCTGCAGTTCTCGATTGTGGAGGAGGGTTTGACGCTGACGGGACGGCCGCCGGGCAAGCCGGCTGCGACGCCTAAAATGGCTCGGCGCGAGGGCGCCCATGCTCCGCGAGGGAAGAGCAAAAAGAGGCAGGGGAAGAAGAGGCGGCGGTGAGTGCCGCGCAAACTCCGGAGCTGTAAAGGCCCCAGACGGAATTCTTAAGCTGTCATCATCCTGAGCAAAGGTCGTCCGCCAAAGCGGACGACCAAATCAGCCCCGCCACCCCGTTCAACCCGCGATCAGGCTCTCCAATCGAACATAGCTCGCTTCCATCCCTTGCTCCATACCCGTAGCGAGCATCTGCCTGCGCGTCTCCGCATCCGGCAACGTCATCCGCATCGTCATCAAGGTGCCGTCGCCGTCTGGCTCAAACAGCGTCTCAATGTGGTTATCGGGTGTCGGATCGGGCAAATGCATCCGCTCCACGTGCACAATGCGGCGATAGGGCTCCAGCTCCAGATACTCGCCCGTCAGGTGGAATCCCTCGCCTTTCCCGTTCGACCACTCATAGCGCATCATGCCGCCCGGCCGCGCTTCGCTCACGCAGACCGGCATCGTCCAGCCCTCAGGCCCAAGCAGCCATCTCTGCAACAGTTGCGGATCGGTGTGAGCGCGATATACCGCCTCGGGTTGGGCGGCGAAGTGCCGCGTGACGACGACATGCGTATCCCCTTCGGTCTTCAATGTCATCCTCGACATAACTGCACTCTCCGTTCTGTTCATCGAATCGTCCCTCCATTCTCGGATTTGGTCCCAGATTCATTTCAGGATTTGATTTCAGATTTCGTCTCTGCGAGCACCGCATCCAGCCGCTCGTAGTTCTTCTCAAGAGCCCCGCGCAGCATATCCAGCCAGGCATCAATGGCTGCAACGCCCGGCTTGGCCAGCTGGCACGGCCGCCTGGTTCCCTCCGCGCGCCGTACGATCAGCCCCGCCGACTCCAGCACCTTGAGGTGCCGCGAGACCGCAGGCTGCGTCATGGCAAAGGGTTTCGCCAGCTCCATCACGGTTGCCTCGCCTAGCGCCAGCCGAGCAAGAATCGCGCGGCGCGTCGGGTCAGACAAGGCAGAGAAGGCAGAATCAAGGTTAGGCATAACGATCACCTTATATAATAAGTAATTTATATAACTGATTAGTTATCGTCAAGAGAAATTCTCAGATTCGCTTGAGTTGGATTCGATCCCGGCCCAAAAACTGGGTCGCCCCAGCTTCGGGGCCCCGCGAACAGGTCTGCGCAATCTTCTGCAACCCCGCGCGGATTCTGGCGCACGGCGGTTCTTGCTGCAGAGTAACTCCCATAGGGGGTGGGGGTGTTGGGGGGGTGGGGTACCACCCTTTTTTAATACGGACCGGCACGCACCCCAACGAAGCGAATCACCCGCGGCACGCTCTGGACGCGCACTTATTCCTATTCTGCGCTACACGCGGGATATTTTCGGCAAGAGAACCAGTGCTCGACTGGCCGCGCTCCAAAGGCGAAGGTCACCTGACCCGCATCAACGATATTTTGACGAATCTGATGGAAGCTGAGCGGCGAGTAAGGATTCTCGCCTCGGACCAGGGTGCCCCATCCTTGAAGCGTAGTTTGCTTCAAGGGTGGGATCGAGGTCACAGTAAACTCGCCGCAGTGGGACTAGAGTGATGCATCTATGCCCGCAGGCTTAGTCCGGTTCCAGAAAGCCGGATGCTTTCACTTCATCACGTTCAGTTGTTACCAGCGGGCCCCTCTGCTCGCGCGCACCGGTGGCTACGAGATTTTTGAACGCGAACTGGAAAAGTTCCGCCTCCGGTATGAGTTCGTCGTAGCCGGATACGTCCTGATGCCGGAGCACGTACACCTTCTGGTCGGCGAGCCGACGATTGCTTCGTTAGCGACGGTGTTGCAGGTGCTTAAACAAGAGACATCGAAGCGCCTCAAGCGGTGGGGCGAGGTCCGGTTCCGGCAGAGACGGTACTACGACTTCAACGTTCGTGGGAAGACGGCGGAGAAGTTGCGGTACATGCACCGGAATCCGGTGAAGCGGGGATCAGTGACCCAGCCGGAGGATTGGATCTGGTCGAGCTTTCGGCACTACGCAACCGGCGCAGTGGGAACAGTGGAGATCGAGTCGGAGTGGACCGCGCGACGGCGGGAACTGCGCGGGTTCGTGCCTTCCCACCCTTGAAGCAAACTACGCTTCAAGGATGGGGCACCCAGCGTTGTTGTAATTGAGAGAGAGGGTGGGCCACCCGCCGCGGGGACACTTGTGGCCAGCGTCTCGCGTCGCGTCGATGCAAGCACAACTCTGAGTAATTTTCTGCAACTCTGGTGTGCAGGACTACAAATTCAGGAGGGGGGAGGGGTGCCTCTTGGATGGAATATAGACCGGTCGCTTGAGGGGGGTTCGTGGGGAAGGGAAAAGAAGGTGCCCTCTACGTTCTCCGCTCGATGCTCAGAATGACGACATAGATCTGCGAGGGAAAGATGCCGAATGTTTGCGAACGCACTTTCCAGAGCACAATGACCCCTTCGCCGAGCGGATACTCAATCAATTCGTTCTCGTGAATTGTGCACCGGCTCTGCAATTCAGGCGCGTAAGGGTTCTCCCTCGCCTGGATAAAATTCGCGAAGTAATTAAACTCCTCCTGAGCACGATCGCTCATGCCGAGGAAATCGCCGGCAAACTCTTTGTACACTTCGATGCGAATGGGCCCATGACCTCCCGGTTCCATGCGGGGAAGAGGCCACGTTCGGATACAAACAATTCCTTGCTCCTAGATGGCCGGAACCGCTTCTCTTTTTCTTACTTCTTCCAACGCATTCTCGAGAGCAATTCCTTCGCCGGCCGCGAGTTGCCTTTCGCGCTCGGCAATCTTCGCCAGCACATCTGGCGACAGCAATGATGTCGGCACGGACTTGCACGGTTGCGCGAAAGCAATCTGCCCATTCTCGACCGTGATTTGAAGCTCGTCGCCTTCGGTCAGATGCAACACGTCCAATAGCCGCTGCGGAGCGGTCAGCTGGCGCTTTGCTGCGATCTTCAAGCGAAATAGCTCTGCCATTGTCATCTCCCTCGTATAAAGGCTTAGACACACTTCGTCGGAATAAGGTTTCCACATATCCGATATTCAGTTTATCGGAAAATTGTGTAATTGGATTATCGGCCAAATCGAAAATTTGTCAAGTGATTCCCGGTACATTACCAAAGCGGCACACTTTCGCCTCAAGTTATTGATATATCTAGCAATAGGAGCAGATTCAACCCCAATGCATCACTTCAAACAATCTGCTTAGAAAGAGGCATACAAACCCCACCGTCAGAATCGCTGTACCCCAGATAGAGCGCTTGACCGACTGGCGGATGAAAACGAGGTTGGCTGAATCTTCATCGGCCAGTTCGATGCCTTCCAGCGTAAGTCGCACTTTCTTCAGCCTTTCGATGGTTTGAACCAGTTTCTTTTGCTCCCGGAACTCGCGCTCGCGCAGGATCGCGTCGCGAGCCAACATAAATCCCCCAGCAAAAGTCAGAAAATCGCCAGCGAATCCCAGGACGGTCGAAGCTGCCACGCGCACCCCCCAAGAAAGAGAAAACCCGAGAAAAACATCGGATACTCTCCCTAACGGATTCTCCGGCGCTTTTCAGGCAGCCGAATCTGCAGATCTTTGTTCTTTCCGTGTTTCGGGAATACTCCGATTGTGCATCGAAGGCAGGAAATTCTTCGCAATTGCCGCCTCGATCCGCAGGTGCTGGATTGTCTGGGCTCCAAAAAGCTGGGTGCCTAGGTCTCGACCTTGAGGCCCGTCGGGCAGGAGCTTTCTCGGATGAAATTGTATGTCTCTTGAGATCCGAAGGTGCGACAATGGTGCCCGTTCCTATCCATGCAGCAGACACTTCACTTCGAGGGAACCTGATGGCAAATGAGATCACAATAAAGGGCGCGAAGGCAAAGAAGGGCGAGCGAATGACAAAGGGGCAAGGCTGGAGACTTGCAACCATCAAAGGTCGCAAACGTGTCTTTGTTGGCACACTGCTTGAAACAATCAACATGGGCACAAGACGACTAGCGATCTTCAGTGTGCCAAAGTAGATAGTAATGGTGCCGTGTGACCTAGACTCCATCTTCGGGAAATTGGAATCCGCGCTTCCGCGAGGGATGGAGTCAGTCCATGACCTATAACTTCACGCGTGCTTTCCGCTCAGGGACAATGCTGCCTAACGACAGGACGGTGATTGCTCGATGAACCTCGCAGAGAGTTACACACTAAAGCCAGGCGCGATACCTGCATACTTTGATGCCATGCTTGACGCGCAGCCACCTGAACGATTTTCCGTGAAGTTCCTTGAGAATCTCGGATTCACATCGACAAATGATCGCCTATTCATCGGGATCCTCAAAGACCTGGGGTTCTTGAATCGCGACGGGGCACCGCAGCCAAGATACTTTGAGTTTCTCGATCGTTCACTTAGCAAACAGGTTTTGGCCGCGGGGGTTCGAGAAGCATTTGGGGAGTTGTTTGCAATCAATGTGCGCGCGAACGAGTTGAGCGTAGAAGATGTGAGAAACAAATTGCGAACGCTCTATGCGGGCAAAAAAACGGACCTAGTGATCGGCAACGTAGCTAAGACGTTTAAGGCGCTGTGCGAGTATGCAGATTTTTCTGCCCCAGCTGTGGCGAATGCGGCGCAGCCGAGCCAAAACGAGCAGCGGCCGGCGGAAACGACTCCACCTGTCTCCGAAACGGGGCAGACTCCCCCGAAGCAAACCGCGTCTCACGGAAAGATCACAGTTTCCGGTCTTCAATACCATATCAATATTGTGTTGCCTGATACGCGAGATCAGGCTGTGTACGACGCTATCTTCAGAAGCTTGCGGGAGCACCTTGGATGAAAGAGATAGATCTTTATTCATTCGTATATCGTGGAACCCTTACCGAAGAAGCTTTGGACCGGATTGGCCGCCGTCGCAAAAGTCATTTTGGAGCTGAGCAGGCCTTGGAACTCCAGAAATCGCTTTCATTCGACGTTCTGGACACCCACCTCCTCGCAGAGGGTCAGCGAATGTCCGTCGTTTATGCAGCCATCCACGCATTCGAGAACGCGGTAAGAGCGATGTTGGTAAAGGCAATGACGGAGAAGCACGGCGCAACTTGGTGGGAGAATGTGCCGGAGCGAATTAGAAAGACTTCTAAGACGCGAATGGAGGAAGATGCCAAATTCAGATGGCACGGCGCTCGCGGAGCAAGCGAAATTAACTACTGCGACTTCAGCGATTTATCCTCAATTGTGATTACTAACTGGGAGGTTTTTGAGGATCTGCTGGGCAACATGGAGTGGGCCAAGGCCGTCCTCACTTCCCTGGAAAAATCAAGAAATATCGTTATGCATGGCGGTAGCGTTGCGAAAGAGGATGTCGAGCGAATCGGAATGAACATCCGCGATTGGATTCGGCAGGCTGGCTAGCTAGCTTAAATCCGCCCGGCTGACGAATGGGCGGCTATTCACTGCCCGCTGTTCATTGCCTCATTTGTGATTCAATAGGAGAGATGGCTATTCCCCTCCGCACTCCGAGACGCTCGACGCTGCGCGGACGCCGCATTGCGGCTACGCGCAAGGCGCGCGAATACGCCATGGTGGCGCGCGCCCTGGTCTCGACCGGCCATCCGGTGCTGGCGCAGATCGTTCCCGCGCGCTTCTGCAATCTCTCCTGCGCCTACTGCAACGAGTACGACAAAGTCTCTGAACCCGTGCCTTTAGGCGAGATGATCCGGCGCATCGACCACCTGGGCCGCCTGGGCACGGCCATGATCGGCATCTCCGGCGGCGAGCCGCTGACCCACCCGGACCTCGACGACATCATCCGCCGCATGAGGAGCACGGGCGCCATCGCCGGCATGATCACCAACGGCTACCTGCTGAACCAGGAACGCATCGAGCGACTGAACCAGGCTGGCCTGGACCACCTGCAAATCTCGATCGACAACCTCGTCCCCGATGACGTATCGAAGAAGAGCCTCAAGGTGCTCGACAAGAAGCTGCAGATGCTGGCCGAGTTTGCCGAGTTCCACGTCAACATCAACTCCGTCGTAGGCGGCGGCTTCAAAGATCCCAACGACGCGCTGGTGATTGGGAAGCGGGCGCTGGAGCTGGGGTTTGAATCGACCATCGGCATCATTCACGACGGCAGCGGGCAGTTGAAGCCACTGAAAGAGGACGAAGCCAAGGTCTACTTCACGATGACCAACCGGAAGAAGACCAACTACGCGCAGTTCGACAAGTTTCAGGAAGCCATTGCCAAAGGCCAGCCGAACGAATGGCGGTGTCGCGCGGGTTCGCGCTATCTCTATATCTGCGAAGACGGGCTGGTGCACTATTGCAGCCAGCAGCGCGGCTACCCTGGCGTGCCGCTGGCCGAATATACCACTGCCGACGTGAAGCGAGAATTCCTGACCGCCAAAGGCTGCGCGCCCAACTGCACTATCGGCTGCGTGCACCGGATCAGCTACATCGACCACTGGCGCGCGCCGCAAACACAAACTGTTTCGCCCGGCGGCGACAAAGCCGGTCAGCCTGAACTAGTGAATATTCAGACTGGCGATTAGGGCACTTGACGCGACCTTCTGACCCGGGTCACTGCTCGCAGCGCTGCTTCAATCCCGCCGCTTCCCTGGTCAGGTAACCCCAATTCAGGTCCTTAAGCTGCCAGGCCATCAGCGCACCCACCAGCCCCGAGTAATCGAGCGACAGCGTCACCCGAACGCCATCGCCATTGGCCTCTATCGTGTGTGTCGCGGTCACCTGAATGCCCGGTTTGCTGGTGGTCCACGTAAACACACCCGCGGCTTCGTCGAGCACTGTCACGCGCCAAACGACGGGCGTAAGTTGAGGCTGCCAGATTTTGGTTTGGCTACCAACGGCAAGCGGACCCTCTTCGAGCCGCTCCACGCGCGTCACCGTCGGAGTCCATTCGGGCCAGCGGTCCACATCCACAAGAACCGCCCATATACGCTCGGGAGGAGCGAATACCTCAACGGTGTAACGGAAATTCCCCATTTGGTCGGGCCCCGGCGGTTCATCTGTTGCGCACTACTAATGTGAGATGCGCGTTCCGGCTCCCTTGGTGTCTTCCAGCGCCTGGTCGATCAGTTGATACAACTTGCTGCGGTCAACGACCTCGACAAATGGCGCGCCTTTGCTGTTTGCCGTCACCACCCAGATGGTGGGCGTGTGCTCGATGCCGATACGCTGTCCCAGCGCATAGTCGCCCTTCACTTCGGCGAGCAGCTTGCCCATCGGATCCATCGCAAACGGCAATGCCACTCCGTGACCCTGCGCAAACTTCTCAGTGAAAGTTCGCAGGCCATTCAAGTCGACGATCGAAGGCTGATTCGCGAAGACCGTATCGCGATACTCGTCGCCAAGCTTCTTGCTTTTGGTATCGAACCAGCGGGCATTCACGGCTGCCTGCATGCTCCACGCATGGAAGGGCAATGGAAAATCGTGGCGCACCCAGGGAATGCTGTATTTGATCGCAGCATCTCGCAACAGAGGGTTGGCGCGGGCGCAATCGGGGCACTCAAGATCCTCAAACTCGACAACCGCAACGCGCGCGCCAGCTGGGGGCTTCAGCGCAGAAGGGTCGTGCACCTGCGTTCCCGGCGGAGGAGGCGCAAACTGCGCATGTGTGCGTGGGGCTGTTGCCAGCAGCAGTCCGGCTGCGGCCAGGCTCGACACAAGACCGGCGCGATTCAGTCGAACAGTTGAGCGAAGAGCTTTAGGAAAGTGCATGCGGATTGGACGGCTCCCTGTTCATTATTGTAACGGGCAAGTTCGCGAAGAGTTGTAACACATGCGGGTGCGCGCCGTTACTGCCGGTCGCCCCGCCGCTCGCGTACCCACTTCCGCCATTTGTAATCGGCGACGAACGAGCCGGCAAAGACGAGCACCACAACGACAACGAGAGCGATTTTCACTGGAGTCCTAGCGTCCCACCACAATCACCGTGAGGGTCCCCGGAATCATCGTCGGCGGTGGCGGCGGGTTCTCCGTCGTCGCCGAGGTCCGAATTTCAAGCTCACGAGATGAAGGTGAGATGGCAACAATAACCGACAGCGCGATCAGAATAGCATCGGCGCTCGTTGCAAGGGTCGAGACGACTGATAGCTGGAAGTCGGGAGCCGAAAAGTTACTCCGATGCATTACTCTTATCGCTGCGGCCCATACCAGCCTCGGAACACTTCGTGCGCATTGTCCTCTCGAACATTGGCACCTTCGGCGACATCAATCCGCTCATAGCGCTCGCTCTTGAATTGAAGCGCCGCGGTCACGTGCCCGTGATGGCGCTGCCCAATGTTTATCGGCCTAAGATAGAACCTCTCGGGCTGGCGTTTCAAGCTGTCCGGCCCGACATCGACCCCACCGACAGGGCCCTCATCGCCATGGTCTACGATGTAAAAAAGGGAACAGAGACCGGCCTGCGCGAATTCCTTTTTCCCGCTTTGCGCCAGACCTACGACGATCTTCTTCACGCTGCCACCCAGCCCACGCGCGCCGACCTGCTGCTGCTGGGGGAGCTCAACTATGCCGGCCCGCTTGTTGCTGAAGTTACGGGAATTCCGTGGGCGAGCTACGTACTTGCGCCGCTGTCTTTCTTCTCGGCGTTCGATCCACCGGTGTTGCCGCCCTACCCACGGCTGGCACGCGCTGATAAAGTCACGGGGTTCGGCCGCGTCATCAAGCGCCTCGCCCGTTTCACCACGCGCAATTGGCCTGAGCCTATCTACGAGCTGCGTCGCGAACTCGGCCTTCCGCCCGGATCGAATCCTATCTTCGATGCCAAGCATTCCCCCAACCTGGTGCTGGCGTTGTTTTCACGCGTTCTCGGCGTTGAACAAAAAGACTGGCCGCCGAACACGCTCATCACGGGGTTTTGTTTTTACGATTCCGATGCAGGCAACGCCGCACTCCCCGCACATCTTGAAGAATTCGTCGCTGCGGGTGAGCCGCCGGTGGTCTTCACACTCGGCTCGGCGGCCGTGCTGGCTGCCGGCGATTTTTACGAAGTCTCCGCCAAGGCGGCCGCCCGGCTTGGGGTTCGCGGCGTTCTGCTGGTTGGCTCCGACCCGCGCAACCGCCCCCGCCAGCCGCTGCCCAGCTCCATCTGCGTCGCTGAATATGCGCCCTACTCGGCGCTCTTCTCGCGCTCGGCGCTAGTGGTCCACCAGGGCGGAGTTGGAACCACTGCCCAATGCCTGCGTGCCGGCAAGCCCATGCTGATCATGCCTTATTCGCACGATCAGCCGGACAACGCGCGCCGCATGCGCCGCCTCAAAGTTTCGCGCACCATTCAGAAGGCCGATTACAAGCCGGCCCGCGTGGCGCGCAAACTTCGCGCGATGCTCGATGATTCGGATTTTGCGATCCGCGCCCAGAGCGTCGCGCAGCAGATCGCGGCGGAAAACGGAGTGAGGACTGCCTGCGACGCGCTCGAAGCGCTGTATGCCCGCAGCAATCAGAATTCACGGCAATCGTGAAAAGAAACGCGGAGAATCCATGGGCGAATCTCGAGGTGCTCCGAGCCACAGAGGAAGAACGGCCGATCCTCGATAATTTGCTGGAGTTGTATATCCACGACTTCAGTGAGTTCCACTCCGTTAGCCTTGGTCCTGACGGAAGATTTGGCTATCCGGATCTTCCCCTCTATTGGCTCGAGCCAGAGCGACATCCGTTGCTCGCGCGGATCGACGGAAATCTCGCCGGCTTCGCGCTGGTGAGAAAAGTTACAGCGATTTATGGCGACAAGACTGTCTGGGACATAGCGGAGTTTTTTGTGCTTCGCGGAGTTCGCAGGCGCGGAATTGGAACGGAATTCGCGCAAGCGATATGGCTGATGTTTCCAGGCCCTTGGCAGGTGCGCGTGATGCAGACCAATCAGCGCGCCTTGCTGTTCTGGTCAAGCGTCATCGCTGAACACACCGGGAAATCGATAGAGCCGGCATCGTTCGAGAAAGATGGCAAGCCTTGGAGAGTATTCTCGTTTGAATCGCGGATCGAATGAAGCGATACCAATTTGCTTCGAATCTCGGGTACTCCTCGCCCGCTACACCCACTCGCCCTGCCGCATCAGCGGTTCGGCCGTACCCGTCGCAGTCACGCCGTCAATATCAAGTTTCCCCGACCCGATCATCCAGTCCACGTGAATCAGGCTGTCGTTCGCGCCACGAGCCGCAAGCTGCTCGGGCGTCAGCTTGTCCCCATCGCGCAGGCACGACGAGTAGGACTGTCCCAGCGCGATATGCGATGCTGCATTCTCATCGAACAGCGTGTGGTAGAAGAGCATCCCGCTGTGCGCAATCGGCGACGAGTGCGGCACCAGCGCAACTTCACCCAGCCGCCGCGCGCCATCGTCCGTGTCAATCAGCTTCTGCAAAACCTCTTCACCTCGGCTCGCATGCGCCTCGACAATACGCCCATTCTCAAAGCGCACGCGGATCCCTTCGATCATCGTCCCCTGGTGCGACAGCGGTTTGGTCGCGGTCACAGTGCCATTGGCCCGATCTTTGTGCGGCGTCGTAAACACTTCCTCCGTCGGCATATTGGGAATGCAGTAATTGCCATTGCCCGCCGTCGTCCCACCGCCCAGCCAAAGATGGTCGTCCGCAAGCCCGAGTTCAAAATCGGTTCCTGGGCCGCGATAGCGCAGAGCCGAGTAGCGCTTCTCGTTCAGCCGTGCCGCGCGCTTGTGCAGTTCGGCATCGTGTTTCTTCCACACGCTCACCGGGTCGTCCACATTGATCCGCGTCGTGTCGAAGATCGCCTCCCATAGCTTGCCAATCGCCACATCCGGCAAATCATTGGGAAACATGGCCGCAGCCCACGCCGGCGTAGCTGCAGCAACAATCGTCCAGTTGATCGCATGACGGGTGATCAACTCGAGCGCAGGCCGATACGCCTTCGAGACCGCGCGATTCGCGCGCCCCACCTTATCGGGATCCTCATTGGACAGCAGCGACGGATTGGCGCCGGCCACGGCCAGCCGCGCTGCGCCGCTCTTGAACGCCGCACCCATGCCGTCATAAAGCCATCCGGCCGCGTAATCGAAGCTTTCGCTCGGTGCGAAGTGGTAGCGGGCCAGCGTTGCTTCATCGTCGGTGTAGAGCGTCGTGACCAGCGAAGCGCCGGCGCGATACGCGTGCTCCGTGATGCGCCGCGCCAACGGCACCGTATCGAGCGACGCCGTCATCACCAGCTCCTGTCCCGCTCTCAGGCCCAACCCCACCTTCACTGCGACCTCGGCGAGCAGGTCAAGCTTCTGGTCAAAATTGCGTTGGTGCGTCCGTTCGGTTGCAATCGTCGCCGTTGTTGTCATCGCGCCGCATACTCCTTTGTTTGTCCGGTGCGCGAGTTCATTACGCTGAAGCTTCCATCCGCGCCCGCCACTACTTTGAAGTATGCGCCATCGGCGCCACCCTTTAAATTCGCAATCAACGGCTCTGCGCTATTGTGCGCCGCATCGGAGCCCTCAGCCGTGTGCAGCATATACAAATCCTCAAGGCCGGGGCTCTCATGCACCGTCTGCCACGCTTCGGGACTGCCCGCCTTGTGTGCGCCGTTGTCCATGATCGCTACACGCGGGTGAATCGCATGCACGAACGCGCGCGAGTTCGACAAATTGAATCCATGATGATTGACCAGATAGAGATCGACGTGTCCGATCAAATTGTCCGGGCACACCAGCGGAATCTCCTTTGCTTTTGTCAGATCGCCCAAATCGAGGAACCGAAACTTGCCGAACCGCACCAGCACGCCCGCCGACCGCGGATTCTCCGTCGTATCCAGATCCCAATGCGGCTCGTTCGCGCAATAGGGATTCGGCTCCGGCGTCACCCCCGGCACCGCTGCAATGTGTTCACCGTCCGCTGTGAGCACAATTGCACTCAGTCCGGGAATATCGATCGTGTCGCCCGGATGCACGATGCGCCGCGGTGTGTGGCCGATCGCCTTCAGGTACTCGGCGTAATTGTGCCTCGTGTCATCGGCGTCTTCACGATTCTCGCCGTGATCCAGAAATTCGCCGACCTTGACACGCTCTACAAGATTCGGGACACCGCCCACATGATCGTCGTGGTGATGAGTAATCAGCACATGATCGATCTTCGTGATCCCCGCGTCTGCCATCGCCGCCTTGATCCGGTCGGCATCACGGCCATTATTCCCCGGCCAACCAGTATCCACGAGGAGAGACCCCCCGGAGGGGGCAACCAGCAGCGTCGCCTGGCCGCCTTCCACATCAATGGTGTAGATGACCAGATGCCCAGACTTTGCTTGCGCATGCGCCGGCCGCGCCCTAGTGCCAATTATCAGCGCCAAGAAGCAAAGCGATAAGGGCAAAACAGTGAAGAAGCGTGCGCACCGACCGTCGTTGGTGCCCTTCAAAGGACGCTTGCAGTTGGAATGAGCATTTCTCATATCCGCAAAAGTGTAACCCGCGAAGCGTGCCCCGCGAAACTCCGCGCCGCCCCTTTAAACCGCATAACTGCTAAAATAGAGTTGGGCCGCACCGCGCGGCCATTCATCGCATCTTTATCCCCCAACCGCACGGCCCGCGCGGCCGACTCAGAGAAAAGGAAATCCGCACCTGTGACCCAGACGATACGCAATATCGCCATCATTGCCCATGTTGACCACGGTAAGACCACGCTGGTTGACGCCATGCTGCGCCAGGCCGGCACCTTCCGCGCCAACGAGCAGGTGGCCGATCGCGTGATGGACTCGAACGAACTGGAGCGCGAGCGCGGCATTACGATTCTCGCCAAGAACACGGCCATCGTCTTCGAAGGCGGCAAAATCAACATCGTCGACACGCCAGGCCACGCTGACTTTGGCGGCGAAGTGGAGCGCGCACTCAAGATGGTCGACGGCGTCATGCTGCTGGTCGATGCAGCCGAGGGTCCCCTGCCGCAGACGCGGTACGTGCTGGCCAAGGCGCTCGAAGCCAAACTGAAGCCCATCGTCGTCATCAACAAAATCGACCGCCCCGATGCGCGCCCGCAGGAAGTGCTCGACGAAATTTACGACCTTTTCATCGACCTCGACGCGGAAGAGTCGCAGCTCGATTTTCCAGTGCTCTATGCAGTTGCAAAGGCGGGCACGGCGACAACCGACATGGCCGTACCGGGCACAGATCTGCAGCCGCTTTTCGAATCCATCGTCTCCACAATTCCCGCCGCCACTGGCGACGCGGATGCCTCGCTGCAAATCCTGGTCACCAACCTCGACTACTCCGACTACTTCGGGCGCATCGCCATCTGCCGCGTCTTTCAGGGCACCCTGCACGCGGGCGACGACGTCAACATCTCCAAGCGCGATGGCTCGCTTTACAAAACGCGCATCACCAAGCTCTTCACGTTCTCGGGACTCAAGCGCACCGAGACCACTGAAACGACAGTAGGCGACATTGTGGCCGTCGCCGGCATTGAAGGCATCACCATCGGCGAAACCATCACGTCGCTCGAAAACCCCGCGCCGCTGCCCCTTATCGTCATCGACGAGCCCACCATCGCGATCCAGTTCAGCGTGAACAACGGACCCTTGGCAGGCCGCGAAGGCCAATATGTCACGAGCCGTAATTTGCGCGAGCGTCTTGAAAAAGAACTGCTCACCAACGTCTCCATTCGCGTGGAAGAGACCGGATCGCCTGATAGCTTCAAAGTGCTGGGCCGCGGCGAACTGCAGCTTGCCATTCTGATTGAGATGATGCGCCGCGAAGGATACGAGCTGATGGCGGGACGCCCCGAAATCGTCACCAAGGTCGTCGACGGCATACGCATGGAGCCAGTCGAGCACCTCACCATTGACGTGCCGGAAGTGCACACCGGCGTTGTGATTGAAAAGCTCGGTCCGCGCAAAGGTGAAATGACCAAGATGCACAATCACGGCTCAGGCCGCGTGCGCATGGAGTTTCGCGTGCCCAGCCGCGGCATCATCGGCCTGCGCAGCGAGATGCTCACCGAGACGCGCGGGACAATTGTCATGAACGCCTTATTTGACGGCTACATGCCCTACCAGGGAGAGATTCCGCAGCGCCCTACCGGCGCGCTCATCTCCGATCGCCAGGGACAGACCACGACTTATTCGTTAAACGGATTGCAGGAGCGCGGCATTCTCTTCGTCGGCGCCGGCGTCGAGGTCTACGAAGGCATGGTCGTGGGCGAACATTCGCGCGACAATGACCTCGACGTAAACGTGGTGCGCGAAAAGAAGATGACCAACATGCGCGCGTCAAGCGCGGATGAGGCCATTCGTCTGGTGCCCGTGAAGGCTTTGAATCTGGAGCAGGCAATCGAATTCATCGCCGAAGACGAGTTAGTCGAAGTTACACCCAAATCGCTCCGCTTGCGTAAGAAGGTCCTACAGGCAAACCGGCGCCCAAGGCGCACAGAGAAGGTGGCCGGCTAATTTTCTGGAGAAATCGATGACCTACAAAGCGATCAACTTTCAGCAGAAATTCAGCCTGTTCGCTGAGCACTGGGCTCCCAAGGTCATCGCCGAGATGAACGACTATCAGTTCAAAGTCGTAAAGCTCCAGGGTGACTTTATCTGGCACGACCACAAGGACACCGACGACACTTTCATCGTGATCGAAGGCAATCTGCGCATCGATCTTCGCGATGGCGCGGTCCACGTCGGCCCCGGCGAAATGTTCATCGTCCCCAAAGGTGTGGAGCACAAGCCCTACGCGGAAAAAGAAGTGAAGCTTCTGCTGATCGAGCCGCGCGGGGTGCGCAACACCGGCGACGAAGGCGGCGAACGTACCGCACCCAACGATGTCTGGATTTGATCTCGATAACGCCAAGAAAATTGGGTGCCCCAGGTCTCGATTCTGAGACCTGGGAAAGCAAGATTTCCGATGAATCGCCTAAAGCCTTCTCTTCGCCTCCAGGACCCGTTGCAGCGCTTCATCGGCCGTCGGTCCTACCGCCGACAAATGCCCCATCTTCCGCCCTGGCCGCGGCGTGTGCTTCTCATATAAATGTAGCCTCACGCCCGGCACCGTCAGCGCGGAAAAAAAATTCGGCTCGCCGCTCCGGTCCAGCCAAACATCTCCCAGCAGGTTCACGATCGCCGCCGGCGTAATCAGCGACGTGTCGCCCAGTGGCAAATTGCACGCCGCGCGCACCGCCTGCTCAAACTGGCTCGTCACACAGGCGCGCTCGCTCTGGTGATAGCTGTTGTGCGGACGAGGCGCGAGTTCATTCACAACAAGTTCGTCGTTCGACGTAACAAACAATTCCACACAAAGCAAGCCTTCCAGGTGAAGCTTCGAAATAATCGCTTCGGCAAGTCCTTCCGCATGCAATTCCAGATCGCTCGGCACCTCCGCCGGAAGCACGCTCCACGCCAGTATCTGCTTCTCATGCTGATTGCGTGCCGCGGGAAAACTGCATACCTCGCCCGAAGGATTTCGAGCCGCCATCACGCTGATCTCGCACTCCAACGCCAACGCCTGCTCCGCAACCGCAGGCTGTTCGCCAATGCTCTTCCACGCCGCGGCAATCGCCTCTTCTGTCGCCGGCGCATCCAATCCAATCCGCGCCTGCCCGCGCCCGTCGTAGCCGCCGCGGCCGGTCTTCAAGAACACGCGCCCACCTAATGCGCGCACGGCCTCGTGCAGCTCAGCTTCATTCCTGACCACCCGAAACGCGCCCACCGGAAATCCGTTCTCGGCGAGCCATGTCTTCTGCAGCGTCTTGTCCTGAATAATCCGAATCGGCTCCACGCCCGGCCGCAGTGTCGCAATCGCCGCCACCGCGTTCAGTGCGTCCACGCCAATCTGCTCGATCTCCAGCGTGACCACATCCGCGTCCGTGGCAAGACGCCGCGCCGCATCCACATCGTCCCAAGCGCCGATGATCGTCTCATCCGCCACAAAGCTCGCCGGGCACGCAGCCTCAGGATCCATCACACGCACACGATACCCCATCGTGCGCGCGGCCATCGCCGTCATGCGCCCCAGCTGGCCTCCGCCTAAAATTGCAACCAGTCCACCCGGCCGAATGATCGAGTTTTTGCGTTGCCGCCCGAAGTCTTCGCTCAAGCAGGAAGCTCCTGTTCCATCACTTCCTGGGTTCGTGCCGCGCGCCACGCCACCAGTCGCTCATAGAGAGCCGCATCCGTCGTTGCCAGCATCTCCGCCGCCAGCAGCGACGCATTGGCTGCGCCGGCCTTGCCAATCGCCATTGTCCCCACAGGAACTCCCCTTGGCATCTGCACAATCGAGAGAAGCGAGTCCAGCCCGTTCAGCTGCGTCGCCGCCACCGGCACACCCAGCACCGGCACCAGCGTCTTCGCCGCCAACATCCCCGGCAAATGTGCCGCGCCACCCGCTCCGGCGATGATCACACGCAGGCCGCGCTTACGCGCTGTCTCAGCGTATTCAAAAAGCCGGTCCGGCGTGCGATGAGCGCTCACCACCCGCGCTTCATGTGGAATCTCCAGCGCGCGCAGAATCTCGACGGCCGCCAACAGCACGTCGTAGTCGCTCTTGCTCCCCATCACCACGCCAACCAGCGGCTTCACCTGCATGGGCAGATTATACGGGCGGCGCCTCGACAAAAGGTCTTGATCGGAATTGGCGACAGTTACTCGCGGATGGTTTTATTTCCGAAACCAGGCATCCACAGCCACCTCGATCACCGCGAACACTACGCTCGCCGCCGCCAGGAATCCTTTCGCGCGCTGCCAGTTCTGTTCGTGCCGTTCCATGCGCCGCTCCAGCTCCGCAATGCGCCCGCCATTCCCATCGCTCATCAACCCGTTCATCTGCGTCTTCAGCACACTCAGATCGCTCAGCACCTGCGCTTCGAATTCATTCATCATCCGCATGCATCCGACTCCATCCACTCGTCCC
>Ga0181535_10002102_pt1 | contig 24803 bp, 33 predicted proteins | sample PEATcosm2014_Bin_44_FD_119774 | JGI IMG/M metagenome (GOLD analysis project Ga0181535, IMG submission 119774) | Peatland microbial communities from MTU Mesocosm Facility, Houghton, MI, USA - PEATcosm2014_Bin17_30_metaG | ecosystem: Environmental > Terrestrial > Soil > Wetlands > Peat | place...
CCGTGCTGACCGGAGACCCGGGCACCGGCAAGACCACTACGTTGCGCGTGCTGGTTTGGGTCGCAGAGCATTTGAACTTGCGGTTTCTGCTGGCGGCGCCGACCGGCCGCGCGGCCAAGCGCATAACCGAGGTGACCGGAGCGCCTGCGGGAACGCTTCACCGGATGCTGGAGTACGACGTGATCAAGCACCGGTTCACCAAGGACCGGGACGACCCGCTCGATTCCGACATGGTGATCCTCGACGAGGTTTCCATGCTCGATCTGTTGCTTTCCGAAAGCACTATGGAAGCGATTCCTACCGGTTGCAGCGTAGTTCTGGTCGGCGATCCGAATCAGCTTCCCAGCGTCGGCGCCGGCCGGGTTCTCGACGATATCATCCAATCCGGCCGCGCGCCCGTGACGTGTTTGACGGAGATTTTCCGCCAGGCGCAGAAGAGCCTGATCGTCAACAACGCCAACAAGATCCTGCGGGGACAAAGCCCGCAGTTCTATACCGACCAGGAAGGCAGAGCCGGAGCGCTGGCTTACGACTGCTATTTGGTGAAGGCGAAGATGACCGAAGCGTTCCGGGCCGGCAAGAAACGCCAGGTGGTCAATCCGGACTGGTGCAAGAATGTCGTCGTCAAGCTGGTCAGCGGCAGCATCCCGACGAAGCTGGGGCTCGATCCGATTCGCGACGTGCAGGTGCTGGTGCCCCAGAAGATGGGGGAATGTGGCGTGTTCGCCATGAACCGGCACCTGCAACAGGCGCTCAATCCGCAGCCCGAGAACCGGGCGGTGACGCTGAATGCTCAGGAATACCGTTACGGGGACCGGGTGTTGGTTACTTCCAACAACTACGAGCTGGGTGTGTTCAACGGGGACATCGGCTTCATCGAGAAGTTCGACGTCGAAGATAAAGTCTTCGTAATCGACTTCGAGGGCCGGTCCGTGGTGTACCCGTTCAAGGAGGCGCGCAAGAATCACCTGCTTCTGGCTTACGCCATGACCGTTCACAAAGCCCAGGGTTCGGAATACAAGGCTGTGGTTGCGGTGATTCTCAAGGAGCATTACATGATGCTCAAGCGGAACCTGCTATATACCGCGACGACGCGCGCCAAGCAGTTGCTGATCTTCGTGGCGCAAACCGAAGCGCTGGAGATCGCAGTGAGCCGCAACGATGTCGAGAGGCGCAATAGCCTTTTGGCTTTTCGTCTGAAAGCGGGCGTTGTCGCCCCGATTAAGGAGGTTGCCGCGTAGTGTCATTCCTAAATCAAAAGGGAATTTACGCTCTCGTCTACACGAATCTGTTGGACGTCGCCAAACGGAGCGGCGTCTATGCGGTCATCAAGATCTGCTACGGCAACGACGCGGACGGCATCTCCGTCGCCTACACGAAGATGGGCGACGACGGCATGGGGTACGAAATCCCCAATGCGTCCGTCGTGGTGAACGGAAAGGTGGAGAAGATCCCTTTCCTGGGCGGCAAGCTCTGGGTGGAAATCGTGGAGCTGGCGAGGGTGGCTATCGAGCGCGTGAAGGAGAAGTTCCCGAAAGTGTCCCCCGGAAAGTTGTTCAAGGTCTATAAGGACCAGGCCGGGCACCACGTCGTGGAGCAGATTGGGGAGACGACCTAATGATAATCGACGTGCAATGCAGCAACGAGAGCTGCAAGAAGATTCAGACCGACCTGATGCTGAAAAGCGACGCTCCGCTGCCGGCTTGCCCGAAGTGCGGGGCGCCGACCGAGCGCCTGTGGACCATGTCCCGCAAGGGTTCCCACACCAGCGCCAATCACGCCAGCGTCGGGTTCCGGTTCAACTATTTGGGAGATCAATCATGAACGTAGCAGAAGCGCTTGCGCTGGTGTACTCCAGGCAGTACGAGCCGGCCAAGGTCAAAGAGATCGTCGAGGCTTTGTCCGAGCCCTTCGACGAAGAGTACATCCAGTGGAAGCCGCAGACCATCACCAAGGACAAGAAGAAGGCCCAGGCGGCGGCTTACATCGACACGCGGGCGGCCTATGACCGGCTGAACGACGTTCTGGGGAACGGCGGCTGGTTCGACCTGGCCGAGGTGACCTTCAGCGAAGAGTTCGGCAAGAAGACCGGCTGGAAGGACGACGCGGTGGTCAGCCCGGTTACCAAGTGCCTGGCGACCATCCATCTGGGTATCGTCGGCGTCGGCCTGCACAGCGGCGTCGGGGAAGGTTGGGGCGCGGACGACAATGCCTACACGATCGCCTTCGCCCAGGCGTTGAAGCGCGCGGCGGTGCCTTTCGGCATGGGCCGGTATCTTTACGACCTGCCCAAGGTCTATCACCCGATCGACCAGTGGAAGAAGTTCGAAGAGCCGCTGCCGGAGCTGCCCGACTGGGCCAAGCCCCGCAAGCCGTGCGAACAGTGCGGCGAACGGATCAGGAAGGTCGAGGTCGATACGCCCAACGGGCCCAAGACCTTCACGGTCGACCAGTTGATCGCCAACTCGATGAAGAAGTACTCCAGGAAGCTCTGCGCCAAATGCCAGCAGGCTGCCGGCGCAGCCAAGAAAGCGGCCGCGGGCCGGGCGGTGGGCGCCGCCAACGGGGCTGCGGCCGCGGTGGCGGCGTAAGTTCAACGGGATCGTTGACGAAGAGGTGAAATCCGAATGAAGTGCAAAGTGAATGTGGGAGACTTGCGCGAGGCTCTCCAGTTGGTTCTCATTACCGTGGATCGGCGCCAGGGTTCCGAGCTGGGTTACATCTACATTGGCGCCAAGAACACCAAGCCCGGCGGGCAGCGCATCGTGCTGAACTCCACCGACTCGATTACCCGCATGATTTCACGGGTGAACTGCGAGGTGGAAGAGCCCGGCGAATTGATTGTGGAGCCTACGCGCCTGGCTTCGGTGATCGAGCGGCAGCCCGACGAGGCCGACGTGACGTTCGCCAAGGACGCCGGCAAAGGGGATCGGGTGACCGCGCGCTGCGGTAACGTGCGCTGCGTGCTCAGCTCCAAGAACGCTGCCAAAGAGATGTTCGAGTTGCAGATGGCTACGTTTCCGTACAAGATCCCCAACTTGTTCCAGATCGAAGCAGACAATCTGAAAGCCCTCCTGGATCGCACCGCGGCGTTCATCTTCAAGAAGGACGGCTCCGATCATTTCAAGAACGTCCGCATCCGGGTCATTAAAGGCGGATACGAAGCGCTCGCCACCAACAAGGAAGTGGTTGCGCGCGCCTCTGTGGCGGATGCCAACAGCCCGTTCAAGGCCGAAGGGCCGGCGGTAACGCTGGATATCCCCGGGCGCGCCTTGGCCGGTCTGATGAAGATGCTCAACCGCAGCAAGAAGGAAACCATCCGGGTGGTTCTGACCACGACGGACGAGGGCACGCCGAACGCCGTTTATTTTCGTACGGGCGACGTGTTCTTCGGGACGGCGCTGTCTGTGGCGAAGCTGCCGGCCGTGGACGCGATCTTCAAGAACCAGAGCATGGACAGCTCGATAGAGGTGGCGCGGGGGCCTTTCCTCGACAGCGTGAGCCGCAGCAATCCGTTCTGTCTTGAGTCGACCTCCGGCCGGCTGGTGCAGGTGGAGCTGACCGGAGCAAGCCTGAAGCTGACCGCTTCGGACCCGAGCGGCGAGTTCGAGGAAGAGATCGCGGCGTCCGGTGAAGTTTCCGGCAAGCATAAGGGAACCTTCCGGGCGACCTATCTTTCCGACGTGCTGCGGAATTCGGCGGAGGACAACGTCATCTTCAAGCTGGGAACCGCCCTGCCGCACAAGATGACGACCGCCCTGATGATGTTGGGAGCCGACAATGGCGCCAGCTACGTGGTTGCAGGGGTACGGGAATAGGTACGGCCCGGTCAAGGTGAAACAGGGATTCTTCTCTTTTCTCTTGCGGCAATTCCTGAGCCCCTGGTTCTGGCTGCTGTTCCTCGCCACTCTGGCAGCGACGCTGCTGTTCGGATGGCGGGGCTGGCTTCGCAACCGGATCTTCTGGGGCATTCGCTAAGAAAGGCAACCCAATGATGGGAAAAGAACAGATCATCGAGTGGCTGAATACGCTGCCCGAAGAGGCTTGCGTGGGCGTCGACGACGGAGGTTTATGCCTGCGGGTAGACTGCGATCCCGAGGCTTACCTCGAGATCGGCGGAATGCCCGTGGAAGACGAGGAGGATGGCGATGACACCGCAAGAACAAGTTGAACTCGTGCAGCGCGCGCGGCTTGCCGAGATCAATTCTCATCCCGAAGGCCGGGCGTTGCTTGAAAAGCAATACGGCCAGGTGTGGGACACCGACGACCTGCGCCGGGATTTCGAAGTGCTTCAGTTCGCCGCGCCGTGGCTGGTTGTGAAGCGCCGCGCCGACGGCGTGACGGGAACGCTCGAGTTCCTGCATTCGCCCCGGTTTTACTGGGGCTTTCGGGAGGACCGCGGCCAATGAACCGGGAAGAACTGTACGACGTGTTGGTGAGGACCTGCCAAGCGCAGGGGTTCACCACAGACGCCACCTACGAGTCGCTGCACAACGCCGTCGATTCCATCCGGGTAGACGACCCGGAAGAAGAAAGCATTCAAGAGGCCGGCCCGCTGGCGAAGTATCGCGTGGAGTTGACCGCCGCGGCGGCCGTATCCGCAGCCGTCGAGGTGGAAGCCGTCTCCGAACAGGCCGCCGCGGCCAAGGCTAAAGCCATGGCGAAATCCGGCGATGTGGTGTGGAGCTACGACGGCGCCGACGACGGCACGGTGGAAGCCGAAACCGTGACTGGAGTGGTCCATGCCTGATTGCATGCCGGCGGCCATCTACATCGGCGGCAAGCTGTCGAAGAAGAAGCTCGAAGAGCTTCGGGACATTCTGCCGCCCGTGGGAGACCTGGATGAAGCCATCCGGAAGCGCGAGGCGTTCTATGGCGAGGACGGCGACGCCGCCTGGGGAAAGTTGGAGGAGCTGGAAACGTTCTGTCGGAAGAACAAGCTCTCCTACCGGCGCACCAGCAGCGCCAAGTACGAATGGGATGGCGAGGTGGTCTTCTGGGAGCCCGGGTTAAGGGATCCGCTCTCGAACCGCTGCACGCAGGAAGGCAATTCATACGCGACCTACGAGCGCTTGAAGCTGCTGCTGGAAAGCCACGGCACGCTGCGGGACATCGTCGATGACCTGGGCCGGTTCGAAAAGCGGATCCCGCCGCTTGAGCTGAAGGCCAAGAAGAAGTAGTAGGGAAAGGACAAACTATGTTTCCCGACGGAGAAGACCTGTCTTGCGTGGAGCAGCCCACTGGAGCTGTATCGGCCGACGAAATCTGGCCGCTGGACGAGAAGCGCCTGTTCCTGAACGCCATCGACGCGCTGGCGCAAAGCGCCAACGCCACCGGCTGCGCGGCGGGCCAGACGACGGTGGACCTGGCGAAGCTGGCCAAGGTTAAAGAGTTCACCCGCGGCTTCCGGATCACTTGGGGTTAGGAGCTGACCATGAAAGCGCTACTGGAAGCGATTGATGCTCTGGAAGCCAGCGCCGATGATACCGGTTGCTCGGGAGACCTGACCGTGGTGTCGGCCGCGGCCGTCAAGATGCTGGTCGAACTGGCGCGCGATAAGCGGGCCAAGGAAACGCCAGCGGACACGGTCCTGGAAGCGTTGCTACAGGAAGTTCGTGTTCTGGAAGAAGCCGATGTTTGGGGCGAGCACCCCACATTCACCCGCGACTGCTGGCAGACGGATGCCGGCGACGGCGATACCAACCTGGGGTACTGGGATTGGGTGCGGCATCGCGTGATCTTCGAATATCGCAACCAGCAGGCGCAACCATGAGGTACATCGACGAGTATGTCCTCGGCGCCATTCAGGCGGTGACGGATCCCACTGCGGCTTTGGCATGCAGCGACCGGTTCCGGGCGGCCCGGGAACGATTGCGGGAAGTGCTGGAGCAGGCCCGCAAGAACAATGCGCAGGCGCGCGATTTGCAGCGTCTGGCCAGGGATGCGGTGTCTTGCCAGGACGCCGCTAACCCGCGGCCGCTCTCGGTTCTGTTCAGCAATCTAACGCACACAGTGATGAAGGACCTGGGGAATCCCGGGTATGAAGACAGTCCTGCGATCCGGCTGGTTCTGCATCAGCTTCTGAATCTTCTCGACCATTCCGGTCTGCCGGCCTACGACCGGGACGTCATGCTGTTCCACCGGGACATTGAGGCGTGCGAAGGGTTACTGAAAACTTCGCCGCCGGTTGCCGATAGGAATCAGTGCGAAAGGAAGTCGGCGTGAAAGTCCTGATCGACGAAATCTCCCGGTTCATGCGGGATGGTTGGCCCGGTAAGGATTGGTACATGGACGATTGCGGTCCGGCCTTCGAAGAGTTGTTCAAGGAAGACAGAGAAACTCCGATATCTCCTGGGACAGTGGTGAAGCTCGAGGACTTCGAGTGTGCCGTGCTGTGGCAGGGGGAGGGAGACGACCCGTCGCCCGGTCAACTGGGCTACAGCTTCCTCACGCTTTTCAGGAAGTGGAAGAAGGCCCAAACCACCGTCTTCATGGCCGTTGAGGCTCCGAAAGCGAAGGCCGACGCCGTCAGGGCGGCTATTAAGAAGGCCGGCGGCCGGGTGGCGTCATGAACGGCCTGTTCGACTTCGACGTGGAAGACCCTCAGGGGCCCGATGAGTATCCCATCGCCGTGATTGGCGACATTTCCAAGAACTGCAAAGCGTGCCGGTTGGGACAGAGCACCGACAAACAGAACACCGGGTTCATTTTCGCCGGGCCGACAACGGCGCGGATTGCGATCCTGGGCGACATGCCGCAGGTTCAGGGGACGGTGTTGTCGAAACGGCTGCCTTTGGCCGGTGATTTCATGCAGGAGCTGGGCGGCTGGCTGGAGATGCTGGGCGTGGCCCAGGAAGATGTGTTTATTTTGAACGTCATGCAGTGCAAGACCAGCAAGAGTAAGGCCAAGGATGCGGCGCTGCGCGCGCCGTACAACGAGGAGATCGACGTCTGCTTTCCCAATCGCGCATTGCGCGTGATGAAAGCGCTGCCGGATCTCGAAGTGGTGATCACCCTTGGGTGGATCGCCGCAGCCGCCCTGTTGGGACGCACGCCGGAGCCGCGCCTGAAGACGCACGAAGGCGCCTGGTTCGGGACGGACTACCTGCCCGGAGTGGCGGTGTTCTGTCTGGACCATCCCCGTGAATACGGGAAGGCCGCCGACGCGAGGAAGCGCGGCCGGCTCAGACAGCACCTGGAGTTTTTCCAGAGCGAGTATCTGCGGCCCTCGACGGCCAAGATCATGAAGGTCCTGGAAATCCGGCAGGCGGAACGCAAACCAAAAAACTAAATCCTATGGCGATAGCAAAGACAAAGAAGAAGCCGAGCCTTGTGCCGGCGGCGTATTTCACGAAGGGTTGCGGCAGCCGGCAGCAGGTTTATGGGCGGTTCGAATGGGGTTCCCGGGATGCGGTGATCCGCAATCGGGAAGGTCAGGCGATTTTCGAGCAGTCGGGGATGCGGTTCCCCAACGACTGGTCGGATACCGCCGTTCAGATCGTGAGCCAGAAGTACTTCAAGGGGCCGTTGGGCACCGAAAAGCGGGAGTGCGAGCTGAACCAGATGGTGGACCGCGTGGTCAACACCATTCGGAAATGGGGTTTGGAAGACGGCTATTTCGGCTCTACCGCGGAAGCCGATACGTTCGGCAACGAGTTGGCCCACTTGGTTGTCGGCCAGTACGGCAGCTTCAATTCGCCGGTCTGGTTCAATGTGGGGACTGAGTACGCCACCAATCCCGAGAAGCCCCAGTGCTCTGCCTGTTTCATCAACCGTGTCGAGGACAACATGGAGTCCATCCTGGCGCTTCAGACGAAGGAAGGCATGATCTTCAAGGACGGCAGCGGCAGCGGAGTGAATCTGTCGACGCTGCGGTCATCCAAGGAGATGCTCTCCGGCGGTGGCCGGCCTTCAGGTCCGCTTTCATTCATGAAGGGCTACGACGTGTTCGCCGGCCAGATCAAATCGGGCGGCAAGACGCGCCGCGCGGCCAAGATGGTGATCCTGAACGCCGACCATCCGGACATCCTGGAGTTCATCGGCCTCAAGGCCAAGGAAGAGAAGAAGATTCCGGCGCTGCTGGCGGCCGGGTACTCCACCGAGTTCAACGCGCCCAACAACGCCTACGAGCAGGTGTTCTATCAGAACGCCAACAACTCGGTGCGCGCGACGGCCCAGTTCATGGAAGTCGCAACGCTTACCGAGCCCGCGATCAACGATTGGTGGACCAGGAAAGTCACCAGCGGAGAGCAGTGCGATCTGCTGAATGCCAAGAACATGCTTTGGCAAATCGCGGAAGCCGCTTGGGCTTGCGGCGACCCCGGGATGCAGTTCGACGGCACGATCAATTCGTGGAATCCGGTGCTCGATATGCAGCGGATCAACGCTTCCAATCCGTGCTCGGAGTTCATGTTCGTCGACGACTCGAGCTGCAACCTGGCCAGTCTGAACCTGATGAAGTTCCGCAAGGCGGACGGCGGCTTCGATTCCGATGCTTTTGCGGCGGCGGTCGGTACGTTCATCGTGGCCCAGGACATTCTGGTAAGTCGCGGCGGCTATCCGACGCCGGAGATCGAACGCAACAGCCATGAATTCCGGCCGTTGGGGCTGGGATACGCCAATCTCGGCGCTCTGTTGATGTCAATCGGCTTGCCGTACGACAGCGATCAGGGACGCGATCTGGCTGCGGCGATCACTTCGTTCATGACGGCTTCCGCGTATAAGATGTCTGGGTTGATCGCTAAGCGGAAGGGGCCGTTTCACTGGTTTGGCGAGGTCCAGAGAAGCTTTCTCCATGTAATCGGCCTGCACAGCCGCGCCTCCGATGATCTGCTTCAGCGCATACAGGCGGCGGGAGAAGCCAATAGCCTGTGTCTGCCGCTTGTGAAAGCAGCAAATGAGACATGGGGTCCGGTGATCAACATGTGCATGGGCTCCGGTCTCCGGAACGCGCAAGTCACGTTGCTGGCGCCCACCGGGACCATTGGCTTCATGATGGACTGCGCCACCACCGGCATCGAACCAGAGCTGAGCCTGGTGAAGTACAAGAGCCTGGTCGGCGGCGGGCAGTTGAAGCTGGTGAACCCGATCGCCGAGGTGGGTCTGCGGTATTTGTACCGGGACGCCGCGGGACTGGCGGCGTTCGATTTGGAGCCGATCATCGATTTCATGAAGGAGCATGGGCATGTAGTGGAATCTGGCCTGGACCCCACGCATTATGCGGTGTTCGACACCTCGTTCGCCACCCTTGGGTCCGACCGGTTCATCGAGCCGATGGGTCACGTGAAGATGATGGCGGCGGTTCAGCCGTTCCTGTCGGGCGCCATTTCAAAGACCGTGAACCTGCCGGAGTCGGCGACGATCGAGCAGGTCCAGCAGGTCTTCATTGACGCTTGGAAGCTCGGCCTGAAGTCCGTGGCCGTGTACCGCAACGGGTGCAAGAAGTCGCAGCCGTTGAACATGACCAAGGATGTTGTAGCCGCGCCGGTGGATTCCATTCCCAGGACTTACGTATCGACGCCGGTGCAGCGGAAGATGCCGGATACCCGGAATTCCGTGACGCACGAGTTCAAGGTCGGCGGCCAGAAGGCCTTCCTGATCGTGGGGCTCTACAGCGACGGGTCGCCGGGCGAGATCTTCCTGGACATTGCCAAGGAGGGCTCGACGCTTTCCGGCATGGTGGACGCTTGGGCGATTGCGTTCAGCTTCAACCTGCAGTACGGCGTGCCGCTGACCAAGCTGATCGAGCGCTTCTCGTATATGCGTTTCGATCCCTCCGGCTTCACCTCCGGCGAACTGGGCTTCGCCCACAGCATCGTCGATTACGTGGTGCGGTGGCTGGAAGCGCAGTTCATCAAGACGAAGCTGCCGTTTATACCGCTTATCGGAGCGCCGGCCACGGCGGTAGCGCCTTCCTTGGCGACGGGCGGCGGAATCTTTACGGGAGATGCGCCGCCGTGTACCGAGTGCGGCGCGATCATGACCCGCAGCGGGTCTTGTTTTCGGTGCGTGTGCGGCAGTACCAGCGGGTGCAGTTGAGGTAGTTTCCGCTTACTAACATCGCCGCAAATTCTGTGAAGCGATTCAACGCGGTGGAGGTGTGCGTGTTCAAAGATACGGGGCAATTCGGCGGGCGATACGACGATGTGCAGAGCTGGGAACGGCATGAGCAGGACATGGATCGGGCAGAGATAGCCCGTGAAAGACGCCGCGGACTCATCCGCCCGCGGACCGTCGTTGCAAAGAAGGATGCGCAGCCGGAAGTCGCAAAGAAGGAAGAGAGGAAAGATGAGCGCAAAGCGTGATTTTATCGTTGCGGACAGCGGGGCGCGGGAAGCCTTCGATTCCGGCATGGTCCGGGATATTAGGGCAGGTAAGGGCCGCTTCGACCTGATGACGCCGATTCCATTGCGGCGGCTGGCCAAGGTGTACGAGGGCGGCGCTTTGAAGTATGAGGCCCGCAACTGGGAGAAGGGATCGCCGTTGTCGCGGTTCGCCGATTCCGCGCAGCGGCACCTGAACGACTACCACATGATCTGTTTGTTCAAGCGGGAAGGCATTCCGCTGGAACGGCTTCCGGCGGATGTCAACCCCAACGAGGATCACCTGGCGCAGGCGGCCTGGAATCTTTTCTCGATGATGCATCACGAGGATCTTCATCCGGAGTTCGACGACCTTTCCGTGAAGAAGCTGGTGGCGGCGGTGGCCGGCATCGCGTTGGCGACGGTTCCGGCCAAGAGCAGCAAGCGCGCCGTGTTGAAGCGGAAGGCGGCGTAGCCGTGGCGAGGCGGTACGTTCCGGATTCCGCGGTGTCCTTTCGCTTGGAGGAGCCGATCGACGTTCCGTTTCAGGTCGTCGGCACCAACGAGTGGATGCGGGACACTATTCCGGACGACATCCCGCTCAATCAACGGCTGGTGGTCCGGTCGCGGGCGGACCTCCGGCCTTCGCTCGACTATCTGTGGAAGCACTCCGTTAGCAACAAGGGCCGCGTTTTGACCGTCGACAGCGAATCAAGCGGTCCGCGGGAAATGGATGGCCTGGATCCGGTGAGTCCCAGCTCCGGCTTGGTGCTGTTTCAGATCGGCGCGCCCGGGATGATGTACGTCGTCGAGCCGAAGCTGATCGAAGAATACCGGGGGATCTTGGAGAGCGGCGATCACCTGAAGATTCTTCAGAACGCCGTGCACGACTTCCGCTTTTTCCTGGCGAAGTATGGGGTGCATGTCGTGCGGATGCACTGCACCATGCTGGCGGAGCAGGTTCTGACCGCCGGCAAGGAAGGCTTGGGCGTCGCGTTGTCGGATCTGGTCCGCAAGTACAGTCCGCATTACATCATCTCGAAGAATACGCGCGAGGACTTCATCCATTTTTCGGGTCGGTTCACCAGGGCGATGCTGTACTATGCCGCGCGCGACGTCTTTCTGCTGTTCAAGGTGTTCGATTCGCAGGTGTCTTTGCTTAAACACTTCGGCCTGGTCTCCACGGCCGAGCGGGAGTTCAAGATCATTCCCGCGACGGCGGAAATGGGATTGACCGGCGTGTGGATCGACAAGATCTCCATCCGGCAGACCCTGGACTATTACACCCGGCAGCAGGCCGAAGCGATCGAGAAGATCTTCGAGATCTACAACGCGGAGCTGAAGAAGCTGGGCCTGGTCAAGACCCACCTTCTGGGAGAAGAGTTCGAGACCTGGAACCTGAAGAGCCATCAGGAAACCAAGGAGCGCCTGGACAGGATCGGCATCGTGGTGGAGAAGACCGACTACGACACGATGATCCGTCTGGATCATCCGATCGGCAGGCCTCTGGCGGAGTATTCCGGCCATACCAAGGTTCTCGACAACTACGGCGAGTCGATGCTGGCTCGCATTCACTGGCATACCGGACGGTTGCATCCGCATTTCGACCAGCTTGGCGCCGGAGAGGGTGCCCAGCGCAACGGCAAGGACAAGAAGGAGACCATCGCCACCGGGCGGTTCAGCTCCGACTTCCAGCAGTTGCCGCGGCCGGAAAAGAATCTGGAAGCGATTACCGGCCAGCATCTGGAGCAGGTGCGCGCGGCATTCGCCGGCATACTCGCGCAATTGGAAAAGAAGGCCGCCTGACGGGCGGCCGGGAGAAAGCAAATGGCATTACGCAGAAGCATTCGCATTACCAAGGTCAATCTGACCGATCTGGTCCGGCAGCAGGGCGGTGAAGCCGACGCGCTGGATAACGCCTTCCTGGAGCTGCAAACTTCGCTGACGATCTCGACGGAAAAGGACCGTGCCGCGGCCGAAGCGGAGTCCACGGCGGCTGTGGTTCGGGCGGAAGCGAACATCGCCCAGTCGCAGACGGCGACTTCGTTCCTGAAGTTCCTGCGCCTGGCCAGCGGGTATTCCAATCTGGTCGCCACCGAGCGCAACTGGATGCCCCCGTTCCGCGACAAGGACGGGAACATCTGCATCGAGAACCCGTTCACCCTGCGCGACCAGCGCGCGGCGGCGCACGCCATGCATAACCAGCTCGCCAAGCAGGCTTCCGGCGAAGACGGCGGCGGCGACGAGCTCGACATCTACAACGACGACAACGACGAGCGGACGTAAGGGGAGATCGCGATGATCAACGAACAAGAAAAGACCGTATTGGCGGACCTGCTTCAGCGGGAGTCGGTTTCCGACATCGTTCAGGCCATGCTGACGCTTGCCGGGCGGGAGTCCGTGCGCCTCCAGGACAACCTGGTGGATGGGGCGCCGCAAGGCCTCCTGAAGCGGCAGTTTAGCGCCGCCCTGGAAGACGCCGAGGTGCGCGTGAAGATTCTTCGCGTGCTCACGCAGACGGCTGCGGCTCAGGAGGTTCAGATGGGCGTGCCGTTCGCCGCGGTGGCGGCTGCCGGCGCAACCCAGATGAGCATCCGGTAATGGCGGCCGCCGATCTGGGGGTACTCGACAACAAGCGTTACGTCCTCGACAAGGGGGTGATCTATCAGGTCATCCCCGACGTGCGCGACGGCGTGCGCGCCGGGTTGGGACGCAAGCTCCAGATCGCCGATTACAGTCAGATCGAAGTCCGCCTGATGGCGTTCATGTCGCAGGAGACGTCGTTCATAGACGCCCTCAACGCCAGGCGCGATATCCACGCCCACATGGCGTCGATCGTGTTCAACGAGAGCTACGACCTGCTCGAGTCCGTGGTGGTGAAGAAGGACAAGAAGCACCCCCGGTACAACGAGCTGAGCGCCAAGCGGTCCAACGTCAAAACGGTGACCTTCGGAGTTCCCTACGGTGCCGGCCCGCGCCGCGTCGCCGAGATGATCCAAAACAAGGACGCCGACGGCAATCCCATCGAAACGATGGAAGACGCTCTTGACCGTGCCAAGGAACTGATCGACAACTACTTCGCGCGCGCGCCCCGGTTGAAAGCCTGGCTCCAGGAACAGAAGCGGATGGCCCAGAAGGAGGGCTATACGTGCTCGATTCAAGGGCGCAAGCGGTTCTACGAACTTCCCAATAAAAACAACCCCGATTACGAGAAGATCATGAGCCAGATCGGCCGTTACGCGGGCAACCATCCGATCCAGAGCAGCTCGGCGGACATGCTGAAGGACGCCATGCAGCGGTTGTACTTGTTGCACCGGGGTTGGGATGGAGCTTCCGCGCAGCCGTGGACGGAGCCCAAGCAGTTGGACTCGAACTTAATGCTCGTCTGTCACGACGAAATGGTTACGGATTGCGGGATACGTCATTTGGACCGGGGTGGGGCCTTATTGGAAAAAGCGATGTCCGACGCCTACAATTCGGTCACGATGCCGCGGCTAATGCCCAACGGCGAGACGAAGCTTTTCTACCTCAAGGATATTTTTAACCGCGTAGAGGTCCTCTGTGCGGACTACTGGGCGAAGGACTAGGGGCTGCGTATGTTGACGACTAAAGACGTGTGCGATGCCGGGGCTTTAGCCGGCGGGGTTTCCTGGTGGAAGCTTCGAAGGGTGATGCGGGCGACTTTTGCAGTTGTCTCCGAAGCCCTGGCGCGGGGTGAGACCGTGGACTTCTCTTTGGTGAAGTTGAAGGTCCGCAAGCACACAGGGAAGGCGGGTGCGCAGCGGCGCAATATGTGGTGCGACGATGCCGGAGTGCCCCGTTATACGCGCGGCGGGCGCAAAAAGTATGTGTCGTACCGCAAGCGGAACAGGTTGTGATCCCGAGTTAGGAGACATGGATGTGGAAGCAACTGCTATCGATAGCAGCAATCGTTCTCGTGGGCGTTCTGGTTGAAGTGTCCTTGATCTACGTGGGGAAAGTGATCGGAGGGCTGCCGTTCGCCGTCAGTATCAAGCCCCAGGTGGAGATGTTCTGAGGTCGCGATGAAGAAGAAACTGAAACCGGATTTGTTAGTTGTCGAAGCTCCCGATCTGTTCATTGGCTTCGACTTTGCCACCGAGACTTTTGTTCCGAGCTTGATTCCCGATACCGATGTGGGGCTGGATACGGTTGAGCTGGCGGGGATGTTTACGGCCGTCGTGCGGGCCGAAGTGCTGGCGAAAATCTCCGATCCGGCGTTTGTCGAAACCGCATCGGTTGAAGCGGCCTGGGACGCCTTGATGGGCGTCGAGGAAGCGCCGTCGCTGGTGGAGATGCCGAGCAACATTCCTGTTGCCAGCGCCCCCGTTGTGGCCGTTTTTCCTTCGCCGCCTTACCGGGAGCGCGCGGATCTGATCGAGCAGATCGGCCGCACCGAGGGTGGCGTGATCGTAGCCAAGCTGGGCCGCAAGGCTGTTTCGATCATTCCGAACGACCTGAAGACCGCAGCTGCGCTGAAGAGCTTTCAGGTTCTGGATGGTCTCGGCACGAAGTACCTGAACGTCGAGGAGTCTTTGACGGCCGTGGCCGGCGCCGGAAGTTCCTGCCGGCTGCGATTCCCTCTGGCCAGCGTGCTCGACACGCCGGATACGGAGAATTGCAAGCTGGCGCAATTCCTGCGGAGCTTCGGCCTGACGCCGTTCTTCGCCCCCAGCCTGGCGAACTGGATCCCGAAAGAGATCCGCCGGCGGGAGCGCGAGGGCACGCCCTTCGATCTGCCCGCGGTGCTGGACAATCGCCCGCTGTACGACCGCATGGAAGTCGGCCTGGTGCTCAAGTGCAAGCAAGCCAAGGGCGATTTCGAGGAAAGCGCGGAGTACGTGGTCGTCGAGACCGATGCTTTGGAAGATCCCGAAGAGAATGAGGAAGCCGACGGCAACAAAGCCGAGAAAGCGGCGATCGGGATGAAGAAGCGCGGCGCTCCGGATGGCGGCAAGGCCGTTTACTGGGGCGAAATGGACGGGGAAATGGAAGCGGTCTTCGAGTTGGAGACCGATGCTTTGGCCTCCGACCAGGGCAATACGTTTCCGGCGCGGTATCCGGATCTGGTGATCCAGGCCCGGAAGAAGATCGCCAAACTGAATTTGCCCACTTTCGATTTCATCGCCACCGACGTGGCGCAGCTCGCGCACTACAAGCATCTGATGTTCACCGACCCGCCGCGCATGGGGAAGACTTCGAAGTCGATCCTCTACGCGGAAGTCGCGGGGAGCAAACGGGTTGCCCTGATCACGGTGGCCAACGGCGTGGCCGTGTTCGAGCAGGAACTGAAGCGCCTGGGGATTGCGGATTACGTTGTGGTACGGAAGCTGAAGGATCTTCGCAAGCCGGCCAAGTATTACCTGATGTCCTATTCCTGGCTGAAGACCACCGGCCGGAAGAAAGAGAAGAACGCCGGAGATGCGCTGGTTCCGACGGTCCGGTGCCCTCATTGCGATTCCGTCTTAGCGCGGCCGAAGCGCGTCGCCGTCAAGGATACGCTGACCAACAAGCCTGTGCTCGACGAGAACGGGCTGCCGCTTTTGCGGACGGCGTACGGGGTGCAGGCCGGCAAGAAGGTCGTGGAATGGACCGAGGAGTACGGGTATATGTGCCGCAACGCGGCGTGCTCGTACCTGCTGGACCCGGCCACGTTGAAAGAAGCCGGCGCCGAGGAGTCCGGATCGGCCTGGTGTCCCGGCGAACCCGTGGCTCTGAAGCACTATGTCGACTACGGCCTGGCCCGGCATTCGATCTGCGTGGACCAGAAGCGCGATGACTTCAAGCGTTCGCGGCAGTGCCACACCTGCGGGTATGTGCACCGCGCCTGGGCGCCGCCGCGGTACAAGCGGCTCAAGAAGGTGTTTTCGATGATCGCCGTCGACGAGATCCATAACATCAAAACGCCGACCAGCGACCAGTCGAAAGCGATTCTCGGCATGATGCACGCCAAGCGCCGCCTCGGCGCGACCGGCACGCTCATGCCCAACAATCCGCAGGATGCGTTCTATCCGACGTCGTGGGTGTTCGGGAACAAGAACCACATGTTCTCGTTCGACCGCGGCGAAGCCGGCGTGCACCAGTTCAACGACGAATATACCGACCGGGTCGTGGTCGAGTCGGAGAACTCCAGTTATGCCAAGGCGGTTCCGTTCATCAAGAAGCCCATCCAGTTCTGGAACTGGAAGGCTTCCAAATGCCACTTCCGGGCGTATACGGATCCCAAGGTGATCGAGGGCATGGCGAAGGCCGGGCTCAAGATCCCGACGTTCCGGACGCTGCCTACGGAATTGGTGCCCGGGCCCAAGCAGGGCTTGCTGCTGGTGGCCTCCATCGAACAGTTCGACAAGGTGTTCACCGAGTACTCGGCCGAGCTGAAGGCGAAAGCCAAGGCCAACGAGAAGGTGTACCTGTTGAATTCCAGCCAGGTCCTGGCGCGCATGACCCAGATGAAGTACGCTGCTTCGCTTCCCGGGCTGCTGAACGATCGTTTCGTGGCCATGGGAAATCAGGCGATTTACGAAGGGCCGTATGGGGGCTGCAAGCTGGACCGGGTGAAGGAGATCATGGCCGAGCGCACCCAGAATGGGGGCAAGGTTGTGATCTTCAGCGACATCATTGCCATGCGGGATCTGCTGGAGAAGGAGCTGGTGTTCTACAACCCGATCCACTTCCAGTCGAAGTGGAAGGCCGACAAGCGCGCCGAGGCGTTCCGCCTGTTCCGGGAAGACCCTGACTATCAGGTGTTTCTCGCCGGGCCGCGGGGCGTTAAGGAGTCGGTGGATTTGTCAAGCGCCGATACGGTGATCTCGACGGACCTGTTGTGGTCCCCGGGCATCCAGATGCAGGCCTGGAGCCGCGTGCTGACCCCGCGCCCGCAAGCGCGCGAGGTGCAGTGCCACATCCTGCTGACCAAATACTCGATCGACAGCCATGTGTACGGGACTTTCTACAGCAAGATCGCGGCCGCCGAACAGGCGCTCTACGGTCGTTCGCTGACGAAGGCCGACAAGACGCTCGACATCAAGTATTTTGTCGACCAGATCCTGGCGGAGAAGACCTCCATCATGCAATGGCTGATCGAGTCCGGCGAGGACGAACTGGCGTTCATGCCGGTGCTCCAGACGCTTCAGCAACTGGAGAGCTACGACGCCGTGGCTGCCTGAGTAAAGAGTCGAGGGGAAGGGCGGCCTGCCCCTCTGGAGCATTGCAATGAACTACATCGGAAGCACCCGCAGTAATTATTTTGCGGTCAAGGACCTGGATGCCTTCAAGGAGTTCCTGAAACAGGCCGGCGGTGACGTCGAGCTGATCGAAGGAGAGGGTGCCCAGAAGGGCCTGGTCGGGTTCATCGTGGGCAGGGGAAGCGATAGCGGCTGCCTGCCTTCCCAGAAAGAAGTCTTCGACCCCGGAGACGCCGGCGGTATGACGGGCTATGAGGATTTCGATTTCATCGGCGAGCTGGCGCCGCACCTGGCCGACGGTTATGTGGGTGTGGTGATCGAGATCGGATCTGAGGGCCTGCGTGCCTTGAATGGAAACGCGACGGCTTTCAATAACGAGGGCGAGGTCAAACAGGTGGGTCTTAGCGATATCTACGATCTTGCCAAAGGGATGGGCGCGACAGTGACCCGGGCGGAGTACTGATGATTACCGCGGAAAACAAGGAAATCTGTTTTGCCCCCGCGGGCCGGAAGAATCCGCAGATCAAACGGGAAGCTGCCTTCGCCCATGTTTGTCCGGGCTGCGGCATGCTCATTCATGGCTTGGCGTTGTCCAGGCCGAAGGATAAAGTTCCTTCGACTCTCCAGCTCGACGGCGGCCATCCTCTGGAGATCGACCTGAAGGTCTGCGCCCAGGCGAATCTGATACATCGTTATGTGCCGGAGTATCATTCGTCGTTCATTTCCTTGGACGACGGCCAGCGCGGGCAGTACTTCATCGAGGCGTACCACATGTGCCATTACGGGATGCGGTCCATCGGGCGCTGCAAGTACGTTCGCGGGGTGGATTGCTTCAGCCCGAATCCCGCACAGCAAGCTCTGCGGCAGGCGGGCATTCTCAAGATCTTCTTTGGAGCGGAACAGCCGGAGTGGGAGAAATTCCACCAGAGACTGAAAGACAACCCCGAAGCTGCCGATGTGGCTCTTGCGAAGATGGCGCCGCTTTGCGGGTTCGCGCCGGATGCCGCGGAGAAGACGTCACCGGTCGTGCTGCTGTCGAAAGCCGACTGGAAGATCGCGGAGTTCAAGGGTGTGTTGGAGGCGGTGATCGCACTGCCTGGAAAGGAAGCAGTAAATGTCGAAGTTTGACGACTATCAGACGTTGATGAACGACCAGGATTGCCTGGTCGAATCCCTGGGTTCGCTGGGCCGGAAGACGGTCCTGGCGAAGGATCAAGTGAATGGCGATCCGCTCTTCGGGTATGAAGGCGCGCAGCGTCCCGAGCGGGCGCAGGTTATCCTGCCCCGGAAAACGCTGTCCGGCGCGTCCAATGACATCGGCTTTCGCCGGGAAGAAAACGGTAATTTCACGGCCGTAGTTTCCCAGTACGACAGCTCGATCGGCTACGGCAAGGAGTGGTTGGGCAAGGTCAGCAGGGTCTACCTGGAGAAGAAGGCGGTCAAGGACTTGACGGCCCAGGGCTACAGCAACTTCCGGCGGGAAGAGATCAAGAACGCCTCCGGCGCGCCGGATGTGCGCATCACGGCGACGCCTCCTCCGGCTTACACCCAGACGCAGCAGGTGGGGTTCAGCAGGAGCTAACCATGGCGAAACCTACGGTGATTATGACGATCCACGGAGACGGCTCCGGATTCGACGTCGACGTGGTTGGGGTGAAAGGCCCGACCTGCCAGCGTATCCAGAAGGATTTCGAGGGCATGGGCGTTCGCGTCGCCGAACGCAAGAAGCCGGAGTACCACCAGGTTCAGACGGCGGTGCAGAATCTTGCCGGCAGGTAAGCTGCGCGAAGCCTTGGTAAAAGAGTCGCAAGTCTCTGGGAATCCTTTCAAGTGTCCGACCTGCGGCAATACGGACGTGGTGCTGGACGGCAAGTACCAGCGCAGGTTCCAGAAGGAGTTTCACGCCGGTCAGGAAGCCGGCGTGAAGCTCGACTCGCAGTACACGGAGCGCTATACGGCGATCACTTGTTATGCGTGCGGCATGCGGTCTGAGATCGAAGCCGACCATATCGTGGCGCTGTATGTCGACAACATGGAACTGAAGATGAAGCTGGCGACTCAGACCGGGGCGGCAATTTGGCAGCCTATGCCGAAAGAGCGTGTGATGTGATGCAGATTCACGCAAAGATTGAAAACAGTTTGGTGAATGGCCCTGGGAAAAGAGCGGTGATCTTTTTCCAGGGCTGTTCCCTTCAATGCCCGGGCTGTCAGAACCCCAAGACCCATAAGCGCGCGCCGGGCGAGTGCATGAGCGCGTTTGAATTGGCCGCCTGGGTGAAGGCGCAGCCCGGTATCGAAGGCGTGACGTTCTCCGGCGGAGAGCCGCTGGAGCAGCTCGACGACGGCCTCGACATACTCGCTTATGAACTGAAGCAGGCCGGCCTGTCGGTCGGTTTGTTCACCGGCTACACCGAAAAGGAGCTGGAGGCTGGCAACTTTTGCTGGACCGGCGGTAGCAATGACCGCGCTCCGAAGTATAAGAAAGCGGAAGCGTGGAAGTGGCTGAAGGGCTATCTCGATTGGGCGGTGATGGGCCGCTACAACCAGTTGGAGCGCAGCTCGGAGCCGATGGTGGCTTCCAGAAACCAGAAGCTCGTGATCTTCAACGACTGCTTTGATGCGGGCGATTTCCAGGAGCAGCGGGTCGAAGTGATCATCTCTGGAGAGACGGATACGGCCGTAATTACCGGCTTCCCGTTAGGAGACTTGTGTGCGCAATAGAAAAGATCTGAGGATGGTCCGTTTCGAGCTGATCGGCGGCATTCAGCTCGATATGGAACGCGTCGGGCAGGACCCCGCCTGGGCGATGGCGGGGCGGAATTACAACCTCGATGACCCGGAGCAGTTCGACCAGGCGGTAGTTGAGTACCTGTTGCATTATCTGGGCGGTGAGCTGCTGCTGGCCGAGATGCCGACGACGACCGGGCCGGCGGAGTTGTACGGCATGAACGCCGAAGGCCCCAATGCGGTTGCGGCGAAGTCTGAAGCAGCGCGCGCGGTCGCCCTTTCGGAACTGAATCGCGAACCGTGCACTGCCACGGCACAGTCTGCGCACGAAACGCCGGTCGGCGGCTAAGTGCCAGCCGATTCTTTGGCGCAGACTCCGAATGGTCTGTACATCGGGCCAACCGGAGCAAGCGCAGAGGAACTCGCGTATTTGGGCGAGATCACCTCATTGAAGTTGAAGATATCGAAGGTTTTCGGAGTACCAAATACCATGTTTGCTGAAGAAGACGGGAACGTTTCTGTTCTCGAACCCGAAGAATCCGCGGAGGCGGAGACGGCGCAGGAGGAATCCGAAGCCGTTGTGTTCGAAGAAGACGAAAAGAAAGCCCCCGAGGGGACGTCCAACTGGCCTGCTTTCATTGTCGATATCGACAACGTCTACCGGGCCAACCGGGCCCACGTGTTTGTGCTTCACGGGAACGTGAACGACTATCCGGATAACACCGGCATCCGCGGCGACCTGGGGATGACGATGTTCACCCGCTACGACAAGTTCTGGTTGACCGAGAAGGTGAGCCAGGAGGTTCAGAACACCGGCAAGAAGGTCAATATTCAGGCGCCGCGCGCGACCAACGTGGCTGCCCGCTTCACCGTTCCGGATGGCCTGGTGTTCGCCACCGAAGGCAGCTTCCAGGCGTTCGCGGCCATTCTTCGCACGGATTCGCGCTACAAAGACGCGAAGGACGAGCAGTTGCAGCCGAAGGATCTGCCGGGCACGCTGATCCTGCTGAACGATTACTTCAAGCTGTCGGCCGTGCGCTTCTCGCAGAACCAGCCGCTGCGGACGAAGCTGGCCGACAAGACCCTGAAGACCGCCGCGCGCGCCGCGGTCACTAAAGAGCTGGCGGAACGGCCGGAGATCAACCTCACGGTGTTGTTCTACGACTCCAAGATGTGTTTCCCCGCCGGCCAGGTGTCGCAGCTCTCCATGGACCGGACGCCGATCGCCTACATCGAGAACTGGGCGCTGAACGGCGCCATCGCGCCGCGCAACAAGATCATTCTGATCGCGCAGCGGTTGCAGGATTTGCAGGAATCCCTGCGGTCCGGCGACTCGCGAATCTCCGCCATCCGGGTGAAGCGGCCGACGCTCGAAGAGCGCAAGCAGTGGTTGCAGGGCTTCGAGTCCTACATCAAGATCAAGCCGGCCCTGATCAATGGTTCCGTACGCACGACGATCACGCTGGCCGAGGACCTGACCTGGGACATCCTGGCGAACAACACCGCCGGCATGAGCCGGGTGCAGATCGAAGGCGTTTTCATGCAGAGCTGGCTGGAAGACGTGCCGGTGGATCTGCCCATGATTGCGGACCACAAGAAGAAGTCCCTGGCGGCCGAGTATGGCGACATCCTCGATATCCGCCAGCCGATTCCGACGACGCTGTGTCCGGAGATGAAGGGCGAGCCCGAGGCCAAGCAGCGCGCCGCGGTATGGAACCTGCTGGGCGGCCACGACCTGCTCAAGCAATACGCCGAGACTTGGGTCATGGAGCCCATGCTGCTGGGAGATCGCCGGCGCACTACGCGCGGCTTTCTGCTGGTCGGGCCCCCGGGCACCGGCAAGACGTGGTTCGGCGAGCTGCTGGCGGCCATCTGCCGCATCAACTTCGTGTACGTCGACTTCTCCAAGCTGTACGGCGGGATCGTCGGCGAGACGGAGCGCAATACCGAGCGGCTCTACGAAGCCATCGAGGCCATGGCGCCGTGCATCGTCTTCGCCGATGAGATCGATTCGGCGTTTTCGAGCGGCCGCCAGTCGGCCGGCGACTCCGGCGTACAGGCGCGCGTGTTCAACCGGACCATGCGCTGGTTGTCGGAAGATGCCCGCTGGGGCAAGGTGATTGTCCTGGCCGCCACGAATCGGCCGGACCTGCTCGACGAAGCCTTCATCCGGGCGGGCCGGTTCGACGACGTTATTCCGGCGCTGCCGCCGCATCCGAGCGACGCCAAGGGGCGCAAATCGCTGCTGGAGGCCGTCTGCAAGAAAGCCGGCGTGCTGGTGTCGAGAAACTCCCTGAAGGATACCCAGAAGACCCCCGACAACGGGCTGGGCCGGCTGATCTTCAGCCCGCGGGTGTGGACCGGCGCCGAAGTGGAACGCTTGGTGAAGATGGCCTTTGGCAACGCCGCGCAGCGGGTATCGAAGGTCGCCAAAGCCGAAGCGGTCAAGCAGAAGCTGAGCCGCCGGGAAGCCATCGACTTCCTGCGCATGGAAACCAAGAACCCGCTCATCGAGCTGGACGACTGGAACCATGCCATGGACTCCTACCGGCCGAATACCCGGCAGGCGGAGACGCAGATCGATCTGGCGCTGGGCTACAGCAACAACGACGACTACGTCCCGGTGGAGTGGCGTTCGCGGCTGGAATCGGCGCGCGAGAAGACCGCTTCGGTCGAATCCGCGGCCAGCTACGGCGGCGCCGCCGGGGCGTACGAACGGGATTAGGGCGCAAAAGGGGCGGGAAACCGCCCCTTTCCTGAAAGGACACGGATATGTCTGATTTTCGGGCAGTAAAAGAGACCTGGGGCGCGCATTCGGCTGCTTTTGTCGATTCCGATACGCTGATCGGCATTTTGAATGTGATCGCGGAAGAGGACGGGCTGACTTGCAGCGACGAGCATGCCTACGGAATGTCGGTCTTCTGGGTGGAGGATGGCAAGAAGTTCCTCGAAGCGGTGAAGCGGCTGAACGACACGGATTTCGAAGATGATGGGATCGCACAGGCGGAAGACAGCGGATCCAACCCTGCGATTGCCCTGATCCAGAACATGAAAGCTCTGGCGGATCAATGGCTTGCGGAGTCGCTCAATCCGGACGGTTCGTTGAGGTTCTATGTCGACGACTAACGACTCGTACAAGGGTAAAGCGAAGGGCTTTGGACCTTGGCGGCGAGACTGGTACTCGATTTGTAGCCGGCATGGGCAGCATCGCGAGGATTGCCGCCTGTGCGCCGTTGGGGAATGGCGAAACCGCTGGATCACCTGGGCCGGTAACGTTGTGTTCGTCCTGGCGCCAGGCGTCTGGAGGCGCTGGGTGAATCGTCCAGGGTCCCGCGCGCGCAAGTTCCTGGAGAGCGCGTTTCCAGGGTTGAAAGGCCCCGGCGCCGAGTAGTACTCCAAGAATTGTCTTGCATGATAACCAATAGTCAGTTAGTATGGTGAATAAGCAATGAGACTTTTCCCGTTACTCGATGCTGCGCTACTCTCCGAAGAAACCCGAACCGCTTACGCCACCAGGACTCCCCGTGTATGGCCGAGCGAGGCGTCGGCGGTACTGTTTGACCAGCGCGAGTCCGACATCATTGGGGGTTGCCATCGCAAGAGCTATTGGCGGCTGATCGGCGAACCCCAGACCAACAAAGTCGACGTCATCGGCGCCCGGCGTTTCCGCACTGGCCGCGCCATGGAGCTTGACATCATCAGCCTGGCGAAGACCGCCGGCGTATTTGTAGCTTGCGGCGTGCGCTACCACGTGGCCGACATCGATTTGCCCCTGGAACTCGATTTGGTGGTCGTGGATCTCGACATGAAAGCGCTGTATATCGTTGAGAACAAGACCATCTACGGGTGGGCGTCGAACAAGATGGTGATCCGGGACGGGCATCCCAAGCTGGAAGGCGTGATGCAGTCGGTCATCTACTTGAACGAGTTCGGCAACGGCGCCAAGTTGAAGCGTATTATCCGCGAATCCTGGAGCCGTAAGCAGGAACTGGCCGCCAAGATGGCGCAATTTGAAGAAGACGGCGTCGTCGACGGCCGCGAATACTGGGAGCTGAAGAAGGAATTCGACCGCAACCGTATCGAAGTGGACTTCGAGAACCTCGACAAAGGCGCCGACGGCCTGGTCGGCGTCAAGATGACCTACGAAACCCGCGACGACTGCCAGACGCGCGAGTTCGATATCGGGCTCAGCCAGGACCCGTTGGACGGTCTGCACTACCCCGAGATCGACAGCATCCCTCAGAAGCTCTTTACCGTCGAGAGCATCTACGAGCGCTACAGGATTCTCCAGGAATACTACCTGCGCAATGTGGCCATGGTGCGCGAGCAGATGCAGCAGGCAGGTTGGCCGGAGCCGCCCTGCGGTAAAGCACTTTCGGCGGTCGAGTTGTCGGCTGCCGTTAAAGCCTACTGGGATGAGGTCTTTAAGCGGGTTCGGGCTCTGCACCCGAGTTACTGGCCGCCGGCCGAGTATCAATGGAAGTACGGGAACGACAAGATCCAGGTGCTGGGCGAGGCCGGCATTATCGGTAAGACCAGGTACCGGGATTGGCAAAAGCGGGTCAAGGGCAAG
>Ga0181535_10002104_pt1 | contig 24797 bp, 25 predicted proteins | sample PEATcosm2014_Bin_44_FD_119774 | JGI IMG/M metagenome (GOLD analysis project Ga0181535, IMG submission 119774) | Peatland microbial communities from MTU Mesocosm Facility, Houghton, MI, USA - PEATcosm2014_Bin17_30_metaG | ecosystem: Environmental > Terrestrial > Soil > Wetlands > Peat | place...
ATATGGCGCCGGGTTCCTTATATCGCAAAAGCTGCCAGGGGCATATCGGCGGACCGGATTTTTCCCCGGATGCATATGTTCATGCTTAGAGCGCCTGTCCTACAGATGGAATCCTTTGATCGAAAAGAAATCGCTTAGGTGCACGGAACTTAAGAATGTTCTGACCAAAAAAGTTGAACAGCTTTTTCGGCATATGCTCAAGCTCGGATTTCTGACCCACGCGGGATCCTGACGGCAGACCGCGCTTCGAGGGCGGCCGCCGCAGGGTGTATCCCTCCGTTGAAGCGGAAGACAAGCCATAGGGGAAAGCCCACCTTAGGCGTGCAGGAGAACGGGTCTTTCGGGGGCTTTAGCGAGGACCCGGCGGCGGCTGCCGCTCATTTCTTGCAATCGGTTCAACGTCCGCCCATCAAAGTTCAGCATCAGCGCGATGGTATCTTGCCCGCCGATTCGACGTGGCAGGCCAAGCGGCAAAGGCCGGAAATGAAGTTGAACTAAGCGAAGCAAGGAGGTCGGCTCGACCTCGACGATGAATGACGTAACCCCATTTTCTAATCCCCATTCTACCACGCTGGACATAAGAGCGTTACTGATAGGGGTAACGACAGGCCCTCTTTCACGGTGCCCCTTCGCGATGCAATGGCGTGTCCATTCCCAGATATGAGGGGCGCACGGAAGCTCGCCTTCGCACAGCTCAGGCATGATTTCCGATAACAAATTGGGGCGTGTCGTAGGCCGAACGCGCTGATAACCCAGTACTTTGCCTTGATCAGTATACAGCATATGGACTGTATATTTGTCATCGAATTGATCAATCTCACGTCCATCCGGCTTGGCGATATCTGTCCAGCCCATTTCCTCGACAAATACATTATGCCGCAAGCGATAGGCTTGTTCCATCTCGTCGCGATAAAGAAAGTCATTTTCAGGGGTTACAATGTGAATCACGGTCATTCTCCAAATCAAGTTCTCTGGAGAGTGCCGATCACACCTTGTGTCGGGCCATTCTCCAGCTGATTGATTGCTAGAGAATGGCTGTGGCGGATCGATGGAGGTAGTACGCGTTCGCGTACCCTTATGCGATCAAGCCACGCCGAAGCGCTTCAGCCACAGCTTGCGTGCGGTTGATCGCTCCGAGCTTCGAGCGCACCGCCCGCATGTGCTTATCAGCGCCATGCTCGGAAATATTCATGACTTCGCCGATTTCCCAATCATTTTTTCCTTCCGCAGCCCATTGCAACGCTTCGCGCTCACGCGCGGAAAGAACCGCCGGCTTGTCCGCTATCGAATCTTGCTTGATCGCGATCGCGCGGGCGATCGCATAGCTCGCGATGAGCGTCAACATTGCCCGTGTATCAGGACGAACCTCAATGTGTGACCCGCCAAGCGAAAACAAAACCGCTTGCCCATCGAGTGTGAGGAGGGGAGCCATGAATCCCTCCCCAAGGCCAAATTCCGCAGCTTCGCCCATGACACGCACTGCCATCGGGTCATCCCTAAAGCCTTGATCCACTTCGTTCCAAAAGAATGGGGTTGGGCTCCCCTTGGCATGAGCTACTGCCGGATCACGAAACATATAACCGTTCTTTGAATATCGCTCCATCCATTCTGCAGGCCAATGTTGAAGCAAAACACTGCCAAGCACTTGCCGCCTGTTGGCCCCAACTTTCGGAATCGTACTTGCGATCATATATTCTGCACCGAAAGGCGCGATGTGACGCAAGACCTGCGCCGAAATATCTTCAACGTTACGGGCGCGATCAAGATCTCGAATGAAATCGAGCGTATGTGACAATGAACGACGATACGTTTGCGGGGGCATGACCATCCTCGCCTGTTCGCTCTAGGAGAGAGAACACCACCCTCGGAACACGTGGAATAAGTCCGCGGGCGGCGATAAAAAACAATTCTATACCAAATATTGAGTACTAACAATCCTAATCAAGATTTCGTTCCTTCGATAATCAATGTCAAGGGCGCAGCCGGCTGGCCAAGGCCAAGCCAAGCACCGCCGCCCACAGAAAAAACCCGCTGGAGAGCGGAAATCTAGCGAACACCGGCGCCTCTATCCTTTGCGGCAGACCGCCATCGAGAACCCCCTCGGCGCCAAGCGGCAGCTCCGCCAGAATCCGGCCATAGGGATCGACGATCGCGGAAATCCCCGTGTTCGCTGCCCGGATCAAGGGCAGCCCCTCTTCGATCGCGCGGAGCCGCGCTTGCGCGAAATGCTGATAGGGGCCGGTTGTCGTCCCAAACCATCCGTCGTTCGTCACATTGAGGAGCAAGCCGGGACGTTCCGCCGGTGCCCCGGAGGGGACAGCCTCACCCGGGAAAATCGCCTCGTAGCAAATCAGCGGCGCGACCGCCGGCAATCCGGGCACAATCAATAAATGCCGACCGGAACCCGCCTCGAAACCGCCCGGGACATGCACGAATTGATGCAATCCCAGGCGATCGAAAACCGCCTGAAAAGGCAAATATTCACCGAACGGCACAAGATGCACCTTGTCGTAGCTGTCAAGAATATGCCCGCCGCTTGCTACCACTTGGATGGCGTTGAAATATCTCGCATTGCCAGACAGGGACCGCCGTGTGCCATCCTCTTCGCGCGCGGCGCCGGTGACGAGAACCGTATCTTGCGGCAAAACCGCCCCGATTGCGGCCAGAGCCCCGGCATCGCGCGCCAAAATGAAAGGAAACGCCGATTCCGGCCAGATCAGGACGGTGACATCGTCGAGGCCGAATTGGTCCTTCTCCGCCGGGCGCGCCGACAAGGCCAGGTAATGCGATAAGATCCTGGCTTTGTTCTCCGGCCGGAATTTCGCGTCCTGCTCCAAATTGGGTTGCATGATTCGCAATTTGACGCCTGCGACCGGCTCTGGAACGGCCTGCGCGAGACGCCAGGCGCCAAATCCGCAAATCCCGCAAAATGCAAGGATGGCTGCGATGATTGGCCGCGGGAAGCGGCGCCTCGCCCCTCGCACTGCGGCTTTTTCGGCAAGCACCGCAGGAGCGGAAAAGATAAGGATGGCGATGACGGTCAGACCGTAGAGACCAACGATCGATGCCAGTTGCGCGGTCACGAGATTGCCGCCGAGCGCCATGCCGAAAGTATTCCAGGGAAATCCGGTTAAGACATGCCCGCGCAGCCATTCCGTGAAGCTCAATCCGGCGGCAAGGGCAAACAAACGGCCAGCGCCAGCTGTCCAAAGCAGCCGCGCCAGCATGAAACCAAGACCCGCAAAAACCGCAAGAACGGCTGGAAGCCCGGCCACCCCCAGCGGCAAGGCCCAGGCAAATTCATCCGCCTCGACGAGAAACGCCGCGCCAAGCCACCAGAATCCGGCGACGAAATAACCAAAGCCCCACCACCAGCCCAGCGCGAATGCCCGCCACGCCGCCGGTAACCCCAAACGAACCCGCCCGCTTGCAGGCTTCTGGCGCGTGTCGACGCAGCCGTCGATGAGCCAAACAGCGGCGGTCATCGGGATTATGAGAGCGGGAAAAAAATTGAAAGGCGCCATCGCGAGCGCGCCAACGGCTCCTGCAGCAAAGGCGATGAAGCGGCGGCGCCAGCCAGCCGCAAGGATGATCGCCGTGGCTATCGCGGGTATGGCTGGCGCTTTCGAGCTCAATCACGATCCTCGCATAAGTCTCACATAATCCCCAGAAACGGACACCGGCACTTGGAAGGACAATACTAGGATAGGGGCCAGAGCTATTCCCGGTCAGTGAAATCACGTTATCGATCAGGAATCGCTCTCATTTATAGTCCTGTAAAGTCCTGGAGCATGTCTTGGTCGAAAAAGCCGGGCAACTCATTGATGGACATCCTCCAGCAAGCACGATCCCACTTTAGCTTCCGGACCTTGCTTGAAAGGTTGTACGAAAGTTTGTACGGCGAGAGGGACTGGATGGCCTACCGTCTGACCGGAGAATCAGCCGGCTCGGCTGGCACGTCAGGAAATGGATTATCCTCGGTGCGTTCAGCCCGCAACCGCGCCTCGGTCATGCGGATTTTGACCCGCTTGACGCGACGCGGGTCGGCGTCAGTCACCTCGAACTCAATGCCATCCTCGATGATGATTTCCCCGCGCACAGGAACATGACCCGCAAGCGCTGTGATCAAACCTCCCAAGGTATCGACCTCTTCTGCATCGCTGATCGCTCTGAGATCGGCCTCGATCACCCGGGAGACTTCACTCAGGTCGGCACGCGCATCGACAAGGAACCCTCCCCCTGCGGCGGTTTCGATCTTTGGGCTTTCGTCTAGATCATGTTCATCCTCAATGTCGCCGACAATCATTTCCATGATATCCTCGATCGACGCGAGGCCTTCGGTGCCGCCATATTCGTCGATCACGAGTGCCATATGGGTTCTCGTTGCTTGCATTTTCACAAGAAGGTCGAGAACCGGCATGGATGCGGGTACGAAGAGGACCGGGCGTAGAATATCGGCCTGCGATAAAGCTGCGTCCAATGCGCCTTGCGCTATGCGGTAACGTGCCTCCGCTTCGCCTACAGACTCCTCAGCCGACAGGTTGGTTGTGCTATGCGGCGGGTCCGGCGGCTTCGCCGTGGCGGCCAGATAGCCGACGAAATCGCGGATATGCACCATGCCGCGCGGATCATCGAGCGTGTCACCATGCACGGGCAGACGCGAATGACCGGCGTCGCGAAAGACCGTTAGCACATCGGCAAGCTTGGTTTGCAGCGACACAGCGATGATGTCGGCGCGGGTAACCATGACATCGCCGACACGCACTTCATGCAAAGCGAGAACGTTTTTCAACAAAGCCCGCTCTTGCGACGACACATCGTCCTCAGTCGAAGTATCGGCGAGCACTTCCTCTATGTCGTCGCGGATCGAAGCCCCGCCGATCCCAAACAAGGCGCGTAAGCGGTCGAATAAGCTTGGCTTCACACCAGAAGCAGGTTTGCCGGCACCGGCCTCGCCCGCTGTCGAGACGTCATGTTCACTCATTGGCGCCGGCCGCTTCCTCGATCAACGAGGCCCCGTACGGATCGGCAATCCCGAGCCTGGCGAGACTGGCGCGTTCGAGCGCCTCCATCACTTCGGCTTCGGCCGCTTCCTCATGGTCATGGCCGATGAGATGCAAGAATCCATGCACCAAAAGATGAGCGACGTGATCGCGCAACAATTTTCCTGCTTCGGAGGCTTCCCTCGAGGCGGTCTCGAAGGCCACCACGATGTCGCCAAGGAGAGGGGCCGAGGCCGGATTGCCTCCAGAAGGAAATGAAAGCACATTGGTTGGTTGATCATGGCCGCGCCATTTGCGGTTGAGCGCACGGATGAAGGCGTCGCCGCAGAGAACAACGCTGATCTCGGCGTTGGCGGCGAGCGCGATGCGGCTTTCCCTCGCTGCTGCCAGAATTGCCGTTTGAGCAAGTTCTGAAGAGGCTTCGAGGGAAGCCCAATCCCCGGCTTCGATCACAACTTCGATCACAAGACTGACCTCTTGGACCTCTTGGACCTCTTGGCTCATTTCCGAGCCTCCGGGCTTGAAACTTTCCGCGCCGACGCTTCATAGGCGCCAACGATACGCCGCACGAGCTCGTGGCGGACGACATCACCTTCCTTGAAGACGACGTGGCCTATTCCCTCGAGTCCCGAGAGAAGATTGATGGCTTCGCTGAGCCCGGACTTCTGGCCGGGCGGAAGATCGGTTTGCGATGGATCCCCGGTTACGATCATGCGCGATCCTTCGCCGAGGCGGGTTAAAAACATTTTCATTTGCATCGACGTCGCATTTTGCGCCTCGTCGAGCAGCACGCAGGCATTGCTCAAGGTGCGGCCGCGCATGAACGCGAGCGGAGCGACCTCGATCATGCCCGTTTGCATGCCGCGTTCGAGCATGCGGGCATCCATGAAATCGGCGAGGGCGTCGTAGATAGGCCGCAAATAGGGATCGACCTTATCGCGCATATCGCCTGGCAAAAAACCAAGCCTCTCGCCTGCTTCCAGCGCGGGCCGCGACAGGATTATACGCTCGACCGCCCCTTGTTCCAGCAAAAGAACCGCGAAGCCGACGGCGAGCCAAGTCTTGCCGGTGCCGGCCGGGCCCTCGGCAAAAACCAGCTCGTGGCGTTTCATTGTGCGCAGATAGTGGTCCTGCGCGGTATTGCGCGCGCGGACGGTACCGCGCCGGCGGGTGCCGATTTGCTCGAAAACGGCGCGCGCGCCCTCGTCTTCCTTCGGAAACAAAGTGCCTTGCATCGCGCCTTCCTCGATCGCACCATCGACATCGCCGAGGCTTACCGGCTGGCCCTGCTCAACCCGCGCATAGAGATTTTCCAAAACCAGCCGCGCATGTTCGCATGCTTCCATCGTCCCTTTGATCGTAACATGATTGCCATTTGCATTTGCGGTCACGCCCAGTCTGCGTTCGAGCTTGGCAAGGTTTTGATCATATTGCCCGAAGACGAGCGAGGCATGGCGATTATCGTCGAACGCCAAGGTGATCTCAGCGGCACCATTTTCGGCCGGTGGACGTCTGAATTCCTGCTGCGCGAACGGCGCTGAACGATCCGATGGTTTCAACGAAGCGCCTCATGCGCGGGCCGGTCCGGCAAAAGCCGTCCAAACAGCGAATTGCTGCCGGAAGCAATGATTTCGACACGTGCGACGTCACCAATGCGATCGAGGCTGCCTTCCATCTGAACCGGTTGGAGATAGGGCGACTTGCCGGCGATCTGGCCTTGGTGGCGGCCAGGTTTCTCGACGAGCACATCGAGCGCGCGCCCTATCATTTTGCGATTGAACGCGCGCCGTTGCCGGTCGAGGACGGTCTGTAGCCGCAAGAGCCGTTCCGATTTCACGGATTCGGCGATCTGGTTTTGCTGCTCCGCCGCGGGGGTGCCAGGGCGGGCCGAATATTTGAACGAGAATGCGTTCGCGAATTCGATCTTTTCGATCAAATCCAAGGTTGCCTCGAAATCCGCTTCCATTTCGCCAGGAAAGCCGACAATGAAATCGGAGGACAAGGCGATGTCCGGCCGCGCGGCCCGGATCTCGGCGACACACGCGATATAATCGGAGCGCTTGTGCCTGCGGTTCATCGCGGCGAGAATGTTGTCCGAACCCGATTGCACCGGCAGATGCAAAAATGGCATCAGACATGGTTGATCGCGATGCGCCTTGATGAGCGTTGCGTCCATGTCGCCAGGATGACTTGTCGTGTAGCGGATGCGGGCGAGGCCTGGCACTTCGGCGAGACGGGCGATGAGGCCAGCGAGCGAAGCCGTGGTGCCGTCCCTTGTTTGACCATGATAGGCATTGACGTTTTGGCCAAGCAGACTCACCTCGCGGACACCTCCGGCGGCGAGCCTTTCGACTTCGGCGGCAATGCTTTCAACCGGACGTGAGACTTCGGCGCCCCTCGTATAAGGCACCACGCAGAACGTGCAGAATTTATCGCACCCTTCCTGCACCGTCACGAAGGCGGAGACGCCGCGTTTGCGGATTTCGGTGAGGCCAGGCGCGGCAAGACGATCGAACTTGCTTTCGGCCGGAAAATCCGTGTCAAGAACCGCGCGGGAGGTTTTGGCGCGCTGCAAAAGCTCTGGCAGGCGATGATAGCTTTGCGGTCCGACAACGATATCAACCGCCTTTTGACGCTTGAAAATTTCCTCCCCCTCAGCCTGCGCGACACAGCCAGCGACCACGATCTTGGTCTCCCGCCCAGACTCGGCACGCGCGGCCTTGAGGGCACGCAGCTTGCCTAATTCGGAGAAAACCTTCTCGGCGGCGCGCTCCCTGATGTGGCATGTGTTCAAAATGATCAGGTCAGCTTCTTCCAAAACTAAGGTCTCGGCATAACCTTCCGGCGCAAGGACATCGGCCATTTTCCGCGCATCATAGACATTCATTTGACAGCCGTAAGACTTCACGAACAGCCGGAGGGGGGATTTGGCTGGGCCTGGTCCGGGTTCCTCCGAAACCTCCCCGGCATCATGCGCTTGATCTGATCCGGACATTGTCTCCCGTGGTCCACGAGGCGCTCGCCTCTCATTTTCGGCTCAATTCGGCTTCTCCGACGACCTTAAGCTCGTCCAAAAGCCGGTTCTGTCCAAAGATACCGTGCTTAGAACGATTCTCCGGCTCGCAGCATATAAAATATATTATAGCAGGTCGCGCCGCATGACGAGAGCCGCCGCAAATTCGGCACCCGCCGTGCGATAATAGGTTTTGCGCTCCCCGACCTGCTCGAAACCGAAATTCGCGTAAAGCGCGCGGGCGGCGGTATTTTCGGCATCGACTTCGAGAAACAAACGGCTGACATGGATTGCGGCGAGCCCATACAGGTGAGGCTTTAGAAGGCTGCTGGCGATCCCGCGTCGGCGCCACTCCGGCGCGACGGCGATCGTTAGGATTTCCGCTTCGTCGGCCGCAATACGGGACAGGATAAAGCCCGCCAAATGTTCCTCTTTGGCTTCGATCGCGCCGTCGGCGAAAGTCCCCGGCGCGACAAATAGCTGTTCAAAATCCGCCTCCTGCCAGGGATAGGCGAAGCTCGACGCGTGGATGGCGGCGCATTCCGCGCTTCGCTCGGCGCCGATCGGGCGGATGAATGGCGAAGCTTTGGCCGGCCAATTGATCATTGGGAATCACGATGGTGCCGGTTGAGATTGCGCGTCCTCTGGCAGATTGGAGCCGGGCGCTTTCAAATACAGCGGCCGCGGCGGCGCCAGGGCCGGATCGGCAAGAAGCCCGAGCTTGGCCACAAAAACAATGTCCAATCCCGCATTTTCGCAAACGATCTCGATCTTCGTTCCGGCCGCCGAAGCCGCGCTCGCAAGTAGCGCCGCACCCGATCCCGCTAATCGCACCGGACCCGCTCCCAGCGAGCGCACGGCCTCGCGAGGCGGCAGGACCCGGGGCGCCGAGGTGGCCCGCCCATATGGCCCAAAAGAGGCGAAGTATACATTGCCCCGCCGCGCGTCGATCGCGACGGCGACAAGGCCTGGCTTCTGCTCCAAAATCAAGGGCGCGGCGAGGGCCGCCATGGTCGAGACCCCGATGACCGGAACCTTACAAGCAAGACCGATCGCCCGCGCGGCCGCGATCCCGACGCGCAGCCCGGTGAAAGAGCCAGGCCCGACAGTCACCGCCACCCGGTCGAGCGACGCAAAGCCGCCCTCGACCCGCGCCATGACCCGCTCGATCAATGGCAACAGCGCCTCGGCATGGCCCCGTTCCATGGCTATTGTCTCAATCGATTCCGGGCTTTCGGCGCCCTCGTCAAGGACGCAGGCTGAAATCGCCGGAAGCGCGGTGTCGATCGCCAAGATCCTCATGCGGCAAAACTCAAGTCATGTGGAATGTCCGGCCGAAACCACCGATCGGTGCGGAGCCGCCCGTTTGAATTAAATTTGTTCGACCGCTTGGACATCTGGAACATAATGTTTGAGCAAATTCTGAATTCCGTGACGGAGCGTCGCGGTCGACGAAGGACAGCCGGAACACGCCCCCTTCATGGCAAGATAAACGGTGCCATCACGAAAACCACGAAATTTAATATCGCCGCCATCGTTGGCGACCGCCGGACGGATATGCGATTCTAAAAGTTTTTTGATCGTCGCCACCGTATCGGCGTCACCCTCGGCGAAGAATTCTTCATTGTCTCCTTGGCTGTCTCCCTGCTCCGGCAGACCAATTTCACCATTCAGCAACGGCTCGCCCGAAAGAAAATGCTCCATGATAGCACCGAGGACAACTGGCTTAAGCTCCGGCCAATCGCCGCCCGATTTCGTGACCGAAATGAAGTCGGAGCCAAAAAATACGCCGGAGATGCCGTCGATCGCAAACAGGGCCTGCGCGAGGGGCGACTGCCGGGCGCCCTCCTCACTTCTTATGTCCAACGTTCCCAGCGTCATAACGGGGCGGCCGGGCAGAAATTTCAGGGTGGCGGGATTGGGGGTAACTTCAGTCTCGATGAACATGGAATTCTCCAAAACCTCCGGTTCAAGGCCGAAGCTGGATAGTGGTGTCAGAATTATTCTAAGATATGATAGTGATACCGCCAAGAGGAAAGCGATGCCGGAACCCTTCGATTGTCCAATCGGCGACCGCTGGAAGCGGTTTTCGGTTGCCGATCCCGTGAAAATGCCGCCCCTTGGAAATTCCGTTAGTTTCTATGTAATTGATTGCACATGAGTTTTGCCGCGATCCTGCGGGCGGAACGGGTTCCTGCCGCCGCCGATAGAGCGCCAAACTCGAAAAAGAGCCAGCTAACGCTAACCCGCCATCTAGCGGGGAACCAGCTCCGCCAAACAATCGTTTAGCTAACTAGGCGGCGCCGGATGGTTGCGGGAGGAAGCAGAGGCCGCCGGCGGGAAGGCGGCCGACTCCGGTGAACGTGCCAGCTAGGGCAAACAGCGGAACCAGATGTTTTTTCAACACATCACCTCCGTCGCGGCTTATGGAACCACAAAATCGCGAGGGTGGTTGCGCGAGAGCGTGTGGCGCAGTGTTTTTTTGAAAGCAATGGGCGAAAATAACGGGCGGGTATCATGGCTCAACTAGCTGAGGTAGGCCGGCATCTCATCGCCGCGGCGATGGCCGCTCCCTATCTCGAGCGTGAGGAAGAACGGGCACTCGCCTTGCGCTGGAAAAATCAATCCGACGTAAAGGCCCTGCACGCGCTCGCGCAAGCCCATATGCGTCTCGTCATCGCGATAGCGGTGCGATTTCGCCACTACGGCTTGTCTCTCGCCGACCTGATCCAGGAGGGTCATATCGGGCTCTTGGAAGCTGCTGCGCGTTTCGAACCGGAGCGCGACGTGCGCTTTTCGACCTATGCGACGTGGTGGATTCGTGCCGCCATGCAGAATTATGTCCTTCATAATTGGTCGATTGTTCGTGGCGGCACGAGTTCGGCGCAGAAGGCCCTGTTTTTCAATCTCCGCAGGATGCGCGCAAAACTGGCGCAAGGAGGCGATTTGCCCGCCGGGGAGGATGTTTTCACGCATATCGCAACGGCGCTGGGCGTGTCACGCTCGGATGTCGAATTCATGGACGCGCGCCTATCGGGCCCAGATATGTCTTTAAATACACCGCTGGGAGATAGCGAAAGCTCTACGGGAATGGAACGGATAGTCATGCTCGTCGATGATAAGCCGCGCCCCGACGAGGCGGTGGGTCTTGCCCTCGACACCGATCGGCGGACGGCGTGGCTGAACGAGGCCTTGACCGCACTTTCCGAGCGCGAACGCCGGATTGTCCGCGAACGCCGACTCGCTGAGGAAGCGGCGACGCTCGAGGCATTGGGCGATCGCCTCGGCATATCCAAGGAACGAGTCCGTCAGATCGAGAGCCGGGCCATGGAAAAACTGCGCGCGGCGCTCACCAAACGCCATATGGAAAACGCCGCGGAAGTTATGATTTGACGTGCAGCGCTTCGCGCGAGCGGATTCCCAGGCGATAATTTCTGAAAATGCCTCAGGAAAACCAGTTTTCCCCAAGACTTTCTACTGCTTCCGCGGCTCGCCGCCGGAGAATCAGCCAAACAGCAAAGAAGTGGCTTAAGTTATGGAGGCGAATCAGAGATTGGTGGCGATCGACGAACGGCCCGGCGTTGGTTCATGCAGCCCGGGCCACCTTCAATCCAGGGCCAGATGGCGGCCAGCCGCTTGACGGAGCGCGATGGTTGGGGTTCCGTGATATCAAGCTCGTTCCAGTCATGCGAGCCGGAGGCTGTGTTGCGCGCAAGTGCTCGCACTAAAATCATATGGAGATAAACGGGATGACAAATACAGGTAAAAAGCCGCAAGCCACACCCGCCAAGGCCGCACCAGCGGCAGGCAAGACCTCGAAAGCGCCCGAAGCAAAAAAGGCCAAGCCCGTTGCAAGCGCCTTCGCCAAGCCTTTGCAGCCATCGAAGGAACTCGCTGCGGTGGTCGGATCCGATCCTTTGCCGCGTACCGAGGTGGTGAGCAAAGTGTGGCACTACATTAAGAAACACAAGCTGCAAAACGAAGCCAATAAGCGAGAAATTCTTGCCGATGACAAGCTGGCCGCGGTGTTTGGCAAAAGCAAAGTGACCATGTTCGAGATGAACAAGTTCCTCGCCCAGCATCTCAAGTGAGGGGCGTTGTATCCATGTGATGAACGGCATGCGGGATCGGCAGAGATTTGAATAGGACTCGCAGGCGCCAAGCGGGTTGCGGTTTTTCATAGGGACTTGATCGTCACGAGGAGCTCCTGCGTGAGCGGGTGTACGATTTGGCAGGCGCCGGAGTGGGTCCTGGATTGGCGGCGCCGCCAATTATCTTTTAGATTTGGCCGGTACGATGAAACGGGTCGTCCCGAACGGCACTGTTGAGAGTTGACCTTCAACCGTCGTAACGGCGCCGCGATTGGATCCGGACCGTTGCCCTCATGCCGGGCTCGAGCAGCAGATCTGGGTTGGACGCACTGATGACGACATCATAGTGTGTTGCGCGCTCATGCGTCGGCTGCGATTGCCCGATCTGGGTCACCACTCCGTCGAAAGGACGATTCGGCAGGGACTCGACCGTGAAGGTCGCTTCGTCCCCGTACTCGACTTCACCGATGTCATTCTCCAGGACTTCGGCATCGATATGAATCACAGCGAGATCAGCAGCGATGACGAAGAGGGTCGACGCCTCCGATCCTCCTGCGATCGCCTGGCCCATATTAACGTTGCGTGAGAGCACCACTCCGTCTATCGGCGAAACAACATCGATAGAGTCGAGGTTGATCTCGGCCGCACGGAGCGCCGCTTGGAGCTGGCCAACTGCCGCCTCTTGAAATTTCGTCCGCGCCTGCACCATTTCATAGGTCTTGGACAACTTTTCGATCGCCGTGTGCGAAATGGCCCGACGCTCCGCCCGCGCCTCATGGTGCTCAAAGGCCGCTTTGGCTTGGGCGAGATCCGCTTTATCCTTTGCCAACCGAGCCTCGGCTTCCGCAAGATCGGATTTGTTCCGATCGACCATGATTTGATAAGGGCGGGAATCGATTTTCGCGCAGACCTGGCCCGCCTTCACATTCATCTTGACGTCGCATTCAAGCGCCTGGATCACGCCGGACACGCGTGCGACGACCGGCGCTGTCGCCGCGGGACCGACGATACCGGTAGCGGACACAGCGCGGACTGCGGAACCAGGTTCGACCTTACGCGTGACATATTGCGCCGTTGTGCTCCGACGGATGGACCAGGCGAGCCAACCGCCGCCGAGAGCGAGAACGGCGAGAGCGGTGGCCACCATTCGCCAACGCCTCCGCAGAATAGTCGAAGCCGCGTCTGTTTTGGTTTGGTCTCCGAATAGGAGAGCGCGTAATTCTTCTGTCCCGATAACCCGGTCGAGTTCTCTGAAAGCAAAGAACGGCATCAACACGACGAACATGATGAGTCCGATCCCGACAATGGCCTCCAGTTTACCACCGCCAATGTTGGAGACACTTTGAGAAAGCGTTTTGCCCCGCAAGACACCAATCAAGGTTTCCTCGATGATATGGAAACAAACGAGGAGAACGGCAAAAGCAGCGGACTTGAATAGGATTGGAAAAATGAGCGGCTTATTCTTTAAATTGTCCCCAACATGAAGATATTCACCAAGCAGCATGACTTTGGCCAAGGCCAAGGCATTGAGAAGAGCAAACCCTTGATGATAAATGAGGGTTTGTTCATTCAAAATGAGCGCCTTATAAAAAGCAAACAAACTCAGCAGAACAAAAAGATAAAGAAATATCCAAAATAGCTTTCTTGCTTCGTCGATGGCCCGTGTTTTGAGACGATTGAGTGTTTCATTCATCATGTTCCGAACCCCACGCGCGCGCCCATATCCCTAATCCCGATTTCCCCGCAGCGAGGCACTTGGCCTAGCAGGGAGATGAATGGTTGTCTTTTGCATTTGCCCTATTACTTAATGATTGTTCACACCCTCGAAGACGTGCTTCTTGCCGGCGCATGTGACGGCAAATCATTTTCGAGAGCAAGCAACTGGCAGACATCTGAAGGCGCCGGATTCCGCAGATGCCGTAATATTCGCGACAATGATACCGTTCTTCGCATGTATTAAGAGCCAAATTGCGCTCGGGAGATGCACCATGAAGAAGGCGTTCGTCATTTCCGCCGCAACCCTCATCGCGATTGGGGCGGCGATATCCTCCTGGACCGAGGCCATTGCCGAAGATGCGCGCGGCGGCGGCGTCAATATTATTCGGCCTGCCCCTGTCCCCCCAAGTGCGGCCGTGGCAAAATCGCCTCATCGTTCCCACCACCACGGCGTCATTGGGCGCAGCATTTGTGTTAACGGCGAGCATGTGAAATGTTCGCCGCGCCGGTGAGGGATGCCAACATCGCCGCGGTCTTGCGGCTCTGGTACCTTTCATGGCATTGCCGATTGCTCATGGCAGAGTTCCGGCCGTTTGGGCAGGCTCTGGTTTCATCTTTTGGCACTCTTGGGGGCCCTGCTCTTGAAATACCGCCAGCTCGGCGCCAGTGAATTGCAGGTGCCGGTCATTTCACTCGGCTCCTGGCTGACGACTTCGGGAGGCGTCGAAAAGCGACAAGCAATCGCCTGCGTCCACAAGGCGCTCGACCTTGGAATCAATCTTTTCGACACGGCGAATGTCTATGGCCGCGGCGCCGCCGAAAGCGTGCTTGGCGAGGCGCTCGCGGGAGTTCCACGCCATTCCTATCTCATGGCGACGAAAGTCTTTGGCGCGATGAGCGACACCGACAGAGGGCTGTCCCGCGCGCAGATTGTCAAGCAGCTCGACGCTTCGCTGAAGCGGCTTCGAACGGACCATATCGATCTCTACCAATGCCACCGCTTTGACCTGGAAACGCCTCTTGAGGAGACGATGGCGGCTTTGAGCGAGGCCGTGCGTCAAGGCAAGACGCGCTATGTGGGCTTCAGCGAATGGCCGCTCGACAAGATAGAGGCGGCGGCAGAAATGCCTGGCGTCGTCCATTTCGTCTCCAGTCAGCCGCAATATTCCTTGCTTTGGCCGGATCCTGAAAATGAGATTTTTCCGCGCTGCGCCGAATTGGGCATCGGCCAGATCGTCTGGTCGCCGCTCGCCCAAGGCGTGCTGACCGGCAAATATAAGCCGGATGTGCCGCCGCCGGCGGGATCGAGGGCTGACCATGAGTCCATGGGCGCGACGCTGCCGAAACGGTGGCTGCAGGCCCGCGTGTTGACGGCCGTGCAACAGGTGAAGCTGATGGCTGAAAGAGAAGCGGGCGTGAGTTTGGCCCAATTCGCTCTTGCCTGGGTATTGCGCAGGCAAGAGGTGGCGTCAGCGATCATTGGAGCAACGCGTCCCGAACAAGTGGCGGAGAATGCCGCCACCGCGGAGAAGGAAATTTCACCCGTGCTTTTCTCGAAGGCCGAGGAAATCTTGGCCCCATTTTGGTGAGTCCAGACTGTGCCACTTTATTTTATTTGTGAAACCTCATACGCAGAACACGCTGATTTGCTTACAAAGTTCATTGTGTCCCCGGTGGCAATACATCGAGGGCGTCATCTTCCTTGAGGCACGTGCCGCTCTGCCGGAGCGTCCGGGCGAGCGCCGAGATGGCGAGGATGCGCCGGCTCGCCTCGTTCAAGGAAAGTCCTTGGCCGCGAATATTCGAGACGCAATTGCGGTTCGAGTCCCGAGTCTCGCCGGGCCTCGGATCAAAGGTGACATAGGCGCCCAAGCTGTCGCAGGCGGAAAGGCCCGGGCGCTCCCCGATGAGGACGATGGCAAGCGCCGCCCCTTGCCTTGCCGCGATCTCGTCTCCCAACGCTACCCGCGCCTGAAGTGCAACGGCTGGAGGGGCAAACACAAAATTGGGGGCCGCCAAAAGCATTTTGCACAACGGCGCCGCTTGGGCTTGCACGGCGCCAGCGGAAAGCCCGTCGGCAAGGATGATCGCGGCATCATAGGGTCCAGGCGAAAGAGCTTGCACGGAATCGCGCGCGAGGCGGCGGCCAAGATCGGGTCTCTGCAGAAAACTTGCCCGGTCGGGTGCAGCACTTCGCACGAGCACCGGGCGCCAGGCAGCGAGTTCGGCGAGGAGCGCTGCACAGTCGAGTTCTGCCCATACCGCATCGCGGGCGCGAGCATGCGCGAGATCGAATTCGAGCAAACGGTGCGTCGGCAGCCCATCGCCGACGCGGCCGAGCGCAATGCGGGCTGGCGTCGCGCGGCGCAGATAATCCCAGAAGTCCCCGGGAGGCCGCATCATGGCACCGCCGCGAGCAGGCGGGCGGCGCCTCCAGAAAGGCTCGGCCGGATCCGCTGCTCCGCATCCATGATTCCATAGGCCTTGAGCCAGGCCTCGAACTCCGGTGCCGGCCGCAAGCCCAGCACCGAGCGCACATAGAGCGCGTCGTGGTAGGAGGTTGATTGATAGCCGAGCATGATATCGTCGGCGCCGGGAACGCCCATGATATAATTGCAGCCAGCGACGCAAAGGAGCGTCAGCAGAGTGTCCATATCGTCCTGATCGGCCTCGGCGTGATTGGTGTAGCAAACATCGACCCCCATCGGCAGGCCCATCAACTTGCCGCAGAAATGATCCTCGAGCCCCGCGCGGATGATTTCCTTGCCGTCGTAGAGATATTCCGGGCCGATGAAGCCGACGACCGTATTGACGAGCAAAGGCGCGTAGCGGCGGGCGACCGCGTAGGCGCGAGCTTCCATTGTTTGCTGATCGACGCCGTGATGAGCTTGCGCCGACAGCGCCGCGCCTTGGCCGGTCTCGAAATACATGAGATTGGCGCCGGCGGCCGCACGGCCCAACGACTTTACCCCCTCATGGGCTTCGTCCAGTAGGGCCAGATTCACGCCGAAGGCCCCATTGGCGGCTTCCGATCCTCCGATCGACTGAAAAACAAGATCGACCGGACCTCCCTTCTGGATGACTTGCAAGAGCGTCGTGACATGCGCAAGCACACAGGATTGCATGGGAATTTCGAAGCGCACACGCAGCTCCTCTATCCGTTCGAGAAGCAGTAGCGCCCGCTTCGTGCTATCCGAGGCCGGATTGATCCCGACACAGGCATCGCCGCAGCCATACATGAGCCCATCGAGAATGGCCGCGCCAATGCCGGCGATATCGTCGGCCGGGTGATTGGGCTGGATGCGCACGCTAAGACACCCCGGTAAGCCGATGGTGGTGCGAAACCTGGTCACGACCGAAATCTTCTTCGCGACGGCAATCAAATCCTGGTTGCGCATTAGTTTCGACACCGCCGCCGCCATTTCCGGCGTGATGCCCGGCGCCAAGCGGGCGAGCGTTTCCCGCGTCGCTTCATCGGACAAAAGATAATCACGAAAATCCCCGGCGGTCATGGCGGCGATTGGGGCAAAGGCGTGTTGGTCATGCGTATCGAGAACGAGCCGCGTCACCTCGTCCTTCTCGTAAGGCACCACAGCCTCGTCAAGAAAACGCGCAAGCGGCAAATCGGCCAGTGCCATGCGGGCCGCGACGCGCTCTTCGCTGCTGGCCGCCGCAAGTCCGGCGAGCCGGTCTCCGGCGCGATCCGGCGAGGCGCGTGCAAGAAGTTGCCGCAAATCGTCAAAGACGTAGTGGGTGCCGCCAGCGTTGCTTCGATAAAGCATGAGGCTTCCTGTTCACCAGGACGTTATACTTTTATTATATAATAAATCGAGTGATCTTGATGTTTTCCTTGGGAGGTCTTGAAAACTGCGCATATTTCAACACCAAGAGCAAGAGTTCCTGCCCTTCATGCGGCATTGGGTGATCGAAAAGAAGACATTTTAATTCTTAAACTCAATACGTTGGATGATATTTTTAAACAAGAAAACAACGAAATTCCCTCAGACATGGTCCAAGCGGGACGGCAGGCGGTTTAGGCGGGGTATAGATCATCTCGCAATTGCGAGAGACTTGGCATTTACCGCTGCAAGACACGGCGGGCCAAATGCTCACGCTAACTTGAATAAAAATTCGCAACCTTTACCGCTGCCAAACATTATCTACATTAAGGTGGACAGAAATTTTAAAAGAGAGGAACCATGAGCGCTTCAATGGAAACTTCGAAGAAATCGCCTTCCTCGACGCGGGGTTTCGCCTCGATGGATCCCGAGAAACAGCGGGCGATCGCACGCAAGGGCGGCGAGAGCGTCCCTCACGAAAAGCGGAGTTTTTCGCAAAACCCGCGTTTGGCGGCCGAAGCCGGGCGCAAGGGCGGGCAAAGCGTTAATCCGAACAAACGCAGCTTTTCGCGGAATCACACACTGGCGTCCGAGGCCGGCCGCAAGGGCGGGCATGCTTCCCATGGCGGCCCGAGAAAGCCTGTGGTCGAAGAATAAAGACAAAAGCCATAAAGGCTACAAAGAAAGCGCGGCGGGTTCCCCAGCCGCCGCGTTTTTTTTGCAATTCAGGCTGCCTCGGCAGCGCGTCTGTTTCCAGAGTGGGGCACGCCTCGAGGCATAGTCAGAATTGTGGTTCACATTATTGGTGGTTCACATTTTTTTCAAAGTGAGGCCTTTGCCTTCCTTTGGATCTTTTTTCCAGCTGGTGTCCGTTTGCGCGTCGAGATGGGTTTTGTGCCCCTTGCGTGCGGTCAGCACGAGGCGGCCATCAACGATTTCCCAACCAACCGGATCAAAAATCACGATCCCTTGATCGCGGCAACCTGGCGCGAGAGAAGCCTTCTGGCGGCCTGCCGATTTCCCTTGATTGTCTAAGGTCAACATGCATCCGGTATCCTTGCCGCCGTCGCGCAAGATCGCGTAACGCCCGCCCACAGAGACCGTTGGACCGTCCTGCTTGGATGCGACCACAGCGGGTGCGGAGCCCGCGCCGCCCTGATCAACAACAGGCTTATTTTTTTGCGGCACGCCTTGCAGGGAAGCCAACCGGTAAACCTCGCCTTGCGGACCGCTGGCGATGAATGCGAGGGTGTCCGCCGCCGTGAAATCGAGAACTGTCTGACCGGTGCTATCAAAGAGATCGATGTGGCCATCGCCAGTCAACGCCCACGCATTGACGGGGGCTAGGACTGGAAGAGCCTTAAGGCAAGCGAGGGGAACCGTGATTTGTTGGCGCCCCATATTGGCCTGCCCCGCGCGCAGTGCAATCCGGCACTTGCTGTTTGTTTGGTCAATAGACAAATCCCAGACGCCGGCGAGATCTTGGACTCGGGCTGAAGGTGTCGCAGCCTGCCCCTCCGACCCCATCAGTAAGCTGCCGGCAAAAACGAGCCAATGCCAGCCATGCCGCCACCGAATATTTCGCACCCGAAAAACCTTTCGTGCTGGCGCGGTAATATGAAATCTCTCCGCGCGCCCATGGACAATAGTCTACATCCGGTCTCGTAAGGCAAGTCTGTAAAACCAAACAGCAGGCAAACCAAGCATCTATCACCGTTTGTCGTATGTGCAAAAATCCAACGGGATCGACAGCCCCCTTAGAGCGGATCATAAAAAGATTGCTCGGCTTTTTCGATTCTGACATGCTTTAACTCTTTGATTTTGAGTGCTTCCTTTTCGATCATGCAATTGCACACGAAGGGCAAGCGCTCGAGACCGCTCCGCGACGGCGTCCAGTATTGAGTCCCATAGACATGCAATGGACCATGGTCATGCTCAAGGTACCCACGCTCGAAGCCCGTGGCGGTGGTTCGATGGACGCGCCGCGCAATGATGTTTACCGGTTGTTCTGATATGGTATTAGCTGGACGGCACGATTCTCCGGTTAGCAAGCCATGAAAGCGGCTGGTTTGCCTGGTTTTCTCATGTGCCAGTAATGGAACCCGGGATGGTTGATTTTAAGAGGACAACTTTGCTGCGCACGCCGGTCCTGACAATCGGCCTTGTTTCGGCGCTCTTTTCTGGCTCCGGTATAGGTTCAGCTTGTGCCGATGAGTTCCGGGCGCGTTACACAGTATCCTTGATTGGTTTCCATATTGGCGAAGTCACGGCGGCCGGGTCGGTCGGACCGGGAAACTACCGGATCAATCTCAATGCCAAGCTGACGGGCATCGCGGCATGGGTGGCAAACGTCAAGCTGGCGCTCGCCGCGGCGGGCGCTCTGCGCAAAGGTGGCCCCGCGCCGTCCACCTATGCCACCACCTCCGCGAATTCCGTCGGAAGCAGGACTGTCCGGATGTCGCTCGATTCCGGAAACGTCAAGGCCGTCGAGATCATCCCGCCTTTCGAGGACAAGGAAGGAAGAATTCCAGTCACCGAGGCACACAAGCGCAACATTGTTGATCCGACAAGCGCCTTGATCATGCCGGTTCCGGAGGGCGAACCTCTGATCGGCCCGGCGGCCTGCAACCGGACGATCCCGGTCTATGACGGCTACGTCAGATTCGATGTCATGCTCCATTATGCCGGAACAAGGGACGTATCGGTCGACGGATACTCAGGTCCGGTTTCGGTTTGCTCGGCGCGCTATGTCCCCATCTCTGGTCATAAGCGGGATTCGAAATCCGCAAAATTTATGGCAGAAAACAGAGACATCGAGGCTTGGCTGGCGCCGGTCGAGCGGGCGCATGTCGTTGTGCCTATCCATGTCGCCTTGATGACCTTGGCCGGCGCTGCCGTAATCGACGCGGTCGAGTTTTCGGTGGTGCCATCGGACCTGACCGCGACCTCCACGCATTGACCGGCGAGACGCAGCGGTACGGGCACCACATCGAAAGAGGGAGCCCGCCAACATGATCACGCTCTACACATTCGGGCCCTACTTCGGGCTTCCCGAAGGAAGCCATTTTGTGACCAAGACCATGCTCTTGATGAAATTCGCTGGTCTGCCCTACCAGGAAAACCGGCACGGCTACGGCCGCGCGCCGAAAGGCAAGCTTCCCTACATCGATGATGCGGGGAAAGTCGTCGCTGATTCAACCTTTATCCGCTTTCACATCGAGTGAAAATACGGGTTTGATTTCGATGCCGGGCTCACCCCAGCGCATAGGGCCACGGCTTGGGCGATCGAAAAAATGTGCGAAGAGCACCTTTATCTGGCCTCGTTGGCAACGCGCTGGCTCGATGACACCAATTTTGCCAAGGGTCCGGCCCAATTCTTCAAGGCCGTGCCAATGCCGCTCCGGCCGATCATCCAAGGCCTTGTTCGCCGCAAAATTGCGAAAACCTTGAAACTGCAGGGGTTCGGGCGCCATTCACAGGCCGAGCAAAATGATCTTGCTATTGCAGACATCAATGCGCTTGCCGCCCTTTTGGGGGGAAAAGCGTTTTTGATGGGCGACCGGCCTTGCGGGGCGGACGCGACGGTGTTTGCCTTCGTGGCGGGTTTTTTGTGCCCCGTTTTCGTAACGCCAATCAGATCAGCGGCGGAAAAGCACAAAAATCTTACCGACGACCGCGACCGCATCTTGCAGCGCTATTTCTAGATATCGGATCTAGGGCCGTGCGCCCTTTATTCGCACCTGCACAAAATTGTTTTTGGACTGTTGACAGAAATGGTCTTCCGAGTCTGTCCGTGTCTCGCGCAGCAAGGTTCCGCGTTTTGGCCAAAGCCGCGTTTTTTACAATTGGTAGGGTCAAAATACTGGCCACTCCGATATATTGTGGTGAACAAACAAAGATTTGCGCCGTGTCACTGATTCGGGCGTGATTCGTTCGTCTCCCGTTCAAGCCGTAAAGAATGTCGCGCATGACGGCATCAATCTGATACAGTGCAGTAACGTTGTGATACAAGGGCCCCAGACGGGAGGTTAGCGCGAACGGCTTCCTTCCAACGGGAAAGCGTTCCGGGCGCTGCCCATCGCCCGAGCCCATCGCCCGCGCGGCGCAGGGCAAATGTGGGCTTTTCCCGGAAATAGCGCGCCGCCGCAGCCGGATAGAACAAACCGTCCCCGTTGCCACAGAACCCCGATCCTTTTCCCCCGCCGATTAACCAATGAACATTTTATTTCCGGCCGCCAAATCGTTTTTGCGAGACAGCTCCAGGGGTGTCACGGTCTTGCTTGGGCCGACCAACACCGGCAAAACCCATTACGCGATCGAGCGGATGCTTTCCCATTCAAGCGGGATGATCGGCCTGCCGCTCCGGCTTCTCGCGCGCGAAGTCTATAACCGCGCGGTGGAAAAGGTGGGTGCGGGCGCCGTCGCGCTCATCACCGGCGAAGAAAAAATCAAGCCGGACTCGCCGCGCTACTGGATTTCGACCGTCGAGGCGATGCCGCGTGACCTCGATCTTGCATTCGTGGCGGTGGATGAAATTCAGCTGGCTGCCGATTTCGACCGGGGCCATGTCTTCACCGATCGGCTGCTCAATCTGCGCGGGCGCGAGGAGACTTTGCTGATCGGTGCCGCCACCATGCAGCGCGCGGCACGGGACCTTTTGCCGGGCGCCCGGATAGTGTCGCGCCCGCGTCTCTCTCAGTTGCGTTTCGCGGGCGATAAGAAAATGACCCGCCTGCCCCGGCGCAGCGCCATTGTCGCCTTTTCAGCCGAGGATGTTTACGCGATCGCCGAATGGATACGGCGCCAAAGCGGGGGAGCAGCGGTCGTCCTCGGCGCGCTGTCGCCGCGTACCCGCAACGCCCAGGTGGACATGTACCAAAATGGCCTCGTCGATTACATCGTTGCGACCGACGCCATCGGTATGGGGCTCAATCTCGACGTCGATCACATCGCTTTCGCCGCCGACCGGAAGTTCGACGGCTGGCAGCATCGCCGTCTGACGGCCGCCGAATTCGGCCAGATCGCGGGCCGCGCGGGCCGCCATCTCGCCGATGGGACCTTCGGCACGACCGGACACTGCCCGCCATTCGACGAAAGTCTTGTCGAGCAGCTGGAAGACCATTGCTTCGATCCAGTGCGGATGCTGCAATGGCGCAATACGGACCTCGATTTCTCTTCGCTGGCCGCTCTCGCCACCTCGCTCGACAGTCTGCCAAAGGCGCAAGGCTTGGCACGGGCGCCGCTCGCCGAAGACCAGATTGCGCTCGAATTCGCTGCTCGCGATGAAAAAGTGGTGCGCGCGGCAAAGACCAGAGCCGATATCGCCCGCCTCTGGGAATGCTGCCAAATCCCCGATTATCGAAAGCTGTCGCCGGCGGCGCATGCGGAACTCGTGATTTCGGTTTTTGGCTTTGTCGTGCGTGCAGGCCATATCCCCGACGATTGGTTTGGCCGCCATGTCGCGGCACAAGACCGCACCGACGGAGGCCTGGATACCCTCTCGGCGCGGATCGCCGAAATTAGAACCTGGACCTTCATCGCCAATCGTACTGGCTGGTTGCGGGATCCTAAGCATTGGCAGAGTGTCACGCGTCAGGTAGAGGACAATCTGTCGGACGCTTTGCATGAACGTCTCGCCCAAAGGTTCGTGGACCACAGGACGAGCGTTCTCATGCGCCGCCTAAGGGAGAACGCCATGTTGGAAGCCGAGGTCACCCCAAGCGGTGACGTGTTGGTCGCTGGCCAGCACGTCGGGCAACTCAACGGATTTCGCTTCACACCCGACCCGGCGGCGGTGGGAGAGGCCGCGAAGGCGCTGAACACCGCCGCGCAAAAGGCCTTGGCGAGCGAGATCGAAGGACGCGCGGGCCGGGTGAGCGAAGCCGTCGATGAAGCTTTCATCCTCACCAACGACGGAATCATCCGCTGGTTTGGCGAGCCCATCGGCAAGATCACCGCTGGCGCCCATGTTCTGCAACCGCGCGTGACGATTCTCGCGGACGAGCAATTGACCGGTCAGGCGCTTGATATGGTGCAGCGGCGGCTCGATCTCTGGCTTACGCAGCATGTGAAGAAGCTCCTCGGACCGCTCGGAGATTTGGAAACTGGCGAGGGACTTGAGGGCATTGCGCGCGGCATTGCCTTCCACATCGCCGAATCCCTCGGGGTTCTCGATCGCGTCCGTGTCGCCGACGACGTAAAGAGTCTTTCCCAGGATACCCGTGCCGCGTTGCGGAAATTTGGCATCCGCTTCGGCGCCTATCATCTTTACCTGCCAAGCTTGATAAAGCCCGCGCCACGCGCCCTCGCAGCGCAGCTCTATGCCTTAAAGCACGGCGGCAGCGAGGCGTTCAATGGCCTTGACGAAGTTCTCCATCTTGCCGCTTCCGGCCGGACCTCCTTGGTTGCCGACAAGGATGTTCAAAAGAATTTATACCGGGCGGCCGGGTTCCGCGTTTGCGGGGATCGTGCGGTGCGTGTCGATATTTTGGAGCGGCTCGCTGATTTGATCCGCCCCGCGGTGAGCTATCGTGCCGGCGTCACCCCCGGCGATCCGCCGCCAGGCGCGGCGGATGCCGATGGCTTCGTCGTTACGGTCGCGATGACCTCGCTTGCCGGCTGCTCGGGAGAGAGTTTCGCCTCGATCCTTCGCGCTCTCGGCTACGTGTCTGAACATCGCAAGGGCCCCGCGATCAGTGTGCCTGTGCATAGCGGAGCCTCTGCCGGACCGATCGCCCCGCTCGAAACTGAACTTGCCCTGGAACCGCCATGCGGCCTGGACGTCCCGTCACCCCAGGATGCGGCGGAATCGCCAAGCGAAGTGCAAGCCATGCCGGAGCCACCGGCCGAGGCCGCCCAGCATGTGCCGGAGTTAGGTCCGCTGCCGCCGGGCGAGCCCGCCCCGCTGGATGCGGCGGTGGCGGCCGCGAGCGGGCTTGAGACGTGCCAAGCCCCGCAAACCCAAGCGGATGCAATTGAGGCGTCGAATCCCGTGGAGACAGCGGCGGCCGAAGAGACGCTAATCGAAATTTGGCGGCCACACCGGCAGCAGCAGCATCCGCGCCGGCCGCCTGAGGCGCGGACCCGCAAAAAGCCTTTTGAACGGCGCGACAGAACACCGGCTGCGGGTGTCGCC
>Ga0181535_10002108_pt1 | contig 24759 bp, 27 predicted proteins | sample PEATcosm2014_Bin_44_FD_119774 | JGI IMG/M metagenome (GOLD analysis project Ga0181535, IMG submission 119774) | Peatland microbial communities from MTU Mesocosm Facility, Houghton, MI, USA - PEATcosm2014_Bin17_30_metaG | ecosystem: Environmental > Terrestrial > Soil > Wetlands > Peat | place...
CGCGCAACAGCTGGTGGGTGGCCCTCGTGTCGGGCGGCGAAGGCTGGCACAATAACCACCACGCGCACCCCGTTTCCGCGCGCCATGGCCTGCGGTGGTATGAGATCGACCCCAACTTCTACGGCATCTGGCTGCTATCGAAACTCGGACTTGCTCGGAGGATTCGGGTAGCCAAATTCGATCCGAAGGATCCAAAGCCCGCTGGGCTTTGAGCTCGATCCGTTAGGTCAACACGATCGGCTACGCCAGGCGGGCGCCCGCCATTTTTTCCAGGATTGCGATAGGGGCCGACTCCGGCGTGACCATCGCTGCGGGGTCGACGAGAAATGTCTGCTCCAGCGCGTATTGGCCGCCCAGCACGGCATGGGGCACAGTCTCCGTGTAGACCATCCAGCTTGAACCCGGCACAAACTCTACGTTTTCGCGGTTGCAGCTCGCCTGGAAGGCGCTGTCTTCCTTCATCGCGTTGTGCAACAGCATCATGAATTCGTCGTAGGGAGTCCGCTTCCACTGCGGAACCAGGCTGGCTAGTCCGGAAGATTGCGCAAGCTGCTTGGCGATGCGAGTAGCCGTGCTATCGGGCTTCGGCGTCGCCAGCTTGCCCGGTGCAAAAACCTGGACCACCCTCGAAAAGGGATCGCCCACGACCCAATCGCGCGTACGCGTGGGATGAATATTGTGAAAGAAACGCAGAATCCGCCATCCGCGCGTGGGACGCGTTGGAAAAGCGTCGGTGTGCAACAGGTCGTTGCGCCGCCGCACCGGCAGGTCCCGGCCTTCTTCCTCGAGCGGACGGAAACTCGCATAATCCAGACGCCAACGTCGCTGATAGGGCGCCAAAAATCCAGCCAGAAAATTGTCGACGCTCGCGGAGTAGCGGCGCATCACGGCGTGCAGCTGTTCCAGATCAGCAGGTGTCGCCGTTTTTTTGTCGACCCCACTCAGCTGGTCGCGATCCGGCTTGTAGGCAATGTTCTTATGCAGGCGGCTGCCGGTTTGCTGCTGGCCTAAGAGGAATTGCAGGTCGGAAGGTGGGATCGGAATGGGCGTTTGTGGAAAGTAGAGAATGCCACCAGCTTCCAGATGCGCACACCACGCACCGGTCTGCTCGTTTGTTTGCGATGAGCCGTTTTGTAGGGCATCAAGCTGGATTGTCTGTATCGCCATGAAGGGGACCTAACTCCGAAGCCTGGCCCGTACCCACAGCGTGCCGAAGAAAGGAAGAGCGACGATCAGTACAATGAGCCCTGCAGGAAAGCCGACGTACAGATAGGTGTCTGCGTAGTTCACTGAATGGCGGCCGAGGCCGTTCCAGACCAGAAGCGATACGATGGCGAGAAATGTGCAGGCAAAAAAGGTGAAGAACGCAGCGGCGACGGAAAGCAGCAGGCTCTGGAAGAGGCTGAAGCCTTCCAGGGGAAAGCCAAGAAAGCTGCCGCCGGCGGTGCGCGAAGAGTGGGCTGTTTGCGACATCACTTTCGCGACCTCCCTCGTGTAGATAGAATACAGTTCGATGGCTAGCAATGTGCAAATCGAGTTGTGGCATGCGGAAAAGGTCGCAACTCAGTCGACCGCGGGGCAGGCTCCGAATGGAATTCGATTCGCGGCTTGGGGGGAGACGCGAGTTCCCGAGGCAGATTTAGAACATCTGGTCGGGGCTGTACCCGCCACCATGTCCGCAGCGCTCGCGAACCGCGCCTATTATTTTGTTCCTCTGGCCATCGCTGATACCGGCGAGACCATGGTTGCTCCGTCCTACTCGGTCGAGCTCGGGGATCGCGCGATCTGCCACCGCAACGCGGCTTTCGGGACGACCGAGGCTGTTTTCATATCGACACGGCTGGTTGAGGACCGCTTCGGCTTGGCCTTCGAATTCTTCATCAACGTGGCCCACAATTTCGTTGCGGTTGCGGGTGTGCCAGATACGTTTTCGTCATTAGTCTGGTCGCAGGCGGAGGCGCAGGTGCGCGGCGAATCGAGCCAAGATGCGTGGGAGACACGCCGACGGGCCCAGGACCCACGCAGCGGAAAGGCTATTGATGAGCGCGCGAGGAATAGCTTCTTCGAAGCGGCTTTTTCCGACGCGCTGGCGGTTTATATGCTTTCTCTTGCTGTTGATTTCGACTATCACGACTTGCGCGAGCGCGAATATCCGCTGCTGGCCGCGCCTGCCTTGGCCGAGCGCCTGCGTCATGTTGCGAATCTGTTCCCCGCTAATCATAATTACGAATTCCAGATTCACTATCGGCGTAAGGGATAGAAAACTCAGCGCTCCCCTTCTTCAGCCTGAATAAAGATTCGCGTGGATGAACTCATTGCGGAATTTGCCGGTGGGATCGTAGTGGCTGAGCGAAGTTTTGAACTCCGCGAGCCGAGCGTACTGCGTTTGGATGCGCGCGGGCGGGATCGTGAAGAGCTTGGCCCAATGCGGGCGCGGGCCGAAGGGCTCCAGTTGCGCTTCGATGAGGGGGAGGATCTGGCGGACCTCGGGCCACTCGGGTTTCCACGTGAAGTGAATAGCCATCGAGGGGCGCTGGTAGGCCGTGCTCATCCACAAATCGTCGGCAGCGATGGTGCGCAGCTCAGTGACAAAGAGGTGAGGCGTGATGCGATCCCGCAACTTCTCGACGGCGAGAATCGCTTCGTAGCCGCGCTCGCGCGGGACGAAATATTCGGTTTGCAACTCGCGGCCGCTCGAAGGTGTGAAGTTCATCTTGAAGTGCGGGAGCCGTTCGTACCAGGGGCCAGAAATCCCTTGCTGCTCCGTGCAGCTTTCCGCGGGGTGGCCGTCGATGGGATGAAGTTTCTCGGTGGCGAGTCTGGCGCCGAAGAATTCCGGTTGCCAATCGTTGGTGACACCGGGCACGAGGCGGCGCTTGATCCAAACTTGAGTTGCGCGATGATTCTGCCAGTCCGTAAACAGGCTGACGCTGTAGCCGCTGCCGAAGATCTCGTCGAGATGATGCTCCAGGTGGTCGAAAGAGAGATTGCGATAGACGGATTGGGCCACCTGATAAGTCGGCTGGAGATTGAGTGTGGCGCGCGTGACGATGCCCAGCGCGCCGAGGCCGACGACCGCGCCGAGGAATCGATCTCCATCCTTCGCGCGTGAGAGGTGAAGAATCTCGCCGCTGGCGTTCACAAGTTCGAGCGCTTCGACGGCTGTGGCAAGGTTGCCATTGTGAATACCCGAGCCGTGCGTGGCCGTGGCGATAGCGCCCGCGACCGAAATGTGCGGAAGAGAGGCCAGGTTATGCAGCGCGTAACCGCGCGCATCGATGACTGGCGCAAGCTGGCCGTATTTGATTCCTGCGCCAATGGTGACCGTGCGCGCCTTGTCGTCGATGTCGATTTGATCTAAGTGAGTGAGCGAAATCTGATTCTGGGTGCTGTCGGCGATGGTGTTGAACGAGTGGCGCGAACCGAGAGCGCGAAGTTTGGTACAGCTCTTGACCACCTCGCGTACTTCGTCCATGGACGCGGGAGTATGAACGTAATCGGTGCTGTAGGTGATGTTACCGGCCCAGTTTTCGCGTGGTGCGGGCTGCTGCTGGCTGGGAGATAACTTCGATAACATCGAGCCTGCCACTATCGCTCCTGAAGCTTTGAGGAACTCGCGTTTGTCCATTTCTGTTGATGACCTCGAACTAACTGGGACGGCATTGGCAAAAGCGCAATGTGCCCGCCTCCGGTGCAAAGAATCGTCAGGTTCATCACGACGAACATCGAGCCGTAGCGCCAACCCGACGCTTTCTCAACCCAGAATCCAGTCTTCCACTTTACAACCTTCCCGCAGATTACGCCGAACATGATGATGATCAGCCCCGCGGCAGCCCATTGCGTGAATACACCGAAAGCGAGGCCCAGCGCGCCCGCAACCTCGGATGCTCCGAGGAACATTGTGATGCTCATTCCAAGGCTTTCAGCCCGCTGGCGTGCCGATTTCAGATGGCTGACTCGGTAGTCCCAAAGACGAGGGCCAGCGTCAATCGAAGAAGAAGCAAACTCCAGTCCACATACTGTGTTGCGCTCAGGATCGAGAACCTAGCAGCCTCTCCTGAACCTGACTGCATTTAGATGCAGTACAGAAAGAACCGAGTCATGTGTCCAATACTTGTTACTGACGACGCGGATTCTTCCCGCGTCTATGCGCTTCAAGATAAGTTATCGCTTTTGTATCCTATGGCTGTTGGTAGCTCGTTGAGTAGTTCTCCAGTTCAGGTGGAGTTTTTGCCCCGTGTGATGTGCTTTTGTTTCAGCGACAAAGACACTCAGAGCAGGGGTTCTCTCTACCGCAGCCGAAGAACCGCTATGGCCCTACACACGACGAGGAGATCTTGATTATGGAAAAAGTGAAGAAAGCAGCGACACCGAAGAAAGCCCGCACGACCGCCTCAAAGGAAGCAGCCCCAAAGAAGAATAGAACGGCAAAATCGAACCTGACGCAGATGAGTAATGCTTCGCAAGAAGAGATTGCGCGCCTTGCTCATAAATACTGGGCCGAGCGTGGACATCAACACGGGCATCACGAAGAAGATTGGTACCGGGCAGAACAGGAACTACTGGGCAAAGCCAGCTGATTCGGGCTCACTGTCCGCTTGCGGCCAGTGTTACGCGCTCGCGTACGCCACGCGGCCCTCACTGATTGTCCAGCGGACTTTGCCCTGCATGGTCCAACCATCAAAGGGCGTGTTGTGCGCTTTGGAGCGAGTTTCTTTGGCGCGATAGATCCACTCGGCTTTTGGGTCGAAGACCACGACATCGGCGAAGCTGCCAACGGCGAGTGTGCCGCGGCCTTTCAATCCAAGCAGAGCCGCGGGCTGCGCGCTCAGCAGACTCAACACGCGGCCGAGCGGCAACTTCCACTCCTTGTGCAACCAGAGCAGGCAGAGCCCCAGCGCGGTTTCAAGGCCGGTGATGCCGTTCGGCGCGTTCTCAAACTCCACTTCTTTTTCGTGCGTGGCGTGCGGCGCGTGATCGGTGGCGATGGCGTCAACGATGCCGTCGAGGATGCCTTCAATCATCGCGTCGCGATCGGCAGCCGAGCGCAGCGGCGGATTCATTTTGGCATTGGTGTTGTAGAAGCCCACGTGCTCTTCGGTAAGCAGGAAATGATGGGGCGCAACTTCGCAGGTCACGCGCAGTCCATTGCGGCGAGCCTGCCGGACGGCGGCCATTGCGCCCGCCGTTGACGTGTGCGCGACATGCAAATGGGAGCGCGCGTCGCGTAGCTCGGTCACGAGGCGGATATCGCGCTCGACGAGGCTGGATTCTGCTTCGGGCGGCATTCCGCGCAGTCCCAGTTTGAACGCCATCGGTCCGGCATTCATGCTTGCTCCCTGGGTCAACCGCGTATCTTCCGCATGTTGAATCACACTGAGGCCCACGCGGGCCGCTGCTGTCAGTGTTTCGCGCATCACGCTGTCTTTTAGGATGGGATGACCGTCGTCGGTCACGGCAACGGCTCCCGCGGACTTGAGCGCGGCAAAATCGTTAATGGACTCGCCCTTCGATCCGCGGGTTGCAGCCGCGATGGGATAGACGCGCACGTGCGCACCTCGCTCCGGGGCAAGCATCCAACGCGTGACCTCGGCCGAGTCATTCACGGGCGAGGTGTTCGGCATCGCAGCGACGGCGGTAAAGCCTCCCGCGGCGGCGGCAGCAGTTCCGGTGGCGATGGTCTCTTTATAGCCTTGGCCTGGCTCGCGCAAGTGAACGTGAATGTCGATGAGGCCCGGTGCGACGGTGAGGCCGGCGGCGTCGAGAGATTCTGTGCCGTTGGTTGGTTTCAGTTTGCCTGCGGCTGCGATTTCAGCTACGCGGCCGTCCTTGAGCAAGATGTCGCGATGGCCGTCAACGCCCGCAGCAGGATCGATCAGGTGGCCGTTGCGAATCAGAAGAGCGCTCATGCGCAACCTGCTTTCGTGGAGCTATCTGCGAGCGCGCGCTCCACCACAGCCATACGGATAGCGACGCCATGCCGCACTTGTTCGAGGATGACGGATTGCGAACCATCAGCCACACCCGCCGTCAGCTCAAGCCCACGAATGATGGGGCCCGGATGCATGACCAACGCGGAAGGCGCATGGGCTGCGAGGCGCTGACCGGTGAGTTGATAGCTGGCCTTGTATTGCTCGAGGTCGATCCGCTGCCCGGCGAGTCGCTCCGCCTGAATGCGCAACATCATCACGACCTGCGACTGCTGTAGCGCCGCGTCAAAATCGCGCTCAATCGAAATGCCGGGCCCTGCTCCGGTTGCGAGCTCAGGCAGGAATTGTGCCGGGCCACAGAGCACCACGCGCGCACCTAATCTTGGGAGAAGCAGCATGTTCGAGCGGGCTACCCGGCTGTGCAGAATGTCACCGGTGATGGTGACCGTAACTCCCGCAAGTGTGTCCGCGCTGATGGCTTCAATTCTCGGATGCAGATGCGCAAGAATTGTGCGCAGATCGAGCAGAGCTTGGGTCGGGTGCTCATGCATGCCGTCGCCTGCGTTGAGTACTGGAAGGCGAGTTGCCTCCTCGAGCAGCCACGGAGCGCCGGAAGAATTATGGCGCAGAATGATGGTCTCGGCTCCGAGGGCGCGCAGCGTCAGGCCGGTGTCTTTGAGCGTCTCGCCTTTTTCAATACTCGACGAAAGATTTGAAACCAACGTTGTGTCGGCCCCGAGGCCCTTTGCAGCCAGCTCAAAGCTGGTGCGGGTGCGGGTGGAGGACTCGTAAAACAAGAGGGCCACGCGGCGCTTGAGAAGGATGCGGTCGCGCAGCAGCGGATCTAGATTTTCGAGCAGCGAAGCACGAGCGAGCAGATGGCTTACTGCCTCGAGAGTGAGATCCTGCACCGAAAGCAACGAGCCCGGATTGTAAGGGAAAGGCGAAGCGGGAACCGGCGGGGGATGAAGGTGGCGGCGGACGGGTGGCGCGGTTGCGGCTGCGGTCATAGAGTCTTCACTCGCAACTCCTGTGGAGCGGCGCAGGACCGGCGCCGGTTGACGAGAAATCTAATCTGTACGTTCGACAAGCAAAACCTGCTCGTCGTTATCGACCTCGTGGAACTTCACTTCGATAATCTCGCGGTTGCTCGTGGGAACATGTTTGCCGACATAGGTGGCCTCGATGGGCAGCTCTCGGTGGCCGCGGTCGATCAATACGGCAAGTTGCACGCGACGCGGACGGCCATGATCGAAGAGAGCGTCAAGCGCGGCGCGGATGGTGCGGCCCGTGTAAAGTACATCATCGCAGAGCACCACATCGCGTCCTGCCACGTCGAAGCCGATGGCTCCGGGAGTGACCACGGGACGAATGCCGGCGGTCGACAGGTCGTCACGGTAGAACTGAATGTCGAGTGTGCCTGTATCCACTGGCCGCTTTTCAATGCCGGCGATGAGCTTGGCCAGCCGTTCCGCCAGCGGAACTCCGCGCCGCTTAATACCGATCAAGGCCAGATCTTCACTGCCGTTGCTTTTTTCGACAATTTGATGGGCAAGGCGAACCAAAGTACGTTCAATTTCAGAGGCTGACATCAGCCTGCCCTTGGTGCGCAGGCTTGGGTGGTTTGGCTCTTCGCTCATGGATTCTCTCTCGCCGGATGATACGAGGCTTGGCTCGATGCGGCAAGTTGTGGAGAAGTGGAACCAAGAGCTGCCACATCCAAAGCTTGAAATCGAAGCGGACGGGTTGCAGCGATATCTAAACCTGCGGCCGTCGTGTGCGAACGAGCAGGCGCGCGCCTAATGCGCCACCGCCGGCCGCAAAGAAGAGGAGGAAGATGGAGTTGAACGCAAGGCTGAAGACCTCGATACCCGCGTGCCCCCAAGGAGACAACATCCACGCCTGCACCTGCGACCGCAGAGCCACCGCTTCTGCCGCGTCGGAGGGCTCTAATTCGGAGGCCCAGTTTTGGGTCATCTGCTGGCTCACTTCGACGCGGCTCTTCCACTCGGTATCGATCTGACTGGACTGATGGAGTACAAATCGTTCTACAAACAACACACCACCGCTGATAGTGAAGGCCAGCCAGGCAGCTAACAGTCCGGTAACGAGGCCGATGCGAGCTCCTGCGCCCGTTGTGATCCAAGCCGGGGCCTGACCGCGCACATAAAGTGCCACGGCCCAGGCGGCCGCTGCTGCCATCCAGAACAGGCCAAAGAAGCCCACCGGAGAAAGTCCGCTAGAAAGCAATCCCGCCGGCACCGCGAGCAACAGCGCTGCACGCATGGCTGGCTTCCAATCCACCATGCTCGCGTCGCGCACCGCTTCTGTCCATCGCTCTGCCGGCACCTGGCCATCGGCCGAGTCTGGCGCGTAGACCAGCTGCGGCAATCCACACGTGGGGCAGAAGCAATTCTCAGCCAGTACGGCTTGATGGCAGCGCTTGCAAGTGATTTCCATACTTCCGAACACCTAGGACGATTTTATGCTTCGGAAACAGAATATGGTCATTCAATCGTATTTCCGTAACGGACAACTGGAGTCCGACTGCGATACCGTGTTTGCGGCGCGGTCAACAAAGAAACGGGTTATTTCTTTTGTCCAGTCGGGCTGTTTTCGTGGGCGAGCTTCGCAGCGACGATTTCTTCGGCTGCCGTCACGACTTCTTCCAGAGATAAGTTCGTCGAGTCCAGCAGAACTGCGTCGGGAGCGGGTTTCAAGGGCGAGTCCGCGCGGTTTCTATCCCGTTCGTCGCGTGCATGCAGGTCGCGGATGACATCTTCCGGCTGAACTGCCGGTTTCTCGCCGAGCTGATCGAAACGGCGCATTCCGCGCACCTCGGGAGCGGCATCCAGGAATATCTTTGCGTCTGCATGCGGAAAGACCACGGTGCCAATGTCACGCCCCTCCATCACAACGCCGCCCCCGGCGCCCATTTCCTGCTGGAGGCGAACCATCCAGGCGCGAATTACCGGAAAGACACTCACGCGCGACGCACCGTCGGTCACGGTCTGATTTCGGATCAAGCCAGTGACGTCTTCGTCGTCGAGCAGAACTCGATTTTCATCGTCGCCTGCCTCGAGACGGATCTGCGTGATGCCGGCCAGTTCTTCCAGGCCTGAGCTTTCGTCCAAAGGCAGATGCTGCCGAAGGGCCTTGAGGGCGAAGGCGCGGTACATGGCGCCGGTTTCGAGATTGAGCAGCCCAAAATGCCGCGCGAGATGACGCGCTACCGTACTCTTACCCGCCCCTGCGGGTCCATCGATAGCGACGATAATCTTCCGAGCCGGATTTACGGGGTGCGATAGGCTCTCAACCGCGCTCATCCGCGCTTTTTCGTCCCTTTATCGGGACGAGCGGTGAAACCAAAGCGCTTGCTATTTCCCGCCTTGGCCCCAGCAGCTAGCGCGGGCTTACGGTTTCCACGTGTTCCGCGAGCATCGATCCTGGAATCAATTCGGGAATCCTTACGAGCAAGACTCGTCTTGCGCTTGATAGCCGCGGGCTTCGCAGAGGTCTTGGCGATCTTGGCATGGCCGTTGCGCTTGGTCCAGGCTGGCGCCGCGGATTTTCCATTTCTCTTTGCGCTCCCATTTCCGTTGGAGTGCGTGCCGTTGGGGCGCGCTGCGGTCCCATTCGATCGAGCGGGACCGGCGAGCTTTTTCGCTGGAGAATGGCCGTTCGTTTTGCCGTTGGAGGTTTTGTGCCCATTCTGGCTCCAACGAGCGTCTCGCGCGGTCCGTGATCCATTCGCAACGTGTGACCCATTCGTCGGGCGCGATCCGTTTGAAGGACGAGATCCATTCGAGGCGCGGGAAGCAGAAGGCCGTGCGTCAGCGCCGCGTCGAACGATTCGCGACCCGTTAACGGATTGTCCTGGCCTGCTCAGAGCGCCCGGCTTGCGGCTCCGGGTGTGGGGAGCGGGCCGGCTGAAATGTGTGCGAGGCGCGGTGGGCTTGCTCGCCTGGGGCTTGTCCACTTGGATAGAGGGAGGCGCCGGTGCCTGGGGAACTTGCGCCTCAGGCGCCTTGGGCGCGAGAGCCGGTACCGGCGAACTAAATGCAGGCGAAGTCGGGAACGGCAGTTCCGTGCGAGTTTCCTCGCGATCGCTACCGCGCAGTTCACTGTTTCGCATGTAGTACATGGAGACAGGAATCGTAGTGTTTGTGTATACGATGGGCGCAGGAGCGAACTCCGGCAATGTGCCTGCCACATAGAAGTGAGGCGCGTGTCCCATTGAGATGGTATGGACCTGGCGTGTGGCTACCAGCCCGCGTAGCACCTCGCGTACTTTGCTCCGCGCGGTTAACGGGACAAGAAAGAGCTCGACTTCTTCCATGCTCGCGGCGATCACAGCCTGGAGATAAATCGAGGCAAGTACAGAAATCGCAGTCACCTGGGATGTCGATGCGCCCTCGGCGATAGCCTTCTGATACCTCGTGCGAAGCAGTTGCCACCTGGCCGGCTGGCCTGAGGCTGAAATCGTGGGAATGATGCGAAGCTGCTGCCACAGCTCGGTAATGGCGCGCACCACGGCCGCTTCCGTGACCTCGCGGCCCAGCGCATGTTTCAGCTGAGAAATGGTCAAGTCATTTGCTTCAAGGAATTTGTAGGCTTGCACCGCCAATTGCGACACGGCTCGCGAGCCGGTGAGCTGGGGGTTGCGCCGCCAGTCGCGGTCGCCGCGCAGAGCATAGACGTAAGGCAAAACCCAGCTGGCTACCACAAAATCCGGCTGCTCGCCGGGTTGGCCTCCGAGGTTCAGTCTGACTGCAACTCCTTCATTTTCAAGGCGAATCAGCAGTTCCTCGGCACCCGCAATTTGACGTGGATCCGGGGCGGCATCGCGTCGCCCTCCAATCGCCTCAACAAAGGAAGGCGCAATCGAGGAAATGAACTGCTTCCGGGGCAAAAAAAGGCAAAGTCCGGTCTCTTCAATCCAAGTCCGGGCATCCTCGAAAGTAAGTGTTCCAACACCGTTGTGGCGCATCCGTTCGGCGCGCGCAGCTTCTAATTGTTCCGCTGTCAAAGAAAAATCCTCGCTTCCAGGCTCGTGCTGGCCCCGATGGCCACCCTCTCTGGAGAGAGTGATCCCTAAATCGATTCTAAATCCGAACTAGATGCGATGGAAAGCCCGCTGAATATCCTTCCAGGAATAGAGCAATGCTATTGGACGTCCGTGCGGGCAACTTGTTGGGTGTTCAGTCTTTGAAAGCTCCAACAATAGCCATTCCATACGTGCGGGGTCAAGGGGCGTGTTGATCTTGATTGCGGAGTGGCAGGCGATGGAAGCGGCAATTCTCGTGCGAAGCGCGGTAAGAGGCTGATTCTGCGGACGTTCATCCGCGCCCGATTGTTCGATCATTTCTGTCAGGGCTCGTTCCAGCTCAGCACCCTCCAAACCAACCGGAGCTGCTTTAATTGCAAGTGTTTGCGGACCAAAGGGCTCGACCTCGAAGCCGTTTTGCTCCAGCTCGTCGGCAATTTGGGAAAAGACCACGATTTGCCATGGTTGCAGCTCCAGAAGCATCGGCATGAGCATTCGTTGCCGCTGGACTTTTTCAACTTGACGGTCGCGCAAAATCCTTTCGAAGAGCACTCGCTCGTGGGCGACGTGCTGGTCGATTATCCACAGGCCGTCCTCTCCGGTGGCCAGGATGAAAGACTCTCGCAATTGTCCGAGAGGGCGCAAGGAGCCGAGATGGTTCAGATTCGATGCAGCTCGCTCGGCTTCAACCTGCGCCGTTTCGAGAGCGCCATTGGTTGCATTCGCCGCAGAATCCGCAGCGCTTGATGAACAGCCATGGACAAGGGATTCACTCGCGGCTTCGAGGAGAATCGTCGCGGCAGTCGCCAGCAACTGCGGGCCGGCGCCACCGCTGCTTAAGGGTGCGGGATCGAAGGTGAATCTGCCGGGTTCCGGGGGCGGTATCTTCGGCGTGAGTTCGAAGGGCCTCGTAACGGCCGCGTCGGGTTCTAGACCCGCGGGTTCACTCACTGAAGACGGAACCGACGCACTTTCAGAAGAACCAGGTAACGGCGATAGGGCAGGCGGCATCAGGGAAGGGCTGGCAACGGCTGCAGAATCGAGCGCCGCCAGAAAACCAGCCGCCGGACGCGCCTGAATCAAAGAAGTCCGAATGCCATCCCGAACGAAATCATGAACAAGCGACTGCTGGCGAAAGCGGACTTCGGTCTTGGCTGGATGGACATTCACATCTACTTCTTCGGGAGGCATTTCGAGGAAAAGCAGTACGACAGGAAAGCTGGTCGGCGGAATGATGTTGCGATAGGCCTCGGTGATCGCGTGCAGCAGAAGACGATCTCGAATGAGGCGCTTGTTCACAAAAATGTAGATCGAATTGCGGTTCAGCTTCTGCAGTTCTGGTTTGGAATAGAAGCCAGTGATTCTGAGGGAGCCGGGATCGCGGGTTGGCTCGTCCGGATCCTTCTTCCACGGCGGCGGTTCCGGCAGACCGGCATGTTTCAGGGGAATTTCAGCAGCAATGGGAAGCAGCTGCGCAAGAGTGTCTTTTCCGAAGATCTGGTAAATCCGCTCGGCAGTCCGGGAAACGGGCGGAGCTGAAAGGAGCGTGTGGGAGGCCGAGAGAAGCTCGAAGTGCTTCTCCGGATGTGCGAGTGCGTAGTGCGTGACCAGCGCCGTCACATGCGCCAGCTCGGTTGATTCTGCGCGAAGGAATTTGCGTCGAGCCGGCGTGTTGAAGAAAAGATCCGCGACTGCGATTGTGGTTCCGCGCGGCAATGCGGCTTCATCCACGCGCAGAATCTTTCCGCCCGCAATCTCCAGGACAGTCCCCGCGGTCTCTTCTTCGGTCGCGGTTTCCCCTGCTTTTGTCTCCCCCGCTTTCGTTTCCAGGGTCACGCGGGCCACCGAGGCGATGGAAGGCAAGGCCTCGCCGCGGAAGCCGAGCGTGGCGATCGAAAGCAGGTCATTGGCGGTGCGCAGCTTGGAAGTGGCGTGGCGCTCGAACGCCAGCAACGCGTCGTCGCGGTTCATCCCATGGCCATCGTCGGCGACGCGAATCAGCCGGCGACCGCCCGCTTCGATTTCTATGCGAATACGAGAGGCGCCGGCATCGAGTGCGTTCTCCAGTAGCTCTTTCACCACCGACGCAGGCCGATCAACCACCTCGCCGGCAGCGATCTGGTTGGCCACCTGATCGGGAAGTACGTGGATGCGCCCCATAAGTACCTAGGGTAGCGCGTCGGGAGGAGAAGGATCTGAATGCTGCGTGCGAGGCCTACTGCCGGGTGGCGCAATCCCAATGCTCGTCAGCCTTCGCGACCCGACGCCGCATTCGGGTTGTGTTGAATGTAGCGATCTGTCAGATACTTGTCGGCGAGTTCCCAGTGGCCGGCTTACAACAGGTCCCGGTAGATGCCGTATACAACCATCTTGTTGGCTTGCAGCCTCGGGTCAGGACACCTGAACAAGGCGTCGATATTCTTCGACGGAACCACGGGTTCCTGCGCACGTTGTTCCTGCGTGAGGAAAACCGCAAGAAGGAAGAAGGCAGCCGCTCGTGCTTTTCGGGAAAACCATCTCTGTGAGAATGCAGCAAAGACATGGCCAATATAGGTCTCGTGGCCATCGGCACACAAGGAGCATCACTGGCGGCGACCAGGATCAAGAAAGGAAGGTGGGTCTCGAGCTTAGGGCGGCTCATAGGACAATCCGGCACGCGAGACAACTCCGCAGCCCGCGCCGCTATTTAATGGGTGATGTGCGCGGCCAAGTCTCTCACAACCGGGTAGCATTCGCAGGCCGCTTCTTCGAGTCCCTTGCGATTGAGCACTTGAATATTGCCACGCCGGTAGGCGATCAGCCCGCTCTTCTGCAGGCTGCCTGCAGCTGCAGAGACGCTGGTGCGCCGGATGCCGAGCATTTCGGAGAGAAACTCCTGCGTCAGATAAAATTTGTTGCTTTCAACTCTGTCTGCGACCATGAGCAGCCAACGGGCCAACCGTTCTTCAATCTCGTGGAGTCCATTGCAGGCCGCAAGCTGGCTCAGAATGAAGCCGTGACACTGCACGAATTGCAGGATGCGCCGGATCAGCGCTCCGGACGCGAACAAATCCTTTTGCAACTCCGCGTAACGGACTCGAAGCGCCGAGCCTTCCACCTGGATGAACGCTGTTGTGGGAGGACTTGCCGAGCCGAGCAGATTGATTGCCTCGACCAATCCTTCTCTACCGACCAGCCCCACCTCCGCGCCCGCTCCGTCGGCCATGAAGGTGACGATCGAGGCGATCCCTGTGGTCATGAAATGAGCGTATTCCGGTTGTTCTCCCGAACGGTAGAGTACTGTTCCGATGGGAAGTGAGACCGGCTCCATGCGCGCAAGAAGCGCTTTCCGCTGGGTTGCCGGCAGTGAATCGAGCAGCAAATTAGAAGGCTTATCCGCCATGAGCTGTGCCATCCTGCATCAGTTCGCAAGGAATAGCCGCCCAAAAATGTGGCGAGGAAAATTGCGCTTCTGACCTAAAAAACTGTGTTCTGACTTTGCAGCCACTATATGCTTTAACCTGCGGGAATTATGTCCAATAGCGCACACAAGTCGGATTAGCCAGCGGCGATTAACGCACATAGGTCGGGGTTAGCTAGCGACGATCTAGCGGGGTAGGGGCAGGGAGATGCGAAAGGCGGTTCCGCTGCGGCCCGGCCTGGTGCTGCTCCGGGTTCGAATCCTGCCCTCATGTTTCTCAACAATCGCTTTTGAGATGGCAAGCCCAAGGCCTGTTCCCTTGTCCTGCTTGGTCGTGAAGAAGGGATCGAATACTTTATTCGCGATCGATTCGGGAATGCCGGGCCCTGCGTCGGCGACCAGGATGTGAACCCCCCGGCATGTGCGGCGGCACCTGAGATAGAGGACGCCCTCGACGGGCAGTGCATCCACTGCATTCGAGATCAGGTTCGAGATTACCTGGAGCATTTCGCCTGGGTGCACATCCATGGTCACTTCGCCCGTTAGGCGAATATTGAGGCGGATGCGCTTTGCGGCGATGCTCTTTCGGTGAATGCGAAGAGCCGCTTCAGTCAGGGAGGCGGCCGCTACCGGGGTCTTTTCCGCTGCCGTTCGATAGAAGCTGAGGGTCTGGCGGGCAATGCGAATCAGCACCGCGAGCTGCTCGTCAATCTGTTTGCTGTATAGCCTCACTGCGCTGGCATTGTCAGCATCATCGTGCAACAAAAAATTCAGGTTTGAGATCGCCTCGAGGGGATTGTTGATTTCGTGCATGATCGTGGCCGCAAACTGCCCTGCAACCGCGAGGTTTTGGCTTTTGCGCAGAGTCTCCTGAATCCCAAACCACTTTGGATCGTTGTCTTCGATGAGCTGGCTCATGGCGCATACCCCCTTTCGCTGGTGAGGGTGCCATGAAATTGGCATCTCGAGGCTGGAGGGAAGCGCCTCCGCTGGCCAGGTGTCTTGCTTCAGCAGGCGAAGAGAAAAGGAGGGCCGGCTGCCTGTGTCCGGTATTAGGCTTAGGAAGCCGTGGAGTTAAGAAAGGTTGCTAGACTACGCGGCGAACTTTCGTCTTGACGAGTGCCGCGCCACCGGTGGGCCCGATGCGCGCGGCAAAAAGGAGCTTTCTGCGCGGACGGGCCAGGTGTGGGGAGATGCCGGTTCGCACGCAAAAAAGCCCGCGCTCAGGCGGGCTCTTTTCTTTTCATGCTTAGGGTGCTGTCTTAAATTCCCATGCCAAACTCGGCGGACTGAGACTCGCCGGCACTTGAGTAGAAGTCGTAAGGCGTGCGCTTCTTGAATCTATAACGGCTGCGCAGTTCGCGGCCCACAAAGAAGCTGAGTGCTGCGACGGCCATGCCCACCGAGAACCAGCCAAGCAGACGAAGAGCGCTGCCCTCACTTGGTTCTTCCAGCGTTGTGACGAAATCGGCTTCTGAGGACATGATCCATAGCCTCCTGCTTCGAATAATAACCCAGTTTCTTTTTGACTCGTCTCACATAGAAAAAGTGAGAGCTACAACTTTGGTTGGATGCTGTGCTGTGTTCATTCTAGCGGTGGGACCTTTGCGAGCCACGAGTTTTTCTCTGACTCGGGTAAGAAGCTTGCCGAAATGGAATTGGCTGCGAGCTGCCGCAGTTCATTTCGGGAAAATCCCTGCTCGGTGTGTGCGAGCAAATATTCGTTGGCCACATCCGACCCGAAAAAAGCGGGGTCGTCGGAGTTGAGAGTGACCAGCAGGCCGGCATCGAAGTAGCGACGCAGCGGATGGTCGGCGAATGACGAACAAACCCCGGTGCGGACGTTGGACGTAGGATTCAACTCCAACGGTGTGCTCCGCACCTTTAACTCTTGGATTAGATCCGGGTCGGCAATGGCCGACAGCGCATGACCAATGCGTTCCGAACCGATCGAGAGCGCCTCCCAGATTGCCTCTGGTCCGGTGGTTTCTCCCGCGTGGTTGGTGAGGCGCAGGCCCGCCCTTTGGGCACGTGCATACAGCTTGCGAAATGGCTCGGAGCCGGCGACGCGCTCATCTCCTCCCAGTCCGATGCCGATGATTGAAGGATAAATTCGCCGGAGTTCGGCGGCTTTGCGAAACACGCGCTCCGCCTCATCGACAGTGAAATGGCGTACGGCATCGAAGATCCAGTAAAGCGAGAGCCCGAGTTCGCGTTGCCCGCGCTCGCGGGCACGTTCGAGGCCCTCGAAGATGGGTTCAAAGCACGCGGGGTCATGATTGCGCCACAGATACACGACGCCAACAGAGATGTAGACCTCGGCGTGCACTACTCCCTGTTCGGCAAGAGCCTCGATCATACGCCAAGCGGCAAGTTCGTAGTCTTCCGGACTGATGAGGCGGCGTGTGACGGCTTTGAACGCGTTGATAAATTCGGTGAAATCCGTGAAGCGATAGAGAGCCTCAGCCTCTGCCAGCGTGAAGGGCTGCGCATCGTGGCGTGCGCTCAGCTCAACCAGTGTGGCGGGCGTGATAGTGCCTTCGAGATGCAGATGCAACTCGGCTTTGGGCAGGCGCCGGATGAACGCGGTGATGTCGTCCATCTATAGAGTGTACGAGGCGAATCTCGGCGGCGCGAAGCGTGAGCAACTGTGAGTTTACTCGCGGCGGTTGCCGAGTTCGCTCTCACTCGCGGAACCTCAACCAAAAGCCCGATCACTGTCGCAATCGGAGCACCAGAGCTTCGACGAAGAGAGGACGGCGCCGCGAAGACTAGCTTTAAAGCTCGTCGATTTCAATAGTGAAATCGCCAAGCGTGATTCGGCAACGTCTGGCAAGATCTGTAATCGCCGCATCCATGGCGGGATTGCCTTCCTCGGCTTCGAGAAAGCTCTCCTGGCAGAACTTGGTTGTGGACAGATCGTAATCGCCGATGAGGTTGATAGCCTCGCGGAGCGCTTCTTCTTTGCTGTCAAGGCCGTAAACCCGACTCCTTTCAACCGGGTTCACACTCGACTCGCTATAAATCTTGCTGAGCAGGAAGCGCGCGGAAGGATTGGCAATGCACTCTTTCTGCTTGAGGTCTTGAATCCGACTGAAGTGACTCATTTGAATGTCCCCATGAGGCTCGTAGCCTCTGTTATTGGGCATTTCGACTTCAGCTCTTTTGTCGAGCACTTCTACAGAATGGGAATTGAGGATAGGACAAGAACGAGTCACTATCGGCACTCTTCGAAGTTAGTTTCAGTTATCGCTTGCCAGTTGACGGAATCTTCATTGAGTCCGAAGCCGTGGAGAGATAATGCAGGACGGACGAGCCAGGCGAAGATTGGTTGGCTCGTCCTCGGGAGCGGAGCTCGAAGATCGTGCTGTGCTCGCCGAAATGTTCAGAAAGAACTTCAGGAACTCATACGAAATTATGGAAAATCGGGTTACTCTTGTCGCCCCAACCCGCCCCCTCGTTTTTTTCGGAGCGGAGCCGGTGCCTGGAGCAACCGCGCCGATGGCAGATGAAGGTGTCGCTCAACGGAGCGAAAGATTCGGCGATCCACTCCGGGAAACCTCGCAACGTCGTGATCAAAACCAAGATTCGAATGTGAAAGGAGAATGAATCATGAACCAGGCAGAATCGATTGGAATGACACGACGTCATTTCACAGTGGCCGGTGTTTCCGTTGGGGCCACGCTACTCGCGCCGAGCACAATGCCGGAAATGAGGGCTGCGTGGAAGGAAGGCCGTAAAGAGCTCTTCTATCCCTATGGCAAGACCTATGCTCAAACGCTTGGCGAGCAGGACTAAGAGGGGTCAACCCACCTCTTGCTCTTGTGTTCTCGACCTACGACGGCGGGCGGCTTATCGCATCCCCGCGAATTCCGTCCGATGGCGGCTGTAGAAGAAATAGATGATGAGGCCCAGAGCCAGCCAGATGACAAATCGCCACCAGGTGAGGATGTCCAGGCCGGCCATGAGCAGGAAGCAGAAGATCACGCTGAGCGTTGGAATGACGGGTCCGAAAGGAACCCGGAACCCCCGTTTGCGCCCGGGGTCCCGATAGCGCAACACGATGACGCCGATGGAAACCAGGATGAAGGCAAACAGGGTGCCGATGTTGGAGAGGTTGGCGAGGGTGCCGATGTCGAACAGACCCGAAGGGATGGCAACTACGAAGCCAGCCACCCAGGTGGAAAAGGCGGGCGTCCGGAAGCGTGGATGGATGCTCGAAAAGATCTTCGGCAACAGGCCATCGCGGGACATGGAGAACCAGACGCGGGACTGGCCGAGCTGGTAGACGAGCAGGCTGGAAAGCATGCCCATGAGCGCGCCGAAGAGAACGACGAGCCTGACCCAGTGGAGCGAGTGGCCGCCTGGAAGCAGGGAGAGCTTCTTGAGGGCGTTCACCACCGGAGCGGCGTCGCCGATCATCGACTTCCAAGGCACCAGGCCGGTGAGACAGACCGCGACGGCGACGTACAGGACCGTACACACAATGAGCGTGGCGATGATGCCGATGGGCAAGTCGCGTTGCGGGTTGCGGCACTCTTCGGCGGCCGTCGAGACCGAGTCAAAGCCAATGTAGGTGAAAAAGATGATGGAGCCGCCGGTCAGAATGCCGCTGAACCCGTTGGGCACGAAGGGATGGTAGTTGCCGGGATGGATGAAGCTGATGGCGGCGAAGACGAAGATCAAGATGGCGATGAGTTTGATCCCCACCATCATGTTGTTGGTCTCGGCCGACTCGCGAATGCCGCGCACGAGAATAACGGTGAGGATGAGGACGACGAGAAATGCGGGAATATTGAAGCCGAAGTGCCAGCCAGGCTGATAGAGCCAGTTGCCGGCCAAATCCTGCAAGCCCTCCGGTAAATAGGCAGGCGAAATCCATGTGGCGGGTGGATGGAAGCCGAACCAGTCGAGAAGATCGACGATATGGGCGGCAAAACCGACGCTAACGGTCATGTTGGAGCCGGCGTACTCCAGGATCAGGTCCCAGCCGATGATCCAGGCGATCAGCTCGCCCATGGTCGCATAGGTGTAGGTGTAGGCCGAGCCGGCGATGGGGATCATGGAAGCGAGTTCGGCATAACAAAGGCCGGTCAGCGCGCAAACAAACGCAACGAGGATAAGTGAGATGGCAATGGCGGGCCCGGCGCCGGGGCGCCCGGCCATGGCGGTGTGGTGGATCAGGTAGTCGCCCAGCGGTGTGTTGAGCACGCTGGAGGTATCGAACTGTTCACCGGAGATGGCGGTGCCGATGACGGTGAAAATGCCCGAACCGATCACTGCGCCAATGCCCAGAGCGGTGAGCGACCACGGCCCGAGGGTCTTTTTCAGAGCATGCTCGGGTTCTTCCGAGTCGCGGATCAGCTTGTCGATGGATTTGCAGGCAAGCAGTTGGCTTGGCAGCGCAGTTCTCCCGGTCACGGCTTAGGATACGGGTGCAAGGTCCAGGTGCAACGTCTTCAGAAAGAAGATGAGCATTCCCGACGAGGATGTTTTCCCTGAGTGTGGGAAGGCTTATGCCGCAGTGTACATGATGTGGTTTGAACTGGAGGCGAGCGAATGACGAGTGCGGAGATGTGTCGGGAATTGAGACAGATTGCTGGTAGAAAAGGATGGTGGGAAAATGAAAACTCCGGACCAGCATTTGGAGGCCGGCCCGGAGTCGGTGCTTTTCGCGAAGACGTGCGTTATCGCTTCGACTGTCCGCGCGCCAGCTTCTTGACCTTCTTTTTGTTGGAGCCGCGCGGCGTGGTGCGCTTGGCTTTGGGCGCGGCCTTTTTGCGGGCTGCCCGTTTCAGTTTCTTGCGTTCTGTCTTGTCCTCGATCTTGGTTGTGTCTGCCACTCCAGAGCCTCTTTCACGGAAATCATCGATGTGCCCCGGGCGTGGGGCGATGCGAGTTTTATGGTAGCAGGGATCGATAGACGATGAAAGCCGCCACCGGTTGAAGAATGCGCTCGGCAGACCTTCCTGTTTCATTACTCGCAATCGAAGAGAGTATGCCCATCGTGTTACTCGATTGCCGCGAATTCCCGCGATACGAAGAGTTTATGGCGTAGAATTAAGACAAGACGCGATCTGGAAGGATCCAGCCTGCTCGGCTTTGGCCACAGATACCATCGCTTACGACGAGCTCCGTAGTCCACGCAACAATCACTGGTGTTAACGGACGACCCCGTTAACAGATAGATGTTGAACGGAGTCAGTCATGCGTTCTGATCAAATACATCGCGCGCTCGCGCGGGGAATGAACCGGTTCGAGGTTTGCCAGCTTGTCGCCAAGGGTGTGAAGGCCACGCACAAGACAGGTGGGCGGTTCGAAGACACCATCAACGATGCGCTGGAGTATCTGGGCAACCACGATACAGACCATGACACGCTGCACCCGGTACCGGTAAAAGTTCCTCTGAAATCGCTCGAACCTGCAGCCTGAAAAACAGTTGTCAGTGATCAGTCCATGGTTCACATTCGTTTTGGACTCAACGCCGACGAACTGGCTTTCTTAATTAAATGCACCGGATTTTCAGGCAAATAAAAAGAGGACGGCGGTTGCCGTCCTCTTTCTATTTATCGATTCCGAACCGGGCGTCTAGTTAGACAACCTGGACGTTCTCAGCCTGCCAGCCTTTGGGGCCCTTGGTCACGTTGAACTGGACCTTTTGGCCTTCTTGCAGCGAACGGAAGCCGTTCGACTGAATGGCGGTGTGATGGACGAAGACGTCCTCGCCGTTTTCACGGCTCAAAAATCCAAATCCCTTGGCGTCGTTAAACCACTTGACTGTGCCTGTTTCCATTGTGTGTTTTGTTCCTTTGCTACTGATTTACCGCGAACGCAATGTGGAAGTGTTGCGTGCAGAGCGGTAACTCGGAACAGGCAATGACTTCTAATCGAATTCTACGATCTGCTATAGAGTATAGCACGAAACCTGCCGGAACCCCCGGATTAAGACTGGCGGAGCTGAATCGCCGCTTTCGAATCAACCGGCGAACCCAGCTCCAGCCCCACCCATTGAGGAAGCCGACGAACCGCCCCGCAAGGCGGGCAATCCCGATGGCGACATCCACATAGACCCGGCCCGCTGCAAAGGACTAGTTTGGATTAGACGCGATCGTTTCGCTCAAATAGATCAAGCGGCAAAAATCTGGTGAGCCCCCGAGCTAATTTGGAGAAGACAAGTGGTCGCCTCAAGCGCACAAACCGGCGAATGGATCGCTCCGACAGAATCGGCTGCCCGCGCGACCCTTACAGGCCGCCTGCTGAATCTCTGGATTGTTCAGGCCTCGCTCGCCGCCGTTGGATGGACAGCGGTCGGCGTGATCTTCGCGCTGCCCAGCCTCGGAACCAGCAGATGGCCCGATGAATTGCGCATCTATCTCGCGCAATTTTGGACCTGGGGACTTTTGACTCCTGTCATCATGGTCGTCGATCGGCGTCTGCCGTTTTCAGGGAAGGAGCTGGGGCGGCGTGTGGCCATGCACCTGGCACTCAGCTTGGTTTTCACCGAGGTCTATTTCTACCTATTTACCGCCATGCGCGCGGCTTTCGGAGTGACGCCGTGGAGTTCGTTGCGCATCGCGAATCTGACCAGTGCCTCGGTGCTGGGATGGCAGATCTGGTGTTGGCTGGTCTACTGGATTATTGCCGGCGCTCTGCAGGCATACGGCTACTACGAGCGGTACATGAGCAGTGAACTCCGCCTTGAGCGGCTGGAACACAGCTTCGCTGAGGCCCGGCTGAATTCGCTGCGCATGCAACTCGATCCGCATTTTCTGTTTAATGCGCTGAATACCATCTCGTCGCATGTGGAGCGCGACCCCAAGCTGACGCGACGCATGATCGAACACCTCGGCGATCTGCTCCGCCTTTCGCTCGAGTCAAAGGACAAGCAGGAAGTTCCGCTGGCCGAAGAGCTGGCGTTTCTGGACCACTATCTCGCCATCCAGAAAATCCGTTTCGGCAATCAGTTGAAAATCAAGATGCAGATTGCGCCCGAAGTGCGCTTCGCCTCCGTTCCTTCGCTCTTCATCCAGCCGCTGGTCGAGAATGCGATCCGTCATGGAATCTCGCGCAGAGCCGCAGGCGGGACCGTCACCGTGCAAGCCGCGCCGGTGAACGGACGACTTGAGATTCGAGTGCTCGACGATGGACAGGGCCTGCCAGTTGGCTGGTCGATGGAGAATTCGGGAGGGTTGGGATTGTCGATTACGCGGGAGCGCATCGCGGGATTGCATCCCAACGGTGACAGTCGTTTTGTGGTGCACAATCGCGAAGAAGGCGGTACCGAGGTCGAGATTTCGCTGCCACTGAAGTTAGATGGAGAGGCCGACAATGGGCGCGCGCTCGCCTGAACCGATTCACGTCCTGGTGGCAGACGACGAAGCGCCTGCACGGCAGCGCCTCATCGATTTGCTGGCGAAGGACACGCAGGTGGAAGCTGTGGCCGAAGCGGCAGACGGCGAGGCTGCTGTTGAAGCGATCGAGAAAAAGCGGCCGGACTTGGTTTTTCTGGATGTCCAGATGCCCGAGTTGGACGGCCTTGGTGTGATCGACGCGATCGGCGCTGCAGAGATGCCGCTCACGGTGTTTGTCACCGCCTACGATCAGCACGCGATTCGGGCCTTCGAAGCAAATGCGCTCGACTACTTGCTGAAACCCTTCAGCGATGAGCGCTTCGAGGCCACGATGGCCCGCGCCAAAGCACGCCTCGATGAGCGCAGCATCGGCGAGTTTGGGCAGCGTGTGATGAAGATGGTGGCTGGCGCTCCACCGGGAGCTGAGCGCAGGCTGGACCGGCTGGTGGTGAAGTCGGGTGGCACTACGCGGTTCATTCGCGTAATCGACATCGATTGGATCGAAGCAGCAGGCGTTTATGTCACTCTGCACGTTGCCGGTAAGGAGCTGTTGTATCGCGCGGCCTTGAACGATCTGGCGGACCGGCTCGACCCGCGCCGGTTCGTGCGTGTGCACCGGTCGGCGCTGGTGAATATTGAAAGCATCATTCAACTGGAGCCAATGTCCCACGGCGAATTCGAAGCCGTGATTAAGAACGGCTCGCGAGCGCGCGTGAGCCGAACCTACCGCGCGCTGTTGGAGAAACGGCTGGGACAGACGCTGTAAGGCTGCCCTCTCAGACCGTCAGCGATCCGCGGGGGGGTGCAGTAGGCTGCATTTATGGTGTTTGGCTTTCCACCGCGACAATGCGTGCTTCCGATCCGAAGCGGCGGTATTGCCCGAACGCAACGTCGTTCAAGAACGTCTTCGACGGACCCTGAAAGTTTGCCTTCGAATACATTCCATGGGGCTGGGCAGTGTGCGCTGCCAGAACGGAGATGCTCCTGGCAGGGCAGAAGTAGCTCTTGCCCGCAATCTCGACCGGTGCATACTCCACAACCAGGCCAGCATTCGAAACCAGCTCATGAGGAGGCATCTCGGCCTGCAACGTCACGCGAAAAATAGTTCCGTCGGCGGGATCGAAAGCAATTTCGCCATGATAGCCAGACTTTTCATCGAAGATCTGCAACTCCGGCGTATTGTCCGAATTGAACCCATTCAAGACACAGCAGAACTGCACCCTGTAGTTCGACTTTTCATTGGGCACCGTGTAATGGAAGACAGCCACTTTCCCGTTGGCACTCTGTTCCCAGCGCGCCCAGGTAATCTTGCCCTTCAGCGCATCGGCAAGAGTCGTACTCAGGATCGGCCCAAATTCGCCCGTCGTCGTGAGGCCACCAACTTTCGATCCCTGTTTCGCCGGCTTGGCGACGTCAGCTTCCACTACTTCCTTGCGGTCGCGATAGGTAACCGTGGCGAGCGATTTTCCAACGAAATGCAGCGGCTGGTAGCTATAACTCACAATGCCTGTCGCTTCCAGAGCATCCTCTTGCGGTCTGTCTTCGAAGCCGGTGGTCTCGCGCGAAGCAATCAGGTTGGGAAGCTGGCGCAGAGTGGTGTTGACGTAGTTCACGATTTTGACCAGCATCTGGCGCGTGGCAGCGGGATCTGGATTAGGGTCGGCGGGAATCTCTGTGGCGGGAGGGTCGAGGAAGACGGACTTGTCTGCCAGAAGAAGCAGCGCCTGCCGCGACTTCTCGCCGGGAGCGCTGGCATTGAATTGGGCCAACAGGGATGGGCTCAGCCGTTGAGAAAGTTCCAGTGAGGAAAGTTGCTGTGCGAGCTCCGCGTCATTCTCGCCTGGAGCCGCTGCCATGGTCTGCTGCAACTGGCTGACGGCGATTTTCTCCGGGCCAGGTGTTTTGGGTGCAGCTGAGACGGAAAACACTGACACTACCAGGAACGCTGCAAGCGCAAAAGGGCGCATTCGGAAAGCCTCCGCGGAAGGACGGACAAATCCTATGCTTTGCGCTGGAATTCAGGCAAATAGA
>Ga0181535_10002112_pt1 | contig 24727 bp, 16 predicted proteins | sample PEATcosm2014_Bin_44_FD_119774 | JGI IMG/M metagenome (GOLD analysis project Ga0181535, IMG submission 119774) | Peatland microbial communities from MTU Mesocosm Facility, Houghton, MI, USA - PEATcosm2014_Bin17_30_metaG | ecosystem: Environmental > Terrestrial > Soil > Wetlands > Peat | place...
CACATCAAGTTTGCCGTTTGCGGTATGAGTCACGACCACATTTATGGCATGATCGGCGCTGTCCAGCGCGGTGGCGGCGAACTGGTGGCCGCATGGGGCGGCGAGGACGATAAGCTCGCAAGGTTCCGCACCCGCTATCCCGATGTGAAGATCGTCGCCACGCAGGACGAGATTCTCGACGAACCTTCGGTGCAGCTTGTTCTCACCTCGCAAATCGCCAGTGAGCGCGCGGGAATCGCCGTCCGCGCCATGAAACGCGGGAAAGACGTTCTCTCCGATAAGCCTGGACTGACGACGCTCGAACAACTGGCCGATGTCCGCAAGACCATTGCCGAAACCAGGCGCATCTACGCCATCATGTACAGCGAACTGCTCGAAGTGAAAGCGGCCGTATACGCGGGCGAACTCGTGCGACAGGGCGCGATCGGAAAAGTCATCCAGACCATCAATATTGCTCCGCACCAGATTTCACAGGGCGGCACTGGCGATGCTGGCGGCGCAAATCCGCGGCCCGACTGGTTCTGGAACCCCGACCAATACGGTGGAATTCTGTGCGACATCGGTTCGCATCAGGTCGATCAGTTCCTCTTCTACACCGGCTGCACCGAGGCAGAAGTTGTAGAGTCGCAGATCGCCAACGTCCGCCATCCCAACCACCCCCGCTTCCAGGACTTTGGCGACATGGTCCTTCGCGGCAATCGCGGCTTCGGCTATGTGCGCCTGGACTGGTTCACGCCCGATGGACTGGGAACCTGGGGTGACGGCCGCCTCTTCATCCTCGGCACCAACGGCTACATGGAAGTGCGCAAGTACACCAACGTCGGCGTCAGCCACCAGGGCAATAACCTGTATGTCGTCGATAGCAAGCAGGCCCGCTATATCGATTGCAGCGCCATGCCCCTGCCCTTCGGCCCGCAGTTTGTTGCCGACATCGTGAACCGCACGCACAACGCTCAGAACCCGGAAGAGGCTCTGCTTGCCGCTGAACTCGTGCTCAAGGCGCAAAAGAATGCAAAGTTTGTAACCATCGAGAGCTGAAACGCGGCGCGCCGTATCCGGCCGCACATCTCAAAGTCGCGGGAGTCTCTCGGAAAAAACTTGAGAAATCCCGCTCACCGCCCCGTGTATTCCTGGAACAGGTCGGGAAACTCCTTGCGCAGCGTCTCGATTTTCGGTCTGTCGCAGACCAGGATGTACGGATTGTCGGGATGATGCAGAGCATAATCCTGGTGGTAGGACTCGGCATCGTAGAAGCCCTTCAACGGCACAACTTGCGTCACAATCGGTTTATGAAACGCCCCGGCCGCATCGAGCTGCGCAATGTACTCCGTGCCGATCTTTCTCTGCTCGTCGCTGGTATAGAAAATCGCGGATCGGTATGAGGTTCCGACATCGTTTCCCTGCCGATTCAACTGCGTCGGGTCGTGCACCGAAAAGAAAATCTGCAAGAGCTTCCCGTACGTGATCTTGGCAGGATCAAAGACCACTCTTACCGATTCGGCGTGGCCGGTCGTTTCTGTTGTCACCTGATCGTAGGTAGCTGTTTCCGCGGAACCGCCTGCATATCCCGCAGTCGTGGCCACCACGCCTTTCACACGCTCGAACACCGCCTGCGTGCCCCAGAAGCACCCGCCCGCAAAGACCGCTGTCTCCTTGCCAGGGTGTTGCGCAAGCGAAACATCGTCTTTCGGAGCCGGTATTCCGACCCTAGTCTCGGCCCGCGACCAAAGGCTCACGCCAAACACCGCAATCCCAACAAAAAGTGCCAGGTATAGAAGGTAGGAACGAAGCATCGATCCCCCGGAATCTTGAATTGCACTCCTTAAGACGCACCGCGCAGCCCGGTGGTTACAAACATTCCGGCCGGCGATTGAACGTCTCGACTGCGTGTCCGCGCCGAACCCGGTACGGAGTTCATCGGTTTTTCGAGCATAAGTGCGGCTTCAGTGTTGCTGCATCCCTCTCGACCAGTACAATTCAAGCGAATCGAAGCTGAAATTGGAGATCCCGAGAAATGAACGCGAAGACCATGACGGTAGCCGGCATCATGAGCGGCACCTCCGCTGATGGAATCGATGTCGCCCTGGTGCGGATTGCGTCGCGGAAGCAGCGTCCGAGTTTAACCCTCCTGGCTCATGAGAGCTTTGCCTTCCCCGCCGCTCTGCGCCGCGCGGTTCTTCAGGCGATGAATGCTAAAGCCACATCAACGGCTGAGTTGGCGCGCCTTCACTGGCGTCTCGGACTCGCCTACGCCGAAGCCGTAACGACGACCCTCGAGCGACATCCGATCCAACTCGACCTGATCGGCTGTCATGGGCAGACTCTCTACCATCAGCCGAGCGCGGAAGTCTATGCGGGCCGGCGCTTCGCCTGCACCTGGCAGTTGGGCGAGGCAGCGGCGATTGCAGCAGCGGCCGGAGTTCCGGTGGTTTCGAACTTTCGGCCGGCGGACATGCTGGCCGGCGGCCAGGGTGCCCCGCTTGTTCCACTGCTTGATTGCGCGCTCTTCGCCGACGCGAAACGCGGTCGCGTGCTGCAAAACATCGGCGGCATCGGGAATCTCACCGCGATTCCCGCTGGCGCAAATGCGGATAAAGTCATTGCCTTCGACACCGGCCCAGGCAACATGGTCATCGACGCGCTTGCGCAGAAGCTTCTCGGCAAGCGATTCGACCCCAACGGCGCATTCGCTGCGCGGGGCAACGTGCTTCAGCCGGTATTGAGAAGGGCCCTCAGCAATCCCTACTTCATGCTCAAGCCGCCGCGCACTGCGGGACGCGAACAGTTCGGGCGCGAATACGCTGCGCGCTTCCTCACCGACTGCAAGCGGAAAAGCATGCAGCCTGAAGATGCGCTGGCAACGGCGACCGCGCTCACAGCCGAGACGATCGCGCGAAGCTACAGAACTTTTGTTCGCGCCGCAATGAGAGGCTCTCAAGTCGATTACATCGTCTCCGGCGGCGGAGCCAGCAACCAGACACTGATGGCCATGCTCGCGGAGAGGCTTGAGCCTCTGGGTTGCAAGCTTGCGTCAATCGGGAATTTTGGCGTGCCGGTCGAGGCCAAGGAGGCTATGGCGTTTGCGCTCCTGGCTTGGCAAACATGGCATCACTTACCTGGCAACGTGCCCAGCGCCACCGGCGCAAAGCGGCCCGCGATTCTTGGGCAGGTGACGTACGCGTAGATCACTTGCTCGCGGGTCGCGCGATTTCAGTGCGAGCGATCAGCGACCGGCCGCCCCAAGCAACGCCGGCGGAGGAAAGATTCAGGATTTGCGGAAGGGACGCCCCGGTACGATGCCGACCCCTTCCCGGATGGTGACGAGCCGGTCCGCCGCAAGTGCGGTGTACTTCTCAACGAGCCCGAGGGGCCAATGGACTTCAATATCGGCGGTTGCCGCGGCGCCGAGTCCGAAGTGCAGACGGGGATCATGGGCGGAGAGATAGCTCGATTGACTTAGCACCTGCTGTGACTGAACCTTGCCGCCGTAGCGAGCCAGCACGCGAGCCCCAATCGCGCTTCGGTTGCTTCTCACTCCCTCCAGACGAATCTTAATCCAGTGGTTGCCGGCGGGAGCGTCGTTGCGCAAGAGCGAAGGCGGCTCATTGACGTTCATGATCAGCGCATCCATATCGCCGTCGTTGTCAAAATCGCCAAACGCCATGCCGCGGCCGCAATGGCGGGCAACTATACCAGGGCCGGCCTCCGAGCCGAGCTCGGCGAAGGTACCGTCGCCTCGATTTCGAAACAAGATGCAGGGGGTGCGCAGAGCGTACTTGGGCGAAAGCCGATCGAGCTCGGGATAGACGGAGCCCGTGGAGATGAGAATGTCTGGCCAGCCGTCGTTATCAAAATCGACTAATCCTGCGCCGAAGCAGGTATAGCGTGTCTCGTTATTGAGACCCGCCTGAATGGTTAGGTCGTCGAAATCGCCTTTGCCGTCGTTGCTATAGATGCCTGTGGCCTCATCCAGAATGTGGGTTTTCACCAGGTCGATGTGCCCGTCCAGGTTGTAGTCACCTACGCCCACGCCCATGCCGCTCATCTGACGACCGTCGGCGCTCAGCGCGACCCCGCGAATCAAGCCCTCTTCGCGAAAAGTTCCGTCATGGTTGTTCATCAGCAAGAAGGAAGGTGTGGAGTCGCAAGCGACGAAAATGTCCGGCCATCCATCCTCGTCGGCATCGAAGCTCACGGCCGTGAGGCTATACGAACCGCGGAATTCACCGACCTTGGACTCCTTCGACACATCTGTAAACGTTCCGTCGCCATTGTTGCGGTAGAGATAGTTCTGAGCCTTGGGTAGCCCGTTGGGACCGCAATTGACCGGAATGTTTTCGTAATTGCAGTTGACTACAGAGAGCGAGGGCCTGGGTGCCGTCGCCAAATCGATCTCCAGGTAGTTGGCGACGAACAAATCGAGGAGGCCGTCACGGTTGTAATCCACGAAGGTGCTGCCGCTGCTGAAGCGCGTCTTGGGATGGAGCAGGCCGGCTTTCTCGGTTACATTCGTGAAGGTTCCGTCGCCATTATTGCGATAGAGGCGATTTTGGCCGTAATAGGTGAGGAATAGATCCTCGAAGCCGTCGTTGTTGTAGTCTCCAACGCAAACGCCCTGTGCCCACCCCACATCGGTTAATCCGGCCTTGGTGGTTACGTCAGTGAATGTGCCGTCGCGGTTGTTCTTGTAAAGGCGGTTGGTGGCGCTGGGAGGCGTGTTGTCGAGCCGGCGGCTACTCAGGATGAAGATGTCCATCCAGCCGTCGTTGTCGTAGTCAAAGAAGGCGCAGCCGGTGGCCATGGACTCGATGATGTAGGTGAAGCTGTCCGGCTCGCCACATACAGTGGGTTCAGTGAGGCCAGCCGCGTTCGCTACATCCACGAACTGCGAGAAGGGCGAAAGACTCTTTGATGAAGCGGACGCAGCATTGAGCTTCCCGGAAAATAGAGAACCGAGGACAGCGGCAGGAATGGTCTGCAGCAATTCGCGGCGCGTCCGGCGACCCGGGAAGTCATTGCTCATCACTGCGTTCACCCATGGAGTCGGCGGCCCCGCCCAGGTTATTGTTTTGCCTGACCGGCGACCAGGCTCTTGCGAAGTTCAAGCCCCTGGCTATTGTTTGGGTCGATCTTAAGCCCGCTATCTACTGCTTGCAGTGCCTCGGGGATGCGCGACTCCCCGGCCAATGCGGAACCCAGAGCAATCCACGCCTGCACATAACCGGGTGAGGCTTTGATAGCCTGCCGGAACTCCCGCTCGGCGCCGGCTGTATCGCCACTGCGGGAGTCCAGGACGCCGAGCTGATACCAGGCGAGAGCAAAGTTGGGATCGATCTTTACCGTCTGATCGAGTGCGGTTCGTTCGCCTTCAATGTCGTTTACGTCGTTCAGGAACAGAGCCAACTGATAGCGCAATCCGGCATTGTCGGGTAGAGCCGCGATCGCTTCCCGGTAGAGCGCCGCGGCCTTTTGCTTGTCGCCCGCCCGCGCTGCTTCCGCGGCCTGCGTGGACTTCTGTGCCGCGATGGTCTGGTCGGATTTGTCTTTCACTTGCTTTTGATAGAGAAGCAGCTGCTGCCGCGCTGCATCGGTTTCGCCCAGCTTGTGCAGGACCTTCGCCAATTCAACATGGCTCTCAGACTGAGTCGGGTCTAATTCGATTGCCTTTTGCAACTGCTCCTTGGCCCCCTTGTTGTCTTGAAGTTGCTCCAGGGTGCAGCCCAGTTTGAAACGGATGGCGTAGCGGTTGGGATCGAGCCTGGCAGCTTCTTCGAGATGTCCGCGCGCGGACATAAAATCGCCGTGCTCGCGCTCAATCACTCCGTTCAAATAGAGAAAATCCGCATCGCGTGGGGCTTGTTCAAGGAGCTTGCGAGCGAGCGGCGTGGCAGTCTGGTAATCCGCATTGAGGACCAGCACGCTCAAGTAAACGCGCTGGGCCTCGATATCATCGGGATTGCGGCTGGCCAGTTGCTCGGCAACCTTGGCGGCCTCGTCAAGGCGGGACAGCTTGACGTCGACAGAAACGAGAGATGACGTGAGCGCCGCCGAGTCGGGATACGTTTCGATCGCCTGGCTCAACACGCTGGCAGCGTCGTTGAACATTTCCGACCTTCCATAGGCAGTGGCCAGATCGAGCGCCAGATTTTCATCCAGTTGGGCGTCTTTGAGCCCGGCAATCACGCTCTCATTATCGCCGCTGGCGAGAAGGATCTTGGCCGCGCCATCCATCGCCATCTTGGAATCAGGATCGATTCTGAGCGCTGCTTGCCACTCGGCGAATGCTTGTTTGTCGCGGCCGAGTCCAGCCAAGGCCGAGGCAAGCAACAGATGCGCCTTCTCTTCCGTCGGATGTTGCTTGACGGAAAGCTCAAGGGGGGCAACGGACTCTTCCAGCTTTCCCGCGGTGTAGAAACTCAATCCGAGAAGATAAGGGAGGCGGGGCGAGTCGGGTTCCAGCTTGAGCCCGGCTTGAAAGGCCAGAGCGGCGCATTCGGATTTGTCGTTTTGACCAAACCAAATACCGAGAGCCTCATAGGCGCCGGCGTCGGGGTGGGATTGGACGCGCGCTTCCAGGGACGCAGGCCCGACGCACGAAGCGGCCCAAAGGGAATGCGCCATGGTCAGGGCTGCCGTGCCGGCGACCAGCACGATCGTCAACAAGCGGCCGGCGCAATACAAACGGCGGAACATGTTCGTTGACTCCTCGAACCAGCATGCCGCTCGGCTCCAGCACGGAGAGTCAGGGCGCAAGTCGAGTGAAGTGGCTTCTACTCTGACCAAGGCGGTTGGGACGAATGAGAAGAGATCCGTCGCCATCGTCCGTTCACTGGAACCGTACCTTATCAAGCGAGATAGACCTTCACCGTCACTCCGTACTCGGGAATCCCTGCGATCAATTCGGGCACTTTGATCGTTAGACCATTCTGAGTCTGCTTCCAGTAGGGAGCCCGCGGTGCTCCGAGCACTTCGACCTTCTCGATTCTACCCGGCGAAGTTGCTGCCGAAAGCCCGAGAGCTTGAATGTTCATTTCTTCGGTAGGAAGCCCGAGCAGCATGGCATAGATGACCTGGTTGTTCTTGGTCCGCGTAAATCGCACGTCTTTTGCCCCGAGACCGGAAACAGTGTGTCCCTGAAAGGCGCCGGGCGAAACATTGTTGGGTCCTTCGCCGAAGATTTTCCAGGGGCGAGTCTCATAGATTGCCTCGGAGTTGACTCCCATCCACGCGGTGATCTTGTCAAGGACGGCGATCTCCTTGGAGTCGATGGTCCCATCCGGCTTGCCGGGTATGTTGAGCACCATGACGCCGTTCTTGCTGACTGTGTCGACAAGCCAGCGAATGACGTCGCGCGGATGCAGGTACCCGCCGAATTCGCCGGGGTGGTCGTAAAGGGCCCGGTCGTAGTGCCAGTTTCCGATGCAGGTTTCCGATTGCCAGACGAAAGGCATGATTTCATTGTTGAGGCCGCGTTCGAAATCAGCGACAACCGCTTTGACCAGGGGAGCCGGCACATTCTTGATGTTGGTAACGACATCCATTTTGCCGCTCCTGGTGAGGAGGCTGCGATTGTAAAAATAGGCGGCAATATTCATTCCTCCCCAGCCAAGCGGAAAGAGCGAATTATCGAAATAGAGGATGTCCGGGTCGTGCTGGTCAATCAGATCGCGAGTCCGATCGTAAAAGTTTTTCACGTATGAAGGGTCCGGAAGGGCATCGGCGGGGTGCTTGGGCCCGTAGAGCCTCTGAGGATCGTATCCTTGCCACCACAACTGTTGGCTTTGCCTGGGGGTGAGCTCGCCATCGTATGGAACGCTTGCCTGCGGCCCCTGCGCATCAGCGCCGTGCGAGGGCTCGAACCACCACCAGTTTCTGGCCTGGTGAACCGTTACGCCAAAGCGCAGCCCGCGATCCCGCGCCAGCTTTGCCCAGGTTCCCACCACGTCGCGGTGCGGTCCTATGCTCCCGGCGTTCCAAGGCTGATGTTTTGAGTTCCAGCAATCGAAGCCATCATGGTGGTTTGCGAGAGCGAACAAGAAGCGAGCGCCAGCTTTTTTATACCGGTCGACAAGCTCCTCTGGTTGCCAGTTTAGGAGCGTCCATTGAGGGCACAAATCCTTGTAGCCGAAGCCGGATGGATTTCCATAGTGTTCAAGGTGGTATTTGTATTGCTCCGAACCTTCCAGGTACATATTCCGCGCGTACCAGTCTCCCTTTTCGGGAACACACTGGGGGCTCCAATGGGACCATATGCCGAACTTGGCGTCCTGATACCATTCGGGAGCTTCGTATTGCAAAAGGGAGTCCCAGGTCGGTTGATAGGGCCCAGCGCCGTTGAGGCCTGAAATCGGCGACTTCATGGGAACGCCATCCCAGGAATCAGGAATCCCGGGCAGCATTTCGGGGGCTCCCCAGGTATTCGCTTTCCAGGCCGCAAGATTCAACTTCTCAGCGACAATTCGATCTCCTGAAACGACTGAGAAGCTTCGCTCGGATTCCGGAAGCGCACAGAACCGCGCGTAATCGAAGCTTCCGAGTCCGTCAGCGTTGTCAGGCAGGGATCTTGGCCAGCCCAGGGGACTGGCCATTGCTGCTGCAAATCCGCCCAGGGCTTTGCAGAAATTTCGACGGCGCATTTCCTTACCAGCTTCCTGAAATTTGCAATTGCGCCACTTCCCTTGTGTAAAGAAAGTTGCCGGTTGCAAACTCCTTGCGGTCCCATGCGAAAAGGGGCATGACCGATCCCCAGTCGAGCGGCTGCGACAGAATCCTCATTCAGATCGCAAGCAACTGTTCCGCCGCCGAGGGCAAAAATGGCTCTTAGAGGCTGGATCGTGCAGTTCAATTCCCGACTTCAATCGCTATTCGGACAAACCTAATCCAGGCAACTGGTTCCTTCTAGGTATGTAACGGCTCGTTACCGTAATGCGAGCACCAGGAGCATTCACTAAGTTAATGAAAATATTACAGATAATTCATGGATGCCGTTTCCGCATGATGGCCAGGAGCGCTGCCGCTTGTGGCTTTGGATGGTCTCGCTGAAGCGCGCCGAATCCTTCATAACATGAGGCAGAACGTGCCGGCAGTTCTCCGCTGATTCGTTTGTGAACACTCTGATGCGAGTGGCAAAGTGACCCGGCGAGACTTGTCCGGAGCGCGGTGGCAAGATTTCAACGGCCGAGGGCTCTTGTTTACCAGGACTTCATAGCGACGACATGGGAAGGCGAAGGAGATCCATCGACGATGTCGGTTTCAATGACGAATTCGAGGCTTTTCTTTTCCCAGCCAGGAGCGGCCGAACTAAGGGCAGCCTTCAAATCTTCTTCGTGAGTGATGATCTTCCCAGCGGCCTGGGTTCCAACCATCCCGACCCCGCTGACAATGACGAGGAATTGCCCGGTCTTCGAATCCAGCATGCGTGCCACCAGAGCGAAGTCTTTACTGCCCAATCGCCCATTCAAACTGGCTTTCCAACTCTGACCGGGCTTTGTGCGGTCTTCGATCCACAAGACTTCTCCACTTTCGCGAAAAACAAACGGAAGGTCGGACATGACGCGATCCGACCACGGATTGTTATAGGCTCCAACCAGGATAGCGGGCGAACTCCGGATATCCTCATACGTGTAGTCGCTTCCGAACCTCACTTGACTGGGCCGGCGTTCACTCGCGAAGAATGAGGACAAACCCTCTGCGACGTAGGCGTCATCCTTATTCACGTAGTAATCGGTGAGCGGTGTAATCTCTTTCCATTTAATCGTCGTGTCGGGGTCCAACTGGAGAGGCGTCGCGTTGCGCTCCATCACAGAATCGTAGATTCCAGTCTTCACCGCAGGCGATTCCTGGAACAGATCGGAGCTTACCGCATACCCGACCGGCGACGGTACGCAGATAAGGACAGGCTGCTTTGTGGAGGAAAGCGGTTCCCAAAATAGATCCAGTGCCGACGCGGGGTGAAAGTACGTTCGGATCAGGAACGCTGTCGCGAGTCCGATCAACGCAACGACTGTTACCAGTCCCGCGGTCTTCCAACTCCTGGACTGTTTTGGAGGCGCTGGCAGCCGCTCCACCACCTCAATCCCCGGAGCGAGGGAAGGAAGAACCGGCTCGGCCCTCCAACGGAATTTGGGGACGTATGATCCGACGGGCAGCTCGATTTGAAGCTCGGGTGCTTTTTGCTCTCCTGCGTAGTATTCCGCCAGCCGCCTTCTGACCTCGCCGGCTTTAACTCGAACAATCGGGTCTTCGCCGGTATCGTAGGTCGGGGCGCGATGAAACAGGTTAATTCCAATGGAGCGCTCTTTCAATCCCTCGGAGTTACCAGCCAGGGCTTGTTCGACAACATAGGAAAGAAATTCCTTCGAGCGGGCGCTGTTGCTGAACGCATGACTATTTTGGATTTGCTTTAAATGGCCATGGATTTCAGCCTGTCGACTGGGGACTGAATCAGGAAAGCGCGTCGCTGGTTGCACTGACTCCTGGAGATTCATGATCCACACTCCCCCTTGGCTGTGACTCTCCGCGCATGCGCGGCGAGTTGTCCAATATGGCTCGAACGACTTTGGCTCGTCAATCCCGATCTCGATCGAGGTTTGGAAGCTGGGCAGGCGGCTCGAATTGAGTCAATCAATCTTTGACAACGTTTTCATTGCCGCGGTCCACACCAAACGCCAAAAAGGATCGAATGGCTCGAGAGTGCCCGGTGCCTTCCCATTCGCTGACCGATTATAGCTCCATTCACGGTCGCTCGATACCTCTCCGTTACGTCCCAGGCTGAACATCCGCTACACCATAATGCTTTCAGCAGCTTACGAATCGACTCGGCTGGTGTTACTGCAACAAACCGTTCGGTACGTGGACCGGCCCAGTCCCGATGAGTATAAAGCGGGGGCAACGAAATGAGCGGTACAGTTAGCGTGAAAGTTTCAGGGACTTCAGCTCCAAAGAGGGTTTCCTGGCAAAACGGCAACGCGTGACGGCCCGAAACCCGACGCGTCCACCCCAACAATTTTCGAGGAGGTAACAAATGCAGTTCGATCTAACGAAATACGCAAAACTAAAGGCGCTGAATGCGCTCGGGGTCTTTGCGTTGTGTGTACTATGCGCGTTTTCCGCGGTGGTTGCATGGTCCCAGACCACGCAGCAGTTCACGGGAACCGTTGTCGATTCCACTGGAGCTGTCATTCCGGGGGCGCAAGTGGTTGTCCACAACCAGGCGACCGGCGTCGACACCAAAGCGGTCACCACGAGCAGTGGCGACTATACGGTTACGTACTTGATTCCCGGAACCTACGATATATCCGTTTCAAAGGACGGGTTCTCGACCGCAAAGAAAACCAACATCTCGCTCAGCGTCGACCAGACCTCGACCATAGATTTCTCGCTTCAGGTCGGAGCCACAAGCCAGGTCGTCACCGTGAACGCGAGCAACACCCAGATCGAACTCTCCAAGGCCGATCTCGGCGAGATTATCGGCAACGACCGCATTGAGCAATTGCCTGTCGATTCGCGCAACCCTTATAACCTTTTCGACCTGAGCCCCGGTACCTTTGACTTCTCAAGCTCGCAATACCCGCGGCCGTTCGACAACGTAACCGGCAACCAGATCGTGAATGGCTCAATCCAGCCGAGTGAGAACAACATCGACGGTCTCAGCAACGATGCATGGGATGTAGGCAGAACAGCCTTCACGCCCTCTGAGGATGTGGTTCAGGAATACAAGGTTGTGCTAGATGCGTACGATGCCTCCTATGGACACTCCGGAGGGTCGGCGATCGACGTATCATTAAAATCCGGCACCAACAAGATCCATGGCTCGGCGGACTACTTCATGCGCCGGAGATGGCTCGACACGGAAGATTTCCAATCCAATTACAACGACGATCCGAAACTCCAGCACAAGCGCGATCAATATGGTTTCGTGGTGACGGGGCCGGTTTTGATTCCTCATCTGTTTAACGGAAAAGACAAGCTGTTCTTCGTTGCCAGCTATGAGCGAATAATCGATATCCTGCCCAACCCGTCCTATAACAATTATTCTCTTCCCAACCCTACCTGGGTCACAGGCGACTTCAGCACCGCAACATACTGGAACAGCACGACGAACAGTCTGCAGCCGCTGACAATTTACGATCCTCTTACGCCGCTGACGACCGTCGTCGATCCGAATGACGGAAAGACGAAACTGGCGCACGCCGCTTTTGCTGGCAACAAAATTCCCAGCAACCGGATCGATCCCATTGCCGCAAACGTACTGTCGTACCTTAGCTACGAGAAAGCCAACGCCGATCCGGGACCGGGCCATGCTCCCTGGTCAAACAACTACGTCGTCAACCAAGTCGAAAACGATCACTGGCATAATGCAATGGTCAAGATCGACTACAACCTGAGCGAAAAGAACAAATTCTCGTTTCGTTGGGCCGGACAAGGGCGCGCCGCCACAGACCTCTGGAACACGTGCGTTCCGGTTGCGGATCCTGCCAATTCCGACGGCACGGGTACTCAGCCACAAACCGATACCGGTACCGCTCAATGGACCCACATTTTCAGTTCGAATCTCCTATTTAACGTCGGCGGTTCTGTGATGTACTACAGGAACGAGTCGATTGAAGGCAAGATCTTCTCGGGCAACGAAGTACAGAGTCTGGGATATAACGCCGCCTTTTACAACCAAATCCAGAGCAAGAACCGCTTCCTGAACATCTCCTCCAGCGGCCTTCCCAACGCGGATAATTTTGTCGACTTTGGTCCCAATTGGCTCGGTTTTTCCGGCGACAGGAACGTTCTCGATTTCCTTCCCACCGTGACCTATGTCAAAGGCGCTCACACAATCCGCGCCGGAGCTAATCTTAACTTCAGTCAGTGGATGGAACCGATCGGTGGCAATGCCGACAACTTCAACTTCACCACTAACTTCAGCAACGAATTCTGGAATTCCCCCGATGCGCCTGGTTACTCCAGCGGCCTGTCCATCGCCTCGTTGCTGCTCGGGTATCCAAACAACGGTTCTGTAAACTGGACCGATTATCCGTTCTATTCCCAGCACTACTTCGCGCCGTGGATACAGGACGATTGGAAAATAACGAGGAAACTGACTCTCAACCTCGGCCTGCGCTGGGACCTGACTACCCCAGGGGTTGAGCGCCATAACAAGATGACCGGCGCATTCGATCCAACGGTCTTGAATCCTGTCTCCGCCTCGATACCCACCGGGACCGCTCTGGGAACAGGCACGAATCTCCAGGGTGGCCTGACATATGCCGGCGTCAACGGCCAGAGCAGGGGCGTTTACAAGATGAACATGCTGGATATTCAGCCGCGCCTCGGCTTTGCCTACGCGATCGCGGACAATATGTCGATCCGCGGCGGAATCGGCGAAAGCTTCGATGCCGATCAATCGATTAACGGTTCTGACGGCTTCAGCAGCTCGACCAGCTATAACAACTCGCTCAACAACGGGGTCACGCCCTACACCGCCACCACTGGGCAGGGTCTCAGCAATCCCATCGCGGTGGTCCCTCAACCAGTCGGTTCGTCCCGCGGCTATTTGCAGGACCTCGGCAATTCAATCACGTTCTTCAATCCGAGCTATCACATTCCCTCTCTTTGGACTTGGAGCCTGACCTACGAAATAGCCCCCACGAGGCACGATACAATCTCCGTCAGCTATGTCGGCAGCCGGGTTCCGAACCTTCCGGAAAACAACAACATCAACGAAATCTCACCCGCATGGAATGCACAGTGCGACGTGGAGCGTGGCGGCAACCGCCAGCTCTGCGACGGTTCTGCCGGTCAGGTCGCCAACCCGTTTATCGGTATCGCTGCTTTCGGCGGTTCGAGCTATTACAACTCGACGACCATCTCCGGGTCCAACCTGACTCGCCCATTTCCCGAGTTCGGAGACATTACCGAAAACGGAATTACCAATAACGGCAGGACTTGGTACAACTCTTTCCAAGCGGTTGGATCGCACCAATTTTCCTCAAGCCTGACGATGCACGGAACGTACACACATTCCAAGGCAATGTCCGCTGGCGGGTGGGTCCCGGGCAGTGGATGGACCCCCAACAATAACCCCACGACCGGGTGGGTCGATCAACTGAACAACGTCTTTTCCCGCGAAGTCAGCACCTATGCGGACGTCAATCACCGGGTAACGCTCTCTGGGGTCGGCATTTTGCCGTTCGGCAGGGGCCGGCTGCTGCTTTCGAATGCAAACCGGGTGGTTGATGAAATTGTCAACGGTTGGGAGATCAGCCCGCTTTACACCTGGTATAGCGGATTTGCGTGGCGTCCCGTGAACTCCGGTGGCAGCAATACGCCATTTTATGAGCATGCCGGAAACTGGGAGATGGCATCCACGGGCGGACCGATCAATAAGTCCATGGGCGTCAGCCACACCGTTCTTGCTCCGGATGGTCAACATAAAGACTACAGAATCCGCGGCGTGACTCCCTGCGTCGGTTACAAAGACACAGACACCGGCGTTATTATTCCCAGCCCCGCGGCAACTGCAGCCGGTTGCACCAGCATCGAGTTTGTGCGCGCGCCAAATGCCTATGCGGTTGGAAGGCAAAATGAGGACTTTGGCGTTCGTCAACCCGGTGCATACAAATTCGATATGTCACTCTCTAAGAACTTCGGTATCCCCGAGGCCTCCAGAGTCCACCTTGGAGACGCGATGAATCTCCAGATTCGCGCCGACTTACTCAACGCATTGAATCACCCGGTTTGGGACGAAAGCTATAACGACGATCCCACCAGCATCGACTTCGGGACCATTGGGGAGGGACCGAGCGGGCCAAACAACGAACCGCGTTACATCCAGCTGTCAGCCCGACTGAGCTGGTAGTGAGAAAGGCCGGACCCTCGTAAAACAGGGTCCGGCCTTTTCTTTTTCACAGCCTATTCTCAAGAAAATCTCTGAATTTCCGCCACGGCGGAATCGCCGGTGTGCGCTGGGCGCCTGCGTTAGCCGCTCATCAGTTTGTCTCCTCTATCATTGAAAGGATCTATGAATAACTCGTTCAAGGTGGGACATAGTCCAAAAGGAAAGCGTGTGTCCTCCATACAGTTTGCGTTCCTTCTCTTCATAGCGGGCATTTTGAGTTCCGCTTGTGCGGCTCAGAATCCTCAGGCACATCCCAACTGGCCAGGGCCCGGGCAACTCTTTGTGGGCACGTGTTATCAGCCCATCGAACGCACGCCCGAGGAGATCGATCGCGATATTGCCCTCATGAAGCAGGCGGGATTCAACGTTGTTCGCATTGGAGATCTTTCCTGGGATTCATTCGAGCCGTCCCAGGGTAACTTCACCTTTGGCTTCTGGGACAAGATCGTGGCGAAGATGTACGCCAACGGGATCAGGGTGATTCTGGACATCCCGGGCAGCCCGGCTCCGATTTGGCTGCACCGCAAGTATCCTGGCGTGGATATCATCGCCCAGGACGGAACGCGCCTCCCTCCCGCGGAGCGCTACATGGATGACATCAGCGATCCGGATTATGCGCGTGAGCTAAAGATCCTCGCTAACACGATGACGAAACACTATGCAAATAATCCCGCAATCATAGCCATCGGCTACAACAATGAGATCGGCAACGGCTATATATCGTATTCGGCGGCCGACCGGGGGCGATTCATCACCTGGCTCAAGAAGAAGTATGGAACGGTTGAGGAACTCAACAAGGCCTGGGCAACTGAGTGGTGGTCACGCCGGCTGAACAGTTTTGAAGATGTCGACTTGCCGCTCGGAAACGGACCCGGCCCATCTGAACGCTACTTGGATCTTCATCGCTTCTGGTCTGACGTTTCGGTGGCGCGGCTGCAGGACCTTGAAGACATCAGGCGTCGCAATATGCCCGACGTTCCTTCAGTCTCGAATCTCTGGGATACTGCGCCCAGACGCGGCTTCGATTATCTCAGCACCTATAAGTCGTACGTGTCTTATGGCACGGAAGGTTTCTATCCGGGCGACCCGGTGAGCGGTTCCCTTCTGGCGTTGACAGAAAAAGGCGACCTGACTACGCCCATCTGGTTCGATGAGTTCGTGGCGGGAGGAGGAGGCTGGTATGGCGAGCCGGGGCGCAGCCGCATGTATGCACAACTTGCTCTCATGATTGGCGGGCAGAGCGTGCTTGCATGGACCTTCAACAGCCACCTTGGAGGAGAAGAGCAGGCGCTCTTCGGGCTGCTCGACCATGACAGCACTCCCTCGTGGAAGCTGGATGAGTTTGCACGCATCGCATCGGACTATAAGCTGCTCTCCAAGTATGGCTTCCCCCGTTTCACCCATCCGCAGGTCGCGATCGCATATTCCTTTGACTCGTTTATCGACTCGTTTATCGACTCGCATCCCGACGGCCCCTCCAATTCCGCGCGCGAGTATTTTAAGACGCCCTATACAGTACAGGTGGAGGGCGCTTTTCAGCCGTTTTTCCGCGATAACATCGACACGGCAATCATCAACATTGGCCACGCCAGCCTCGCTCCCTACAAGCTGGTCGTTGTGCCTGCCGACTACCTGATGGACGTCGCGAGCGCGAAGGCCATTCGCGACTATGTGAGCTCCGGCGGCACCGTTTTAATGACGGCATACTCAGCGAAAGTCGATGAGCATGGACAGTGGTTCGACACTCCGCTTCCGGGAAGATTGAGCGATGTTTTTGGGCTGCGTACCGCGCAGTTCTATCAGCCCGATGTCGCCCCGGAATTTGAAATCGGAGGAAAGACAGCGAAAGCGAGTATCAAGTACTACGAAGTGTTGGAGCCGGGGACCGCGACCACTCTGGCGAGTTTCTCGAACATCGAGGGCAATCCTCCCGCGGTCACGGTGAACAAGTTTGGCAAGGGCCAGGCAATCTACCTCGCGGCGCCTTCGCAGCCGTCGCTGATCGGCCCGGTTGTCCGGGCTCTCTATCAATCGCTGGGAATTCAGACTGGTCCGGAAACTCCCGAAGGAGTTTTCGCGCGAACAGTGGATGGCCGCACGCTCTATGTCAATACGACAAAGCAGAGCCAGGATGTCTCGGTCGGCATGAAGGCGCACGGGATCCTTTCAAACAAATCGTACGCGGGCAAAATGGAACTCGCCCCATACCAGTCGGATCTCGTGGAGTAGTGCTGCCCGAGTCTCAGGCACATTTGCTCGCGCGGATCTTCGAGTCGTGTGGAGTCATCGATGCAGCTTGGTAAGAATAGAAAACCTGTTCTCTTCCTTCTTTTTGTTGTTCTATGCGCGGTAATCAAAGCAGGCGCGCAATCGGACTATCCGTTCCGCGACCCAAAGTTAAGCGACGATGCGCGCATCGCGGATTTGCTGGGCCGCTTGACGTTGCAAGAAAAGGTCGAGCTCATGGATGGCCATCCCATGATTCCGCGCCTTCACCTTGTGCTTTCTGACGAGGCTGAAGGCCTGCATGGGCTCGCATTGGGCGGCCCGGGTGGGTGGGGGCCGCGCGGCCGTCAACCGCTGCCGACGACAATCTTTCCCCAGGAGAAAGGGCTGGGCTCCACTTGGGATCCGGCGCTGATGGAGAAGATCGGCAAGCTGGAAGGAGAAGAGGCTCGCTATTATTACCAGAATCCGATCTTCGATTTCGGCGGCATCGTAATACGCGCGCCCAACACCGACCTGAGCCGTGATCCACGCTGGGGCCGCACAGAGGAATCCATGGGCGAAGATCCCTACCTGGTGGGCACCATGTCGGTTGCATTCATCCATGGATTGCAGGGGCCCGATCCCAGGCACTGGCAAGCGGCCTCTCTCATGAAGCATTTTCTGGCCAACGAAAACGAAAATGGCCGAACCTACACCTCGTCGAATTTCGATGAGCGGCTCTTCCGCGAGTACTATTCCGTCGCCTTCCGCATGGGTTTTGAGCAAGGGGGCTCGCGCGCCGCGATGGCTGCCTATAACTCCTGGAATGGCACGCCCATGATGATTCATCCCGTCCTCAAGAACGTAATGGTCGGCGAGTGGGGCAACGACGGCATCATCTGCACCGACGGCGGAGCGCTGGGATTGCTGATCACGGCGCACAAGAGTTTCCCTGACCGGGAGCATGGCTCCGCTGCAGCGGTAAAGGCCGGCGTCAATCGCTTTTTGGACATTTACAAGCCGGGCCTCACCAAGGCTCTCCGGGATGGCCTGCTCACCGAAGCCGATATGAATGCGGTGCTCAAGAATCTGCTGCGCGTTCATCTCCTTCTGGGCGAGCTGGACCCGCCTGGAGTCGATCCCTATGCGAATATCGGCCGCGAGTCGAACGGCGATCTGCCGCCTTGGGATCGCTCTTCAAGCAGAGCGTTGGCGCGCCAGGCAACGGACGAGTCGATCATCCTGCTCAAGAACGAAAATCATATGCTTCCGCTGGACAGCGCGAAACTGAAGACCATCGCGGTCATCGGTCCGTGGACAAATCAGGTCCTGCTGGACTGGTACAGTGGGACGCCTCCCTATAGCGTGAGCATTGTCCAGGGCATCAAGGAAGCAGCTCCCGGCGCGACACTGCTCTTCAGCGATGGTTCCAATATTGAGGAAGCGCAATCCCTGGCGCGCAAGGCCGATGCGGCGATCGTGGTGGTGGGAAATCATCCCACTTGCAATGCCGGGTGGGACATTTGTCCCGTGCCATCGAACGGCAAAGAAGATATGGATCGCAAGACGATCGTTCTCGAACAGGAAGAGCTGGCAAAAGAAATCTTCGCGGTCAACCCCCGCACCGTCGAAGTACTTCGGTCGAGCTTCCCATATGCGATTCTCTGGAGCCAGGAAAACCTGCCCGCCATTGTGCATATGACGCACAGCAGCGAAGAGGAAGGCCACGGGCTGGCCGACGTGCTGTTCGGCCGCTACTCACCTGCCGGCCGCTTGAACCAGACCTGGCCTGCGGGTGACGCACAGTTGCCTCCTATGATGGATTACGACATCCGTCACGGCCGGACCTACATGTACTTGAGGGAAAAACCGCTCTATGCCTTCGGATACGGGCTGAGCTACACCACCTTCGCCTATGAGCATATGAGCCTCAGCGCGCACAGCACGAGCGCCGATGGCACGGTAGAGGTGACGGTGAAGGTCAAAAATACCGGGGAGCGCGCGAGCGACGAAGTTGTTCAGATGTATGTCCAGCACCTCGGTTCCGCAGTCGAGCGCCCAAAACTGGAGCTCAAGGGCTTTGCGCGTGTTTACATCGAGGCGGGAGAGACGAAAGACGTTGTTCTCGATCTCAAGCCGCGCGATCTGGCCTATTGGGATTCCGCCCAGCAGGCGTGGCGCGTGGAGAAGGAACCTGTACGGATACTCGCCGGGGGATCGAGTGACAAGCTTCCGCTGCAAGCGACGCTCCAGATCGAGACGGCGGGAGTGTACGAACCGTAGCATTATGCAATCCGTTCTGAGCTTCATTCACCAGCGCGTCGGCCTGTAGCCGAGCGATGAGTGCGGCCACCTGGTGTTGCAGTAGACGCGCCACCTTTCAGCCGGAACTTGCGCCTCCAGCAGCGAGTTGACGATCTCTCCGTTCAGGAACTCATCGCGAAGCTTCGAGTTGGAGCTTTCGCGGCGGTCGTTCCCCATGAGGAGAGGCCTTTGATGCGCAACGTTTTTGTTCCGGTCGCACCCGGCCACTTGTGGAGTTCCTGGGTCAAGAACGCTCTCAAGGGCAGAAGCACGCGTAATCGCATGAGATACGGAAACGGTCGTCGACGGTCAATAGAAAGGCGTCGTTCGGATGCTCAAGTATTGAAGCAATCATCTTCACTGATCTCCCGTATCGAGTTGTCACTTATTCGTTCGTGAAAGCTTCGCCAGACGGATAAACGACAGAACTCAGACGCAAAAAAGCCACGCTCATCGTCCGCTTGATGAGCGTGGCCCGTTGGAAATCGGCGACCTCTAGCTTGCGAGCATTCTTTATGGCATAGAACGCGAAGACTTGCACTCCATACGCAGAGTCGTCGAACGAGGCTTTGCGTCGCCATATGGCGCCTTCGGCCGCTTGCGCAGGACCCACCGCCAAACCCACAACACGGGACGAAGCGGTTTATAGAGCCAGAAGAGACTGTCGGGCAGTGGAAGTGCCTGAAAATCACTCGCGCAATAAAAGAGCTCGGAGAGGCTTTCGCTCCACGGTCGTGGCCTCACCAGTCGCTCATATCGAAGCGTGTGAATTTGATTCTGCATTGTGGCTAAGAAGTTGCGCTCAATCTGGAGCTGAGGATGTTGAAGAGACCTGAGCGGCACCTTGATGAGTACCGGCGGTACCTCCAGAGAGTCCGGTCTGGGTAAGTCGGATAACTGATCTCCATAGACCGCACGTAAAACGCTCAAGCCGGATAGCAATGCGTTTTCCTCGCCTGCAGCAGACCAATCCAGGAGTCCCAGGGTATGAGCACGCGCCAGATCGCCGAGCCATTTCGCGGATGACCAGAGATGGAATCCGGCATGCGTGCACAGGTAGAGCGTTAAATCAGCTGCACTCATAGTCCTGATCGCGCACCCATTCCAGGCTGATGACCGGCTCCTGAGCCATCGCGCATCCGCGGATTCCGAAGCCTCCCAATAGTTTCGCCAATGAAGTTCCAGGCAGCTGCCCGTAACGGAATGCGTAAAGTTCACGTGGTGCCCATTTTGCAGGAAGCTGTTCCACTGCCGGCGGCTCAAAGACGACTGAGCGGCATCGAGTTTCCAGCCGATGTTCTCCAGGCAAGCCATCGAATTCTGAAGGTTTTCTTTCGCCACAGCAATATCCAGGTCGAATGATCGACGTAGTCCGACGTCGTCGTAGAGCGCAAAGGAGAGAATTGGCCCTTTGAATGGCATCACCGGAATGTCGGCGCGATTGAACTCTCTCAGAATTTCGGTCAGAGCCAGGGAATGACGGATAGCATGAATCCGGCATGCTTCGCTAAGTTTTTGCAGCCGTTGTGCGACGGGCTCGGGAATTGCCAAGCCAGGAACTCGATTGAGTGCGGCCCAACTCAGGACGGTTACGTCATGACGATCGATCAGACGCAGGTACTCTGCCCAATCCGGTGCGGCCGCTACGGCTTCACGGATCGTTTTCTCCTGCTTATCCCACGACGCATCCGGCGCAAGCCAGGAAGTGGCAATAACAAGGCGAAATGCCGCGGAGCTGTGCTCAAGCCAATCGGCCTCACGCACGAGCAACCTCCTGCATTTGCGCAGTCCGGAATGCGGCGTAGGACCCGCCGATTGCGATCGGCTGTTCATCCGTGCCGGATTCGACGATGTGCCTGCTGTCTATCAAGTGGATGATATCGGCGTGAAAGAAATTCCTCGCCACCGCGATCCGCTGCTATTCGCCCACACTCAATTCTTCTCTGCCGAGCACGGGGTGGTATCAACTGATGCGGGAACGCTTATGTCGCGGCGTTGAAAGCGGACCCAGTAATCTGAACCAAGCGGCCGGTACCGACGGGAACACCGCTCATCGCCGCCGATTGAGCGGCAGAGGGAATGCCGGTTCGGACGAACGATTTTTCACAGTCCTGCGACGACGGGCCTCGGAAATCGCCCTCCATATATGCAAGACCCGGGCAACGAGAACAGGAGCCGGCATGCGAGCAGTGGGAACAGGTGTGCAGATCGCGCACGTGGACCGAACGAAGCTCCCCGAGCTGCCTGGACTGCCACCAGATTTCACGGAAGCTTTGCTCACGCAGGCTGCCGCAGGACATGGGAAACTGCACGCAAGGGAACACTTCGGCGTAGGGGGAGATGTAGGCCAATGTGTGTCCGGCGCTGCAGCTGTACCCATCAAGGACGTCTTCGTCCACGTCGGACACCGGCGCGCAAAACTCGCCGACATTCCCAACAAACTCTTCGGTGTGATAGATCTCTTCCAACTCTTGTCTTGAAATTCCAAGTTTCGTGATCGACCAATCGCCGTCCAACTTGGGAGTGATTGTGGGGTCAACCACGAAACCCACTCCCAATTCAGCGGCCAACCGCTTCACAGCTTTCGCGTGGCCAGAGTTATACGTCATCAGGACGTTCGTAATGGAGACTTTGACACCGTCGGACTTCAGGCGCCCAACGGCGTCGATGGTTCGCCGCCATGAACCCGGCAGTTTGGTGATGGCGTCATGCGTTTCCGCGCGATGCGAGTAGAGGCTGATTTGAACCTGCTCGATGCCTAGTTGCTTGATGCGCGCCGATTCCCTGGGGCCAATCATCACCGCATTGGTCTTCAGTTTCACGTTCATCCGCAGCGCTCGCGCGTACTCGAGGATTTCAAAGCAATCGCGCCGCAGAAGGGGCTCTCCGCCGCTGATGCTCAAAAAGAAGGTGCCGCACTCGGAAAGCTGCCGAATAACGCTCTTGATCTCGCCAGTCGTCATCTCGCCTTTGTCGTCGTGGTCAAGGTAGCAATGGACGCAGCGCTCATTGCAGCGCCATGTGATGTCGAGGTGCGCGCTGAGAGGAACGCCAAGCTGAGTCGCCTTCTGGTTCATCTCTTCGATCAGGGTCATAGGACCTCCTTGGGGGAAAGCGGCGCGAAGGTGACAGAAAGTATGCCGTGTTCCGCGAGTTCGCCGACAAACTCTTTTGCGTCGGCCAACGCAAGGTCTTCAGCGACCTCGAATTGGGAGCAAACCTCCTCCTGCACGATCCGCGAGAGCGGGATGGCGCCATCCGCAGCTTTCCAAATGGCTGTGCCGACAGCGTTCAACATGAAAACCGTCGAGTCGGAGGTCGACATGATGATCGTGTCATCGCCGAGCGTGCTGCATGCGATGTCGGGGCTTTGTGCAATATAGAGTTCTTCAGGCGTCATGTGTCACCCAATCAGATCCCAAACGCGTTGGTCGGGGAAGAATGAAAGTTCGTAAACCGGAATGGCTTCGACGAATGCGCAAGCCGAGGCAAAGACATGCCGAACCATTTCAGGCTGGTGGGCAAAGAAAAGAATGTTGCGAAGGAGACGTCGCACCGCCTCTGCCGGGTCGACCGGATCGATGCGGTTTTCTGCCGCCTTTTTGAGCAGGTAGAGCGCTGCGATAGGCGCGGAAATGTTCTTGCCGGGCTGGCCATACTCGCCGGCAAACGGGGTGCCGTAGGCAAAGTATTGGCCATCGAGTTTGCGCACATACGACGCCTCATCAGTAAGCAGCGCCACGTCGGGCGGCGCCAACCGGGCCATGGTTGTCTTTCCCGCCTCTGAAACTCCGGAGAACAGAAATGCCTTTCCCTTACGCACGGCGCTCGATGCGTGCAGCAGAAACCCTCCCTGCGGCGCGAGCATCAAGGTGTGCACAATACGAAGCACTGAATCGATAGCGTAGGGATTTGCCGACTGGAAAACCTCGCCTTCGCGCGCAGCGGAATTCCAACGCGCGCTGAAATCGCCGCGCTGCATCTTCCAGTCGCTACCCTCCAGCCAAACCTCGGCGTCAGCGTCGGGGTCAGACGTACTCGGCGGGGTCAACTGCACGCGAAGGGAAAACGCGGACTCGACGCGGGAGCTCACAAAATCGCCGTAACGCGCCTCGAGAAGGTGCGCGAAGCCAGGATCGCTGGTTTGCACTTCGATAGGAAGGCCGCCAATCTCAATAATCATGTTTTGATCTTCTATGCTGTCGGAGGCTGGAATCGGTTCGCCTATCGTATGCTTCGACCTGATATGGAAATGCCGTGCCAATTCGGCGGCGTGCCCTGAGTTGAACGCCTCAGAGAATCTGCTTCTCAGGAATTTCCGTGAGATGCCGCGGGGCGGCACGGAAATGCAACAGGAGCCGGACGCTCAACTCAGAATGCCTCAGAAACCAGGCCGCCGTCCGCTGCCAAGCCGATGGCTGGAACTTCACTGCGCGGCCATTGCGGGAAACGGCGATCACTTGCCCAACCATTGCGCTGAAGGTCACAGGAGGGTCAAGCGATGGGACACAATCGCCCCGAGTGAGGAAGTGATCGTGCGCTACCTCAACAACACGGTGCGCTGTGAATTTCCCGTTGTGTCGATAAAGGACGACCTGATCAGGCTCGATCAGTTTTGGCGAAACTCTACTCACGGTGAGCACATCGCCGGGCCATATGGCTGGCAGCATGCTGAGGCCGGTCACTTTTAACGTTGCGGAACCGGTGGCACGGACTACTTCAGCCACCAGATCGCAACCTGCCGAATGAAGGCTCGCCTCGCGAATCATGGGCGGCCTTGGCTAGGAGTTCTTGCGATTAATGCTGCACGTGCCTTGCACGGGGCTGACTTTGCCGCAAGACAGCGCCTGCGTCTCAAACACGCGCTCATGGCGCACCTGCGGCTTTACGTACGGCCTCCTGGCGCTCGACTTCGCCTCTGCCGTCGCAGATGGCCGGTCTTTCTGTTCCTGGGGAATCATGTTCATCTATTTTCCTCGTTTTGTGATTTGCGAGCTCGAAATCTTGCTATTGGAGGGCAGATTGCGAAGCCTGGACTGCGCACGACCCGGGACCGTTGCCAACTGTACCATTGCCCGCGCAGGTCTGGCTCGATAGAGAACCATAATAGACCTGGGATTCGCCGGTTGCTGACCCGCTATTGTCGATGACGATGCTGCCGGTGCCCCCGGCAGCCTGAAGCGCGTCGGACGGACTGCCGGTGGCGCCCCCGCTTGTGACGTCGTAATTGTAAATGCAGCCATTGGCGCATGTCGTGCTGCCTACTGTCGATCCGTTGGCCTCAAGACTCAAGAACAGGTAGTCCGTGCCCGCGTTCGTTTTGCCTCC
>Ga0181535_10002114_pt1 | contig 24707 bp, 19 predicted proteins | sample PEATcosm2014_Bin_44_FD_119774 | JGI IMG/M metagenome (GOLD analysis project Ga0181535, IMG submission 119774) | Peatland microbial communities from MTU Mesocosm Facility, Houghton, MI, USA - PEATcosm2014_Bin17_30_metaG | ecosystem: Environmental > Terrestrial > Soil > Wetlands > Peat | place...
ATGGGGCCGCCCATGGCAAAAGAGATACTGAAGGTAGCCATAGGCATGGGAGCGGATGAAGCCGTGCTATTGTGCGACAGGCTGCTGGCCGGCTCCGACACTTGGGCCACATCCTACGCCCTGGCAAAGACGGCCGAAAAACTTGGCTGCGACATCATGCTTTTTGGCAAACAGGCCGTCGACGGCGATACGGCTCAGGTAGGCCCGTCCGCCGCGCAGTATATGAAGATGCCGTCGCTCACATGGGTTAAAAAAATAAGGGAGATATCGGACAAGGAGATAGTGGTCGAGAGGATGATGGAAGACGGCATCGATGTGGTCAAGTCGTCGCTCCCGGTCGCTCTCACTGTCGTAAAAGAGATAAATGAACCCAGGCTCGAGTCCTTAAAGGGCAAGATGCGGGCGAAAAAATATGAACCGCAGGTAATGACGCTGGCCGATATCGGCGGCGACGAGAACATGGTCGGAGTGAAAAATTCACCGACAAGGGTGGCCAAAAGCTGGTCGGCCACAAGGGAAGCAGGCAAGGCGGAACTGATCGAAGGCGACACCGCGGCAAGGGCGGAAAATCTATTCGGCAAGCTGAAAACGCTTGGCTTTATTAAGTAAGGGGTGGACAAAAAATGGCTAAATTAAACAAGGAAGAATTCAAGGGTGTATGGATATTCGCCGAACAGAGGCGCGGCAAACTGCATAATGTTGCTTTTGAGCTGCTTGGAAAAGGCAGGGAACTTGCGGACCAACTGAAAGTCGACCTTTGCGCCGTGCTTTTGGGCAACGGAATCACAGCTCTGGCGCAGGACCTCATAGCGGCGGGCGCGGACAAGGTTTACCTCGTGGACGACCCGAAGCTCGACCATTTTAACGACGAATTATACGCGAATGTGCTTGCGGATATCGCGTCGCAGTTCAAACCGGAGATAATACTTACCGGCGCCACGGCCGTAGGAAGGGCGTTCTTCCCGAGGGTATCGATACTGCTAAACGCTGGACTTACGGCGGACTGCACGGCTTTCGAACTTGATATGGTTGAGAGGAACCTTTTCCAGATAAGGCCGGCTTTCGGCGGCTCATTGATGGCAAAGATCATGACTCCGGAGAGAAGGCCGCAGATGTCCACGGCCAGGTACAAGGTATTTAAGGCCCTTGTCAAGGATCCGGCGAGAAAAGGCGAGGTCATAAAACCGCAGATAAAGGCTGATTCGCTGCAGGCCCGTTCACAGTTCGTTGAATTTATCGAGGAAGTGGAAACTACTATCAATATATCGGAAGCGGATATAATAGTTTCGGGCGGCAGGGGCATCGGAGGCGGCGAGAATTTTAAGCTCGTACGCGAACTTGCACAGGCCCTGGGCGGCGCGGTCGGCGCATCGAGAGCGGCAGTTGATTCAGGATGGATACCTTATTCCCACCAGGTCGGGCAGACTGGAAAGACCGTATCGCCGAAGCTGTATATAGCATGCGGCATATCGGGTTCCGTCCAGCATCTGGCCGGAATGCAGTCATCGGACATCATCGTGGCAATTAACAAGGACCCGGAAGCGCCGATATTCGGAGTGGCGAAATACGGGATAGTGGGGGATTTGAACGAAATACTTCCCGCACTGACCGAGAGGATCAAAAAAGGCTGACTTGTTTTTTTTATCGCATATAGCTAAAAGGCCGCTGTAAAAACAGCGGCCTTTTTTTTTGCGATTATTTTATAAAATAACTTGACTTTTCCATTGAAACACTATATATTTAGTCTGCCTAACTATTAGGGAAATAAATAATTCGAATCATTAATATATGATCTGCATTGACCGGAAGAACAGCCGATGCCGGCCGGGCCAATTTCAAAACTTTGAGCGATAAAATGTGAGGAAAAAAATGAAAAGAATAATGTTAATCATCTGCTCCGCGGCAGTGCTATTTTACTGCTCCATAAGCGCTTCCGATATCCCTGCTGTCATTACGCCGTCATCGCTTTCAACGCAGGTTATCCCTTTGGTTGCGGCTGAAGTGCCTTTTGGCGACATGGCAGCATCGGCCACTACTGTTTGCGCCAGTGTTGCGGGAACACTTAAGGACTGGAGGAGCCTTTCACCCACGGATCTTAAAGCCAGGTGGTATTTCAGGATAAGGCATAAAGACAGGCCCGCGGAGATAAACAATGTGGTGGGTCTTATAGATTCAAAGATAGTGATAAACGGGAAAGATTACTATTATTATTACGTGCCGCTGGAGAATAAGGGGAATGTTGTGAGGTTCTCGGATGAAGGCGCGTATATACGCAACCTGAAGTTTCCGGTTTTTGGTTTTATCTTTCTGGACGTCCTTTTGGACCCCGAGATAGAATACATCAAATTCCCGATGAAGGCAGGGGATACGTGGGAATCCTCCTCGACAGGGACTGTTTTTCTTATTAATTTGTTCAAGATATCAAGGAAAACAACCGCGAAATTTACTTTCCTGGGCGAGGCTGATATCACTTTAGCCGGTAAAAAAGAGCATGTATTCAGGATAGCAAGCGACATAGACAAGGGCGACGGCAAGGTGGAGCACGAAGAACAGTGGTTCGGAGTGAATCTTGGAATGATCTACCAGGAAACAGAGGCATACACGCTGGAACTGTATAAGTTTGTCCCGGGCAACGATGCAGTATCCGACAAGGACGCTTCATCCGCACCGGTAAGCGACACGCAAACCGCAAAAATGTAACGTGTCTTAAGGCGGAAAGTGTCCATATGCCCATAAAAAAAGATAAAAAACACCAGTTTAATAATGGTTTTTACGGAAAAACCGCGATTTTAAGTCTTGAATTTCATAATTTGCTGTGATAAAATAACGATTGTTATTTTTCATTTTATTATTTTTATAATACTTAAGGAGGAATAGCATGGCTAAGAAAGCGAAGGCAAAAAAGCCGGCGGCCAAGGCAAAAGTTTCGAAGAAGATGATCTACTTCTTCGGTAAAGGCAAGGCTGACGGAAACGGCGAAATGAAAGCATTGTTGGGCGGCAAGGGAGCGGGTCTCGCTGAAATGACGAACGCGGGAATTCCAGTGCCCCCGGGATTTACCATCACCACAGAGGTCTGCACGGGTTTTTATGACAACGGCAAGAAAGTTCCGGCCGGTCTTGACGAGCAGATGATGCAGTACATCAAGAAACTTGAGGATGCCGAAGGAAAAAAGTTCGGCGACAAGGAAAATCCGCTTCTCGTATCGGTGCGCTCCGGCGCGAAATTCTCGATGCCGGGAATGATGGATACGATCCTGAACCTCGGTATCAACGACATAACGGTCCAGGCGGTCATAAAAAAGACGGGCAACCCGCGTTTTGCATGGGATTCCTACAGAAGGTTCATACAGATGTACGCGGATGTGGTCATGGAACTCTCAAAGAAAGAGTTTGAACACCTCATTGACGCGAGAAAAGACAAGAAGGGGATAAAGTACGACGTTGATTTCAACGCCGACGACATGAAGGACATGGTTTCCGAGTTCAAAGGTTTCGTAAAGAAGAAACTCGGCAAGGAATTCCCCCAGGACCCGATCGAGCAGCTCAAGGGCGCGCGCGATGCGGTGTTTAAATCATGGATGAACGACAGGGCGATATTCTACAGGAAACAGAATAATATTCCGGAGTCCATCGGCACGGCGGTCAACGTCCAGGCCATGGTATTCGGCAATATGGGCGATGACTCCGGCACAGGCGTTGGCTTCACAAGAAACCCGGCAACCGGCGAGAAAATATTCTACGGCGAATATCTGCTAAACGCGCAGGGCGAAGACGTCGTGGCCGGAGTAAGGACGCCGAACCCTATAGCGAACCTCGGCAAGGACATGCCTTCGGTCTTCAAACAGCTGCGTGATATCACGTCCAGGCTGGAAAAACATTACCGCGACATGCAGGATTTCGAGTTTACCATTGAAAAAGGAAAACTTTACATGCTCCAGACCCGTTCAGGAAAAAGGACGGGAATGGCTGCGGTAAGGGCGGCCGTGGAAATGGCCAAGGAAAAACTTATAACAAAGGAAGAAGCGGTATTAAGGGTTGAACCGGCGCAGCTGGACCAGCTTCTGCACCCCGTATTCGATCCGAAAGCAAAAAAAGAGGTCATAGCAAAGGGCATCAACGCATCACCGGGCGCCGCGTCAGGCAGGGCGGTTTTTACGGCGGATGAGGCCGTTGCATGGACAAAGGACAAAGGCGAGAAAGTTATTCTTGTCAGGCTTGAGACGTCGCCTGACGACATACACGGAATGGATTCCGCGGTCGGCATACTGACTGCGCGCGGAGGAGCGACATCGCATGCGGCCGTTGTGGCAAGGCAGATGGGAAAAGTTTGCGTTGCCGGATGCGAGGACCTCAAGGTTGACGAACATTCCAAGACAATGACGGTCAGGGGATCGGGCCTTGTCATTAAGGAAGGCGACTGGATATCCATAAACGGAACGACCGGCGAGGTTATGAACGGCAAGGTCCCGACAATGGAGCCGAAAATGGAAGGCGAGTTCGGCGAATTCATGAAATGGGTCGACGAATTCAAGGCGATCAAGGTAAGGGCGAACGCCGATATTCCCAGGGACGCAAAGGTCGCCAGGCAGTACGGCGCCGAGGGAATAGGGCTTTGCAGGACGGAACACATGTTCTTTGCAGAGGACAGGCTGCCTTTTATGCAGGAAATGATCCTCGCAACGGATGAAGCCGGCAGGAGAAAAGCACTTGAAAAACTCCTACCGATGCAGAGAAGCGATTTTTCGGGTCTTTTTGAGACCATGGAAGGATACGGAGTCACTATAAGGTTCCTCGACCCGCCGCTCCATGAGTTCCTTCCGAAACGCGAAGAACTCATGGTAGAAGTTGCCAGGATGGAAGCCAGGGGCGAGAAAGACATGAAGAACGACATGCTGAAAAAATCCCTCGAGCTCATACCGGGGACGGCCAGCGACCTGGAAAAGGCAAAAAAGCTGCTTGCCAGGGTGGAAGAACTGCATGAGTTCAACCCGATGCTCGGACACCGGGGATGCCGCCTTGGCATCACTTATCCGGAAATATCGGAAATGCAGACACGCGCCGTAATAGAGGCTGCCATTGACCTGAACAAGACAGGGAAAAAGATCATTCCGGAGATCATGATACCGCTGGTCGGCAACGTAAAAGAATTAAAGGACCAGAAAAACATAGTCGACGCAACGGCCCAGAAGGTTATGGCTGAGAAAGGCGTGAAAATACCGTACCTCGTGGGCACCATGATAGAGGTTCCGAGAGCGGCGGTTACCGCCGATGAGATCGCGACCGAAGCGGAGTTTTTCTCCTTCGGCACGAACGACCTTACGCAGACAACGCTCGGTTTCTCGCGCGATGATGCCGGCAAGTTCACAAAAGCCTACATCGATAAGGGCATATTCAGCGCAGACCCGTTCCAGACCCTTGACCAGGTCGGCGTGGGTCAGCTAATAAAAATGGCGGTCGCGAAAGGCCGCTCGGTAAAACCCAAATTAAAGATAGGGATCTGCGGCGAACACGGCGGAGACCCCGCATCGGTTGAATTCTGCGCGGGAGCCGGGCTTGATTACGTGTCATGCTCGCCGTACAGGGTGCCGATAGCAAGGCTTGCAGCCGCGCATGCTGCCATAAAGTCAAAACTTGCGGGAAAAGCAAAAAAGGGCGCCGGTAAATCCAAGTAACTTAGGCGCCCGGGAATTTATCCCGGAAGATATAGAAAAAAAGGCCGGACTGAAAAGTCCGGCCTTTTTTATTTTTAAACCGTATGGGCGGCCCTATGTGGCCGCACGGCTTTGTCTGTGCCCGGTATCACCCTGGCGGGCGGCACTTTTTTGCTGCCATCGTCCGATTTTTTACTTGAGGCAGATTGTAAGGATAAACGTGGTATTATAGTTTCTGCTTTGCTTAATTTACATGGCAGTTATTGTTGGACTATAGCCTTAAAAAGTCTCGCCCGCCATGGTTATGTTTCTGTCCCCGTATGGGCGGCCCTATGTGGCCGCCCGGCCTTGCGTATCCGCCTGCCATGGTTGTGCCCCTGTATTAACAACTCTCTCACAATGTATTCTTATTTTGCCAGTATTATCTTCAGCGCCTCAAAATCAGGCTGGGCGTAGGACTTGAAATCAACCGTGTATTTGATGCCGTTGGCTGCTGTCATCTCAAATTTCCCGTCGTATAAGGTACCGGCGTGCTTGATGACTATGGATTTTATCTCGGATATCCTGAATTTTTTGTTGCCGGACCTTGCGGTGTTGGCGATGCCTTTTTTGCGCAGGACAAGGCCGTCCTTATAAAGGTCGAGCTGGTCTTCCGTGCCGACAGCGGATTTTATCGGTTTTTCTTCCTCGAAACCTTCTTCTTCACGACTTGCGGACATAAATCCTCCTGGATTTTTTATTATAGCGGCCCGTATCAGGCGCGTTATTCAATAAATTAGCACAAAAAAGTTGTGAAATCAAGGTCAACCGCGCGCCAGAATTCCCTTGAATTACACACCGATAGCAGTATAATTAATCAATAAAATAAGGAGAACAAAATATGACGGCCATTGACATTAAGGACATAACACCCGCGGAGCTGCGCGCGATACAGGACCACAAGTATTATATGTCGGAAAAAAAGGGCAAAGAAGTAACCATTGAGGACGCTATCGAGGATTTTCTTAAGCTGTATATGGATGAATGGCGCCTGGAAAAGATAAGGCGCGATAACATGGAACAGGTGGTGAAGATAAAGGATTACATAGCCAAGGGCGGCGAGATCGAGGACTGGGCGGAAAAGTACGCTCCTGTATGGCGTCAGGAAAGGGAGTCGCTTCAAAAGAACGAGTTTTTGAGCCGTGTCGTTACGGTCAATATTGATCACGGTCTGCACGTACGGCCATCCGGCAAGCTTGTGACCATATCGAAGAAATTTGACTGTGAAATATATGTTTACAGGGAAGGCATGCAGCATTACAATTTTAAGCTCCAGGGAAAGCCTTTTATGAACGTCAAATCCGTCCTGGCCGCTCTCGAGCTTTTATCCATGTGTGTGGGCAAAGGTGAGAACCTTGAGTTCATCGCATACGGCAAACAGGCAAAAGAGGCGCTGGATGCCATTGAAAAACTTGTCAAAAGCAGGACCGGCGACATCGAATCCTTAAGCTAAACCCCCGGAATTATCCAAGCAATTATTTTGTCATGTCTTGACTTTGTATTACCAAACGTGTATACTTATGATATAGGTATGGTGAAAAATGGCGATTAATTCAGAAGAAGCTGGAATAGAGCGAAGGAAATATAAAAGAGTTGTTTTAAACGTGCCTGTTGAATATGAGATATTCCGCGCGCTGTCGCAGGCGCTTGTCATAAAGGACAGGAGCGCCAAGTTAACCGCGGTGTCGGAAAACATCAGCGCGGGCGGGATACAGATAATATCCGAGATCGACATGCAGCCGGAGCAGATACTTAAGCTGAAAATATTCCACGGAAAAACATCAAGGATAAATGCGCACGCCATCGTAAGATGGACCGCTTTCGACAGCAGGCTGGGAAAATACAGGATAGGCCTGGAATTCTTTTATCTGAAGGATGATTGCCGCGAATTTATTGCCAACCTTACCGGAGAAGCCCTCAACTGAGATTTTTTCATCCGGCCTTTTACCCTTGATAAAACCCGCCCGTGTTGTTATTATAGTATAAATATTAATTATTATTCAGGAGGGTTTATGCTCACTGTAAAACTTGCGGGATACAACGCCGACGCGGATATAATAGAAAATATAAAAAAACACGGATGGGACGGGGCAAACAACGTTTCGCCCGAGACGATTTCCGCCGCATACGCCAGGATAAGCAGGGACCCGCGGCCGGTCACGGAACTTCGCGCGGATTCCCTCGTTGAAGTGGACAAGGCCAGGAAATCGAACGAGAACATTGTGTTTAAAATGGGGCATCATTCCGTAGCGGAGCACGCTTACCTTAATTTCGACATTCTGGGATTGTCAAGGCTGGCTGTCGAGGCCCTCGAGGAGGCCAGGCTTTGCGCGTATACTGAGAAATCACAACGCTATATAACCCTTGAAGGCGATTATGTAAAGCCTTTTGAATTCGGCCCGGGTGAAATGGACATTTACGGCGGCACAGTGGCAAAACAGGTCGGCGCATATAAAAAACTGTTTCCGGTGCTTTTTGAATACCGTAAGAGGCAGTATCCGGAGCAGTTGAAGACAAAATCAGGAACGAACCTTCTTGAGGGCTGGGCCAAGGAAGACGCACGTTACGCCCTGGCGCTTGGCACGGAATGCCAGCTTGGATTTTCCACAAATGCGAGGAACCTGGAGCATATAATCAGGAAGTTAAAGTACCATCCACTCTCCGAGGTCAGGCAGCTGGCTTCGGAATTATACGAGAGGGCAAAGGATATCGTGCCGTCGCTCATTATTTTATCAGACCCCGAGGCTTTCAAGAAACAGTTCGGCACGGATGTATCGGACGGCATATTGATGGATGGAAGGCTAAAGGCTGAAAAAGCCGCTGCAAAAGCTTTAAAGGGACTCAAATCCGGGAAGATCGGACCTTCACACGCGGTAAAACTTGTCGGCGGCACGCCGGACGCGGACATAAAGGTTATTGCGGCGTTGATAGCCGGGCATTCCGACAGGCCGTATGCTGATTGCATTGCTGCCGCAAAAAAGCTCGGAGTAAAGGGCAGGAAAAGCTTCGTGGCTTCCGTTTTTGAGGGGCTCAACGAGCACGACGCCCTTTACCGCGAATTCGAGGCTGTGAATTTTATTTATGACATAACGCTTTCATCATCCGCGTTTGCCCAGATGAAAAGGCACAGGATGATGTCTACATTCAAGCAGTCTTACGACATAAACCTGGGATATACCACTCCGCCATCGATAATAGAGACAAAACAGCAGGATATTTTTGATTCCGTCATGGCCGAGACAAATAAGGCCCATAAAAAACTCTTGAAGAAGAATCCCGAAGCCGCGGAATACATCCTGACCAACGCCCACAGGCGCAGGATCATAGTCAACGCCAACCTCAGGGAGCTTTACCATATAGCCAGGCTGCGCATGGACTGGCACGCGCAGTGGGATATTCAGGACATTTCGGCGCAGATGGTAAAAGTCACACAAAAAGCCGCGCCTCTGACGGCGGCCCTGGCATGCGGTAAGGACAAATTCGGGGAAGTTTACACCAAATTTATGAAAAGAGGCGCTTTTTGAAACTAAAGACGGTCACTATGCGGGTTCGGACGCAGAATGAAGCGCTTGAGTATTACACGCAAAAAATGGGGTTCAGGATAGTGTCGGACAATCCCATGGGAAAATCCGGCAGGTGGATAACCATAGCAGCGCCGGATGACGCCTCGGTTTCTATCACGCTGCAGCCTTCGGAATGGTTCGTCGGCGACGACAAAAAAAGGCATGAGGAACTTATCGGCAGGGACCCGACACTGGTATTCCAGGTCGACGACTGTTACGGAACGTATGACTCACTCAGGGCTAAAGGCGTCGAATTCTCGCAGGCACCGACAGACAGGGGCTATGCAATAGAGGCCGTCGCAAAAGACCTTTACGGAAACTCCCTTGTCTTTGTCCAAATGCCTGCGGGAGCGTATTAAATCCTTTGATATGGTGCAAACCGCGCATTGTGGTATAATTTAAAAATTGTAAATAATTCTTAACGACATAACAGGAGATGCCAAATGGCTCGATTAAAAGAACTCTCTTCATGGAAAAATCTTCAAAAAAGTTATGAGAAGATAAAAGAGCTTCACCTTCGTGAAATGTTCGCCCTGGACCCGGCGCGCAGTGGACGTCTTGCCGTGGAAGAACTGGGCATATATTATGATTATTCCAAACACAGGATAAACGACGAGGTCATGGACGGCCTCATAAAGCTGGCGGTTGAATCCGGGCTGAAGGAAAAGATAGACGCAATGTTTGCTGGAAAAAAGATCAACACCACAGAGAACAGGGCGGTCCTGCATATAGCGTTAAGGACGCCGAAAGGGCACGCTATCATGGTCGACGGCAAGGATGTTATGCCCGGTGTCCATGAAGTCCTTGATAAGATGGAAAGTTTTTCAAAAAAGGTAAGGGCGGGCGATTGGTCGGGATTTACGGGAAAAAAAATAAGGAATATCGTAAATATAGGCATAGGAGGCTCGGACCTGGGCCCTGTAATGGCATACGAGGCCCTAAAAAGTTATTCAAAAAGGGATCTGACGTTCAGGTTTATCTCGAACGTTGATGACACCGATTTTGCGGAAGCAACGCAGGATCTCGATGCCGAAGAGACTCTCTTTATCATTTCATCAAAAACATTCACGACGCTTGAGACCATGACAAATGCGCACACCGCGCGCACCTGGGCATTGAAGACATTAAAGGACCCTGCCGCGGTGGCAAAACATTTTGTTGCGGTTTCAACGAACGCTGCGGAAGTGGCAAAGTTCGGCATAGATACCGCAAACATGTTCGGCTTCTGGGACTGGGTCGGCGGCAGGTATTCGATGACATCCGCGATCGGCCTTTCCAATATGATAGCTTTCGGACCGGAGAATTTTCGGGCCATGCTTGACGGATTTCACAGGATGGATGAACATTTCAGGACGGCCCCGTTCGAAAAGAACATACCGGTAATAATGGGGCTCCTCGGATTGTGGTATACGGATTTTTTCGGGGCCGAGACAATGGCAGTGCTGCCGTATGAACAATATTTGAAAAGGTTCCCGGCTTACCTGCAGCAGATGACAATGGAGAGCAACGGGAAATCGGTCACTATGGACGGTACGGCAGTCAATTACCAGACGGGAGCGATATACTGGGGAGAACCCGGCACAAACGGGCAGCATTCATTTTATCAGCTTATTCACCAGGGGACAAAACTTATTCCGTGCGATTTTATAGCCTTCGCAAAGGCATTAAACCCGCTTGGAAGGCACCACGATCTTTTAATGGCCAATGTTTTTGCCCAGGCAGAGGCTCTGGCATTCGGCAAAACAGCGGCCGAAGTAGTGGCGGACGGCTCGCCGGAAAATCTGGTAGCGCATAAAACATTTCAGGGAAACAGGCCATCCTCCACTATCCTTATGGAAAAATTGACACCGAGCGCCATGGGAAAATTAATTGCCATGTATGAGCACAGCGTTTTTACGCAGGCTGCTATCTGGGATATAAATGCTTTTGACCAGTGGGGAGTGCAGCTGGGTAAAGTGCTTGCGGAAAAGATAGTTCCGGAGCTTGAGTCAAAAGAAGCAACAGACCTTAAACACGACAGTTCCACCAACACTTTAATAAATAAATACAGAAAATTCAAATAAACCAATATATTAACCTTATTTTGTTATGGCTTTAATAAATCAGTAAAATCTTACTATGTTTAGTGTAAAGTAAATTGATACTTGACAAAATAACTAACAATTGTTATTATTTGTATGAGGCAATAGGCCCTAGCAGATTAAAAAATTAAGCACGCAAACAAGGGCAGGGTGAAAATGAAAAACGCCAAAGTTTTCGGACGGGTCAGGGACAATGGCAGTTATCAGAATCTCTTTGAATGCAGTTGCGGTTGCAGGGACTGGATAAAAGAATATATCGAATCAGAGATGATATACGAATGCAGGGTTTGCGGCGAAAGATACGTGCTCGTCAAAAAACCCGGACGTCATTATATGATCGAGGAATCAATCAGGCCCGATCAGTCTCACAGGAACTGAAGAGCAAATCACCAAACAGGAATTTCCCGCAAATCCGCCTTCAAACGGCATTGTAAATTTTTTTGCTTGCATTCGCAGCCATTCAACGGTAAATTCAAATAATCCGAAAACATATCCGGAGGCATTATGAAAAGTTTTATATCAAAAGAGGAAGCGGCGGCAACCGAACTGGTATCAAGAATGACCCCGTGGGAAAAACTTTCCCAGATGATGCACAAGTCATCCGCGATACCCAGACTCGGCATTCCCGAATATAACTGGTGGAACGAGGCGCTTCACGGCGTGGCGCGGGCCGGCATAGCCACGGTCTTTCCGCAGGCAATAGGTCTGGCCGCGTCATTTGACGACAAAATGATATTCAGGATAGCATCGGCAATATCGGATGAAGGAAGGGCAAAATATCACAGGGCGGTAAAAGAGGGCAACAGGGGGCAATATTACGGTTTGACCTTCTGGAGCCCGAACATAAATATTTTCCGCGACCCGAGATGGGGCAGGGGGCAGGAAACATACGGTGAAGACCCTTTTCTCACATCAAGGATGGCGGTTTCATTTATCAAGGGGATACAGGGCAGTGATAAAAAACACCTGAAAGCCATGGCGTGCGCCAAACATTTTGCCGTTCACAGCGGCCCGGACCCTGAAAGGCATACCTTTGATGCGCGCGTATCGCAAAAGGACCTGAGGGAAACCTATTTGCCCGCCTTTGAAGCCGCGGTAAAAGAAGCCGGGGTTGAGTGCGTAATGGGTGCCTACAACAGGGTCAACGGCGAGCCTGCCTGCGCCAGCAAGACTCTTCTGGCCGATATACTGCGCGGGGAGTGGGGGTTTAAGGGGCACGTCGTATCGGATTGCGAGGCCATCGACGATATATATAAGACGCATAAATTCGTCAGGACAGCCGAGGAAGCGGCGGCGGTTTCGACAAGGATGGGGTGCGACCTGAATTGCTGCAACGAAAAATGCGAGGAGCCGAGGCTTGGACTGAAAAAGGCCTATATTTCAGGACTACTGGTCGATAATGACCTGGATACAGCCGTAAAACGGTTACTTGTGACGCGTATGAAACTCGGCATGCTATCACCGGAAGCCAAAGTAAAGTATTATAGTATACCTTACCGGGTTGTCGACAGTCCGGGGCACAAAAAACTTGCGCTCGAGGCGGCACGGGCATCGATTGTGATTTTAAAAAATAGCGGGGTTTTGCCGCTCAAGAGGAAAAATATCGGTTCAATTGCGGTGATAGGCCCCAACTGCGATGATGTTGAAGCGCTTCTCGGAAATTACAGCGGAACACCATCGTCTCCGCAGACACCCCTGAGCGCTCTGATGAAAACGGGCATTAAGATAAACCATGAAAAAGGATGTGACATTACGGGGGATTCGACCCGGGGATTCCCCGGCGCCATAGCGGCGGCGAGGGGTTCGGAGGTTGTGATGTTTTTCGCCGGGCTTTCACCTAAAATTGAGGGCGAAGAATGCGACACCAACGGATTCGAACGCTCGAACATCGGGCTTCCGGGAGTCCAGCAGGAACTTTTGAACGAACTCAAAAAAACAGGCAGGCCGATAATCCTGGTGCTGTTATCCGGAAGCGCCCTGTCCGTCGATCCGTCATGTGCGGACGCCATAATACAGGCATGGTATCCCGGGCAATCGGGAGGAGAGGCGATTGCGGACGTAATTTTCGGCGGATACAATCCGGCAGGCCGCCTGCCGGTAACGGTATACAGAAGCGTATCTGATATCCCTGATTTCAGGGATTATAATATGGAGAACAGGACATACAGGTATTTTAAGGGCGAACCCCTTTATCCTTTCGGTTTCGGCCTGTCCTATACAAGCTTTGAATACTCGGCCCCGCGCGTCACCAGTGGGAACAAGACAACAATATCCGTGCGCGTTAAGAATACCGGGAAATTATCCGGACACGAAGTGGTGCAGCTTTATGTAAAATATTTAAATCCGGCTTTCAGGCTGCCTAAGCTGCAACTGCTTGGATTTAAAAGGATATTTCTTGAGGCGGGCCGTACAAAAAGCGCCTTATTCACCCTGGATTCCGGGGATTTGATGGTTACCGATGAAAGCGGTAAAAAGGTAAAACATAACGGCGGATTTGAGATATACGTGGGCGGTGTCCAGCCGGGATACGAGACAATGGCGCCGAACACCCGGGTAATGAAAATCATCCTGTAAGTGGGCGGAACGGATTTGCTTTGCGGAGTCCGCCGGTGTATAATATGAAAATAAACCGCTAAAAACATGATCCCGGAGAATGAAAAAATGACAAAGCGTTTCGTCCTGATAATGACCGCTTTAATGGTCTTTTCATCCGTTTATGCTTCCGGGGAAATGTTCGATTTTTATATACCGTGGGACGACTCATCCGCGTCGGCGACGGATCTTTCCGCTTTCATAAGCAGGGACGTCAATGCCGAAGGTTTCTTGCGAGCCACGGCCGACGGGCATCTTGCCTTAAATTCGGGCAGGGTGCGATTCTGGGGAACGAACCTCACGTTTTCATCGGATTTTCCTGATAAATCATATTCCGTCCAGCTTGCGGCTCACTTTGCCAAATACGGCATCAACATGGTGCGTTTTCACCATATGGACATGTACGCAGCCACAAACGGGATATGGCAGGTCTCTGCCTATGACAGGCTCATTGACGACACTCAAAGGGATAAGCTTGAGTACCTGATCTACCAGCTCAAGCAAAAGGGCATATACGCGGATATAAACCTGCTGGTGTCAAGGCCGTTCAACAGGCTTTCGGATCTGCCGGCGGATATCGACCTTGTCACGGACTGGAAGGTGAGGGCTGTGCTGGGTTTTTTTGACCCGCAGTTGCAGCAGTTGCAGAAGGATTACGCCCAGTCGCTCTTGACCCATGTTTCCCCTTACACAGGTTTAAGGTTCGTGGACGAGCCGGCCGTGGGATTTATAGAAATAAACAACGAGAACGGGCTCATACAGGCCTATCTTTCAAACGAGATTGATTCCCTGCCGCCGTATTATAACAGCGAGCTCCAGTCGATGTGGAACGCATGGCTCAAAACAAAATATATAACAAACGACGCGATGGTATCCGCCTGGAACGTTACAAGCACCGCGCCCGGCCCGGAAATGATAACAAACGGCGATTTCGGCACGGGCTCTCTGGGAAGCCAGTGGAGCCTGCAGGTGATAGCTCCGGCGGCCGGCAGCGCGGCCGTAACATCAGACGGCGCCGGGACCGGATATGCAAATACCGCGGAGATAAGCGTAACGACCCCGGAGCCGGCAAACACATGGCATGTGCAGTTCATGCAGGGGAATTTAAGCGTGCAGACGGCCACGGCTTATACGCTGACTTTCTGGGCGAAGGCCGACTCGGCAAGGGTAATGAATGTAAACCTGATGCAGGCGGCAAGTCCGTGGGCAAATCTCGGCTTTTCAGCCAATGTGAACCTTACGTCCTCATGGCAGCAGTTTACCTATGTTTTCGCCGTTAACGCGAACGAACCCGATGCCAGGGTGACATTTTCAGGGCTTGCATCGGCAGCGGGAAACTGCTGGTTGACGGGAATTTCCATGAAACAGGGTGGGACGCTGGGGTTGTATGCCGGGGAAAATCTTGATTCGGGCACCATGGATAATTTTATGAATTCCGCCGGAACCGTGGCCAGGACCGATAACGCAAGAAAAGACTGGTTCAGGTTCTTAAGGGACACCGAGCTTAACTACTGGACCACAATGAGGGATTATATAAAGAACACGCTCGGCGCGCACGCTCTCATATTCGGGACCATTGTTGGATGCACCACGCCCAATATGGCGGCTATTTTTGACGTGGTCGACGCCCATTCATACTGGCAGCATCCGCAGTTCCCGGGCGTGGCCTGGAGCGCCACCGACTGGTTCCAGGTAAATTCCGACATGGCAAATACCATGACTGGCACTACAGTGGGAGGCGACGCGGTAAAGAGGATACTCAACAAACCACAGGCTGTCACCGAATACAACCACGCCAGCCCGAACACATTCGCGGCCGACGGTTATTATTTTCTTTCCGCGTACGGCGGGCTGCAGGACTGGGACGCCGTATTCTCCTTTGATTACGGCGGCAATAACGGATGGGACATAAGGAAAACGGAGGATTATTTTTCGGTGGGGCAAAATCCGGCCAAGCTGGGTTCGTTCATTCCGGCGGCGCTTTCATTTATAAGGGGCGACATCGCCCCTGCCAACCAGCAAGTGGCGGCTTCGCTTTCAAACGAGGACGAGATAACGGGGCTTTTGACGGCCTCTGCGTGGGGGCTTGTGGACGGCACAACAAAGGGAATGGACACCAGGGAGTCCCTTGTGCACAGGACCCTGATAGCGGTAGAAGGGCAGAGCGTACCGGTCGGGTCCTTAAGCCCGGGTTCCTCGATCCCGGGCGCCGTTGCGCTGTCGGATACGAACCAGATAAGCTGGGACCTTTCCACCGCGGGCAAAGGGGTCATATCGGCGGATTCCGCCAGGTCAAAATTCCTATTCGGTTATATCGGCGGCAAAACTTTTTATATGTCGGGCGTGACCGTCGTCGCTGGATCCACACTGCAGAACGGTTTCGGCACTCTGGCAATAACGGCCATGGACGGCGCGTCGATTGCCGCGGCGACAAAAATAATCGTGACCGCATGCGGCGCCTACGAGAACAGCGGGCAGGGTTATTACACATACCCGTCGACGCCGGCCGCGTTTCCTCCGGCTTACGGGATCAACCTGACTTCCCAGGACCAGTGGGGGGCGGCGCCATCGATGATAGAGGGGATACCGGCGCAGGTTACGCTTCCAATATCCTTTCCGTATGTCAGCGTATGGTCGCTTGACTCCACGGGCGCAAGGGTAGCCGCGGTGGCTGTATCAAACAGCGGCGGGTTTGCGCAATTTTCCATTGCGCCTTCGTATAACGCCATGTGGTACGAAGTCGCCGTTAATAATCCAGCGTATTCACCGACCATGACAATGACAAATACTCCGGCATGGACGGCAACCCCGACATTTACAATTACGATGACGCCGACCGCGCCGCCTTACGACATAGTGGATAATTGCGAGAATATTTCGACGTCGCAGAACCTCTGGAACGGCTGGTGGTACACATACAGGGACAGCCTTGGAACGGTATCAAGCGGCGCAAAACAGGCGGGCGGCAGCCCGCTCACCCCCGGGGGATGTTTTTACTCGAGCGGGACATTGACCGCCGGAGGTTATTGCGGGATCGGCACGAACCTTTCATCCGGCGCCTATGTCGACCTCAGCGGATACCTGGGATTGAGGTTCTATGTAAAAGGGGACGGGAAACAATATGATGTAAGGATCAGCACGGAGTCGTTCATAGACGCCGGTGCTAATAATTATTACCAGTACACTTTCACGGCGTCGCCGGCATGGACCTATATTGAGATACCTCTGGCGTCCTTTACGCAGCCCGGAGGCGCGGCAAGGCCTTTTGATTATAATGAGGCAAAGGACATTCTATGGGCGGCGGACAAGACATATAATATTTACATCGACGATGTTGCGTTCTACAGGCAGGCGGCCACGCCAACTCTGACGGCCTCTCCGATATTTTCACCGACAATAACCGCCAGCGCCGCATATACTGCGACTTTTACGCCTGTTTTGACGGCCACTATATCGGCGACAATAACAGAGACAATGACGGGCACTCCTCCGACGGTTTCGGATACGCCGACGGCCACATTCACTTCAACCCCTATGCCGCCTTCCGACACAGCCACGCCGACTATTACGGAAACTAGGAGCGCGACGCCGACGGCAACAGCAACAGAGACGGCAATTCAGGAAACAGGAGGCGATATAACAGACCAAAAACCACTGGCTTATCCGAATCCTTATAATTGCTTCATGTATCCGGCGTTAAACATAAGTTTTTCTTCAGGCGAAGCAGTAAAGCAGGCGCTTGTGAAGATATATACCGATTCGTTCAGGCTTGTCCTTGATTTTAAGGATGGAATGTCGGGTACGGGGATGAAAAACGCGGTCATACCTTCTTCCGCGCTGAGGCTTTTTGCACCGGGCATATATTATTACATCGTGGAGCTTACATTTCAGGACGGCAGGACAGGTGTATCGAAACCGTCGATACTCGTGATGATAAGGTAATATTGTTTTGCCTTGTCTTTTTTAGGGCGGATGATATAATCTGGGCAAAAGACAGGAGCGAATTAAATTTTTTTTATAAAAAAGCTTAAACGTTTCAGGGGAAAAAATGAAAAGAGTAACCTTAAAGGATGTGGCAAAGAAACTGGACATTGCATATTCCACCGTTTCCATGGCCATCAATGACGATAAGGCAATAAGCGGCAAAATGAAGGAACTTGTTAACAGGACCATAGTTGAAATGGGATATTATCCGAACAAAACGGCAAGAAGTCTTGTAAAAGGAATGACCAATAACATAGCCGTCGTGGTGCCGGGTTTCTTTTCGATGTATGAGATGCACATCATCCGTGGAATGGAAGAAAGCATAATTAATTCGCAATTCGACCTTGTCCTTTACGGCGCCAGGTATGACTGGGACGAAGTCCATAACGAAATGAGAAAGATACTTTACGGAAACAGCGCAGACGCAGTAATAGTCGTCGGCGTCATACTGGAAGAGGGGCTCCTGGAAGAATACAATCGCGCGGGCATACCGGTTGTGGTGATCGACGGCGGAGAAAGCAAGAATGCATACATGCTCAACGTTGACAATTACTACTGCGGCAAGGTTGCGGCAGAGCGTTTTATTAGAAACGGAAAAAAGAATCCGGCGCTGCTGGTGGGCAACACAAGGTTCGTTTATTCGCAGGCGGAGCGCCTGAGGGGTTTCAAGGAAACACTTGAGGCCGGCGGCGTGGCCCTGAAACCGTCGCGCGTTTTTGAATCAATTGAATACCTGCCTGACATGGTCAAGGCTATAGGACGAAAAGGCGCCGAGCTTTTTTTTGCGGACGGCGTCGATTGCATATACTGCGCGAACGGAGATTACGCGGCGCAGGGCGCCTTCAATTATTTGACATCAAAAGGCGTAAGGATGCCTGACGGCATTTCCCTGATCGGAACGGATAATTTTGACGTGGCAGATGCCCTTGGAATTACTTCCATTGAACAGCCGCTGGTGGAAACAGGCAGGAAGGCCTTTAAAAAGGCCGAGGAACTTGTCAAAGAAAAAAAATTCATATATTTGTCTGAATCGTTAAAATCAAAGATAATCGAGAGAAATACCTGATTCTGTGGAAAAGAATCCGGTCCGGCGAAAAAACAGGCTTAATTTGTGATTTAATTTGACTAATGAGCGCCAAGTTGTATAATAATTTCAACATTTAAATAACTCCGGATATTGCGGCAAAAAAATAACGCGGCCGTTTTAAATGGCCGGCAAAGGTGACGGATTTGCAAAAACCATGTTTTGTACTGCTGCCTGGCGCGGGCATGTCTGACTGGCTATGGTCCAGGATGACGCCGTTGCTCAAATTTCCTTTTATAACCGTCGACAGGCGGTTAAAATACAATACCGCGTCGAACAGGATGAATTTATCCTTAAACGACTGCGTTGATTACGCCATGGAAAAGGTCACAGCCTCCGGCTTTGGCTCTTTCGTTATTGTGGGCCATTCCGGGTCGGGATTGCTTGCGGGATTGCTTGCGTCAAGGCTGGGCGATAAGGCGTGCCATACGGCTTATTTTGCTGCGAACATTCCCGCCGAGGGGAAAACCACGCTGGACAGTCTCCCCGAACCTGTAAGAAAAGCGAACAGGGATTCCGTGGAAAAAATGGTCCTTGCAAACACGATCCCGTATAAATTAATGGAACCTCTGGTGCGCAATTTTCTCTGCAACGACTGCGATGAAGGCACCATAAAATTCGTCCTTGAACAGAATTTCCAGCCTGAACCTTTGTGCGCGGTTAATGAAAAAATGTCCTGGAAAAATTACCCGCAGGTGGCGCAGTCATATATACTCGCGATTCTTGACAAAACCCTATCCGTGGACAAACAGCTTGAAATGGCAGGCAATACAGGGATAAAGGATGTCATAAGGCTGGAAGCGGGCCATATGGCGATGCTAAGCAGGCCAAAAGAAACCGCGGATATATTGAACTCCATGGCAGGACGCTGCGCAAAATAACAACGGCATATTTTCAATCGTTTGTGGGGTGTTTTTTTCTCGCGTGGATTATTTTGATGGCATACGTATATATAACCGTTTTTGTTCCACAATCCAAAAATAAAATTTTCCGGCATATATTTATCTCCGTATAATTGGTGACTAAAAATTAAAACATGCTATTATATATCAAACTGCGGTTATTTATGCTTATATGGCGGCTTTGCAAAATAAACAAATCGGGAGGATATATGGCGGGAATTTTCAAGGATCTGGCGATTGTGGGAGATGTATGGGTACTGTATTTGCTTATCATAGCGAGCGTTATTAGCGTTGCGGTTATGGTCGAGCGCTGGATGGCATTCAGGGGCAACAGCGGGGACGTCTCGTTATTTATGGACGACCTCACGGGAAAACTGGAAAAAGGGGACATTAAAGGGGCAATAAAGCTTGCCGGTACGTCGGCAAGGACCGAGGCGAAGATAGCGCTCGAAGGGTTGAACAATATTTACAAGGGGCAGGCCGCGGTCGAGGAAATAATGACATCAAGATGGATAAGGGAAAAACTTGTCCTTGAAAAGAACCTCGCGATCCTGGCTACAATGGGTAACAACGCCCCCTTTGTGGGATTATTCGGGACAGTCCTGGGAATCATTAAGGCCTTTAACGACCTGGCCCTGACCGGGCAGTCGGGCATAGCCGTGGTCATGTCCGGGATATCGTCGGCGCTTATTGCCACGGCCCTGGGAATTTTTGTGGCCATACCGGCGGTCATAGCCTATAATTATTTTACTTCAAGGCTCAAAGTCGTGCAGTCCAACGGAGAAAGGCTGTCCCATATAGTAATGGCCTATCTGAAGGAAAATAGGAGGCGGGCATGAGGACGGATGACGAACAGACCCTTGTAAGCGGGATAAACATAACGCCGCTGGTAGACATAACCCTGGTCCTGCTGATTATTTTCATGGTAACGGCCACTTTCGTTAGCGAACGCGCAATGGAGGTAAATCTGCCAAAAAGCGCAGCAAAAGAGGACTCGCCCACGCCGGCTTTGACGGTGACCCTGGGTAAGGACGGCGCGCTAAAGCTTATGAAAAAAAGCGTCACGCTCGCCGAGCTTACTTCTATGATCGCAGCCGAGGTAAAACAATCGCCTGATGAAAAGGTGCTCCTGAAAGCCGAAAAGGACCTGCCGTATTACAAGGTAGCGGAGGTGCTTGAGGCCATAAAACTGGCGGGCGTAAAGAAAGTGGCGCTTGCAATGGAAAGAAAATGAAGATCTTAAAGGGATTCGCGGCATCCATATTGATACACGTATTCCTTTTTTCTTCCCTTTACTATATGATAATATGGTGGAAGAATTCGAGTTTTTCCTCCGTCAACATAGACCTGAGCGGCTCTGCGCTTCTCCTGCGGCCGTCAAGAAATGCCGTCAGGTCCCGCCCCATAAAGGCCGAACCGGATTGGATCATAAGCCGCGGCGGAAAGCTCGCTGCCATTCCTGAAAAGACCACGATAACGGCCGCCGAAGTGGAGCCGGCGGCGCCGCCCTGTCCGGCCCCGTGCCCTGATAACCCCGCGGACTGGTCCGCAATAGGAGCCGCTTCAAGGAGGCCGATGTGGATAGACGGCCTCATATCCGAGGGGGATTACCCGAAGGAATTAAGGGCTCAGGGCAGGGAAGGCAGGGTAAAAGTGGAAGTATATATAGACGTCTCGGGTGCCGTGCGGGATGTGCATGTGATGGAATCCAGCGACCCCAGGTTTACCGCGGTCGTCGTTGATAAATTGAAAAAGGCGAGATTCTCTCCCGCCATCGGCAAGGATGGAATGCCGATTGCGGTTCATATGGCAATACCGATAATATTCGAACTCCACTGACAAAGAGGGCAAAATGAAAAAATTCCTGTTTTGTTTGATCGCTATGTATTCATACTGCCTTGTTTCCGCGGATGCCATGCCTTCGGAGATTACGGCCACGGCCATGTCGGCAATTCACGGCAAAGTAATGATACTGGGAAGTTCGGCCCCAATAGAAGGCGCGTCAGTCGACGCGGCCGGAAATACACATGAGAGCGCCTCAAGCGCAGCCGACGGGACTTATGAGTTGAGTTTAACCCCCGGAGAAAACCAGATAATATTTTCCGCCTATGGTTTCGAGACAAAAAAGATGCGTATACTATCGGAACCCGGCGTTGACAGGAAAATCAATGTTTACCTGGACAGGGTCGATTTTGTTTCCGATGCGGTCGTGGTAAGCGCCAAAAAGGACAAGAACGACGTGATAACCGACACCATAGAACGCGCGGAGATAAAAAAAGTTCCCGGCACGGGCGGCGACGCCCTGCGCGCCGTTCAGTCAATGCCGGGCGTGGCGGCCGTTAACGATTATTCGAGCGGCCTTGCCGTGCAGGGCGGCGGTCCTTCCGATAATTTATATCTTCTGGACAACATACCATGGCCCATACCTTTTCATTTCGGGGGAATACTCTCCACTGTATATTCCGACCTGTTATCCTCGGTTGACCTTAACACGGCGGGCTTCGGCGCCCAATGGGGGGACACAATGGGAGCCGTGCTTGACGCCAAAACCCGTGCCGGCGCAAAGGACGCGCTGCATGCCAGCGCGGACGTGAGCATAATAACTTCGCAGGCCCTTGTGGAGGGGCCCGTCGGGCTCGGCGACGCCTCTATAGCCCTTTACGGCAGGAGGAGTTATATCGACCTTCTGGTTGGAAAATTTTTCCAGACAAAAGGTTTGACCGTATTTCCGTTCTTCTGGGATGTGGGCGGCTCTCTTGATTTTACGGAGGGCAAGGACAACCATATAAAGGCCATAGCGCTTGCCAGCGACGACGAACTCGAACTCAACAGGGACGCCGCTGGCGACACGGGCAGCGTATTTACCGGCAACTTCAGCATGGCAAATTCCGCCGTGACAAGCGGCGTAAGCTGGACAAACACCTCGGTTTACGATCTGACCTCAAAATTTACCCTTTATTATTATGACATAAGCGACAACGACACGATAGGCACGGGATTCAGCGAGGACCTTGGCCAGGCAGATTACGGGATCAAAGAGGAGGTTGACTGGATCGCGGGCAACTTTCTCGGCGTCGACCATGACCTGGCTTTCGGTGCCGACATCGAAAAGGTTCACGATTCCGCCAACGTTCAGCTGGCATTCGACATAGTCCACCACACATCCAACCCAGCCTCGGTATTTGTGGACGGATGGCACACGGTGCGCGGCGGATACATCCAGGACGACCTCAAGCTTCTGCCGGGCGTGGACCTTACGGCAGGGCTGCGTTATGACAAGGACGACATGGTGGTGCGCGATACGACCCTGCCGCGATTCTGTCTCTCATGGCAGAGCGACGAGCTTACCGTCTGGAAGGCCGCGTGGGGTCTCTACAGCCAGTATCCTACGGACGTACAGTTGAATTCCGAATTTGGGAACCCGCAGTTGACGCCTAACATGGCGCAGCATACGGCCATAAGCGTCGAGAGAAAACTTTCAAGGGAAGTATCGTTAAGGCTCGACGGTTATTATAAATATTACACAAACCTTGTCGAACAGGACAGCCAGACGGGCGAATATTCAAACTCGGGCGCCGGCACGGCCAAGGGAGTGGAGCTTTTTCTCAATGCCGACTACGGCGAAAAATTCTTCGGCTGGATATCCTACGCCTATTCAAGGTCTGAGAGGATCGACCCGCAGGACGGCCACTGGGTCCTTTACCAGTACGACCAGCCGAACATATTGTCCGCAGTGGCAAGCTATTCGATAACGCCTGCATGGTCTATAGGAATGAAACTTCATTACAACACCGGCCCGCTTTACCAGAAGCTGCTGGGAAGTTATGTCGACGCAAACGGCATAGAGCACGGGATATTTTCCAGCGATTATTCGCAGCGGCTAGATGATTACCTGAGGCTGGACGTGCGTACGGACTACACTTTCCGTTACGAAGGGTGGAAGCTTACGTTATACGTGGAGATATTAAACCTGCTTGACAGGCCCAACCCGGCTTCCATAATGTATTCGGACGACTACACTGCCTCGCAGGTGGTGGACAACCTGCCGTTTTTGCCATATCTTGGCTTGGAAGCGCAGTTTTAAGCGCGGAAGGGAAGACATATGAAAAAGATGTTCCTGGCCTCCGTTGTGTGTTCGATTTTATTTTTATCGGGTTGTGCTTCAAGCCGGGTAAAACAAACCGTGAGCGGTGATGTTTATGAGCGCGTGACCGTGCCTGCGAACGCGGTTGAAAGAATGGATGACAGCGGGGCTTATGTGGTGAGGGCAAGACGGCCGACAAGGCTCGAACTTAAGAAAAAGGAAGCAATCCGTCAGAACGACAAGGCCACGGTGTCGGTCGTGGCAGGGACCATAGCCGCGATCACCGCATATACCGTTTCCAACGCAGATTTTAACTCAAAGAGCCAGCTGATAAACGGCGTCGGCACCATGTGTGTTACAGCGGCGGCGGCTTACCTCGCCGCATGGGTGACGGGGCTTGTTGACGACTTGCTCACAAAAGGGCAATAAAGGTGTGAATTGACACCGGAATGCATGAAGACGAAATAAAAGTTTTGCTTGACAAAACCCGAGGCTGTTATATATAATATGGCTCAAGAATAGGACGCCAGGAACAAATCAAATACTATAAAAAAGCCCCTTCGCTATATTAATTACGGTATCCCTATATAGGCATAGCGGGTTTAATATTGGAGGAAATTTGGATATGTGCAAAGAAAGCCGGGAAAATAAGCGCGGTTTTTCGAGGCTGAACGCGGAATTCTATGTTCGTTATAAAAATATAATCAATGACATGTCCCAAAAAC
>Ga0181535_10002116_pt1 | contig 24700 bp, 20 predicted proteins | sample PEATcosm2014_Bin_44_FD_119774 | JGI IMG/M metagenome (GOLD analysis project Ga0181535, IMG submission 119774) | Peatland microbial communities from MTU Mesocosm Facility, Houghton, MI, USA - PEATcosm2014_Bin17_30_metaG | ecosystem: Environmental > Terrestrial > Soil > Wetlands > Peat | place...
TACGGGCGGCAACCTCATAGTCTCCGGTATGCCTTTAAGCGGTTTTGCCGCGTTTTATTTGGGAAACCCTCCAACACCAACTTCGACCAATTCATTTACAATAACACCGACCGTGACGACCACCAGGACGCCGACAAAAACAATGACTTCCACCACGACCCAGACTTGCACACAGACGAATACCCCGACGGTAACCCTGGTTTGTTCGGCGACCGATACGGGTACTCAAACATTTTCACCGACAATAAGCCAGACCAGCACGGTCTCTCCGACAGTCACACCCACATTTACTCAGACACAAACATGGACTGTTTCACAAACTTCCACAGAAACACAAACGGGGACGGCATCAAACACCTGGACGATAACTCAAACACCCACATGCACGCCGACGGTTACGAATACATCCACGGAAACGGACACAGCAACGGCATCGGCGACGGCAACCGCGTCATCAACTCCCACTCCAACGGCAACGGGGTCTTCCACGGCGACGGTTACGTGCACGAAAACTTTTACATCCACTTCCACATGCACGCAGACACAATCCATTACGCCAACGGAAACAGTCATCATATCGGCTACATATACGCCTACTATTACCGAAACAACGGTGGCTTTGCCAACCGACACGCCCACTTTGCCTGATATGGCCGGGGAAACAGTCATTTACCCGAACCCGTCAAAAGACTCGATATCCGTGAGGTTCAAGGACGGCCTGGGGGCGCAGAATGTGGAGTTGTCGGTGTATACGATGAATCTTAGGCTTGTGAGAAGACAGACGTTTGCGGCCAACGGCCAGAATATTTATCATATCGATGTTTCCGGTATGGCTAACGGCATATACGCGGTTGTCGCAAAACTCATAAAAAACGGAGAACTGGAATACAGAAAGGTCATGGCGGCCGAGATAATCAGGTAACCCGGAGAGCCTGCCGATGAACCGGCCTGCGAAAAACACCCAACTATACGGCCAAAAAATGTATATACAAATGTCCATAAATTTGATAAAATTTCCCCGTTCGGTTTTGAAAATACCACAAGGGGTGAGGGGAATGCCGCTTGCAAACAGGACTGCAGTCAAGTGCGTGTGCTTTTTACTGACGGCATCAATGTTTTTTTCGGCTCTCTGTTTTTCCTCATATAATCCCGAAGACAAGCCTTTTGATCTTGCCGTATCGCTCGGATTGCTCGGCGGCGGCAGTTTTCAGGGCTCCTGGGACTCCGACTTTCCGGCCGCAACCACCCTTTCTGAAAACACCGTCCCGTCATTCATGGGCATGGCCATTTATGATTACTATATACTTCCTTATCTTTCGGTCGGCGGCGCATTGACATACGCAGCGATAATACCGCAAAGCGATATTGACTGGTATGATGACGGGGAACACCACATAAACATGAACGACATTTTTATAATGGATTATTGCGTCGGCATCAAATACAGGAAAGTTTTTAATGATTTGTTTGCCGTAAAACCCGGATTATACCTCGGTATAAGGAACAGTTTTTCCCACAGTTGGGAGGCAAGGGAGATCGGCATGGCGCTGGACGGAAGCCTGGAGTTCCAGCTTTTTATCAGGGATAATTTGTATACTTTTATTGATTTCGGATTTTTATCCCAGCCTTACGGAGGCGTTGTAAACATAGCCTACGTACGCGGCGGGCCCATATATTATTTTACCGTGGGTTTTGGAATATGAAGCTTACCGGGGAGGACGACATATGAAAAAGTTCCTTGTTCCGATCTTTTTAGCCTGTTTTTGTTCCGCTGTTTATTCGGTGCCCGCGGCCATGATCTCGTCCGATTCCAGCATGTGCATTGTGGGGGTAAGTTATTCTTTCGGGCCTGCAAACGGAAAGAATTGTTTCGGCCTTTTCATCATTGAGGATCTGTGGGCCGACAGGTCGAAAAGTTATGTGGCGCCGGGACTGGAACTCGTTGCAGGAGGCTGGGATTATTTTCTTTTGACCCTGGACATGTATTATATGGTTAATCCCGGCAATTCATCGCAGGTGATATTCCCTTTGAAGCTCGGTCTGGGCCTGGTGAATGCAGGCACGGACCTTATGGATAAGAACAACACCGATTTGCCATGGCAGGCATTTACAGGGTATACGCTTTCCGCGGGTTTGCTGGATTTTGCCGTAAAGACATCATCGGACGGCAAGTCGTATTTGTGCCCTTATCTTGACGTCGACCTTGACGGGACGCTTTCGGGAAAATTAAATCCCAGGATCGAAGCGTCCCCGACGTTCGTGTTTTTGGACGTTGAAAGCGATTCCGCGGGAACAACGACATATTATTACTATTGATCCAATATACGCGTCCGGTTATTCCGGACCGCAAATGCAGGGGGGGTTATGGGTAAAAATTTAACGGGAATCAGGGCAAGAAGCCGGTCGGTATATAACACAATCACGGCTTGCATCATGTTTCTTTTTCTGACTGGCTGTGCCGGCATAAATTACATGAAAACCTATGCCGGAGAAAATTTACAGGAAAAAGACGTCGCTTTCCTGGTAAGGGAAGATGGCAGGGTAAATATATATTCGTTTGACGGCAGGGAAATATTCGGGAGGTGCATTCAGAGCCCAAGCGGGCTTCTCAAATACTTTGAGATGCTTCCGGGTGCGCATGAAATAAAGGTCAGGTTGGGCGGAGCTGGCGGAGGATTCAGTTCCGAAGGAGGACTGTTTGAAATAAAATTTGATGCTTTGTCGGGACACACATACACCCTTGCTTCAAATATAAACACCGAATCTTCCACATGGAACCCGTCGGTTGTGGATATTACGGCCGAATTAAAGACCGCAAAAAGGGAGATCGGAGAATCCATAGACGGGGAATTCGCGGCTTACAGGCAAAATCCCGTCCAGCCGGTCCCGGATTTTAAATATTTGAATCAATACAGGCAGCGCCCTTCACAGCCGCTGATGATCCCGGAAAATGCCGTATTAATAAATGATTATGAGTTTGAATTTTCGGCGGATAATGAGGGGACATACCATCCGCTTAACACGCTATTTTTTAGATTAACGCCGGGGAAACACGAAATAAAGGTCCGCGCAGGGGATGAAAACTCCGGCTCCGGCGGCACGACAACATTTATGGCCGATGACAAACATATATATGAACTTGTCCCTTCCGGGGGTTCTTTTTACGCCCCGAAAGTCATCGATGTGACGGATAAAATGGACGATGTAAAAGAAATAATGACGGAAGCCATCAACAATTTCATCAAGTATTGACAGGGTCGGGCGGCGCGGTAAAAAGTAATATAGGCAATTGAATAGGAAGAAGCAGGCAGGCAATAAAAAATGAACAACCGTATCGGCATGATGCGATAAAATACAAAAAATTGCATGTTCCTGTTCACGCTGTTTTCAGGCACGTTTCCGTTGATAAGCGCGGAAAATTACCGACCGCTTAATCGGGAACGACCGAATCCATTGAACCCCATAAAATTAATCCCCCATAAGAAGCCCGGCTTCGCCGGCAATTGTTGCCAAGCCCCTATTGATCCTTTCGTTTAATTTCAAACATAGATGTGAAATTAGTCGGGAAAAAGAGGATAAAAGACATTAACGGAATAAATCAAACATGATATATGTGGTTGCAAGCCCAAAAAGATAAGTAATGGATTGATGCATAAGTGGCAGGGGGGACATTAGGTGTTTATGCGTAAAATTAAACCGGCATTTTTCCGGATAATTACCGTAATCCTGATTGCTTCGGCATGTTTTTCCGGTGGTTCATACAACCCGATACAATACCGGGGATTCGGCGCCGACGGGGTCGTCAGCGGGTCGCTCCATATTATCGACATCGGGGGAACGAAAATAATGCTTGATGCCGGGGCGTTTTACGGGAAGGACAAAATACAATTCCCGCTGGACATCGGTAAAAACGACATAGCGGGCCTCAAATGCATAATCATAAGCCATGTCCATCTGGACCACACCGGCCGTCTGCCGGAAATAGTCAGGTACCTTGGATATAAAGGGCCCATTTTTTGCACCGGAGAAACCGCTATTTTGCTGCCTGTTATGCTGAAGATGGCCGTCAAATACGGTGATTTCGGCATGGAAAATTTTTATTATTCGAAGAACAACGCGAAGAACCGCTTTTCGGGCAAAGATATAGCCGTGCACAGCATGCCCGACTGCGAATACGGCAGGCAGATCGGGAAAAAGTGCGCGATCAGATGCAGGCGGTCCGAATTGGGTTCAAGGGGATATTTTTTATGCGGTAAATGCGCCGAAATGGAAGCCGCCGAAACCATGAGAAATATCGTGATTGTCGAACCCGGAAAAAATGTGCGACTGTCCGGGTCGGTTGACGCGGAGTTTTTTTACACGTCCCATTTGCCCGGGTCCGTCATGACGCTATTAAAGGACAAAAATAGCGGCAGGAGCGTCCTGTATTCGGGCGACATCGGGAGCGACCTTTCGCCGTTCCTGATTCATAATATTCCGGTCGCGCGCAGGGCGGACATAGCCATTGTGGAGGCAACCTACGGTATTGAGGAAAGGCAGGATGAAGCCGGAGCCAGGCAGAAGTTCAGGGAATATATCGCGTCCAAGCTCAGGGAGAAGAAGAAGATAATCATACCGGTTTTTTCGCTTGATAAGGCCCAGCAGGTTTTTTATGAGCTGTCGGAGGGGATAAAGGAAAAAATAATACCGGGCGGCGTCTGCATCCGCGCGTTCAGCGCCAGCATGGAAGCGATAAACGGGCTTTATTGCGGGCGGTTAAGGGTTGAAAAAGGAAACCTGACCCCTGATTTTATCTCAAAAGGGCCGTTTGACCCGGCGCTGGCACGGTTCACAAAGGGTGGCGGAATAGAATACGGGGATATAACCGTGCTGTCCTCGGGCATTGCGGACCGCATGATTTCAAAGGACACGCTGATAAAAATCATCGGCGACAGGGATTTTTGCTGCGTTTTTGTCAGCAGGCAGGACCCCGACACGCCGGCGGGCATCATTTCAAACATGTCAGGGAACAGGGTCGTGATAGGGGGAAAAACGTATGCCGCGAATGCGGAGGTAAGGAACTTCGACTGTTTCAGTTCGCACGCCAGGTACTCGTCTATACGGGAAATGCTGAAGGGCCTTTCCGGGTTAAGAACCATTCTGGTAGTGCACATTGACGGAAATTCCGTCAGGGCCGTGGAACAAAAATATAATTCCGACTTTCCGGACGTAAAAGTGGTGGCCCCGGGCCCGTATGAAAAACTGAACCTATAAGAGGGCGGGTCGGAGAAATATAATCCCGCAAATTAAGATATTGACAAATCCTCCAGGTTTTTGTATCATTGACGCACATAGCAAGAAGAAGCCATTTGCTTCTCACCCCCAGGCCTTGGCTGAAAGGGTTCAAAAAAAGAATATATATGAATAATATATAGGAGAAGACGGCTTTATGCCGTCTTTTTATTTTTTTAAGGAGGTGGAGCGTATTTCATTCACAGAGTTAAGGACCAACAGCCAGATCAGGGTAAGCGAAGTCAGGGTTATCGACGATCAGGGTAATTCGCTCGGAGTGATGTCGGTTCCGGATGCGGTGAGAAAGGCTGAGGAAAAGGGAGTTGACCTGGTCGAAGTCAGCCCCAACGCTAAACCGCCGGTATGCAAGATCCTCGATTACGGGAAGTACCGGTACGAACAGCTTAAAAAAGACAAGGAAGCCAAAAAGAAACAGCACGTCGTTGTGGTAAAGGAGATCCAGGTAAGGCCGAACATCGACAAGCACGACCTCGGGATAAAACTCGACCACGCCAATGAGTTCCTTATCAAGGGTTTCAAGGTCAAGTTCGTGATAAGGTTCAGGGGCAGGGAGATGGAGTATAAGGAACAGCGCGGAAAGGAAATAACGGACCTGATATTCAAGCATGTCTCCATTAACGGCGTGCTGGAAGGCGAGCCGTTCAGGGAAGACAAGCTCATAATATTCACGATGATGCCGACCAAAAAACCGCAGTAACCGGCGGTACGGCGGCATTTGTGCCAAGGCGCCATAACAATTAAAAAAAGGAGAATAAGATGCCGAAATTGAAAACGAATTCCTGCGCGAAAAAAAGGATAAAAGTTACGGCCACCGGAAAATTGAAGTACAAAAAGCCGGGGCTCCGCCACCTGCTTCACCAGGAATCAAGCAACCTGAAAAGGCCGAAAAGAAAAGCGGGCTACGTCGACCACGCCAACGCAAAGAACGTTAAATTGATGCTGCCTTACAACTAACCGGAAGGCGAAAGCACGATTAAAATTAAAATGGAGGTCTTACAATGCCGAGGGTAAAAAGAGGCGTTACTTCAAAACGCAGGCATAAAAAAATGATCAAACTTGCCGAGGGTTTCTACGGCAGGAAGAAGAACCTGTGGACAAGGGCCACCGAGCAGGTGCAGAAAGGCTGGCAGGCTTCGTTCAAGGGAAGGAAGCTCAAAAAAAGGGAATTCAGGAACCTGTGGATAATCAGGATCAATTCCGCATGCAGGGAGAACGGCATTTCATACTCGCGTTTTATGAACGGTTTGAACAAAGCCGGCATAGAAATAAACAGGAAACAGCTGGCCGAAATGGCGGTGGTTGACATGCCTTCTTTCATAAAGCTCGTCGAGGCGGCAAAAGAGAACCAGACGGCCGCCGCAAAGTAATATTTTTTTGACCGGCACAAAATTTTATTGGGAGGCCCTTTAAGGCCTCCCAAAAGATTTTATATAAGCGGGAGGGGCGATGGAAGCAAGGTTTAAAAAGTACCTGCTTTATTACTCTGTTGCGGCGGGCGCCGCTTTTTTTCTTATTATGGCGCTGTATACGGGATTTAAGCTCTCGGCGCCGCTTGACGACGCTTTTATATATTTCCAGTACGCCAAAAACCTGGTTCACGGCCATTTTTTCGAATATGTGGCGGGCGAGGGCTATTCATCCGGCGCGACCAGCTTCCTTTACGCTTTTTTGCTGGCGCCTTTCGCGCTGATATTCAGGGGAATTTCCCTCGTCATACCGACATATATCGGCGGCATGGCCTGCCTCTATTTCTGCGGTTTGTTTATTTTCGGCATCATAAAGAAACTCACCGACAGCGTGCCGGCCGCCATTTTCGGAGCCGCGCTTTACCTGACCAACGGCAACATCCTCTGGGGATTTTTTTCCGGGATGGAGATAGGAATATTTTCACTGCTTCTGGCGGCAAACCTTTACATTATGGTAAACGGCGAAAAACCGCTGAAGCAGGCGCTTTTGCTCTGCCTGCTTGCGGTGGTAAGGCCCGAAGGTTTCATAGTAGTGGTTGCGCTGGCGGCACTGAAACTCCTCAATAAGATCTTTGACCCCAAAAACGAAAAATTCCTGCCGTATCTTCTTCCGCTTGCCGCGGGGTCTGTTTATTTCCTGATCAACCGCCATTTTACCGGCGATTTCATGCCGAATACCATGAGGGCGAAATCAAGTTTTTCCCTTAATTATTATATTTTCACCGAGGTGCTGAAAGACAGCTGGAATTATTACCTGGATTTCCTTAACAGGGTGTTCAACGGCGGGGCCGAGCATTATTTCCCAAAGTATGTATTTTTTGTTTTCCTTATCGGCATGATGCCGGGCGTTGCCCGCGAGCTGAAGGAAAAAAAAGCGGGATTATTCACGGTTTCGTTCCTCTGGTTCTTCCTCGGGGTGATGTCCACGGTCTTCTCAAGTTTTGCCACGGTGCACAACTACAGGTACACAATGCCTTTTGTGATAATATTTGTGGTCTTCCTGTCTTACGGGATAAAGCTTATGCTTGACAAGGCTGCGGAGCTCTCGGCCGGACGCGCAAGATTCCTTCCGGCAGCGGTATTTTCGTTCTTTTTCATCTTTAATTTCTTCACCATCGCCGCCAACGCGGTGGATTTCGGCAGGGACTGCAGGGACATTCTTGCCCAGTCCATTTCGGCGGGAAAATGGGTCAAAGCCAATATTCCCCCGGGCGAGCGCGTGGCCATAAACGACGCCGGCGCCATAACATATTTTTCCGATGCGCGCGTTTACGACCTTGTGGGGCTGGTCACGAACGGCGAGGCGAAGAATTTCCGGGACGGGCTGGCCACGGTATTCGAGGAACTCGAGCACGTCAGGCCGAAATACTGGATGGTCCACCTCGGATGGTTCAATTACGAGGGGTACACGGTCTTCAAGAAACCCAGGATGACCACCTTTAACATAGAAAAGGAGCCGGCTTATTTCGTCGTTGGCTCTCCCGAAGTCGGTGTGGAGACGGATTTTACCCTTTTTAACAGCGGCGACACGATGAAAACGGACCATACTGAAAAGAAGAGCTTCGTCCAGGCGGACTCGGTGGACATAGCCGACATACGGGACGAGACAAAACACAATTACAGGATATTCGCAAAAAGGGTGCCGCAGGTGCCCGGAACGCTTTTTGAGGAGGCGGAAACGGCCGGCGTAAAGGGCGGACGTGTGCTGGAAGGCGGCAGGATAACCGGCGGCGGGGAAGAATTCACGGTTTCGGGGCTTATTCCCGGAGCCGACATGAAAATTGTGAGAAGGGTATACGAGTCGCCCAACAGCAGCCAAAAAATATATGTCGACGGCGTGTTCTCGGCGGCATGGGTCAACGCCGAGACGGGCAAGGAATATTCCGAGCAGGAGATAACGATCCCTGGCTAATTCATAAAATCGTCATCTGCGAGGGTTAAACTTGAAGAAACTTCGCCGAACAGGTATAATGCTTTCCATTACTGGATACTACAGAGGAGGAGCAAATGAAGAGCGGATTTTTTAAGGATGCGCCCGTTAACCGCATAATAATAACGGCCCTGGCGGTTTTCCTCGTGCAGGCCGCGCTTTCAATGTATTATAACAATAACGCCCTGACTTTTTCCGGCATAGAGGCTTTTTATTCCCTTAACAAATCCGGAGACCTGGCTGAATTTGACATGACAAAGGCGTTAAACGAGCCCGGCAGGCGCGAGAGCGATTCGTTGCTTTACCCGGTTATTGTGGCGCCAATATATAAGGTAGCCGGAAGGGCAAACGTGGTATCCGCGGTATATGTGCTCGACCTGCTGCTGTTCGCGGCGACGCTTCTTTTATTTTACAAGCTTGCCCTGCGTTTTCTGGGCAGGGAAAGCGCCGTTATGGCAATGCTGGTTTACGCCGTTTCGGCGCCCGTGGAGCTTGGAATATTTTCCGGAGCCGCGGTATCTTTGTCCGTACCGCTATTCGCCGCGGCCCTCTATTTCGCCGTATTCTCCCTGGAAAAGAAAGAATACCTGTGGCTGACTGTGACCTGCGCGCTTCTGGCCCTGAACGGCTGGACATCGGCGGTGTTTGCGGCCGGATTTTTGACATACGCGGCCATGAAGATGAACGAAAAACGGATAAGAAGGAACCATGCCGCCGTGCTTGTTTCGGTGACGGCGGCATTCGCGGTAATATCGGCAGCCGTGCTTTTTTGGGTCTTTGCGGACAACCTTACCTTTGACTACCTCAAGAACAACGGCTTGCTCGACATAAAAACGTGGATGGTGGACGCTTTTTTTAAGGACGGATTCCTGTGGTCGAAAGTGCTGCCGCCGTTCATTCCGGTATTCTTTTACCTCGCCCTTTTCCTTAAGGCCGGCTCCGAAATAAAAAAAAGCGAGGTTTCGGTTTATACGCTCATAATGCTTCTCGCCACGGCCGCGCTGGTCATGGAATTCACGTCGGGATTTTCGACGCGCCAGGGGACTTATTTTTTTATGCCCCCGTTTTTCATATGCCTTGTGCTGGGAGCGGTGGCCGGAATAGGGGAATTCGCCTCTTATTTTGAACTGAAAAAGAATCCTAATTTTACAGCCGATAACATAGTCTACGGCATAATTGTTTTCGCGGTATTATACAGCTGCATATACACTTTCAACAGGACCATAGAGCACAACGGCAATATCCAGTACATAGCCGGGGACGCGGCCGTCTCCAAATACATGGAAAGGTGATCAAAAAAATGGCTAAAAAGAAAAGGCACGCCGCGGGAAACGCCGGGATGGTAAAAAGCATATATTCAATGGGACCGTTCAACCTGGCGGCGCTTTCCCTGGTCCTGGCCGCGGCCGGGCAGATGCTCTTCACAAATTTCCACAGTCTTTTTCCGGGACTTTTATTGTATGCGGCCGCCGTAACGGCGTTCTCGTTCGCAAGGGGGGCCTCAAAAAAAGAACCGGAAGTTTTTAACATGGAGCCATGGGTCGAAGCGGGAATTTTCCTTTTCATACTGGCGGTGGCTGTGTTTTTCAGGGTTTATATGTCGGACGAAGTTCCGGCCGGTTGTTTCCGCGACGAGGGGCAGAACGGCAACGAGGCCATAAACATATTGAACGGCGTGGAAATGGACGGTACAAAACTTCCGGTTTACATAGAGCGCTGGACGCAGAACGCGGCCATGTATATGTATTTTGTGGCGGCTTTTTTCAAGTTATTCGGTATAGGGGTGATGCAGGTAAGGGCGGTATCCATAGTTTTCGGCGTGCTTTGCATTCCGGCTTTTTATTTCCTGCTGCGCTACCTTATGGGGGTGCGTCCTGCGATAATAGGGGCCTCAATCATGGCGGTGCTGCGCTGGCACGTGAATTTTTCGAGGATAGGTTTTTTGGGAATAGTCACGGTTTTCTTCGTAATACTCTGCATTTATTTCACCTACAGGGTCTACATAAAACGCAAGCCTTTTGATTTTATCATGCTCGGGGCGCTCACATCGCTTTCGCTTTACACATACCTGGCGGCAAGGCTCATACCGGTGGGTCTGGCAATATTTTTTATCTATGTTTTTATCAGGGAACCGAAATTCCTGAAAAAGAATTACAAATCCATAGCCCTGGCGCTGGCCGCTTTCCTTATAGTGATATCCCCGCTGGCGCTTTATGCCGTAAAAAATCCCCAGAATTTCATGAGCCGCTCCTCCACGGTATCGATATTCAACCAGGAAATGCTCCATGAAGTGGGGGGCAGGTACGTGGAAAAGGACGGCAAACCCAAGTTCTGGATGAAGCTTTACATGGAAAATTTCTCGAACACGATGCTCATGTTCAATTACGAGGGTGACGGCAATCCAAGGCATAATTACGGAGCCGTGCCAATGCTCGATTTTGTAACCGGCATATTCGCGTTTTTGGGGTTCTTTTACGTCCTATTCAACGCCGCAAAACCGCGTTACTTCCTTTTGATGGCCCTGTTCGCGGCTTTCCTTCAGACCGGATTGTTGTCGACCGAATCCCCGCAGGCGTACAGGACCATAGTGGAGATACCCGTCGTGATAATATTCGCCGTATTGGCGGCGTCAAAGATTTTGGACTGGGCAAAAGAACAGTACGGGGGGAATTTTTTATCCACCCTGACCATGATAGGCATCGTGGTGCTCTGCTATGTGGGTTATGACAATTTCAACCAGTATTTCGATAATTTCAGGAAGAACCCGGGGTCGTGGGCGGAATTTTCCACGGATGAATACACCATGGGGCGTTATGTCAACAAACTCGGCAGCGACTGGGAGGCGATGGTTCAGCCTTCATGGGTGGAAAGTTACACCTTCAAGTTCGCGGCATATCCGGCGGAGAATTACGTCCATTTTTCGCTCGCGGACCACATACCGATAAGGGAAAAGACCAGGAAAAATTTTGTGTATGTGCTCGACACCACATACCTGCCGCTGCTGCCGGTATTGCAAAAGATGTACCCGCACGGAAAATACGGGGAATTCAGGCATAAGTACATCCCCAACGAGATACTTTATTTCACTTTTGAAGTGCCATATGACGACGTGAAGAGATACCAGGACAAGCGGGTCGATAACGGCCTCAACGGGTCATATTACCGCGGCGTCGAATGGAAGGGCAAGCCGGCTTTCACCAGGGTGGACCCGTTCATACTTTTTAACTGGACCCTTGACCCGATAATGGGGCCTTTTTCCGTAAAATGGAACGGAAGGATAAAGATAGACAGGCCCGGCAGGTATACCTTTATTACCAATTCCAATGATTATTCCGACCTTTATATAGATTCCAGGAAAGTGCTGGAGAACAAGGGAACGGGTTTCGGCGAGAAAAACGGCAGGGGGGATGTGGAGCTTTCCAGGGGCATGCATTCCATCGAATTAAGATACCGCGAGACCATACATTATTCCATGATGCAGTTCTGGTGGAAAAACCCCGAGAGCCAGAGCGAGGAGGTGGTGCCCAGTGAGATCCTCTTCCCGTAAAAAACAAAAGATTGTGGTGGTCATGCCGGCATATAACGCGGCAAAGACACTTGAAAAAACATACAGGGACATCCCGAAAAATATCGTTGACAGGGTGATACTGGTTGACGACGTATCCAGGGACGAGACCGTTGACGTGGCCAGGCACCTCGGGATAAAGACGATAGTGCACATCCAGAACAAGGGCTATGGCGGCAACCAGAAGACCTGCTACATAGAGGCGCTCAAGGAAGGCGCGGACGTCATCGTTATGCTGCATCCCGATTACCAGTACGATTCGCGGCTCATTCCGGAAATGGTCTCTCCAATATTGAACGGCCACGCCGATTTTGTGCTCGGCTCCAGGATGCTGGGCGCAGGCGCGCTCAGGGGCGGGATGCCTTTTTATAAATATGTCTCCAACAAGGTGCTGACATTCGTGGAGAACGAGTGTTTTGGGAAACATTATTCGGAGCTCCATACCGGTTTCAGGGCCTACAGCAGGAAGCTGCTTTTGACCATTCCGTTCACCCTGAATTCCGACGATTTTGTATTCGACACGGAGGTCATTGCGCAGGTGGAAATGTTCGGGTTCCACTCGAGCGAAGTCCCGGTCCCGACAAGGTATTTTAAGGAAGCCTCGTCGATAAATTTTATCCGTTCCTCGGTTTACGGACTTGCCACCCTTAAAGTAATGGCCCAGTTCCTTCTGCACAAGTGGGGGATAAAAAAGTATGAGAAATTCTCAAAGACATTGACAGACGTCATCAGCCCGTTCTACGCAAAACAGATAAAGAAGGGAAAAAAACAATGACAAAAAAGCTGGTCTTCTGGATAGGCCTTCTGGTCACGGTCATATGCCTTTTCTTCGTTTTCAAGGGGATCAATTACGGGATGCTGCTGGGTATAATACGGCACATAAACGTATGGCTTCTTCTGTTAACCGTGGCCATATATATCGTGGGATACCTGATAAGGGCGGTCAGGTGGCGCCAGCTCTTAAAACACATAAAGGTCTTCAGGGCCATAAGGCTCTTTCCCTACCTGGTCATCGGGTTCATGTTCAACAACGTCCTTCCGGCGCGCGCCGGCGAATTCATCAGGGCTTACCTTACCGGCAGCAAACTCGGCGTCAGCGGCACTTCCGCGTTCGCCACGGTCGTAATAGAAAGGGTCTTTGACGGGCTGGTGATGATATTTTATTTCATAATCGGCTATACGGCATTTCATTTCATCACCGCGCAGTCCCATATACCTCCAATATCCGTATTAGGCATGTCGCTGGGAATAAAGGACGCCGTGCTCGGTTTTGCGGTGCTCGGCAGCGCCGTCTTTCTGGCCATTTTCATATTCATGTTCTTTCTGCTCTACAAACGCGAGGCCACGGTAAAACTGGTGCACTCGATAATGTCGGTTTTTCCGGCGGGCATACGCGACAAAACCGGAAAATTTATCGACACTTTCATACTGGGGCTCGGGGTGCTCGGCAGCGTAAAGGATATGGCAATAGTATTCGGACTTTCACTGCTGGCATGGTCGGTTGAAGCCTATACATACTGGCTGATGGGCCAGGCCATGAACATACAGGTGAGCTTTCTTCTCGTGTGCCTTATAATGGCCGTGGCGAATTTCGCCATAATGGTCCCCTCGACATCCGGGGGAGTCGGGCCCTTTGAGTTTTTCGGAGTGGGTATAATGATGCTTTTTGCCTTCCCGAAGGAGCAGGCAGCCGCGTATGTTTTCATAGTGCACGCGATGATACTCTTTCCCATAATAATCCTCGGGGCCGTTTTTATGGCCATGGAAGGAATGAATTTTTCAAAAATATTGAAAGAACAGAAAAAGGAGGAAGTAAAATGAAGAAAGTTCTACCGGTTTTTGCACTTGTTTTCATGTTATTCGCTTTAATGGGCGTGACATGCCAGAACACCAACGGAACCCCGGGCGGACAGGCGGCGGCACAGTCCCCGGCTGGCGTCACTTCCACGGCGGCCACCGGAGCGCCTATTGCGGTCATTGAGACGGCGAAAGGAACCATCAAGTTCAGGTTTTTTTCTTCCGACGCGCCGAAGACCTGCGAGAATTTCATCACGCTTGCGGACAAGGGGTTTTATAACGGCCTGACATTCCACAGGGTCGAGCCGAATTTTGTCATACAGGGCGGGGACCCCAACGGCAACGGCTCGGGCGGGCCAGGCTACAACATAAAGGCGGAGTTCAATAAAAATCCTCATCTTGAGGGAACCGTTGCCATGGCGCGCGCGTATGACCCGGATTCGGCGGGAAGCCAGTTTTACATCTGCCTGGCTCCGGCTCCGTTTTTGGACGGGAAATACACTGTGTTCGGGCAGGTAACGGAAGGGCTAGACGTGGTGCACAAGATAGCAGTAGGCGACAAGATGAACAAGGTATACATAGAATACAAGTAAGGCAGGGTCATTTAAATAAAAATACCACGGGCCATTGGCCCGTGGTATTTTTATTTATAGAATAAAGGCGCTTAACTGGTATAATGTGCGGGTAACAAAAAAAACAGTTTGGGGCATAATGAAAAAGAGATTTATTGTCTTAGCAGCCGTCATAGCCGCGCATTCGCTGGTTTTTTCCCTGGGTACGGGGCCGGGCACCACCGCCACAAATTTTCTCAAGATCGAGCCCTTTGCCAGGCCGGCGGGCATGGGAGAGGCGTTCATATCCGCATCGGACGGGTCATACGGCATGTTCTACAACCCCGCGTGCCTTGACGCCGTGCTGGGCTACGAGGCGCAATTCTCCCACATTGCCTGGTTCTCCGGGATAAATTACGATTATCTCGCAGTGGTAAATCCGGATCCGCTGCTGGACTGGGGCAAGATAGGCCTTGCCATATGTTACATTTCGCCCGGGGATATGGCGGCCACGAACGATATCACCTCATACGACCCGGCTTATCTCAACATGCTGCCGGACCTGTCGCAGTTCATAACCGGTAAATTCACCCCTAAAAGCTACGCAATAATATTCGGTTATTCGCTCGACCCGACCGAGGACCTGTCGCTCGGGCTGAACCTCAAACTTACCACGGATTACCTGGACGAGGCAAAGGATTCAAACGTAAGCTTTGACATCGGCGCCATATACAAGGTGCTCCTCGAGGGTCATTACATAAGGCTGGGTGCGCTTGTGGCGGATATCGGTACGCCCTCCAACATAGGGGGAGAAGATTTCAGCCAGCCTCTCTCGGCGACCTTCGGCATATCGGACCTTACCACAATAGCCGACTGCGATTTTTTGATATCATGCCAGTCATCGGTCCAGATGGATTCCGACATGACAATAGGAGCGGGGGCCGAATACTGGTTCTATGACATGTACGCGTTAAGGGCCGGGTTGGTGCTCCAGCATACCTTAAGGCCGACGTTCGGCGCAGGCGTGCGCTGGAAAAACATGGAGGTGGATTACGGTTTTGAGAATTACGAAACCCTCGGCGCCGTACACAGGATATCCCTGTTGTATTCATGGGGAACGCCGCCTGCAAGGCTTAAGGTCGACCCTTATTATATATCCACCGGCAGGGATTCGCAGCGCAACAAGATGACGTTTACCCCGATATTACAGCAGAAGGAGATGATTGAAAGCGTCGTAATAAACATTTACGACAAAACCGGCAATAAGCTCCTGGCGTCTATCCCCGCAAAGGATCCCGACTCAAGGGTGGAATGGGACGGAAGGATAAACGGCGCGCCCGCGCCGGACGGCACCTATATGGCTGCCGTCGCGGCGGAATATACGGTAAACGGAACTTCTGAATCAAAAAAAGTCGCGGTTATAGTCGATTCCACGCCTCCTGTCGTGTCGCTTCTTGCGTCTCCGGACGTGAAGGTAGCCGGAAGGGCCGCTCTTTTGATACCGGTAAATTTTGAAATGCGCGCGACGGACAATACCATGGTGGATAAATGGCAGCTGGTGGTCTGGGACTCCGCAAAAAAACCTTATTTTACCCTTGCCGGGGCCGGGGAGCCTCCTGAAAAATTCACATGGGACGGAAAAGGGAACGACGGGACCTATGCCAGGACAAACGAGACATATTATTTCGGACTTTTTGCCTGGGACAGCCTGGGCAACAGGGGCGCGACGCAGGCGCTCCAGCGGCTGCTGCTTGTTAAGGAGATAAAAATAATTTTTTCCTCGGACGCGCTTTTTGACCCCGGAATGAGCGACGTGAAGGTCTCCGCCTACCATATGGTCTCTGAAATGAAAAATGTCCTCTCGCAGTATCCCGGGACGTCCATAACCGTCGCGGGCCACACCGACAACCTTCCGCCTTCGTCCAGGGGCGTTTACAGGGACAATGCGGAGCTGTCAAAGGCTCGGGCCGAGGCTGTAAAATATTTTATGGTCAATATCCTGGGGATCGACGTGGATAAGATAACCACCGAAGGGGACGCGGATAATTTTCCGGTGGCGTCCAACGACACGCCTGCGGACAGGGGAAAAAACCGTAGGGTGGAGATAATAATCAGGCCCGATGTTTATAAATAAACGCAAACCTTGACTAAAACTTCCCGCTGTGATATTGTTAAGATTGTGTTAATTCCTGTTATATAACCAAATTCAAAAGGAGTAAACCGTGCTGGAAAAATTTTTCCCAAAAGAATTCAATTTTTTTGAGTTTTTCGACAAGGAAATGTCGTATGCCGAAGAGGCCTGCGATGTGTTCAAGAGCATAGCCGAAAAGGGCGAAGTCGGCGCCGAGGATCGCGAGAAAATGCGCGAGATAGAGCACAGCGGCGACAAGATGGCATACGCAATAATAGAGCACCTTAACAAGACTTTCATCACCCCTTTCGACAGGGAAGACATCCACTCGCTGGCGAAAAAACTCGACGATGTCAACGACATGCTCAACACCATAGTTTCGAGGATGAAAGTATATAAGATCAGGACGCCCAACAAGATCCTGATAGAATTTTCAGACATCATAGACAAGTCGGTTCACTCGCTCGGCATAGCCGTGCGCGGACTGAGGGACATGAAGCACATGAACAGGGTCCTGGAGGCCTGCAAGCAGGTATCGCTGTATGAATCGGAGGGCGATAAGCTCCGCGACAACGCGCTTGGCTGGCTGGTGGACAATGAAAAAGACCCGATAGAATTCATCAAATGGAAAGAGATATATCAGGAAGCCGAGACCGTGCTCGACATCTGCAAGATCGTCGGGCATGTGGTGGAAATGATACTGGTAAAGTCGGCCTGAAGTATCGGTTTTAAACAAGGCAAACATATGGAGATCAAATGACCCTCACTATATTATTTCTCGTTATCCTGGCGCTTGTATTCGATTTTTTGAACGGATTTCATGATTCGGCAAACGCAATCGCCACCGTCGTTTCCACCAGGGTGCTCTCGCCGAGCAAGGCGGTCATCTGGGCAGCTTTTTTTGAGTTTTTGGCATTCTTTTTCTTCGGCTCACATGTCGCCAATACCATAGGAAAGGGCATAGTCAATATCGCCGTAATCGACAGCGCGGTCATATTCGGGGCGCTGGTCGGCGCCTGCTGCTGGAACCTCATCACATGGTATTTCGGACTTCCGTCGAGCTCTTCGCACGCCTTGATCGGCGGGCTAATAGGCGCCGCTCTGGTAAAAGCCGGTCCGGGCTCACTTCTTGCGCCGGGCATCATAAAGGTCGTAAGCTGGATAGTGATATCGCCGGTGCTGGGTTTTGTCCTTGGAAGGCTTGTGGCGCTTGCCATATACTGGATATTTTCGAGGACCGCACCGTCGAAAGTCGACAAATTTTTCAGGCGCGGGCAGCTTTTTTCCTCGGCGCTGTTTTCAATGGGCCACGGCGGCAATGACGCCCAGAAAACCGCAGGCATAATATCATCGCTTCTTTTTTCGTCCGGGCTCCTCGGAAAAAGTTTCCATATTCCAACATGGGTCGCTCTCATGTGTTATTGCGCAATATCTCTCGGGATCATGTTCGGGGGATGGAGGATAGTGAAGACCATGGGACAGAAGGTGGCCAAATTAAAGCCCATAGACGGCTTTTGCGCGGAAACCACGGCGGCCATCAGCCTTTATACGGCTTCGGCGTTCGGCATACCCGTTTCCACGACGCATACGATCACAGGCTCCATAATGGGAGTGGGCTCCATTAAAAGGCTTTCGGCGGTAAGGTGGGGGGTTGTCGGAAATATCGTCTGGGCGTGGGTGCTGACAATACCGCTCGCGGCATTAATGTCCGCAGGCGCCTATATTATAGGATCGCATTTTCTCCACTAAAGCCGTTCATTCCGCCGATCCGGCGGGAATCAGCATGATAAAGCTTGAACCGTTGTTTTTTCCTTTAGACTCGGCCCAGACGGCGCCGCCATGAAGTTCGATAATATTCTTGACAATGCCAAGTCCCAGCCCCGTGCCCTGGACGGAACGCGTATTTATGTTCTCCGCCTGGTAGAATTTCTCGAATATCCTCTGCAATTTCGATTCGTCTATTCCCATACCCCTGTCGGTTATTGTTATTGAAACATAAGGGCCCGCGACCAGCCGGCTTATATCGGCGTAGGACGGTATGACCCCGGGAAAAGAGGGTACAATGTCCGCCGTGATGGAAATTGTGGAGAGGGCCGGCGAGAATTTTATTGCGTTGTTCAGAAGATTGGTAACGGCCTGGGCCAGCCTGTAAGGGTCAACCTCGGCCTTAAGTGCGCCGTCGGGGCCGTGAATTGCAAGTGTTATGGATTTTTTTGCGAGAAGCGAGCGGATGTCGGAGGCGCATTGTTCTATTATCCTCTTTACGTCGGAGGTTTTTTTTGTGATTGAAAAGCTTCCCGATTCCATCTTTGCCGTGTCAAGCAGGTCGTTAATTAGCACCAGCAGCCTGTCCGAATTGTTTCGTATGTTGTCTATATATTCCTTCTGGACGGCGGTCAATTCGCCGCCCACGCCCCCGGCCAAAAACGATGAAAAACCCTTTATTGCCGTGACCGGGGTCCGTAATTCGTGGGATACCATGGACATGAAGCTTTCTTTTACCACATCAAGCTCCTTGAGCTTTTCGTAGCTTTCCTTCAGTTCATGCTGCGACTTCTTTATCTCCCTTATGTCGGCGACGACGCATGCCGCGCCGGCGATATCGCCGTCCTCCCTGATGAGCGACGAGGAAAGCATCACGTCGACATTGCCGCCCGAAAATGACCTCAGGGTTGTCTCAAAGTTCTTAATGGAACCGTTTTTCAGGAGCGTTTTCATCCATCCCGCGGCATCGGAGGCGGCGCTGAAAAACATCGGATACGGATGGCCGAGAAGTTTTTCCCTGCCGCACCCGAAAAGATTGAGAGCCTCGTCGTTAAGGTATATTATCTCAAAAGAGTCGTTGAGCATGATTAGCGCCTCGTTCATGCTGGAAATAATATTCTCGGCCGCCGAAGCCGGTGTTACCTTGAAAAAACTCTGGTTATTGACGGCATAGAGGACGGGGAACCCCCAGAAAAGTATCAGGATGTCGGTCGCATCGTTAAGCGGTATGGGCGACAGGATGAGCCTTGGAAGAAAGACCTCGGTGTATGTGCCCAGCATAAGCGCTACGGACCCGCCTATAAAGATGAAAAAAGCGGCGCGCCTGTGGCGGGGATCTTTTACCTTGAAGGCGTAATCAAGGCACATCAGTATCCCGGCAAAAGTGATAAGAATGAAATATGCATAAAATGAATATGAGAACAGGTTGCCGTACCATGTGGTATGCCAGCCGAAGTAGAGAAGCTCCGGAGGCCTCATCAGGCGTAGCGTCCAGTGCAGGTAAATGTAGAAAAGAGTAAGCAGGGAAAGGGCTGGTTTTAAAAATGGGAAACGCAATAGTTTTTTTTGTTTTGTAAAATAGAGCGAAAAAAGGAATCCCATGGCCGGAAAAGTTATCCATCCGATGGAATAAACGTGCCATATAACGCCGATAAGACCCGGAGGAACCGCGGTGTCGCTCATAAAGAACATACCGCCGGACCAGAGCGCGAAACAGGCTATAAGACCGGCGGCGCTCAAGTTAAGCGGGGATCGGGCGTCCGCGAACAATATATACCCGGCCAGATAGCAGTATATAATGAATGCAAGGAAATGAAGCATCGGAAACAGCGGGAACCAGGCCAAGGGATCAGCTCCTTATCAATAGTTGTCTATACGATTATTATCGTCCATTTAGGAGGCAAAGTTTAATTATTTATGGCGATTATTATCGCTGATAAATACTCTTATTGCCACGTCAGATATTTTGTGATATATTATATATTAGAGAATTGAAAGGAGAATTCGTGATGCGCGGAATGATGAAAAATGCAATTCTCGTATATATATTTATAAATATATTTATGTCCGTAAACGGGGCAAATATCATAATTAATACATCCAGCCAGCGTCTGGCTATAAGCCCTTATATTTATGGCACCAATCAACAGATGGAGGGTGATGAGAATCTTACAATCATGAGGCTTGGCGGGAACAGAATGACAGGTCTTAACTGGGAAACCAACGCCTCAAATGCCGGATCGGATTATCAGCAGTCAAGCGATAATTATATGTGTGGTGCCATAGAATATCCGCTTTCGACCACCGAGTGCGCAAGCGAGGCCGGAGGCGTAATAGAGCATTTTGTCGACTACTGTACGTCGTACGGTTATAAATCCATTTTAACCATCCCAATGGCCGGATATGTGGCCGCGGATGAGAACGGGACCGTGTCGGTCGCGGAAACCGCGCCGTCGGCAAGATGGGACACGGCAAATTATGTAAAGGGAAGCCCTTTCATTTATCCTCCAAATTTAACCGATGGCGCAGTATATGACGACGAGGAAGTTGCCTATATGGTTCAAAAATACGGGAATGCGACGACGCAGAACGGCGTCATGGCTTATCAGCTTGATAATGAGCCTGATCTCTGGTCAAGTACGCATCCCAGGATACACCCGACGCCGACGGGCGCGGCAGAGCTTGTTACAAGGTGTGCGGAGCTTGCGGCATCAATAAAAAACGTCGACCAGTACGCGCAGGTTTTTGGGCCTGTTTTCGGCATGATATGGTCGGAAGATTCCCTGGGGGCGGATTGGCCGGCTTTGAAAACAGCGGGCAACTACAGTTGGTATGTGGATTATTTCCTTGACCAGATGAGCCAGGCATCGGCCTCTGCCGGGAAAAGACTGCTTGATGCCATAGACATTCATTATTACACGGAAATGGCTGAAGGACTTTATCCGCCGTTCAGTTATTCCACCGGCTGCATGGTCAGGAATGACGGATGCACTTCGACGGCCGCCGCCATTTCCCGCATGCAGGCGCCAAGGACACTGTGGGACCCCACGTTCACGGAGAACAGTTCGGTGGGGCAATGGCTCGCCGCTGACCTTCCGTTGCTTCCAAAATTGCAGGCGTCAATCAACAAATATTATCCCGGAACAAAGATAGCTGTTACCGAACACGGTTTTGGAGGCGGAACTGATTATTCCGGAGGGATATGTATAGCCGACGTGCTCGGTATTTTCGGAAAATACGGAGTTTATGTCGCGACAATGTGGAAGACTGGCTATGGACTTTTCCATTCGGCGGCATACAAGCTTTACAGAAATTATGACGGCTCCAACGGCACATATGGGAACACAAATGTTCAGTGCGATTCAAGTGATATCCCAAATATAACATGTTACGCCTCGATAAACGGAAGCGACGATTCGACCGTACATATTATTGTATTGAACAAGGCCGCCACTGCACAGACGGCAAATGTTTCGATAACCAGCTCTCAGAGTTATACCATGGGGACTGCCTGGGCATTCGGGGGTGCGGATCCGACAATCACATCCAGGACTGCTCCGGTTTTATCCGGAAATTCATTTTCTTATTCGGTCCCCGCATACTCGGCCTATCATTTTATATTGAAATCAGGAGCAACCCCGACAAACACCCCCAACTGGACGGCGACGCCTACATTCACAATTACGCGTTCTTTTACGATCACACAGACATCCACCGTGACTCCCACATTTTCCGTAACTCCGGTTGCGACATCGCAAATAATATACGACGGCGACACCGCCGGGGCGACAATCGCCGACGGGACCATTCACAGCACGGCTCCGGGGGTAATGTCCCAGACAACGGGGGGCGATCCGGGGAATATGATGCTGCTTACATATACCAATGCAACGAGCTGGTGGCAGCAGCATTACTGGGTCCTTAATAATCCAAAATCAACCGCAGGGGAGATGTACCTTTCTTTTGATGTGAGGCAGGATCCTTCCAGCCCGTATCCCGTGGTCCAATTTGACGTCGGCATCGATTTAACGGGCGCAATTAATCTGGATGTTTCGGCTTATACTGTCGGAGGCGGAGCCGTCACAACAGCCTGGAAAACCGTCATGATTCCATTATCCGCGCTTGTTGACGCGGGTCAGATCGTTGTAAATTCAATAGCCTTCACCAACAATTATACGGATGATTATACGGTCGACATCGACAATGTCATGCTTGTGCCCGCGGCGGCGACACCGACGGCGACAACCCAGTATTCGTCGACCTTTACCCAGACATATACCCGGACTGCCACGCCCACGTCGTCCCGCACGCAGACTTTTACTCCGACTTTCACCGCGACATTTACACAGACGCTTTTTGTAACCGCCACTGTAACCCCGAGCGTAACCGCCACTATTACCGGGACACCGCCCACTGTAACAGACACTCCGACGATAACCTGGACCTATACATTTACGGCCACTGTGACCATGACGGGTACGCCAACGATAACCCGGACGCTTCAGCCGACAAATACTTTCACGCCGACGCTTACGGCGACGCCGGATGCGACCTTCACTTCCACGCCGACATTGCCGGCCGCGCCCACTTTTACCCCGACTTTCATTGCGACAACGGGCCTTCCGGGGATAAAAGTCGTGATTTATCCGGACCCGATCATAGCCGGGAAGGGCCCTTTGAGCATGCTGATTAGCGCCGACCAGAAACCCGCCTATGTAAAATTGCGCGTTTATACGGCCTCTTTCAGGCTCATTCACGAGGCTACATGGGACTCATCCGGTATAACTGGCAGTTATGTCGTCACCGAAGGGGCGGATAAGTTCGCCAATTTGGGCAGCGGCTCATATTATTTTGTCGTGTTCGTCACGGACCAGCAGGGCAGGGTAACAAGGAGCAAGGCCGGCCCGCTGATAATTTTAAGGTAAAGCGGACCCGGGTCAAAAAAATAATATTCAGGGGAAATGCAATGAATGAAAAACTGCTCGCAAACCTCGAGGGAAACATAACCATACTGAAGGATTTCATAGGGAAGATACCGGAAGACGCCATTTTGAAAAGGCGCAGGCCCGACGTCTGGACCATTTACGAGCATCTTGAACACATGTCCGGCGCGCAGGTCATGCTGCTTCGCAGGATAGAAATGTTTTTTAACGAGGAAAAACCGGTGATAACGCCATTCATCCCGCCGGACAAACCGGTGGAAAATACCACGAAGCCGGTGGAGCATCTTCTGGGCACCTTCGCGAAATACAGGATGAAACAGCTGGATGCCGTGAAAAAGGCCCCGGATCCGTTATGGGAGAAAAAGGCTCTGCATCCGGAATACAGCGAATATTCCTTTGATACACTGGTGCGCCACGCCTGCCTCCACGATTCCTTCCATATGTACAGGATTGAGGAATTGTGGCTTCAAAATGACGCGTTCCTGAAAGCGCTCTGAAAGGCGGCACGATATTTTTGAAATTTATTATTGACACCGGCTTTTGACGGGTGTATCCTTTAAATGAACCGGGAAAGTGATCCTTTAAACTGGCCCTGCGAGGCTGGTAAGGAGAATGAACCATTAACGCCTTCTTACCGTATGTCCGCGGGTAAGAGGGTTTTTTTTATCTCCGAAAACCTGCCCCCTTGCCCAAAGATAATACGACCTAAAGCCGCGCCGCCTTAAATCAGGAGGCTGTAATTGGAAGCGAAACTTAAGATCAAAAGCGAGATACTCGACAAACCCTCCATTGAAAGGGCCCTTACCCGCATCGCCCATGAAATACTGGAGAAAAACAAGGGCGGAAAAAACCTCATAATAGTCGGCATCCGTTCGCGCGGTGACGTCCTTGCCAAAAGGATCGCCGACAAGATCAACGCCATCGAAAATATCACCGTGCCCGTCGGCGCCGTCGACATAACATTTTACAGGGACGACTACGACCGCGTCACAAAAGCCGAGGTAAAATCCACGGAACTTCCCATATCCCTGGACGACAGGGACATCGTGCTGGTGGACGACGTGCTTTACACGGGCAGGAGCACGCGCGCCGCGATGGACGTCATTATAGAATACGGCAGGCCCAAGACAATCCAGCTTGCGGTGCTCATAGACAGGGGACACAGGGAGCTTCCCATACAGGCGAATTATGTGGGAAAAAACGTCCCCACCGGCAAGAACGAGCTTGTCGTGCTCAAGCTCGACGAATCAGACGGCGAAGA
>Ga0181535_10002117_pt1 | contig 24700 bp, 16 predicted proteins | sample PEATcosm2014_Bin_44_FD_119774 | JGI IMG/M metagenome (GOLD analysis project Ga0181535, IMG submission 119774) | Peatland microbial communities from MTU Mesocosm Facility, Houghton, MI, USA - PEATcosm2014_Bin17_30_metaG | ecosystem: Environmental > Terrestrial > Soil > Wetlands > Peat | place...
CAAGTAGTCGTCAAGACTCGGACCAGGCCGACCGGGTTTACCCATAACGTGACTCCTTGCCAGCTAAGACTGAATGCCACCAGCCTACTACAGCCGTCAAGCATGGATCGGGCGGACGCTTACCATTCCGCACCGCTTCTCGGCGTCTTGAATTCGGAGATGGCAATCCTGGACTCGTATACGGCGGACGCTTACCCTGTACACCGTGTACGAGCGTTACAAGGGCGACACCAGCCCCCGCGGCCGACGTCTCCGGCTGGCGACCGCTGAAGTCGCCGAGATGAATCGTCACCGCCGGCGCCGCGACGTATCGGCCGGCCCGGCACACACTTGGCGCGTACGGAGTGGCCGGGTATCCTGTCCTACTACTCACCGATGTGTTGCCTTCCTAGGTGCATTTCTTTGTCACGAGCTTTGTCAACAAGGGTCGTGACAAAGAGCTTGCGACAAAGCGTGGCTGCGGCCGAAGGCCGCGGCGGTCGTCGGAAAGGATGAGTCCCATGAGAACTGCACTGTGGATCGTCATCGCTCTGAATGTCGCCGGTTCGTTATCGGCGGACGAGGATTGGCGGCAGTTTCGTGGGCCGACAGGAGAGGGGCACACGAGCGCGAAACGTCTCCCTCTGACCTGGGACGAGAACCGAAAAATCGTCTGGAAGACAGCCCTCCATGATCGCGGATGGTCTTCTCCCGTCATTTGCGAAAATCAGATCTGGATGACGGCCGCGACGGGGGATGGTCACAGGCTGTTCGCCGTCTGCGTGGATCGGGAAACAGGGAAGATCGTCCACGATCTTCACGTCTTCGACGTCGAGCGGCCGCAGCCAATCGCTGCCGAGAATACCTACGCTACGCCGACGTCGGCAATCGAGCCGGGCCGGGTCTACGTGCATTACGGTACCTACGGTACGGCTTGTCTGAATTCCGCCACGGGATCCATCCTGTGGACGCGGCGCGATCTGAACTGCGACCATGAGAACGGGGCCGGGCCCTGCAGTTCCCCGTTCCTGTTGGGGAAATTGTTGATCGTGAATGTCGACGGCCGCGATGTTCAATATCTGATCGCGCTCGACACATCCAGCGGAAAGACCGTCTGGAAAACGGACCGCTCGTTCGATTACGCGAAGGTCCCCGTTAATAAGCGGAAGGCCTTCACCATGCCGCTCTTGGTTCCCCGAGGGGCCGGGCGGCAGCTTGTCAGTCCGGGAGCGCAGGCCGTCTACGCGTACGATCCCGTGACAGGAGAGGAATTCTGGAAGGTCCGGCACAACGGCTTTTCCGCCGTCCCCCGGCCGGTTTATGGGCACGGGCTCGTGTTCCTCGTCACGGACCACGATCATCCGGAGCTTTGGGCGGTCCGTCCCGACGGAACGGGCGATGTGACGGACAGCCACGTGGCATGGAAGGTGACGCGGGGCGTTCCTTCACGATCGTCCCCGTTGCTGGTGGAGGACCTGCTGTACGTCATCAGCCATCAAGGCGTTCTCTCCTGTTTGGAAGCGAAAACAGGAGAGGTCGTCTGGAAGAATCGAGTTGCGGGCAAGTATTCGGCTTCCCCAATCCACGCCGGCAACCGCATCTATTTTTTCAATGAAAACGCCGTCTGCACGGTCATCAGGCCGGGACGGAAGTTCGAAAAGCTGGCTGTCAACCGGCTCAACGAGCAGCAACTGATGGCGAGCCCTGCGGTTGCCGGCGATTCGTTCTTCATTCGAACCGACAAGCACCTTTACCGAGTTGAGGAGACCATGCCATGAACGCTTCCATGTCCCGTCGCCGATTGCTTAGCCTGGCTGCCGCAGCCTCCGCCGGTGCCGCGATCCAGCGAAATCTCGCCCTGGGCGCCGATGCGTCGTCTCCGGCAAGGCTGCGTCTGTCGGTGTGCATCGACGCCCTGTTTGGGGACGTGCCCTTTGAACAGCGCCCCGCCAAAGTGAAGGCGGCGGGCCTGGATGCCTTCGAGTTTTGGGGCTGGCGGGGGCGCGACATGAACCGCCTCGCCCGAATTCGCGAGGAACTCGGCCTGCAGGTAATAGGCTTCGCCTGCGACACCGGCGGCCCTCTGGTGGCCCCTGGCAGCGCCAAGCGGATCATGGCACCGCTGAAGGACGCGCTGGCGACGGCCCGGAAGCTCGGCTGCCACGAGGTCATCGCCCAGGTGGGCAGCGAACTGAAGGACGTCCCCCGCGCCCGACAGCACGAGAATTGCGTCCAGGCCTTTCGCGCCGCCGCTCCGTTGTGCGAGGACGCCGGCGTGACGTTAAGCATCGAAACGCTTAACGTGCTGGTCGACCACAAGGGCTACTACCTGGCCACGTCGGAAGAGGGCTTCCGCATGGTGGACGAGGTGGCCAGCCCCCGTGTCCGCCTGCTGTTCGACATCTACCACCAGCAGATTACCGAGGGAAACCTCATCGCCAACATCACCCGTAACATTACGAAAATCAGCCACTTCCACGTGGCCGACGTGCCGGGCCGTCACCAGCCGGGCACGGGGGAGATCAACTATCTGAACGTCTTCCGGGCGATCGCAACGACTGGCTATTCCGGCTTCCTCGGCTTAGAGATGTGGCCCACGATAGACCACACTAAGGCGGTGCGAGAAGCGATTGCCATGCTGGCCGAGGCGACAACCGCCGCCGTTCTGGTTGGCGGCCCGCTCGGCATTACGCCGCGCGCATCGGTCACACAGACCGTCATCAGTCCCAGCAAACGTATGGCCCAGATGAGACGTATCGTAAAAGGACCGATTTCTCGGAGCGACGATATGAGCGAACCTCCTGCCGAGACGGAACTTGACGCCTTTTTTGGATCGAGGACCTCTTTGCAAGAGATACAGGGACTGCTATTCGGCTTACGCTGGGCGTCTACACCCATGTCGAGCTACCCGATTGCAGTGCGGCGATCGAGTCGCTGCCGGCACCGCCGAACGGAAGTACTTGTCCCAACGAAGGTTGTGGGAGGAGATCCGTCGTGTGAACGTTACCAGAACCCCCCACAGTTAAGCAGCTTCTGGCCACAACAAGTGAACGGGGTTTGTACCGCCCGAAATTACCGAGCGGCCAAGTCCGAACAGAAAATTCACTCTGGTTGGACCAGACCAGTCCAATCGCTCTGCTATATTCGGGGCGTCCGGCGGTCGGTGTTTGTGGCGAACTGCGTCGTCACGTAGGCGACGCCACAGGCGATCCCCCACCTTGGTGGACCCCTTGTGTGGTAGCCGGTTCGGGATACCCTGGTGTCATCGCCGTGTGCTACCAAATTGGAGTAACGGCTCGTGGCAAGGCAGTCGGCTCTAATTCGCCAGTGGATCTTGCTCAGGGCGCTGTGTGCCCGGGGATACGGGGCAACGGTCAAAGAGCTGGCCGAAGAACTCGGGGTCGGCGAAAAGACCATCCGTCGCGACCTGGAGACCTTCCAGACGGTGGGGTTTCCGCTGGTGGAGACCGTCGAGCAGTTCGGCCGCAAGAAGTGGCACATCGACCCCGCCAAGACCCAACCGGGCATGTGCTTCGCCTTCGACGAGGCGATCTCCCTCTACCTCGGCCGCCGGTTCCTGGAGCCGCTGGCTGGCACAGTCTTCTGGGAAGCTGCCCAGCGGGCATTTCGCAAGATTCACGCCTCGTTGGGCAAGGGGGCCCTGAAATACGTCGACCAGTTCGCCACGATGTTCCATCAAACGATGGTCGGCGTGAGCGATTACTCGAAAAAGGCCGACCTGATCGACAACCTTATGGTGGCGATCGAGGAACGCCGGGCCGTGTTCATCACCTACCAGTCGCTGCGAGCGACTGAGCCGGTCACTTACGATATCTATCCGTACGGCCTGACCTACCATCGAGGCTCACTCTACCTGATCGGCCATGCCCCGCAGCACGACGCCATCCGTCACTGGAAGGTTGATCGGATCGAGGCTGCCAAGCTGGAGGAGCTTCGCTTCAACCGGCCGGAGGATTTCGACCTACAGGCCCACTTTGCCAAGTCGTTCGGCGTCTTCCATGGCGACGGCGAGATCCACGTAAAGGTCCGTTTCTCGCCGACGGTGGCCCGTTACGTCCAGGAATCCACCTGGCACGCGAGCCAGAAGCTTACCAAAGAGAAGGACGGTGGCTTGCTGGCCGAGTTCGACCTGGGCGATACGGAGGAGATCATGCGTTGGATTCTCAGCTTCGGGCGACATGCGGAGGTGATCGAGCCGGCATCGCTCGCCAACCAGATGTGCGATGAAGCGGCGGCGATGCGTCAAGTTTATTCACCACGCGGGCGAAGCGACCGACGAGCTTCGTCAACGCTTTAGGAGGAATGACCAATGATAGTCGATCTTGCCTTCTCGATTGTTTGCCCTCATGCACTGCCGGCCGACCACGGCTACCTCTTGTACTCCGCGGTTTCGCGGATGTTGCCCGAGGCGCACCGGGCCAACGGTTATGGGATTCACCCGATCCGTGGGCGGCAACTCGGTGGGCGAACGCTGCAACTGACCGAGCATAGCCGTCTGGTGATTCGCACCGATGCCGAGCAAATCGCCCGGTTCCTGCCGTTGGCGGGCAAGCCGCTGCGGCTGTTGGAGCGAACGTTGCGTATCGGTGTGCCGCAGGTTCGCTCGCTCGTCCCCGCGGTGGCCCTTCGCAGCCGGCTGGTCACGATCAAACTTCCTGAGGTGATTTCGCAATCGGCCGACGCCGCGGCCGAGACGTTTCGCGCGGGTGCCGTCCGGCAACTTGCCGAGTTGAGGATTTCCAAGAAGGCTGCCCTCTCTTTGGGAAAGCGTCGCACGCTGCGGATCAAGGACAAGGAGGTAGTCGGCTACGAGGTACTTGTCGAAACCCTCACTGCCGAGGAATCGCTTGTCCTCCAGAAGCACGGCCTCGGTGGTCGCCGCCACATGGGATGCGGAGTCTTTGTGCCAGTTGTTTTGACGACAGGTGCCTCATGTTCATGTCCCAGTTCTTAGCCAAACGGCCTCGAAAGCACTCTCCGCCACCGCCCACGGTGGTGGAGCACTCTCGGTCAGTGCGTGACGCGGCCGAAGCGGTCTTTGTTTCGATCGGCAACGACTTGGTTGTCTTTCTGGGCGTGAATGCTCCAACTGCTGAAGACGTTTGTGTACCATATCTCATGTCAGCACTTCTGCACGATCTTGCGAAAGTAAATTCGAGCTTTCAGGCGATGCTGCAAGCAAAGCCAGGTGACAATGAGCGGCAGCCTGTCCGACATGAGATACTTGCAGCTTGGCTCTTAAGCGATCCTGACTTTTTTGGTTGTTGGTTTACGGGCCTGCGGCGTGAAGCTGAGATTTGGCCCATCATCTGGTCCGTGGCTGGCCACCATCTGAAAATGGGTGACTCGGCCCGCGGTGCCGGGCTCTTCAACGCCGGAAGCGGAACTCGTGCTTTGAGCGTTCCCTTGAGTGCCCCTGATGTCCGCGATCTCCTGCGAGAGGCAGCTTCGTTGCTGGGGACAACGCCAGATATGCCGCAGGTGGCGGATGCTCATTTTGAGACAGTCGACGATACAGATGACGGACTCGAACAGCGTATCGCCCGATTCGCTGAATTATCGTATCGCGTGTGGATTCGTCTTCGGCAAAACCCAGATGTCGTTTACCGCACTGCGCTGTTGAAAGCACTGCTCATTTCCGCCGACGTTGCTGGCTCGGCCCTCGTCGCGGACGAGCAGTCACCAATGGAATGGGTTCTACGTGCTCTCTCTGTGCGTCTCACCTCCGAAGTGCTCGTACCCATTGTAGAGAAGGGCATGAAGGGAAAGAAGCCGCTGAAGTTTCAGGAAGCCGTGAGAGACTCGACGAAGTCGGTCACGATCGTCATTGCCGGGTGCGGCAACGGTAAGACGACAGCGGCATACCTCTGGTCGGAACGGCACGCGGTGGGACGGAAGTTGTGGTTCACTTACCCCACGACGGGCACGGCTTCAGCCGGCTATCAGGGCTATCTGTATGACCACCCCGACCTGCTTTCAGCTCTCATGCACGGTCGGGCGGAAGTGGATCTGCAAGCGATCCATGGTACGTCGGAAGATGATCGTGATGATGAAATGCTCCGACTGGAGTCGCTCCGCGCTTGGGACCGTCAGGCGATCGTCTGCACGGTGGATACCGTCCTCGGTCTGCTCCAAAACCAACGCCGGTCCCTCTTTTCGTTTCCAGCAATTGCCGCTGGGGCGTTCGTCTTCGACGAAATTCACAGCTACGATCCACGTCTGTTCGGTTCTCTGCTCCGTTTTCTAAAAACATTCCCCGGCGCTCCGGTGCTTCTTATGAGCGCCTCGATTCCGCCTCGGCGTCTGGAAGCATTAAGGAAAGCCCTTGGCGACCGGACGGGGGATGTGATCCTCGGCGACCAAGCGATGGAAGGGCATAAACGCTATCGGCTCGAACCTCGCGAGTCGGCCCCGGCCTGCCAAGAGCAGGTTGTCGATACGCTGAAAGCCGAGAAGAGAGTGATCTGGGTATGCAATACCGTGGCCGATGCAGTTAAGACGGCCCGCGAGGCACGCCAATGGTTCGGCGTCGCCCCCGACAGAATCATTGTCTACCATAGCCGTTTTCGTTATCGCGACCGCGTAGAGCGTCAGAAGCAAGTCATTGCCGAGTTTGCTTATTACAACGAGGGCAGACAAAAAGGCCAACGCATTGTGTCAGGTCCGTGCTTGGTCATCGCCACACAGGTTTGCGAGATGTCGCTTGATATTAGCGCCGACCTGATGGTCACCGCGGAATGTCCGCTTCCGTCACTGGTTCAGCGGCTTGGTCGGCTGAATAGGTATGCGAAAAGTGACGACCCTTGGACATGCCTTGTGTATCCATTCCAAGGTAATCCGTATAACGAAAGGGAGGAATCAATTCAAACACACGGCGACTATCGCATTGGCATGGCTGCCGCCCGCCAAGCCGTTAAGGAGCTGGCGGGACAACCGTGCAGTCAGAGAGATCTAGCAGAACGCCTCGATCAGATGATCGCCGCCGAAGAGTTTGAGGAGTATTCGGCATGGCTGGATGACGGATGGCTAACCGAACCGGCCCAACTCCGAGACGGTGGCAACACCATCACCTTAATTCGAGAAGAGGATTTGGCTGCAATCAAAGCTGAACTTGGGCCAAGAAATGCAAAGCCATCGCAATGGACTGCGTCAAAACTTGTGCCGTGGACGATCCCGATGTTGTATCCACGTAGATTTCAACCGGTGGATCGTATCGGCGGTTATCCGGTAGCATCCCAAGGCGACATTACGTATTCCGAAGTGGAGGGCGCAGCATGGGCAAGCGAAAATCAGGCGTGACAACGAACACCCCGACAGCCACAGAGCAATCGTTGACGTGGCGGCTTTCCGATCCAGGCATGGACCTGTTGGAACGAGCGGGCTTGGCCGGGCTTTACATGGCCTTGCAAGCGGCCACCGAGTCTGGCGCCGACTTGTCGCCGCTCAGTTGTCGGCAAGAGGACCTGAAGCCCGATTCCGTGACAGTTCGTTGGGTCGGCCTGGCGAAAACGGCGTTCAGCAAGCTGATGGAGTGGGCATGGCAGGTACGCGACGGAGTGTTGTACTTGCCAGCTGTGCATGGCGAGCGTGAGCGAGCTGCTATTAGGTATCGTGTTCCACTTCACAGTGGAATCATGCGAACCTTTCTTCAGCATGTCAACACCCAACCCAAATTGGATGCCGTAACCCGTATAATCGAACTCGACGAAAACAAGACTGTTTCGGTCACGTTTGAGCCGCCGGCGATTCGCGTGGATGATAACGAAAGGGAAATCAACCCAAAAACCGACCGACCGTATAAGAAAAAGATTGCGGCGGAGCGAGTGCGACCACATGAGGACATGGAGAAGCTGTTTGACCGCACCGGATGCTTCGCGTCTCAAAATGTGTCATTGTCGAACTGGGTGTATCCTGGTATTGCCGGACGATACGGAGAGGAGGAATCCTGGAACGGACCGGCGACGATGGCCATGTTGCTAATGTTGGCTCCTACAGTCTGTTTGTATCAGCGTTTGCAGGGCGAAGGTAATAACTGGGTGTTCGTCCTACCAGACATCCGCGATTTGAAAGAATTCGCCGAGACGCGTGTCCGAATGAACTTGGATGCCACCCTCACCGACGTGGCCAGCCTAGGCGATGCTGGACTGCAGTTCCTTGCCGAATACTCGACTCGTAGCCCACGACAATCTCTTGGGAGCGGGTGTCGGGTCGTTGCAATGGGATATGTCCGCTACTACCAAGGCCAGAGTATTCGAAAAGCCGTGCTCGACGTCCCGCCAGAGCTACTTTCAGTCAAACGATATCGCATCTTGCACCGTGAAATGAGGAACACCTATGAGGTGATTAAGCCGAGGCTGCAAGATGCATCTTCGGCGGATGGCGACCCCAAAGGACGCACTCGCAAATTGCGGAAGGCAACGGAACCTGAAGGCAATACTCCAAGCGAAAACGGATATATTCGATTGCCATCCGCTCGTGGGCGCATTGCCGACAATCTCACCCTGGGACGGCCATGGTACACAGATATTTCTGTACCCTTGATCTGGAACCTCAACGAGGCTGAAAGGGCACGAAAAAAACTCGGCACATCCATAGAACGGGCGTGGTTTCAAATTTTTTGCTATCAAAGGAGCAAGCTCATGAAATTGATTGCGGAAGACGACATATGGGACACGGAAGCCGAGAAGGTCTTCGTGGAGGCGTTTTGGGAAATGCTCGACTCGTTGTATGCACAGGAGGCAGACGCCACGAAAAGAGGCGGGAGTCGAACTGCGGTTGAGCGTTTCGATGACCTTAATGAGGATATTCGGCGGCGCCTGACGCAGGCAAAGACGCGAACATTGTTGCGAGCTGCACTGACTGACCTACTTGCCAAGGCAGGTCGCCAGAGGTCAATTCGTGCTCATCCGGCCGCCATCTGGCGGCTAATCGATGATCCGAAACAACGGATGAAGGGCCGCGACCTTGCCTTGCTTGCCTTGGCGAGTCACCGCAAAAAAGAAGATCGTGAGTCTGTTATTACCTCTACTACCGAACAAGGAACCTAACTAATGACCATGCATCTTTTTGGAACCGTATTGACGCCCCAAGCCGTAGCACATAACAACCGAGGCGAATCGGAAGGCACCGTCTCCACGCTTCAGAAGGTGATCCGGGACGGCGAACTCTATTCAACCGTCAGCAGCGAGGCCATTCGCTATGCGCTGCGGGAATGCTGGAAGGACGACGAAACGCTCGAATTGAATCGCCGTGTGTCCCATAACGGGTCGGAATGGGCGGATAAAGAGTTCAAGAAGCCCGCCCAGCACATTGACGACGATGTGCTCGGCTATATGCACGCCAGGAAGGAGACTCTCAGCCGCCGGGGCATTTTGGAGATCGGCCGAGCGGTCAGCACTACGCCGTGGCCCGGCACCATATCCGCACATTTCGCGTCGCCGGGATCGAACCCATCGGTGTCGTCCGACAATCCCATTCCCTATCAGTGCGAAGTTCACGATACCCGTTATCAGTATACTTTTGCTCTTACGCCGGATTCCTTGCTCAAGGACAAACAAACCCGCACGGAAAAGACGCTGTTGGCAATCCAAAACCTGCGTCGGCCGGCCGGCAACCACGCTAGGTTCCTGTTCGACTTCGCTCCCGAGGCGATCATTCTGCGGTGGACTCTGGATCCCGCGCCTCGAATCATGTTCTGTTTCGGACAGGGCGAGGACGGGCGGCTTTCGCTCGCCAAGCTGGTCGCTCGTGTGAAAGGCGGCGATATTGATCCGACGGAGTTGACTGTCGGCACCGCCGAGCCCATCGACGGACTGGACGAGTTGCGAAAACTCAAGGTGCCTGTTCACGATGGTGTCAAGAAGGCGTTTTCGGACATTCTAGCTCGCGTGGGCAAGACGACCCAGGACTAGATTGGAGAACCAACCGTGACTGTCCCATCGCCAATTCGTGTGGAAGTACCTGTATGCGCATTTCGGCCTTACGCATCTCGTGAGTACCAGGATACGTACCCGGTGCCCACGCCTGCAAGTGTGTACGGAATGTTGCTCTCGTTGCTTGGCGTACCTCGTGAAGCGAAGGCCCTCCATCGCGGGGCCGAAATGGCTCTCGCCGTCTCGGCTCTACCGGGACGGGCCAAAGTCTTTCGGAAGCTCCGTCGCGGGAAAGAACTCACCGATACCCGTCCAGATTACCAGGATTTGCTGATGGGCCTGACACTTTGGATATGGTTGAGAAAAGGCGAGGATGCCACGAACCCACCGTTGGCGGAGCGAGTCTCAGTCGCCTTGGCCCATCCTGGCATGATTACCCGCTTCGGCGGTTTATCGCTCGGAGAGAGCAGCTATCTCGTTGACACGGTAAAGATAATCAATGATATCAAGCAGCCGCTCATATTTCTCCATCAGGATGAGAGCGGCTTCTATAGCCTTCCGGTCTGGGTTGATTATGCTGATGCAAAAAACACCATTTCTCGCCGATTTCGCCTATCAGAACCAATGTTTGTGGTCAAAGGACTCGAATCTGCTTGGTGCCGCATAGGAGGATGAACAACCAATAGCTTTGTCTTCTACCCCCTTCGCTGGAATGGATGCCGGTCATCGAACCGCCGTGGCCATCGGCTTGAATACCGATGGTCAGCCGAATCGACCGGTGCTGCCTTGGACAAACCACTCTCCACGATTCTATCGGGGAGCGACCCTGAAATTGGGGAAGCTTCCCCTGCCGATGTTGCATGCGTTGTCACCACGGAGCCGCCGCTACGCGTCATGTCGTTGCATGCGCTGCTCTACTGCGAACGACTCTTTTACTTGGAGGAAGTGGAGGAAATTCGTGTTGCCGACGCCGCCGTCTATGCCGGCCGGCGGCTGCACGACGAGGTGGCAGCCCCGGACGATGAAACACCCGAACACCGGTCCTTCGAGGTCTCCAGTGACCGTTGGGGGCTGATGGGCAAGGTTGACGCTGTGCGACGGCGCGACGGGGTTTGGGTGGCAATCGAGCATAAACGAGGGCGGTGCTTTCGTGACGAGAATAAACACCCGCAGGCTTGGCCCAGCGATCGGATTCAGGCCGTGGCCTACGCGGTGCTGCTGGAAGAGGCCCTCGGCGAGGCCGTCCCGCAGGCCCGCGTCCGCTATCACGCCGATGGAGTGACCGCCTTCGTCGAGGTTGACGAAACGGCACGCGACGATCTGGCAACCGCCATCGGACGGGCGTGCGAGCTTCGCCGCAGCACCGAGCGGCCGCCGGTGGCCGAAAACGAAAAGCTCTGCCCGCGTTGCTCGTTGGCGCCGGTTTGCCTGCCCGAAGAAGAACGCTTGGGCCGCCAGGACAATGCGGCTCCCCATGAGCCGCCGCGGCTATTTCCGTCGCGACGGGAGGAGCAGACGCTGCATATTGTCTCCCCCCGCGCCCACCTCGGCCGTAGTGGCGCGGCCTTATTGCTGACCAACGAAGACGACAAACAGAAAATCCCGATCGAACAAATCGACAGTGTCGTTGTCCACGGGTTCGCCCAAGTATCGACGCAAGCCGTACATCTGTGTGCGCAGCATGGGGTTGCAGTCCAATGGTTCACAATGGGTGGAAAGTTCGCCGCATGCACGGCTTCGTCGCCAGGGCGCGTGCAACAGCGGATTCGTCAGTACGCGGGCTTGTCCGATCCGGCGATGCGGCTCGATCTGGCCCGGCGATTGGTCGAGGCCAAGATCGACACCCAGCGTCGCTATGTTATGCGAGCAAGTCGAGGAGAGCCTGCCCATCGCGCCTGGTGTCGCCCACGCCTGGAACAAATGCGTGCTGTGCTTGGCCAGGTATCTAAGGCCGAGTCGCCCGCCTCGCTGTTGGGCCTCGAAGGGACCGCCGCCCGTGCATACTTCGACTGCCTGAAAGTGCTCGTCGGCACGGGAACACCCGAGGAGATTCGCCCCGATGGGCGTAATCGCCGTCCGCCAAAGGATCGCTTCAACTGCCTCTTGAGTTTCGGCTATGCGCTGCTCCAGTCGCTCATTCACCGCACGATTCTTGCGGTTGGCTTGGAGGCCGCGCTGGGATTTTACCATCAACCTCGCACCGCGGCCCCGCCGCTGGTCCTGGACCTGATGGAACTGTTTCGCACGCTTTTGTGGGACATCCCGCTGATCGGCAGCCTCAATCGGGGGCAGTGGCATCCGGTGGACGATTTCAATATCACGCCGGGCCAAGTTTGGCTCAGCGATGCCGGCCGGCGCAAGGTCATCGAGATTTTCGAGCAGCGGCTCACCGAGTCCTATCGACATCCGCATACCGGCCAGTCACTCAGCTATGCCCGAATCGTCGAACTGGAGACCCGCTTGCTGGAGAAGGAGTGGACGGGATGTCCTGGGCTATTCGCTCGTTTGCGGCTGAGGTAGACTATGGCCTCCAAACAATGGCACCTGGTCAGCTATGACGTTCGTGACCCGAAACGACTGCGGCGCGTGGCCAAGACGTTGGAATCCTACGGCACTCGGCTGCAATACAGTGTTTTCCGGTGCCGGCTCGATGTCCAGATGCTGGAACGCCTTCACTGGCAACTGGCCCAAATCATGGAAGACGTCGATGATCTGCTAGTTATCCCACTATGCCGTCACTGCGCCACTCGGGTACCCGAGCATTCCACAGGTGACCAGTCGAGTTGGTCCGAGCCACTGCCGACGTTCAAGGTCGTCTGAAGGGACAATCATGGATCGCTCTGTGGTGGATGGCAACCAGCCTGGGCACCGACTTAACGTCTTGCTGCTAATCGGCAATGCGATGCTCCAGTCGGCGGAGAGGTGCTTGACGCTTGTGTCTGTGCGGCGTAAGGTCTTTCACGTTAAACCGTTAGGTGATGTCGGTCGACGGTGTATCAGGCGGTTTTCGGCCAACCAGCGTCTAACAGATGCTGGCTGCCGTCCGGTGCTTGAATCGTGGCATGGTAACCTGGTAAGCTATAAGCGTTTGGAGCAAGTGCTGTGTCCCTTCCGTTGATGCCGAAAGGCGTTGAGCACTTCAACAATCCAAGACGAGCCGAAACCCATGATGTAGTGTCCCTTCCGTTGATGCCGAAAGGCGTTGAGCACAGCAGGACGAGGGCGAGGAGGACGCCGCGCTCCGCGCGTGTCCCTTCCGTTGATGCCGAAAGGCGTTGAGCACTCCGTCCAGCGGTTTCGCTCGCACGAGGTCTGCCGGTGTCCCTTCCGTTGATGCCGAAAGGCGTTGAGCACGCCGAGGTCTGGCAGGTTCCGCACGTGCTGGTGGCCGTGTCCCTTCCGTTGATGCCGAAAGGCGTTGAGCACAACGTCGCGGCCACCTGGGGCACTATGCTATTCCCTGTGTCCCTTCCGTTGATGCCGAAAGGCGTTGAGCACGCCAAACTTGATAAGCTGCTCGAGCAAGGCAAGGTGTGTCCCTTCCGTTGATGCCGAAAGGCGTTGAGCACTGTCCGCTGCCTTCGATATGTTCCCCTGGCCCCAGCGTGTCCCTTCCGTTGATGCCGAAAGGCGTTGAGCACCTTCGGCTCTGGGGCCATGCAGACCGATTCGCTCTTGTGTCCCTTCCGTTGATGCCGAAAGGCGTTGAGCACCAGTGGGTGCATTTGGGATGCTGCCCCGTTACATCACGTGTCCCTTCCGTTGATGCCGAAAGGCGTTGAGCACCGACTCCCGGCGGGACCGGACTAAAGGCTTGGACCCTGTGTCCCTTCCGTTGATGCCGAAAGGCGTTGAGCACAGGTACAGTGGGCTATGTTTCCATCTAGCCTCAACTGGTGTCCCTTCCGTTGATGCCGAAAGGCGTTGAGCACTCGTAGCATAGTAGTATGGGGACAAAAACGTTTTTGTGTCCCTTCCGTTGATGCCGAAAGGCGTTGAGCACATGATGGCAGGAAGTGGCAAGAGAACATCAGGCCGGGTGTCCCTTCCGTTGATGCCGAAAGGCGTTGAGCACTATGTTACGAAAGCGGGCGGTTCCTACGAAACCAGCCGTGTCCCTTCCGTTGATGCCGAAAGGCGTTGAGCACAACCTATTTCAACCGCCATTTCTGAGCCCGACATCGTGTCCCTTCCGTTGATGCCGAAAGGCGTTGAGCACATCGAGGGATTGAAGTTTGATTTTTCGACGCAGCAGTGTCCCTTCCGTTGATGCCGAAAGGCGTTGAGCACTTGGCATAGTTAGCTTGTCAAGCGCTTTGCGTGCATGTGTCCCTTCCGTTGATGCCGAAAGGCGTTGAGCACTACTATTAGCAGGATGCGCGTCCGAGATGGCGGCAGGGTGTCCCTTCCGTTGATGCCGAAAGGCGTTGAGCACATGCAGTTCACGCCGGGCGGCGGGGCGTGCCCCGGTGTGTCCCTTCCGTTGATGCCGAAAGGCGTTGAGCACTATACTCTTAGAGCCCGTTGCGGGATTGGGGCGGGTGTGTCCCTTCCGTTGATGCCGAAAGGCGTTGAGCACTAGGTGTGGTAGTACACCCGCGGCCCCTCAACCCTAGTGTCCCTTCCGTTGATGCCGAAAGGCGTTGAGCACAACGAAGTGTTGCGGGCTGGCTCACGGGTGGTCCGGTGTCCCTTCCGTTGATGCCGAAAGGCGTTGAGCACTTACTACTGATGCCGATGGTAATGAAATTCGTCGTCGTGTCCCTTCCGTTGATGCCGAAAGGCGTTGAGCACTCTGTTGGAACAACTCGCCGCGGCCGGCAACCACAGTGTCCCTTCCGTTGATGCCGAAAGGCGTTGAGCACTCTTGGAAAACGAACCACTCTTGATTATTCCCGAGGATGTGTCCCTTCCGTTGATGCCGAAAGGCGTTGAGCACTATTACCCGGCTCGTAAAGCCCCACCCAAGCCCCCGTGTCCCTTCCGTTGATGCCGAAAGGCGTTGAGCACATGCTACATCTTTTGGTGCTCCCCCCGGTGCTCTATTTTTGCCGAGGTGAGCGCCCTGGTGTCATACTGCTCGCCGCTCAGCGTCACAATCTGCCGCTCTTTGCAACCAAACCCAGGCTGAAACCGGCATGAGCTTCGGCTTCCGTGGCCGACGGAAGTGGCGACGTGGGCTAGAGATAGGGCCCGAAAGCCAAACGCCGCAAGCGGTTACAGCTTGCGGCGTCTTGAGTTACGACGATCTCATCAAAGTATCCCCGTCGTGATTCGAACACGAAACCTTCGGCTCCGGAGGCCGACGCTCTATCCAATTGAGCTACGGGGACTTGATTGTAACTGCTTTCTGATTAAGACGTTAGAGCCGACGCAAGAATGAATGGCAGAAAAGCGCGGCAGAGAACTGCGGACACCTCGCCAAGCCTTGCTACTAGCGCATCCTCAAAACACTGGAATTCTAGCGGGTTTCAGGGACGGCGCCTACCAGACGATATCATGGACGGAGTGCTCGGCGTCGGTGTGCGTCGCGTCGCCTCGCACACAGACGCGGTACTGGCAGCGGTATAACTCCTCTTTCGCTGCCGAAGTTTCGGAAGCTGCTTCGATGCAAACTGATGCAACGAGTGCCACTGAGCGGCAAGTAGTGTAGCACCACTGGAAGCACCGCGTCTTTGTGGAGTCGCCGCAACTCCTTACGCCCGTTTCGCTTTGGGCGATTCTATCTTCGGCCTCCGGAGCCGAAGGTTTCGTGTTCGAATCACGACGGGGATACTTTCCGAAAATCGTCGTAACTCAAGACGCCGCAAGCTGTAACCGCTTGCGGCGTTTGGCCTTCTGGCCCTATCTCTAGCCCACGTCGTCACTTCCGTCGGTCAGGAAGGCCGAAGCTCATGCCAGTTTCACCCGGGCTTCGTTGCAAAGAGCGGCAAATTGTGACGCTGAGCGGCGAGCAGTATGACACCAGGGCGCTCACCTCGGGCCAAAAACAGAGCACCGTAGAGAGCACCAATTGATGCGGCTGGGTGGTCCGGGGCATTCCCAGAGGCCGCGATAATACCGGACTGAACTGCCCCTGCAGCGTGCAGCCGCCGAATCTCTTTCTCTAGGGCATTACCTCCAGTATTCCCGGTGTTCCGACGTGGTCAGTCGGACATCTTTCCCCCCGCACGGATTCCCAATTCACCGGCCAGTCCTTATGATGGGGGGCATGAATGGTGGCCTTCGTTGCTTACGCTTCGGGCATCGTCCAATCTTGGTTCCAATGTGCAACACGATGTCAGCTTATCAATCCGGGAATTTGCTGGAAAGACGGAGTTCGACCCTGTCAGGCCCTCTGGGGTCGATTAAGTCATCTCACCTATTCGCCAAAGCCGAGCTCGTGGTGATTTTCTGGCAGATTGAGCAGGCGAGCCGGTTCCAGGGGGGCCAGTGGCATCCAAAAACAGCCCGGGGCAAGGGCCCGCAAAGTTCCGTCACTCAGGCCACCACGGCCCCGTCTCCGAACCGTACCGACAAGCAGTGACCAACCGATGACAAAGGGGCGCACCGGTGAGACAACTGACTTATGCCGACCGTGAACTGCTGCTCCAAACATTTGATTCGCTGAAGGACGCTTGGCACGGATCGGATCAACAATTGCTGGCCGAAGCGTGTGAGTTCGCTCGACGGCTCGCCCCAAGTTTCGGATTTGAGCACGCACTCACACGCGACATAGCCGTTCTTTCGCGGTATTTGGTGCAGCACAAGGCTGACAAGGATCTTACCGAAATCGCCCGGGGAGGGCTCTTATATGTGGTGCGGGCTCTTCAACACGGTCCGACGAAGCTCGGTGAGTTCGGCTTGTTAGATGATGCGTTTGTTTCGAGTTACGCGGTCCATGAGATCCGCACCCGTCTGGGCGAACAGGCGACCTACAATCCGCCGCAACTGACACGCAGTGAGCAGGGCCGGGCTGAGAACCTATTTCTTGAGTTTGCGGAGAAGCCATTTCTGGAAGACGGGAAACTGGTCGAGGAGTCTCGCAAGGTTGGAAACTATCTGGCAGGCCTAGCCACGTGCGGATTGTTCCGGCGGCTACAAAAGAACATTGATTTCCTGATCTCCGTGCTTTATGATTCGGGTCGCACTCCAGAACAGCGTTCCTATGCTCGCGCTGCACTGAGCTACGTCGTATGTGAAGCCGATGCCATTGACAACCGGCTTGGTATTGTCGGGTACCTCAACGACAACTTCATTGCTCAAACAGCGGTGGACCTGATCGAGCCGACCCGTGAGCCATGGCTTGAACTGCTCGATGCCACGGTGGGAGCGTGGCCTTTCCTGAATGGGCTGATCATCGACGACGGAAGTGGCGGGCGACCACTCTCCGAATACCTGATTATCAATTCAGCCCTGTCATGCAAAGATCTGCGCGGAGATGAAAATCCGCTGGCAACAGTGCTGGTTACGCCTCTCACTGGCCCTGTACCGTTCATCTTGGGTTTCGTAGCTGCCCTGGGACTGGTCCATGAATCGGAGCAGCTTGAGATTTCGGAAGACTCATTCCGTCCCGGTCAGAAGGTTCGCGTTGATGCTTTCGATGTTGCTGAGTTTGATGGTTTCGAGACACGCGAGGGGCGCAGGATGTTCCGATTGCGGCAATACTACACCGAGCGCGGTGAACGTCTCTCGCGAGTTCGGTCCTGGCCGATATCTGACCTCCGGCGACTTGTACCAGCCAACTGGGCACTACCAACACGAGGACAACTGACCTACGACCTGAACAGCAGCGATGCCCCACTGCCGGGCCTGGATTGTCTCTTTAGTTCAGACAAGACCGTTCATTTGCTCGCAGTCAAGAAACACGTTGTTGTGGTGATGTCGATCCCAGTGGCCGATGTCTACGAAATGGCCCAGCAACTGCAATTTCAGGGGCACCGCTTGAAGGACATGATCCCAATGGGCCACCTGACTGTAGACAAAGGTATAAGACCTTGGTCTAACCGGTTCGGGAAACAGCAGCCATTACTCGTTTTCGCAGCTGACCTGGATCTTGCCCTTCAGTTTGCAGATGAGAAACCTGAAGCCAACGGGTTAGTCATTGTGGATGCTTCTGGTCGAAATGCTCACAAGACTGCAAGTCTGCGGCGGCTTCAACAATTGAAGATCAGGACCTTGGTTGTCTCAACCGAAAGGGTCGCCAACGAACTTGACCTGTCGAACAAAGATCATGTTGGTCTATGGGAGTGGAGTAGCGACGACTTTGCATCGCTGCTCTGGCCGGAACAAACGACCACAGACAGAACGGGCCCCATCGTCAGGTATGAACGACGATTGCAGCTGCAGTTGGTGCGTACACCCGAGATTAAGAACCTGCCCATGCCCCTGGCGAGGCAGGCGTTTGACGCTGTCAATAAGGTTCGGGAGTGCGCTCATGCGCGGGGTGATGAGTCCCTCGCGGAACTGGATGATATTGTGGCGTTGAGCTTGAGTCTGATGTCACGTCTGCTGCGATCGGCAACTCCGCTGACTGCAGACATTCCATCAACGAAGGAGATCGACCACGGTCTTTGCCAGTTGGGGGAGATCCGAGATCGCTCGCTTTACTTGTCAGAAGCGGAACGATCTGCCATCTCTTGTGCCGAGAACTCGTTACGGGGTCTTCTTGTAGAACTGAAACATGCCAATCTAAAAGCAAACCTCTTGAGAGAGTTGCTGTTGGTGCAATCAGGTCTCACGATCATCTGTCCTGACAAGCGCCTCTATGCCGATCTTGGGGTTGCGTACTCGAACACCAATACTCGTGTGCTGTACCACTGCGAAGATGATGACGGCAATCTGAGTGGCGCAATTGTTCCGGGCTGGTTCGGCAAAGAGCGTATGGCCACCTTGTTGGTGCCACCAGTCACCAGCCCGATGCACTTGGTGCTGTACGACGTCGAGCAAGAGTGGTACAACGCCTTCCGTCGGGAGCGACGAAGGTCTCGTGACACCAGGAAGGTCCACAGCAGTCGCGCAAGGGTATTTCCGAAGGTTGAGGGCTGGGGCAGGCCAGTTGCAGAGCACGCTGACGCAACAGATACGGGTCGTGATACAAGCCTGCAAGAATTGGAGGCGATCCACCAGTACGTGAACCTGAGCTATCGACACCGGGTCTACAATGCTTCCCGATCAGATGGAAGTGAGGCAGAGGTTTCGGCCCGGTTAGTTATGTTCGAGGGGGACACCTACGCACTGTTAACCGATTCGTACAGGGCAAATGTAGTCACTCATTTGTTGGACAGCAGCGTCGAAGATCTAGACGATGAAGCGGACATCAAACGGCTTCTAGCAAGGCAACTCAGCGTAGGTGATGCTTTGTTATTTCATCGCGGCTCAGCCAGGGATGTGATCCGCATCGCTGCCGATAAGATTCTTGGCCCGGGTGTGCGAAAGACATCGTCTTTGTGGCGAGAGGCTCTCCTGGGGTACGCTGCCCATGAAGGGCTTACAGCCGAGGCACTATGGGAACGGCTCCGTGTGGCGGGATGTCCACTGCAGTACCAGACAATCAGAAACTGGTTGGAAACGGATGACACTATTGCGCCGCAAGCCTACAAGCGGGACGTTGGGCTGATCGCCAAACTCACCCGAGATGAATCGCTCACCAAGCACATGAATGATGTGCTGATGGCCATCAATGAGGTTCGAAGCGCACACCTGCAAGCATCTCGTCAATTGGCGAGGCAAGTGATCGCCAAGACCGTAGCCATGCTCCGGGAAGAGAGGGCATTCTCGCCGCTCGTTGAGATCGAGTCCGACGTTGTAGTGGTACGCGTTGCGGCGGTCGATGAGCAGTTGACCCAAGTGCGGCAGTCTCTGGTAAACCAGCTGTTGGAGGGTGAGCAATGGCACGAATGATCCCCTCCACAATCCACCCGTCGGTTCGCAGTGGGGCGGAAAGGAAACTTTTCAGTGTCATACGTGATGCGTCGGGAACGGATGACTGGGTCTGCTTGCATTCCTTAGGGCTCGCCCGACACGCCACAAAACGCCGCGGTGAGATTGATTTCTTGCTGATGACCAGAAAAGGCGTATTTGTTCTTGAAGTCAAAGGCGGACGGGTATCCCGTGAGAGGGGAGTGTGGCGCTTTACCGATCGGTATGACGATATTCACGAGAACAGCGAGGGACCATTTGATCAGGCAGCCAGTGCGATGTTTGCGTTGGAGGACGACATCCGGCAACATCTTCCCTACAACAATCGTCGATCCCGGCTGCTGCTTGGTTTCGGCGTCATGTTCCCGGACGTAGTGTTTGATGTGACTGGTACTGAAGGCGATCCACGGCAAGTCTACGATGCGAGAGATCGACGACAGCCGATCACGCAGTTCATAGACCGCCTTGCGGCGTACTGGCGAGAGCGGGATCCATGCGACCGTTACGCTCCGACGGTGAATGACATCGAAGTGATCGTCAATTTCCTGCGTGGCGATTTCGACCTGATTCCGCCGCTCAGCGTGCTGGCGGATGCGGCTGCAGAACAGCTTCTCTCGCTGGAGAAGGAACAATACGCGGTGCTGGACGCGGTGGAACAATTCTCGAAACCTAGGATGCTGGTTCAGGGCAGTGCTGGCACGGGCAAGACGTTGCTTGCTCTCGAGGCCGCCAAACGGGAAGCCCGAAAATCCGAGGGCAAAGTCCTGCTGCTTTGTTACAATCGTATGCTCGCAGCTTTCCTCGATGCCAAGAGCAAGGCCGAATATCATCATGGGGAGCGGATAGTAGCCAAGTCCATCTACAGCCTGCTTAATGATCTTATCGAATCATCACCGCTGGCTGACGACTTCAAGGACAAGCGGGAGAAGGTGGACCAGACGATCGTCTATCGGTCTCTGATCCCTGAATACGCGGCGCTGGCACTAATGGAAACTGACGTGCAGCCGTTCAGATCCCTTATAGTCGACGAGGCACAGGATATGATGACGGAGGAACTGCTGGATATCCTCGACGCCTATGTCGAAGGCGGCTTTGAAGCTGGGCGGTGGTGGGTTTTTTGTGATGTGAACAATCAAGCTGCCGTGTTCGGAGCCTTTGACCAGGCGGCACTCTCTCGGCTTATGAAGTTCGGGCAAATGCTACTGCTGCCAACGAACTACCGGAATACGAAGCAAATTGCAGATGAGACAGCGATGCTGTCACGACCGAGGGTGAGGGCTCCAGCAACTGTTGAAGGGGTGCCGGTCAAGTACAGTTGGTATGATGAACCGAGTGAACAGCCTACTGCTCTGGCTCGCGTTCTCAAGCGGTTGCTGACCGAGGGGATTGTGTCTAATCGCATAACAGTGCTGTCGCCGCGAAAGATGGAACAGTGCTGTGCATCAGCGATTACCGATCCACCGCTCGTTCGCATTACCGGGCAGAACGTGTGGGACATCGCCAGCCGAGCCTACAGGGCGATTGGTTACTGCTCGGTGTCCTCGTTCAAGGGCTTGGAAAACGACTTTATCGTACTGACCGACATAGACGACCTCCAATCCGAATGGTGGCGTTCGGTGGTTTATGTTGGGATGTCGCGGGCACGTGTAGGGTTGTATCTGTTGCTGAACAAGTCCTTGCGTCCGATCTACGAACAATGTCTGCACCGCTGGCTGGAGGAGCACGGTGCCGAGCCGGAGTTGACGACATGACTCACGAAGAGACTTTTCGCCAGGAATTGGTTGATGCTCTTTGCCGGGAACTGGTCGGCCCAGATTTGCCTCCCAGGGGGATGGAGGTCCCTGACGGCGAAACGTATGCCGAATTGCTTGAGGAGTCCCCTATCCAACGGTATTCGGCGGGGGTTCTCTTCCCAACAAGTCAAGCAATCAATGAGATTGACAACACGGACGAATCGGAAATGGGCGGGGACGTGTCTGATGGCGAAGCCCCCGAGAGTCGCGTGGAGGATCAGGCGACAGACGTGATGCGCGACGGAAAACTGAGCGATCAGCTCGCTGATGCCTGTGACGAGACGATTCGGATGGCGAACGAGTACTTCCCATCCGCCATGGGGCTGACGTTCCTGACCAAGTTTCCTGAAGACGGGCTGGTTATCGTCGCCAGAGCAGCAATCTACCGCTCACAGGTCCCAGTCGATCCGAACAACCGCTTGCGTCAATGGCGTCGCACAGAGTTGTCGATCAACCCCGTCATGCTGACGTTTTCAACTACGGCCTGGCACGACATGCAAGAGTTCAGCCTTGCCGAACACTTGCGATTGCGGGCGATTTACCATCGTCGCGGCGATGGGTCCTTCCTCGTGACCATTTCCATATTGAACACCAAGATGGCTTCACCGTCAAAGCCACCTTCCGGCACGGACTGCTTCTTTCAAGTGGGTTTCGACGTCACCGAGACGCATGGTCGCTCCGTTTTCAAGGAGTATCGGGTAGTCAGGAGGGCTCTCAATGATGATACGGATGACCCGGACGAGAGGGAAGAAGCCGTGCTTGAATTGCTCTATCGTAAGCGCAAAGCCTACGCGATCGGCCATGGGTGCTCGGCCGATTGGGGTGACGAGTCGGAAGGCTACACCAACCGCGTGAAAACCTCGATGGTTCCGCAGTTCAAGGTACCACCAGTCGAGCCGCGCACTGCGGGAGGGGATGAGCTGAGCATGTACCACTTGTCGGGTGCGGACGGCAACGTTCCCCCGGAACGTATTCTTGCCCTCCTCAGGAACCTTGCAGATGGCTACGAGAATTGGATCAGCGAACGATCCTCAGAACTGAATACCTTGCCAAAGGATTTGCAGCCGCCGGCGGTCGATAACCTGAACGCCTGTCGCAAGTGTCTGGAGCGTATTCGAGCTGGCATTGAGCTGTTGCGAACGAACGAGACCATGCTGACAGCCTTTTTGCTTGCCAATCGAGCGATCCTCATGCAGCAGCATCACTCCCGCCGCGAGAAACGCTCCATGGACAGTCGTTGGGAGGAATTGCCGAAGAGCTATGCGCCGAAAGACGACTGGTCAGGTCGTTGGCGTACCTTCCAGCTTGCCTTCATTCTGATGAATCTGCCATCAATCGCGCCGTTGAGCGACGGTTCGGATCATGCTGATCGGCGGCTTGTCGATCTGATCTGGTTTCCAACGGGCGGCGGTAAGACGGAAGCATATCTCGGCTTGGCAGCCTGCGACATTTTCTTTAGGCGACTGAAACGCCCCTCCAATGCCGGCTGCACCGTGCTTATGCGGTATACGTTGCGGTTGCTTACTTCACAGCAGTTTCAGCGTGCCAGTTCGATGATTTGCGCGTGTGAGATGATCCGTCGTCAGCCGCCGAAACCGCTCGGCGAAGAACCGATTACGATCGGCCTGTGGGTCGGAGAATCGTTGACGCCAACGCATCGCGACCAGGCTCTCAAGGCGCTGAACGATCTTGCGGACAAGCCCGAGCAAGCCGAGAATCCTTTTCAGTTGCTCAAATGTCCATGGTGCGGCACGGCGCTTGATGAAGACGACCATCTTGGTTACGTGCCTCACAAGTTCGCAGGAGCACCGAAGAGCGTCACGTTTGTTTGTCCTGAGCCTCGGTGCCCGTTCTCAATGCGGAAGAAGGAACGAACCGAATCGCAGCACCTACCTGTACTGGTAATTGATGACGACATCTACGACTGGCCCCCAACGCTCGTTATCGGAACGGTAGACAAGTTCGCCATGCTGGCGTGGCGAGAGCAGGCTGGCAGGATTTTCGCCCTCGCTTCTTCAGGTGAGTGCGACCCGCCAGATCTGATCATCCAGGATGAGTTGCATCTGATCTCAGGGCCCCTGGGATCGGTTGTCGGGCTGTACGAGAGTGCAATCGACCTGCTTTGCTCATGGAGAGGCCGGCCTCCGAAAATCGTCGCGTCGACAGCAACGATCCGGCGCGCTTGGCACCAGTGCAAATCGCTTTACGATCGCCCCATATTTCAGTTCCCCCCGCAAGGTCTGGACATCTCCGATTCCTATTTTGCTAGAGAGAACCTTCATGCTGCGGGGCGGATTTATGTTGGGGTGTTCGCATCGGCAGCACCGTCGTTTGTTACGGCGCAGGTTCGCGCTTTGAGTGCGCTGCTTCAGGCATGTAAGTCAACACCACTTCCTGCCGGTGCGAGTGAGAACACTCGTGATCCATACTGGACGGTACTTGAGTACTTCAACAGCCTGCGCGAACTTGGACATGCAGCCACGCTCGTAGAGGCCGATATTCCTGAGTATATGTGGGCCATCGCAAGTCGTTCACACCTGCCCAAGGAATTGTGCCGCAATCTTGGTTCACCCGTGGAATTGACCAGCCGGCTCAATGCCGATGAGATTCCTGAGATCCTTGACCGGCTGACTGTCCGTTATCCGCGCACTACCGACGACGGCCCTCGCCCCTTGGACACACTGCTCGCAACCAACATGATCTCCGTTGGCGTTGACGTGGATCGACTTGGCTTGATGGTCATGATCGGCCAGCCAAAAACTACGTCCGAGTACATCCAGGCCAGCAGCCGCGTGGGGCGCTCTCAATCAGCACCGGGACTCATTGTCGCCATGTACAATCCGGGCAAGCCGCGAGACCGCTCGCACTACGAGCACTTCCGAGATTATCACGCTGCGTTCTACAAATACGTTGAGCCAACTAGTGTTACGCCTTTCTCGTTACCTGTGCTGGAGCGTGCTCTTCATGCTGTACTCGTGGTTCTGGTTCGACACTTTGCTGGTCTGAAATCTCCGGATGCGATCAACCCGACTGTACCAGCAATTAACCAGATCATCGACTTCATCGACGCACGGTGCAGAAACGTCGATTCAGAGCACTCTGTGGTGCTTCTGGGCAAGCTCAAGCGGCTGCTCA
>Ga0181535_10002119_pt1 | contig 24684 bp, 25 predicted proteins | sample PEATcosm2014_Bin_44_FD_119774 | JGI IMG/M metagenome (GOLD analysis project Ga0181535, IMG submission 119774) | Peatland microbial communities from MTU Mesocosm Facility, Houghton, MI, USA - PEATcosm2014_Bin17_30_metaG | ecosystem: Environmental > Terrestrial > Soil > Wetlands > Peat | place...
ACGATCTGGGCCTGACCATTCACGGCGATTTCATTCTCGGCTTGCCGGGTGAAACGAAGGAGTCCATCCAGAACACGATCAAGTTCGCGAAGTCGCTGGATGTGGAAACGATCCAGGTTTCGATCGCCCATGCCTATCCTGGGACGGAGTTCTACGAGTACGCGCGGGAAAATGGATTCATCAAGAATACGACGTCGATGAGCGACGAGGGTGGCCATCAGATGGCGCACATTGAGTACCCTGGTCTGCCCACCGACTACGTGCTGGAGATGGTACATCGTTTCTACGACGAATACTATTTCCGGCCTAAGGCCGCAGCGCGTGTGATTTGGAAAGCCATTGTGAATCGCGATGTCCCTCGGCTTTATGTAGAAGCTAAGTCCTTCCTCAAGCTTCGCGCACAACGCAACAAGATGGTGAAGGATGCACGCAGCCGTCAGGCCGATCCACCGGCTCCTGTCGGCGCGGGCGCGTAGGCGATCGGAAATAAACACGATCAAGGGCGGCGCTCAAAATGAGTCCGCCCTTTTTTTCTTGCATCTGAAAAGTAGAACCGCTCGAAATGGCGCATCACACCCTCAGGCCGCGACAGTATTTGATTCTTGGATTGGTGGCAGTTTGCGCGCCACTCGGCGACACCTGCCTGTCGCGCGGAATGACGAACCTGCCTCCCATTTCTCTAGCCCATCCTGGCACATTGATTGCGGCGGTTTTCACGCCATGGGTCGGGGCTGGGATCGCGCTGCTGATCGGCTTCTTTGCCAGTTACCTCACCGCGCTTTCGTGGGCCGATTTGACGTTTGTTCTGCCGACCACCGCCTTCGGGAATGTGATCGTGGCTTTTCTCGCGCGCTTCTGGCTCCATGAGCCCATTTCCATTCAACGGTGGGTAGGAATCATTCTTATCACTGTAGGCGTGGGCTTTGTTGCGAATGGGCCATCGCTCACGGAACGACCAGCAACGCCAGCTTCCAATATCGCAGAGTTGGGAACAGTCGTCGAAGAGGAGCAGGTGCGATGACCGCTTCGTTCCCCGCTTCAAATTCGGGTCCATGGACCGCTGCGGCGATGATCGCCGCTGTGATCGTGAGCTCGACGGCTGGAGAAGTTCTGACCGCGGCTGCGATGAAATCCATCGGCGACCTGGATGTGATTCGAGCGCGCTCCGGCTTGGCGGGCGCTATGCGCGCTGTCCTCACCTGCCCGCTGTTCTTCGCAGGGGTGAGTTTTCTGGCCTTGGCATTCTTCTCGCTGCTATTTGCGTTGAATCACCTGAATTTGAGTCTGGTGGCGCCGGCATCGGCCTCGCTGACACTGGTGACCAATGCCATCGCAGCGAAGTTGTTTCTGAAAGAGAATGTCGATCGTCGCCGTTGGACCGCCGCAGTGCTGGTATGCGTTGGCGTGTATTTCCTGGCGCATTGAGAGCTTCCGCGAGCGATTTCTATCGCCCGGTCCCGGTTCCCTGTTTTACCAACCGCATGAATCCTGTAGGTTTCAAGTCGGGAACAAAGAAGGTTCGAGGCGCATTGATCGCCGCACATAATGCTTCCGCGGCGAGGTGACCCGAGCGCGCAGCGCTCTCCATCGTAGAGGCCCAGCCGGTCGCGGTCCAATCGCCGGCAAGCACGCAATTGGGCCACGGGGATACGGGACCCGAGTCGGCATTGACGCCGGGCGGGGCGCAGGAAGTAGCACGCATTTCCTTGATCAACGCAGCCTTCTCCAATTTGGCTGAACTCATGGCCGGGAAAAACTCCGCCAACTCGCGCACCGCCCGCGCGATAGCTTCGTTGCGATCCAGAGCCGCGAAGGATCGTGAAGCACTGACGACCAATTCCAGGTAACTGCCACGGAGCTTGCGCCAAGGTTGAATGCGGCTCTTGTTGTACATCCAGTGAATCTCTCGGTCGAGCAGCACTGCATGGTCCAAGTCCGTGATTTCCCGATCGAACCATAGGTGCACACTGCAAATCGGCCAATGTTGACGATAGCTAAGGCGTTGCGCGAGGGAGTTTGCACCCTCGGCCGGAGGCATATGAGGCACCAGTCTCGCGGTGGCCTCAAAAGGCAACGCGAGCACGAGGAAATCGGATTGCAACACACCTTCGCGCGTGGCGACCCCCCATTGCGAAGCCTCTTCATCCCACATAGGAGAATCGACGGTAGAGTTGTAATGCACCGAGCAGCGGCGGGCCTGGAGATAGCGATCCGCATCACCATAAAGCTCGCTGAGCGGAACGGTGCTCACGCCCATGTGTCCGGCTCCCGCTGATTTCAGAAACACCTCGTGCATAACGTGGGCCGCGTCGGGGACTGAGATGGCATCCAGATCCGCGTTGAGCGCGCTGGCAATCACGAGCTTCCAGAAGCGCTCCATTGCGCCGGGGGTCTGGCCGTTTCGCTTAAGCCAGGATTCCAAGGTTTCGGCGGAATGTTGGGTGACCGGACGCATCAGTTTGCTGAAAGCTTTGGCGAGCGCAAGTTTGTCAGCTCGCCCAAACGCCTTGGCGGCGAGCATTCTCGGTAAGCCATGCAACGGAGCGGGCAGCCAGGATGGTCCGAGCACGGAACGCCGGCCGCCCGGCTCAATCATCGTCATCTCGCGGGTCCAGTGAATTTTCTCGAGAACGCCTATGCGTTCGTACAAGCCGATGAGATTCGTACAACAGCCGAAGAGCACGTGCTGGCAGTTATCAATGACCTCGCCGATGCCTGGATGGGAGTAGGATGAGGCGCGACCACCAAGATAACCGCGGCGCTCGACGAGCTGCACACGAAAGCCAGCCTCAGCGAGAGCACAGGCAGCACTGATGCCGGCTACGCCGCCGCCTACGACAGTCACCGTTCTATTCGGGCTCTGCTTTAAGTTCTTCAACTCTTGTGATTGTCCTACCTTGAATTATGCAAGCAACCGCGTTGCCGCCACGCGCAGTAATCCCCAGGAGAAGATGGCGAGTTTCTGCGTCAACGGAACCGATGCCCTTTGCGAAAAGACATCGAAGTTGGCGCGTTCAATCCGGCGGAGCAACGCGTGATAGATCGAAATCAGAACCCACAGCGCCGGACGGCTTTCGCGATCAATGAGGGGAAGCAAGGCGTGAGCCGACCGATAGTAGCCTTCCGCCCGTGCAGCGATATCTGCGAGCAAGGCTCTTTCGTCTGGGGTAGGAGGAGAGCCTGGACTCCTTTGCAGGAGCGACTCGAGAGAGATGCTGTGCTCTGCAAGATTTTCGAGCGGGAGATAAATGCGATTGCGCGCTGCATCTTCGTCAACGTCGCGAAGAATGTTAGTGAGTTGGAAAGCGATGCCCGTCTCCTCGGCAAGCTTCTCAGCTGAGGGGTCGGAGTAGCCGAAGATGTGAATGCAAACGAGCCCCACAACTGAGGCAACTAGATAGCAATATCGATAGAGATCGGCGAAAGTAGCGTAGGTGTCGGGGGCGCTGTCGGAGGTTTCTCTCAGATCCATGGTGGTCCCGGCAACAAGTTCGTCGAGCAAAGCGAGCGGGATATTGAACCGCTGCGTGGCATCGCGGACGGCGATAAAGACTGGATCAGAAGTAGGACCACCCCGGCTCGTCACGTGCCATGCTGCAAGCCACGAGTCGAGATGACGACGACGTTCCTCGTGAGGCAAAGTCTCGTCGTCGCTGAGGTCGTCTGCCTTGCGCATGAAGGCATAGATCGCACAGATGGCATTCTTGCGCGGCCCTGGTAGAGCTAGGAATGCGTAGTAGAAATTCTTTGCTTCGCGTTTCGCGATGGCCCTGCAGATTGCGTAGGCTTCATCCAGTGCCGGTGATTGCGTCAAGTCGCTTTCCCTATTCAATGCGGCCCCAGACGCAGGAAGGGCAAGAACTTGCCACTCACGGCGCGAAGCGCAAGGGCCATTTTGGTCCGTTTCGCGATGGCCGGGCGCGTGCAGAGCACATCGTAGTCTTGCCGCTCGATGGCGCGGAGAATCGCGAATCCACCTCGGCTGAAGAGGTCGAGGTCGACAGCAAGTTCCCTGCCCACCATGCCAATCAAGGGCAACCCTTCTTCAAAGAGACGGCGTGCAAAATCGACTTCATAATCGAGAAGTGCCCGGAAGGGCGCGGTGGCGACCCCGGCGGCAATTGTCTCATCAGTGACGCCGAAGCGTTGCATGTCTTCCTGTGGGAGATAAACGCGGCCTTTGGCGAAATCGACGCGCACATCTTGCCAGAAATTTGCCAGTTGCAGCGCCGAACAAGTCGAGTCGGACAAGCGGAACCGTTCTTCGTCGCTGTAACCGCAGGCATACAGCACCAGGCGGCCCACGGGATTTGCCGAATAGCGGCAATACTCGAGAACCTCCTGCATCGTGCGGTAGCGCGAGACAATCTGGTCCTGGCGGAATGCAGTGAGCAAATCAGCAAACGGCTGCTTAGGGATAGTGCAGGCGCGGATGGTTTCAGCAAGTGCAACAAAGACTGGATGGCGCGCGCAACCTTCGTAGCAGGCGTCCAACTCCCGACCCCACAAATCAAGCAGGGCCAGTGCCGCGGAGCGGTCGCCGACTTCATCGCCGAGATCATCGGAGATGCGGCAGTACGCATAGATCGCATGGAAATGCGGGCGCAGCGCTTTGGGCAGGAACCACGTGGCGACATGAAAGTTTTCGTAGTGCGATTCGGCCAATTGCTTGCACCAGGCGCGCGCCTGATCGAGCGTTGGCGCGACCTCGGGCATACGATACGAAGCCGGAAGCGCCGCCCAGCCGCTGCGCAGCAACGCATCGTTGTCCGGAGGCAGAATGGCGGTCGTCACGCGAAGAACCTCAAGGCATGATCGCAGTCTTGATTTCGCTGCTTCGTTTCATTAGCTTCTCAAAGACACGATTCAATTCGTATAGATGGGCGCGGCCGGTGATGAACGCACTCGCCTGGAATCGGGCACTGGCAATGAGATCGAGAGCCTTGCGACAGATTGCCGGGGTATGGTGAAAAGTGGCCCGAAGGGTGATATCGCTGTAGTGGATTCGATTGGTGTCGAGGTTCACACGAGTTCCCACCGCGCATCCCCCGAAGAAATTAACGGTTCCACCCTTGCGCACCATCTCGACTGCTTCTTCCCACGCGTCGGGAACCCCAACTGCTTCAATAGCGATGTCGACCCCACGGTCTTTAGGCGTGAATGCGCGGGTTTCTCGGATGGCTTTGCGAATAGAGGAGGTCTGGACTACGTGCGTGGCTCCCAACTGCTTTGCCGCTTCTACCTGGCCGTCGTGTTTAACGATGGCGATGGTCTCGCATCCTGCCAACGCGGCCACATGGAGAATCATCAGACCCAAGGGCCCGCCCCCGATGACCGCCACCAAGTCTCCGGGGCGCGGATGGGAGTCCTCAAAACCGTGGACCGCGCAAGCAAGTGGTTCGGTGAGAGCCGCGTGTTCGAGTGGTACATGATCGGGCACGTGGAGAGTGTTTTTTGCGACGATGCGCGCTGGGATACGGATGAATTCAGCGTATGCACCGTTGTTGAAGAGCAGGTCGTCGCAGAGGTTTTCTTGTCCGCGCTCGCAGAAGTAACATGCACCACAGGGAGCGGAGTTGAGCGCAACGACTCGATCGCCGGGACTGAAGTCTGTGACGCCAAAACCGGCCTGGACAACCGTGCCCGCGAGCTCGTGGCCGAACAGTGCTGGGGGCACAATCATGCGCGCGTGGTATCCGCGGCGAAAGACTTTCAAGTCCGTTCCGCACGTGAGGGCCGCGCCGACCCTGACAATCAACTCTCCCGGAGCCGCTTTGGGGACGGGGACACTTTCGATGCGAACATCTTCGCGCCCGTGGAGAACTGCGGCCCTCATGGTTGTCGCCATCAGGTGCCTCCTACTCTGCTCCCGCACCCAGGTGAGGCTCGATCATGATTTTCATCGAATCCGCCTTGGGATGAGAAGCCACCTCAATGGCTGCTACCGCTTCGTCGATCGAGTAGCGGTGTGAAATGAGCCGAGTGAGATCAAATCCGTTACGATAGCCACCGAAAACCAGTTCGGTTACTTCATCGAGAATGCCGAAGGATGATGAATAGGAGCCGAGGAGCGTCTTCTCGTCGACGCAAACAGCCGCAGGGTCGATGATCGCCTCGCCGTGTTGCGTTTGTGCGAACAGCATAACTTTACCACCCGGACGGGCTGCATCCATCGCAGTACGAATCAATGCAGTACCCCCCACAGCGAGAATTACGGCGTCAGCGCCACGTCCATCGGTCTCTGCGAACACGCGCTCGACTACGTTTTCAGTACCTGCGTGAATTGGATGTTTCAAACCGTAATTGGCTGCAATAGCATGGCGCTCGGGGTAGAGGTCGGAGGTGAGGACCTTGCCCGCGATTCGGCCCGAGAGGACGGCATGCATCAGGCCTATGGGTCCCTGACCGATGACCAGCACCGTATCATCGGGCGCGAGATTCAGAAGCTTGACGCCTTTGAGGACAGTATTGACGGGCTCGACGAAGGCGGCCTGCTCAAAGGGAATACCTTCGGGAATGCGCACGACGCCGCCGTTCGAGACCACGAAATCCATCACCCGGATGTATTCGGCAAACCCCCCGCCCGAGGGCTCGAAGCCTGCGGTGACCCCCGTCTTTTTATAGAGTGGACACTGGGCGGGCGTGCCTTTACGGCAGTAGTAGCACTCACCACAGGGTACATGGTGGAAGGTCATGACCCGATCGCCAATTTTGAAACCGGAAACGCCCGGCCCGACGGCCACAATGGTGCCAGCCATCTCGTGACCGAAGATGCGAGGGGCGGAATGGGAGCCAAAGTGAATCTTCTTGAGATCCGTTCCGCATATGCCACAGGTGGCGATCTTGACCAGCAGCTCGCCCAAGCCGATGCGAGGGACAGGAACGGTCTCGACCCGCATGTCGTTGACGCCGTGATAGACCACGGCCCGCATGGTGTCGGGCAGTTTATGTTCCAGTTGGCGCAGAGGGTTTGACGTTTGGGTTGCCATGCGTCGGGCTGATCGGACCTCATTCATTCAAAAAATTGAAGAGCGACTCCGTGATGCTTTGGGAAGCCTTTCTACTATTTTCGCCCATCCGCGCCAAGGAGGGCCAGTACCAAGGTCGTATTGCGGCAAATATCGCGAAACGAAAGAGTTGAAATTGCCCCTGCGGGGACAAAAATCGATTGAAATCGGGCAACTTGGCGTCGAGTGGGTCACTTATGCCCTTGATCGCATAGAAAGGGATGCCGCGCATGTGGGCGAGGCGGGCAATGGCTGCGGCTTCCATGTCGACGAGAGCGGCTGAATAGCTGGCGGCCAGGCGTCGTTTTTCGGCTTCGTCGGCCACCCTAGGGCTGGTGGCGAGCCAGAATTCGCCGGCTCCAGCATCGCAACGGAAGCGCTCGCCGGTCTGGACGTCGATAACGCCGGCAACATTGTGCGCGGTACCCGGAGCGAGATCGGGGGTGAGCGCTCCAGCCCACCCAATGGAGAAGACGAGGTCGATCGGGCTGTCTTTCTCGATTTCGGCGAAAGCGCGGGTGGCGGCAGCCTGGCCGGCTCCGGCGCAAGCGGCGACGTAGAGGTTGTCGTCGCGGTGAGCCCAGGTGTGAACGCCATTGCTGGACTTGTGTGGCCAGCCGCGAACCAGAGGCTTGAGCTCGCCGGGCATGGCGGCGATTAGGGCGGTGCGGGTCATGCGGGGACTGTTGCCTCGACCTGATGCTGAATGATTCGCAGCAGCCTCGAACGGTGACAGCCGGATTCCTCCTTGCAGAAACAGCCAATGCTGATGGGTGTACGTTTCGCGATCTCGGCAAGAAGTTCGACGGTTTGACGTCCAGGGGTGTCTGCGAGAAGTTCGCGCTCGTACCGGTCGAAGAGTTTCTGCCGCTCGGCGGATTTCTCGGGCGCAAGCGCACGAATTTGTGCGACGAGCTTGGCATTTGGTGCAAGCGTGGGCAACCAGACATCGAAATAGCCATCGGCGGTCCAGCGGATTTTGGGCACGCCGCGCGGCGGATGACGGGTAACCCCGATGCGAAGCCCTTGCTCAGGCTTTGCGGGTGTGCCGATTTGAAATGTCGAAAGCTTCAGTGATTTGGTCATGGCGCATAGCCTTTGGCGCGGAACCAGTCAATGGCGGCGCGCATGGCGGGGTAAACGGGAACGATGCGGAAGCCGAGTTCCTGTTGCGCGCGGGCCGAGGAGGCAAACATTTTCTTGCGGCCCATGCGGACCTCTTCGAGGGTGGCGCGGGGTTCCTTGCCGCGCATGCGGCCGGTGATCCACTCTTCAAAAAAGGCATAGGAGGCGGCGACGGCGAAGGGGATTTTCGTCGTGGGTGAAGGGATACCGGTGATGGCGGACATCTTGTCGAGAATCTGTTTGAGGGTCAGGTTTTCTCCGCCTAGGATGTAGCGTCGGCCGGGCTTGCCTTTGGTTAAGGCGACTACGTGGGTACGCGCGACTTCGGCGACGTCGACGAGGTTGAGGCCGGTGTCGACATAGGCTGGAAACTTGCCATTGAGAAAGTCGACAAAGATACGGCCGGTGGGCGTGGGCTTTGCGTCGTTGGGGCCGATGGGCGTGGTGGGGTTGAGAATGATGACTTGCTGGCCGTCTTGGGCAGCCGCGATAGCCTGCTGCTCGGCCATGAACTTAGAACGCTTGTAGTGCCCAACCATGTCCTTGAGCGAAACGGGTGTGTCTTCATTGACGACAATGCCGTCGGTGCGGAAGTGCATGGTGGCGACACTGGACGTATAGACGACGCGCGGGACTTTTGCCTGGCGAGCGAGGCGGAGCAGGTCGCGCGTGCCATCGACATTGGCGCGGTACATGGTGTCGGGATCGCGAATCCAGAGGCGATAGTCGGCGGCCACATGCATCACGGCATCGCAGCCGGAGAGAGCGGGTGCGAAGGATTCGGCGCTGGCCAGATCGCCGACAACGGTGTCGCCTGGAATTCCTTCGAGATTTTTGAGGTTGCTGGTTTTGCGGACGAGGAGACGAAGGTCGGCGCCTTCAGCGGCGAGAGCTTTGGCTACGTGGTAGCCGACGAATCCAGTGGCGCCTGTCAGGAAGACTTTCATAGAGGCAGCGAACATCAAGCAGCGGAGAGAACAAGAATCTACTTCTTATCTTTTCCCGGCGCTTCGTCCATTATCCATCGCTGCCAGCTTCGCGGGAAAAGTGCCAATCGTGGTCCACTGATATGGTTGCCCCTTAGATAGCCAACGGAGACGAAGAAAGAGCGTCCAATTATGTAGACGCTACCGCGAGATAACCGACCCACTGCAACCAGAGCGGAAAACCATGCAGGCCAATGGCTAACCCTCCAGCGCAGATTGCCAGAATCGCGATTCCTATGAGGTATCTCCTCATTCTCTGACGCACTACTCCAATGCGTCGGGGACCAATGCGATGTTCTTCTCGCCGGCGGCCTTCTTCTCGTTATAAGCCTTGACCCAATCTTCCCAGTGCTTGCCTGCCGCTCGATCCTTTCCGCTGAATTCGAGACGAGCGATATCCGCGTAGCTCACCTTGCGCTTTTCGGGCGCGGATGGAGTGAAGTACTGAACGCACGAATCGGCAAGCGTCGCACCGGGGATCCGGTTGAAGATGTAAGCTTCAATCTTTTGGCCTGATTTGAGCGTGAGAGTCACGTCGCCGCGGTAGTCGAAGGCCTTTTCGAGGGCCTGGCGCACGTCTTCATCGCTGGCCAGTTCGGGAATCCAGCCTTCCAGATTCTCGTGTACCGTGCCAGGAGCAATTTCCAGCGCCTCAACCTGCTCGCGCGTGTATTTCAGCACCTCGGCGCTCATGCGTTAGTCTCCTCGAGGATCTCGTTGGAGTTGGCGATCTGCACGAGTGACGCGGGCGCGTGCGTTCCCCACTCATTGAGCTGCTTCATCGCGTGTTTGTTCTTGTAAGTGCTGAACGTTCCCTTGACCATGCCCCAGAATCCGCTGAGCGACAGGAATCCGTCGAGGACAGCAGTCGGCTCGTACCCGCAGCTCACCATGCAGTTGGCGCATTTAGGGTTGCCGCTGCCAACGCCGTATTCCTCCCACTTGGTGGTTTCCATCAGCTCTTTGAAGCTGCCCGCATACCCATCCTGGAGCAGATAGCAAGGCTTCTGCCAGCCAAAGATGTTATAAGCCGGCGAACCCCAGGGCGTGCAGTCATAGTTCCGGTCGCCCATCAGGAATTCGAGGAAGAGCGGTGACATATTGAACTTCCAGGACTTCTTGCGATTGGACAGGATGGCGCGGAAGAGCTTGCGCACACGCGCGCGACCCATGAAGTGGGTCTGGTCGGGTGCCTTGTCGTAGCTATAACCTGGCGACAGCACGATGCCTTCCACACCGACGGCCATCATTTCGTCAAAGTGGGCGCGCACGCTATTGGGATCAGTCCCCTCGAAAAAAGTCGAATTCGGCGTGACGCGGAAGCCCCGCTTGACAGCCTCTTTAATCCCTTCCATCGCGATGTCGTAACCGCCTTCGCGACAAACGGCATAGTCATGGTGTTCGCGTTGACCGTCGAGATGGACGGAGAAAGTCAAATACTTCGAGGGAGTAAATTCGTGCAGACGCTTCTTCAATTCGAGCGCGTTCGTGCACATGTAGACATACTTCTTCCGTGCGACCAGGCCATTCACGATCTCGACGATCTGTGGATGCAGCAGTGGCTCGCCGCCCGGTATCGCCACCATGGGCACACCGCACTCTTCAACAGCGGCGAAGCATTCTTCAGGAGACAGCATGCGCTTGAGGACGTGAGGCGGATACTGCACCTTCCCGCAGCCGGCGCACGCCAGGTTGCAGCGGAAGAGAGGCTCAAGCATCAGCACCGTTGGATAGCGCTTAACGCCTTTGAGCTTCTGCTTCCAGACATAACTGGCAACCGTCCACACTTGGGAGATCGGAATAGCCATCTTTGAGAAACCCCTCCAGCGCCGAATCTACGACGCGTGTTCCATCGCCCGCTTATAGGTAGTGAGAGCTAGCAGCGGGAAATACTGGCGGTACATCGTGTAGGCCAAATAGAAGACTTTGGGAAAACCTGTACCCGTGATGATGCCCTGGCGCGTCGGACCTTCGCCCATCGATTCGTCCCAGCTGCCGTCATCACGCTGGCGCGTCAGCAACCAGCGGATTCCTTTGGCAATGGAGTCGGACCGATCGTCGCCTGCAGCCAGCAACCCAAGAAGAGCCCAAGCTGTCTGCGAAGGCGTGCTCGGACCAACGCCGCGCGTATCAGGATCGTCATAGCTGCCACAAGTCTCGCCCCAGCCTCCATCGGAATTCTGCACCATACGAATCCACTCCGCGGCCTGCTGCACTTGCGGCTCATGATGATCGAAGCCGATAGCGTCAAGGCCACGCAGGACCAGGAATGTGCCGTAAACGTAGTTCACGCCCCAACGACCGAACCAGCTGCCATCCGGCTCCTGCTCGCGCAGAATAAACTCGATCGCCTTTTGGATGCGTTTGTCGTCGCGCGTATACCCGTATGTCGCGAGCATCTCAAGCATGCGCCCGGTAATATCTACCGTCGGCGGATCGAGCATGGCGTTATGATCCGCGAAAGGAATGTATTGGAAGATCATCTTCGTGTTGTCTTTGTCGAAGCTGCCCCACCCACCGTTGCGGCACTGCATGGCAAATTCCCAGCAGATGGCGCGCTCCGCAACAGAAATCTGATAGCGCTCGCGCGGATTGTCGACCTTGTTCAGGGCGAGCAACACCTGCGCGGTGTCATCGGTATCTGGATAGAACTCGTTGTTGTATTCGAAATACCACCCGCCTGGCTCGGTCTTTGGAACTTTCACAGCCCAGTCGCCCACATGGCGAACTTCCTTCGAAAGCAGCCAATCCGCAGCCTTGATCATGCGCGGATCGTTGCGCGGCACGCCTGCCTCGCCGAGCGCATAGACAGCCTGCGCCGTATCCCACACCGGAGAGGCGCACGGCGTCATGCGGAAGGTGGGCTCTGGCATTTCCGGAGTCGCAGGCTGCTCGATCCCAAGCTTTTCGAATTCGTCGCGCGCGCGAATGACCTGCGGATCGTCCTCGGAGTAGCCGAGGCAACGCAGCGCGATGATCGCGTTGAGCATCGCCGGATAGATCGCGCCCAGGCCGTCGGTCATCTCTAGACGCTCAAGCATCCACTTCTCCGCGCGCTTGAGAGCGAGAGTGCGGAGCGGGCGGATATGGACAGCCTCGGCGAGATGAAATACGCGATCGATAAGAAGAAACGCATTGCGCCAGGAGAAAAGAGACTTGCGGTCGATCCTGAGACGCAGAATCGAATTGGCGCGCCCCCCGACGAAGAGCTCTTCAATTCCCTGCTCCGCTGGAATTTTCTTGAATGGCTTCTTCGCATAGATGATCGCCAGGGGGACAAGGATCGAGCGCGACCACGCGGAGATTTCGTAGATGTTGAAGTAGAACCAATTGGGAAAGAGAACAATCTCCGGTGGAATGGCTGGGACCGCATCGTAGTCATACTGGCCCAGTGCGCAGAGATACATTTTCGTGAAGGTGTTGCACGCGATGACGCCGCCATGGGCAAGCACCCATGTACGACACTTCACGAGGCGTGGATCGTCCGGACCAGTACCCAAGAGCTTTGCCGCGAAGTAGCACTTTACTGAGAGCGAGAGATTGCCGGGTCCGCCGGGATAGATGCTCCAACTGCCGTCTTGGTTCTGATAGCGCCAGATTTCGGCGAGAGCACGCCGGAGGCGCCCAGGATCTCCCGATTCGAGCAGCGTGTGGAGAAAGATGTAATCGGCTTCGAGCATCGCGTCGGCTTCGAGCTCGCCGCACCAGTAGCCCTCGGGATGTTGCTGCGAAACGAGGTAATCGCGCGAGTGAACAATGGCAGCATCAACTTCCGCCAGATCCGCATCGATACGCCCGAACTTCGGAACTGCGGATAGTGTCTTCAATTGGGAGAGACTCATGCGAATCAAATGCCTCAGTTTCAGCTGCCGAGAACGATGGAATGCTCTTGAGACGCTGCTACTTGTTTTTCCCAGAATGCCCGGTCGTAAGAAGAGCCGCCAGCACTCGGTTTGCGTCGCCGACCACTCAACCCGTTCAAGTCCAAAGAATCAGAAACCCCGGCGTGTCGCAGCGCCAAATCGGAGTCCGGGAGCAACGGGCAGCAAAACTATCGAACCGGAACTGGCTCTCCGCCCCCTGGGTTGCCAATTGCCTGAATAATCTCCGGCGGAAGTCCGAAGCGGACGTTTTCCGGCATCACTTCCACTTCTTCGACGCTCGAAAATCCGTTTTGACGCAGATAATTCACCACATCCTCGACCAGGATCTCCGGGGCCGACGCGCCCGCCGTCACAGCCACTGTCGAAACGCCTTCCAGCCACTTGGGATTGATCGCCTGGGAGTTATCAATGAGATAACCGACCGTGCCGAGATTGCGCGAAACTTCGACGAGACGATTTGAGTTGGAGCTGTTGGTCGATCCGACGACAAGCACCAAGCCCGCATCGTGAGCCACATTGCGGACCGCAACCTGCCGATTCTCGGTGGCATAGCAGATGTCCTGCGAGTGCGGTCCGACGATGTTTGGGAACTTGAGCTTGAGCGCGTGAATGATATCCCGTGCCTCAGAAAGGCTCAGAGTAGTTTGAGTCAAATAGGCCACGCGGTTGGGATCGGGAACCTGGAGTGCCTCGACTTCAGCGACGTTCGAAACCACCTGGGTGACATCCGGTGCCTCCCCAAGCGTGCCTTCGATTTCATCATGGTCGCGGTGACCGATGAGGACCAGCGAATAGCCTTGCTTTGCGAATTTGACCGCCTCGATGTGCACCTTCGTGACCAAAGGACACGTGGCATCGATCACCTTGAGCCCGCGCCCCTTGCTGCGATCACGGACGGCCGGTGAAACCCCGTGTGCGGAATAGATGACTCGCTGGCCATTGGGAACATCGTCAATCTCATGAACAAAAATGGCGCCCTTTTCTGCCAATTCATTCACGACATAGCGGTTATGCACGATCTCGCGTCGGACATAAATTGGCGCACCAAAAGTTTCGAGGGCGATCTTTACGATGTCGATCGCGCGCACCACGCCAGCGCAAAAACCGCGCGGTTTCAGAAGCAACACCCTTTTCTGGCTCGGGGAAGCCGCCTGTTCGCTACCGTTGGAGATGGAGTCGAGGACAGAAGTCGTCACTTCAACAGTATACCTGTGGGTGGTCAATTTGCGGACGCCGCCGTTTGGGTGCGATCAACATGTGGTCGACAGATGGTTACTCGATCTGCGTTCACTCGAACAGCTACGTAAACACTTTTCCCGTGGCCATGCATTTTCTTGTTGCAATGTACTAGTTCTCTAGTACACTATTTCCCTATGACGAGGCCCACCGAGATCCAATCTTTCGAATTCGCCTTCCGGCTCGACGCCCACAGTGGCGTGCCCGTCTACCGGCAACTGATCGACCAGGTGCAAGCGGCTGTGGCGACCGGATCCCTGTCTCCTGGAGATCAGCTGCCCACGGTCCGCCAGGTGGCGGTCGATCTGGCGATCAATCCCAATACCGTCTCCCGAGCATATCGGGAGATGGAGATTCGAGGGATCCTCGATACGCAGCAAGGCACGGGAACTTTTGTTGCCGAGCGGCAAACCGAACCTTCAAAGGATGTGCGCGAGCGCCAACTGGGTCAACTGGTGAACGAGTTCGTGTCGAGAGCCGGATCGTCTGGGATCACGTTGAACGAGCTGATCCATGCATTGCGTGAATTTAGTCAGCAAGGTCAGAGGAGGTAGTTGTGTTCCAGCCAAATTTGGTGCGGTCCAATCCCTTCACAGCCGGAAGAGTGAGCGGCGTCGGGTTTCTGATGTTTTTCCTTTGCCTGTTTGTAGGAGCGGCGGGGTCGGTGATCACAAAATCTCCGGCGTACCTGTATGCCGGCGGAGTTGCCGGCATTTATCTTCTTCTCGCGATCAAGGTCGTCGACCAGTGGGAGCGGGTCGCTGTGCTTCGTTTCGGGCGCTATCGCAAATTGCGCGGTCCAGGTGTGTTTCTCATCATTCCCATCGTGGACACGCTGAGCCGCTACGTAGATCAACGCGTGCGCGTAACAACGGTGAGTGCGGAGTCGACGCTGACGCGCGACACAGTGCCAGTGAATGTGGACGCAATTGTGTTCTGGCTGGTCTGGAACGCGGAGAAGGCCATCCTTGAGGTAGAGGACTTCAACGAGGCGATTGCGCTGAGCTCGCAGACGGCATTACGGGAATCGATTGGGCGGCACGAGCTGGCGCAAATGATTACCGAGCGCGAGACGTTGGGTCGGGAATTGCAAAAGATTCTCGACGAGAAGACAACGCCTTGGGGCATCACGGTGCAGTCAGTGGAGATTAGGGACGTTCGTATTCCGCAGGCGCTCGAAAATGCGATGTCGCAACAGGCGCAGGCAGAACGAGAGCGCCAGGCGCGCATTATTCTCGGCGATGCCGAGGTCCAGGTTTCAGCTCAATTTGCAAAGGCGTCGCAGATGTATACCGACAACCCGGTCGCGCTCCACCTGCGCGGAATGAACATGCTGTTTGAAGCGATGCGGGAGAAGGGATCGATGGTGGTGGTTCCATCGTCGGCAATTGAGACCATGGGGCTCGGGGAACGCTGGCTGTCTCGGCCATGGCGAAACAGCAATGAAAGCAAGATTGAAGAACGGAGGATGAGCATGAAGAACGGAGTCCTTTTATGCATTGTCGTTCTCGGAGGCCTTGCTGGTCGATTCCCTGTTCTTCACGGCCAAACGAGCCAAGTTCCTCCCGCCTCAACGAACCCTCAATCCGCGTCGCCCCAAGCGTCGACCTTCAAGCTGCCTGATTCTTCCGGGGCCTATCGGATTGGCCGAGTCGGCTACGAATGGATCGACGCTTCGCGTCCAGACGGCTATTCTGCCGACCCAGCAGCGCACCGCGACCTGATGGTCTATCTCTGGTACCCTTCGTCGCACGATGCTGCCGGACAAGCGGAACCTTATTTGCCGGGTGGAAAGCAGATGGATGCCAAGCCTGAAATCCGGCCTCAGATGGAGGAAGAGTACGGCGCCCTGTGGCCGCTCATCGTTTCGGGCGAATTCCGGTGGCACGCAATCGAGAATGCCACGGTAGCTAAAGGCCCAAAGCGATTTCCGGTGGTTATCCTCTCACACGGAGCGGGCGGCACAAGCTTCGGGTATACGCCACTAATTGAAGAGCTCGTAAGTCATGGGTATGTGGTCGCTGCGATCGAACACACATACACTGCATCGGCCGTCACCTTTCCAGACGGACGGGTTATCGTCGCCCACCGCGATCCAGCACCGGAGGGGCTCTCAGCGGAGCAGCGGTGGAAACGGATGGTCGATTCGGCGACCGTCGAGATCAACCGGGGTGCCGCCGATGTTGTGTTCACACTGAACAAAATGGCGCAGCTGAATCTGGGCGAGATGTCAGGCGCTCCTCTGGCTGGCTGACTCGATCTTAGCCACGTCGCTGCCGTGGGCCACTCCGCAGGGGGAGCATTTGCAACATTGGCATGTCAGCTCGATGCGCGGTTCCATGCGTGCGTCAGCCTCGATGGAGAAATGCCTCCTGTGGCGGCATTTCCCGAGACTCCCAATGGCGAGACTTTCCATCAGCCCGTTCTGCTTCTGGAGGTGGATCAGAAAGGTAAGCGGATGCCCTTCAGCCTCGCGCAATACAACGATTTCGTGAAGAAAGAGGAAGCGCAACTCGACCTTTGTCCGAAAGGGAGTTACCGCGTCCTATTGAACGCGCCCGGCCTGTTTCACGGAAGTTTCAGCGATTACCGATTGCGCATCGCGAGTGGAAATGCACTGCAGACTGAAGAAGCGCTCCATAACTTGCACCTGACCGAGTCGTTCACGCTTGCCTTCCTCGACAAATACCTAAAAAGTAAGAAGACGCCTTTGCTGGATGGACCAACGCAATCCACTGAGGCGGAAGTGAAGGAATACGGTCACTGATTACCGCTCCACCTCATCCGTTGATCGCAGCCTCCCGCAGCTCTGCCATCGGCCTATGGTTGCGTATCCGCGTCCCGCGACACCCACCATAAGACCTCTCCAAAGATCTTCCATTTCGAAGCGTTGCTCACGTCCACCGGCGAATATTTGTAGTTCGCGGAGACAAGCAAATCGGAGCCGGAAATGCGCTGAAAGCGAGCTACTTTGAATCCCAGGTCTCGGTGGGACACGACTGCAATCCGCTGATGCAAGTGGTCTCGGTCTTTAGCGGCCGTATCGACGAAAAGGATGGAACCAGGCGTGATTGCGGGCAGCATCGAGTCGCCCTCAAGGTGCATCGCAATCATGTTCTCAGGGTGTGGACACCAATCGAGCGGCGCAAGAAGAAGGTCCTGCACCTCAACCTGAGAAAGACTTACGTTTTCGTGGGGAGGAATTCGATCCCCGTAGGCAGTCGCGTTTAGGAGTGGAATCGCAACCGCGGTAGCTTTGTCTCCCACGAGCCGGGAGAGCTTGCGGCCCCCGACCAGTTTGAAATCGCGAAGATTGACCTGTGCCGAAGTGAGGTCTTTCAGGAAGCCGGCTTCAATAAGACCGCCGGCATCGAGGCCCGCTCGCTCCCAGAAGTAAACCCCTTCCGGTGGACGGGCGAGATTTCCGAGGGCGACATAGCTCTCTGCCGTCGGTTCGTGGCGCCCTTGCAGCCATCGTGAGACAGTGGGCGGCGAAATCCCCAGTCGCTCTGCGAGGCCGGCTTGACTCAACTGCAAATCGCTGAGGAGGCGACGTATCCGTCCAGCCCATTCGCTCGACGATTCCTTCATTGCCCCCACGCGTCACCTCTTCCCAGTGAGATTTCACTTGCGCAATTTCGCTAATGAAATGAATGGCTTAGCGCCTGTTCGAGATATCGTAACAAAGCTGTCGGCAGGTGGTGGGCAGACATCGCCTGCATAGCAATCCTGCATCGAAGCGAAAGACGATGGATTCCGACGTCACTTCCTCCCCAACGTTGGCGCGGTGGGTCCCCGGGGGCAACATTTATGTCAGCGAATCCTGCACCTCGCAAGATTCTGATCGTCGATGACGAGGCTGCGGTCGCGGACTCCCTGCACCTGATCTTTTCAAACCGGGGGTACGAAGCGCGCGCGGCTTATTCCGCGGAGCAGGCCATCGAGGTCCTTTCGGAATGGCAGCCGCATGTTGCCATCATCGATGTGATGCTTCCGCGAATGAATGGGATCGAATTGGCAGGAATCTTAAAGGGGAACTATCCGAGCTGCAGAATTCTGTTAATTTCGGGTCATCCGGGCACGAGTGAACTTCTGAATGATGCGAGATCACGCGGAAGCTCGTTTGAAATCCTCGCCAAGCCCCTTCATCCCACGTTTGTCCTGGATACCGTCTCCGATCTTTTGCCCGGCAATCGGAACGATGTTGATGCATAGCGGGTCGCGCCGTGGAGGATCCGAGACGCAGCGCTCAGGAAGAAGATTTATGGCAAACCTTATCGGCTCGTGGCAATCATCTGCGCTGCGTGCTGCAGGCTGGTGTCAGTGACTTTGGCGCCTGAAAGCATGCGGGCTACCTCGTGCGTACGGGAGCGATCGTCAAGAACACGGATATGTGTCTTGGTTCGACCATGCTCTTCGCGCTTCTCGACCACGAGGTGTTGGGCCGCGAACGCCGCGATCTGCGGAAGATGCGTGACGCAGAGCACTTGCTGACCGCGGGCTAGAGTCTTTAGCTTCTGTCCGACAGCTTCTGCGGCGCGCCCGCCGATGCCAATATCGATTTCGTCGAAGACCAATGTGCGCGGGGTTGGATTTGTTTTCCTTGATTTGGCCGATGCCTCTTCAACCGCCACCTTCAGAGCCAACATCACGCGGCTCATCTCACCGCCCGAAGCGATCTCGTGAAGCGGCTTGAGAGGCTCTCCAGGATTGGTGGAGATAAGGTACCTGACTTCGTCCCATCCATGATTTGACCAGTTCGCCTCTTGCTCGGAGGGCGCGACATCGATCTGGAAGCGAACCTTCATCGCCAGAGCATTGATGTGCGCTTCAGCAAGCTTTGCAAGCCTGGCTGCCACGGTCTTGCGCTGGGCGGATACGGCCCCGGCAGCTCGCTTGTAAGCACTCGATGCTTCGGTGACAGCCGCGCGTAAGGCCTTCAGAATTTCATCGCGGTCTTCTATTTCAGCAAGCTTGCTGGAGACGTCTGCTCCGAAGTCGATGACGTCCGCCACGGTCGCGCCATACTTTCGTTTCAGCCGATCGAGCAGGGCCAGGCGATCTTCGATTTCGGAGAGGCGTTCAGGGCTAGCATTGATTTTTTCGGCATAATCGCGGAGGGTCACACTGGCATCCCCGAGGACCGCACGGGCGGAGGCAAGCTGTTGCGCAAATTCGACAAATCGCGCGTCGAATCGAGCCAGTTCCTCGACATAACGCAACGCGGAGCGCAACGACCCTTCCGCTGACGCGCTTCCCTCATAGAGCTGGTCATAAGCCCCCATGGCGGCGGCATAGAGCTTTTCGGCATTGGCAAGGACGCGCTTTTCCGTTTCAAGGGCTTCGTCCTCGCCGGCAACGAGTTGGGCCGCCTCGATTTCCTTGCGTTGATATGTCCAGAGGTCGACCATGCGCAGCCGATCCTGTTCACCCTGGAGCAGGTCTTCGAGTTTGGCCAGCGCGCCGCGCCATTGGGCATATGCCGCGGCGACACCCTCGGTTGCGACTGCGCCGAAGCGATCGAGCAAAACGCGCTGCTGGTTCTGATCGAAACTGGAAAGTGTCTCCGTTTGCGCGTGGACTAGAGCCAATTCCGGCGCAAGCTGGCGCAGGACGGCAACCGTGGCCGGCTGATTATTGATAAAGACCCGGCCTTTTCCTGTTGAAAGAATCTCGCGGCGCAGAATGATCTCTGTGCCTTCCGCGTCTATGCCGTTTTCCTCGAGAATTGCCTCCGCTCCCGAGGTGGACTCGAAGACACAGGCAACAACCGCCTTTTCGGCGCCGTGGCGAACCACTTCCGACGACGCCTTGCCACCCATCAGCAGCGCCAAAGCATCGACAAGGATAGACTTGCCTGCGCCGGTTTCGCCCGTCAGCAAGTTGAGCCCTGAGCCAAATGTGGCGATGGCATGATCGATAACCGCGTAGTTCTCGGCGCGTAACTCGACGAGCATTCCGTGCGACCCTTTTGATAGCTGGTCGAATAGGCAACTGTATCTCTTTCGACCCGAGCGCAGCATAGCACGGCGCGATGGGATGAGTGATCATTCACTTTCGGCACAAAGCCGGGAAAGCTGGGGTTGGACAAGCTCCGCGCGGGGACCACATCGATGACTTGGAAGGTACTATCCCGTCTGATACCGTGAATACTGAGGTGAATTGCGATTTTTACCTTTGCTCTCGCCATCGCATTGCAGGCTGACAGCGCGGCAGCTCCCCCCAGCACACCGGTAAGTCAGGGTGCCGGCGCGCTGATGGACATGATGAACAACATCGGTCCAATTGCTTTGTTCGTGCTTGCTGTTCTTGTCCTTGCCAGCCTTTATTCCTGGACCGTGATTCTGGGCAAGATTGGGACTTTTGGCAAGGCAACAAACGAAAGCCGAAAGTTCATTCGAGCCTTTCGCAAGGCTTCGCGCCTGAACGAGATTTCCGCTCTTGCCGAAACCTACAAGGCGAGCCCGCTGGCGCAGGTCTTCGAGGAAGTGTACGAAACCTACAAACGTCAGACTGGAGGATCTGGACCTCCGCGCAACATGACAGCGCTCGAACGTTCGGCGCAGACCGCGGCAAGCGAATCGGTCACGAACCTCGAACGGCGCATGACTTGGCTGGCAACAATCGCTGCAACGAGCCCGTTTGTCGGCCTTTTCGGAACAGTGATGGGCGTGGTCGATGCATTTCACGGACTCGGTACAGCGGGAGCGGCCACATTGCGCGCCGTGGCGCCGGGTATCAGCGAAGCTTTGATCACCACGGCCGCCGGCTTATTCGTTGCCGTTCCAGCGGTAGTGGCCTACAACCAGTTCACGGCGCGGTTGCGCGTTCTGGCCTCAGCAACCGACGATTTCTGCCGCGAGCTTTTGAACTCCTTCGACGAGATTCCCGACCGCGCAACGGGTGCACCGCAACGCAATCCGGCAACAGAAGCCGCGCACGACTTTGAACGCGGCATGTTCAAGTAGCGGGGGGGCACCGTGCACTCCGCATCTGCAACCCTGTCCGAAATCGATAGAGAGGCCAATCGTGGCTTTTACAACTAGCGCCGGCGGAACACGAACATCCTTGGCGGAGATCAACATCACGCCTCTCGTGGATGTGGTGCTGGTGCTGCTGGTGATCTTCATGATTACCGCGCCCGTATTGCAATCGGGGATTGAAGTTGCGATTCCCAAGACGAAAACGGTGAAGGAAATCACCGAACAGCGGCTGGTGCTGACAATCGATCGAGATCAGCAGGTTTTTCTTGGCGACAAACCAGTGAACATCCACGATCTGCCCGCAAAACTTCGCCAGCCAGGAGCGGACCCGTCAAAAAAGATCATCTACCTGCGCGCCGACGAGCGAGTGCCGTTTGGCGCTTTCGCGTCGTTGATGGACGCGGTGAAGCAGGCGGGCATTACAAACATCTCGATCGTGACGCAGCCGCTCGACACCAAGGGACGCGCGTCGAGTGGGCAGTGACGTCAGAGATAGGCCATCCATGAAAGAGCAACGAGCAAAGTGATGAGCGTTCTGCTGGAAAGGACCGAGCACCTGGAACAGGAGCTGACTCCTGAACCCGTGATGGCGCCGGCCACCGGTTCTCTGGTTCTGCATCTCGCGCTGGTTGCGGCAATCGTGTTCTATGGCGTCCTCGGCGGCTTCTTTCATCACAATATGTGGGGCAGTCCAGGGATGGGCGGAGCAATCCAAGTGAACCTGGTGAGCAGTGCCCTGCCCTTGCCGTCAAATCAACCGATCAATCAGAATGTGCTCTCGACCGAAACGCCGAGCCAGGCTCCCGCGCCGCCGGCGCCAAAGGCAAAGCAAACCGAGGACGAGTCAGCAATCCCTCTATCAGGAAAGCAGAAGAAACCTGAGCACGAGACGGCGCCCAAAACACCACCAAAGCAACAACAGCCCCCTCCGACCAATCGCGCCAACTATGGTGAGCAGGCTGGATCCTCGATCCCCCGTGCAGCGCAACAGAGTCTCGCAAGCGGCCCGACCACCGTGAATAACGGCGATTTCGGCAGTCGGTTTGGATGGTATGTGGAAGGCATCAGCCGGAAGATGTCGGCAAACTGGTACAAGTCTCTCGTGGACCCGAACACGCCGCGCGGTGCGCGCGCCTACATCGACTTCACGATTTCCCGCGACGGATCGGTCGGCAATGTGCGTCTGGATCGATCGAGCGGCAGCTCAACACTGGACGGTTCCTGTGTGAATGCGGCGCGTCGCGTGGACACTTTCGGCTCGCTTCCTGCAGGTTACAACGAAAGTACCTTGCTGGTTTCCTACTACTGCGAGTACTAGAACAATCCCAGGCATCCAATTAGAATGAAAGCTAGGCATTGGGCATCATGCTGCTCGTCTGCGAGCAAGCACGCGGCGAAAACCTCCAGTCCGATGCGCCGCGCACGACCCGCACGATTCAACCGAGGAAGGATTGCGCACTGCATGAAGTTTGGTTCCCGGTTTTTCTTTCCCGCATTATTCTTTCTCGCAAGCCTGAATTGCATGCCGTCGTCCGCACAGGATTGGGTGCGCATTGGTTCCAATTTAGGGAATGCGAAAATTCGCCTTGCAGCCGCCGATTTCAAGCCTGTAGGCGTCGATCCGCAAACTCCGTCACTGAAAGCCGAATTCGATTCCACGCTCTATAGCGATCTGAGCGGCGCTGGCATCTTCGACGTAGTCTCAAAAAGCTTCGCGCCCCCGGGGACTCCCGGTTCTCCGCAAGAGATGAATTTGTCGCAGTGGTCTGCGCCACCCGCCAGCGCCGCGATGGTTGCATTCGGCGCGTTGTCGGCAACGAACGGAAGGCTGGTTGTTTACGGTTGGCTTGACGACACGAGCAATACCGCGAATCCGCAGGTGCTGGGCAAGCAATACAACGAAGCCGCCAGTCTGGACATGGCGCGCACCATCGCTCATAGGTTTGCAGACGAAATCATTGCCCGGCTTGGCGGCGGGATCAACGGCATTGCAGAAACGAAGATCTTTTTCATCAGTGCCCGCACAGGATCGAAGGAAGTCTGGGTGATGGATTATGACGGCGCCAATCAGCACGCAGTCACACACCTCGGCAGCATTTCGCTCTCGCCGCGCGTGTCGCCCGACAATTCTCGCGTCGCGTTTGCCACCCTCGGCCGCGAAGGTTGGTCCGTGCGGATGTATTCTCTGGAACTCGGACGGCTGGTCGCCTTCCCTGCCGGGACCGCGGGCGGAGCCAACCAATCGCCGGCCTGGTCCGCAGACGGAGCGAAGATTGCCTTCTCATCGTCGCGGTCGGGTGATCCGGAGATATGGGTTGCCGATGCCAGTGGATCCGCCCCGAAACGAATCACATATTTCAAGGGCCCCGACGTTTCCCCCGTGTGGAATCCACGCACCAATGCGCAGCTTGCGTGGGTAAGCGGGCGTACCGGCCTGCCGCAGATTTACACCATGGATCAGGACGGGGCCAATATTCAGCGCATGACCGACGGCGGTTATGCGGTGTCGCCATCGTGGTCCTCGAGCGGCCAGTTTCTTACGTTCAGTTGGAATCGCAAATATGGGCCCGGCGCTCCAGGCGGCCAGGACATCTACATCATGGACATTGCGACCAAACGCTGGCAGCAACTGACGCACGACGCCGGCACAAATGACTTTCCTTCCTGGGCTCCCGATGGACGCCATATTGTTTTCGAGCGGAGGCAAGGGAGCCACACGGAAATCTGGTCGATGCTCGCCGACGGGACCGATCAGCACCAGTTGACGCATTCGGGAAACAACTTTATGCCTAACTGGAGTTGGAAGTGAAGGCAGGCACAGAGAATACGCACAGTGCCCGCAGTTTCATTTTTAGAGAAGACCGTTCCAGTGCCGATTGGCCCTGGGGATCTCACAACTTGTAAGCCGAAGCCACATTTCATGCGCGAATCGGATGCGGCGTCGACCAAAAACCACAGCGCAATTTCAGCCGATGCTATTCGCATGCGCCATGTACATCCTCATGTACTGCTGAGAAGCAGTGCGGCTGGTTGAACACAGGCATAAAATAGTGATGTCATCTTGAAATTGCAGAAGGAGCGATGCATTGAATCGACGTTTACGAGTTTTCACGCCAGTTGTACTGCTTGTCGCCTTGGTTGCTGTTGCCGGTTGCAAGAAGAAACAGCCGCCACCGCCTCCCGCCGCAACGGCGCCGCCAGCGACGCCCGCGCCTACTGCGCAGATTACAGCGACGCCCTCCCAGATCTCGGCGGGCGATCAGGTAACGTTGAGCTGGCGCACAACCGACGCAACGAGCGCGACCATTGATGGAATTGGCGATGTGCCGACCACGGGCGTGAAGACCGTGACGCCAACCTCGTCGACCAGCTATCACCTTGTGGCGCGCGGCGACGGAGGAACAGCGGACGCAACAGCCCAGGTGACGGTGAATGCTCCGCCCGCTGTTTCGGCGCCTTCGAA
>Ga0181535_10002120_pt1 | contig 24680 bp, 27 predicted proteins | sample PEATcosm2014_Bin_44_FD_119774 | JGI IMG/M metagenome (GOLD analysis project Ga0181535, IMG submission 119774) | Peatland microbial communities from MTU Mesocosm Facility, Houghton, MI, USA - PEATcosm2014_Bin17_30_metaG | ecosystem: Environmental > Terrestrial > Soil > Wetlands > Peat | place...
GGGCCCGGTGGGTACTGATGTCACGGTCACGGGGACCGGCTTCGGGCTCATCACCAGCGTCCTGGTCGGGTCCCAGAACGTCACCGTGGCCTCCGGGAATGCCGGCGAAACGTCGGGGACCTCGGCCTGGGTGATCATCCCGCCTGGCGTCGGGAGCGGACAGGTCCACATCGTGGTCTACACCAGCGACAACCACACCCTGCCGGGAAGCGCTGACCTGTTCACCGTCAGCGGGCCGACGCTCACCTCGATCACCCCGTCGACGGTCAAGCCGGGCGGTACCTTCACCGACATCCAAGGGGTTGCCCTCGCCGATGCCACCCAGGTGTGCCTCAATGGCACCTGCATGACCCCGGGCAGCGGGACGGCGGCTGGGACCTTCTCGGTGCTTGACGCCAATGACCTGGAGGCGACGCTCCCCTCGAATCAGCCCGGCGAAGGGTCCTACTCCCTCACCGTCACGACCTCGGAGGGGACGACCAACGCCAAGAGCATCTCGGTCTACGTCGACACCTCGGCGCCGACCATCACGGCCGCCTCACCGACGTCGGGGGTGGAGGGTACCCAGGTCACCCTGACCGGCACGGGATTCACCGATCTCCAGGCGGTCAAGGTGGGGAGCCAGGTGGTGAGCGGCGGCAATTGGCTCTCCACCAGCGACACCAGCGCCTGGGTGATCATTCCGTTTGGCCTCACCGCGAGCACCTACGACATCACCGCTCAGAACGCCATCGGCTGGTCGACCGCCTCCAAGTCTGATCAGTTCACCCTCGGTCCGTCGGTGATCACCTCGGTGTCGCCGACCTCATCGCTCGCTCCCGGAGCCGCGTTCACGGTCACTGGCAGCGGCTTCTGGGATGCCACCCAGGTCTGCCTCAACGGCAGCCCGTGTCTCAGCCTCGGCAACGGGACCACGGCGGGGACGTTCGCGGTGACCACGTCCAGCCTCATCAACGCCGCCCTGCCGTCCTCGATCGGGGATGGAACCTATCCGGTCACGGTCATTTCGCCGGAGGGCACCTCCAACGCCACCTACAGCCTGACCGTGGTGACGCCGGTGGGGATCACCCAGATGTCGACGACCTCGGCCAGCGGTCCCTGGTCCACCACCGGGGTGACGGGGCAGGTCGGCAGCGAGGTCTGGATTCAGGGCAATGGCTTCGGCCTGCTGACCTCGGTCAAGGTCGGGTCGATCAGCGTGACGGTCGCCTCGGGCAATGCCGGCAAGACCTCGGCGACCGCCGCCTGGGTGATCATCCCGTCCGGGGTGGGCAGCTCCACCGTGAACGTCGTCATGGTGACGAGCGACACCCAGAGCACGCCCGGCAGCGCCGCGCAATTCACCGCATCGGCGCCGAGCCTCAGCTCGGTCACCCTGTCGACGGTGCAGCCGGGCGGGACCTTCACCGACATCAAGGGCGCCGCGCTCACCGACGCCACCCAGGTTTGCGTCGGCAGCACCTGCGTCAGCACCAAGGGCAGCGGCACCGCCGCCAACACCTTCTCGGTCATCGACGCGGCCGACATCGAGATGACCCTTCCGGCCGGCACCCCGGCGGAGGGGTCGTATACCCTGACGGTGACCACCTCGGAGGGGACGACCAACGGGGAGGCGGTGAGCGTCTACCACGACACCTCCGTCCCAACCATCACCTCCCTGTCGGTGAGCTCGGGACCCGAGCAGACGGTGGTGACCCTCACCGGGACCGGTTTCACCGACATGCTGGGGGCCAAGCTGGGCAGCACGGCGATCACGAGTGGCAACTGGTTGGCCACCAGCGACACCTCGGCCTGGATCAGCATCCCGAGCGGGATCGGGACCTCCGGCAACCCCTACAACGTCACGGTCCAGAACGACATCGGCTGGTCCACCAGTGCGGCGCCGTTCACGGTCACGGCGGCGGCGGTGACTTCCATCTCACCGTCCACGGTCAACGCGATCAGCGGCGGCGGGGAGGGCAACGCCTTCCTCACCGTGACGGGCACCGGTTTCTACGACGCCACCCAGCTCTGCTTCGGCAGCACCTGCCTCACCTCGGGCGGTGGCGCTGGCCAGTTCAGCATGATCTTGGTCACTCAGATCACGGTGCCGACCAGCCTTCCCAGCGGCATCCCGGATGGGACGCTGGCGGTCACCGTGGTGTCGCCCGAGGGGACATCCAACGCCACGGTCACGCTCACCGTCACCACCATCCCGGCGGTGATCAGCGTCAGTCCGTCGTCGGGTGTGGTGGGGACGACCCCGGTCGTCATCAGCGGGACGCTGATGAGCGGCGCGACCGAGGTCAGCGTGGGAAGCGTGGATGTCAGCGTGTGCTCGTCTGGTTGCAACGCCTGGGTGAACGGTAGTCAGGTCGACGTGACTATCCCCTCTGGGGTCGGCTCCGGAACGGTCGACATCCGGGTGGAGAATAGCCGAGGGTGGTCCGCGGTCGCGAGCGCCGACCACTTCACGATGAGCGTGCCCACCATCACGTCGGTCGCTTCGAGCCCCATCGGCCCGGGCGGCACCTTCACTGACATCCAGGGCACCGGCTTCGCCGACGTGAGTTCAGTGTGCCTGGGCACTACTTGCATGACCTCGGGAAGCGGGGCAGCGCCGGGCACGTTCTCGGTTCTTCCGAGCGGGGTTGACATCGAGGCGACGCTTCCTGCCGGTGTGCCCTCCGAGGGGAGTTACTCACTGACCGTCGTCTCGACCGAGGGCACCTCGAGCGGGTACTCGATCACCGTCTATGTGGACCCCAAACCCCCGACCATCATCGGTATGTCGACCACCGGCGCGACCGGACCCTGGTCAACCACCGGGCTCACGGTCGCGGTGGGTCAGGAGGTGTACCTCGAGGGCAGCGGCTTCACCGAGTTGAACGGCGTGACGGTGGGAACCACGGTGGTCACCTCAGGCAACTATGGTGATAGCACCAGTGATGGCGCCGCCTGGCTCATGGTCCCGACGTCGCTTGGCGTGGGCCAGGACTATGTGATCGCGTCCAACAAGGCGGGGTCGTCGACCGGGTCGGCCGCCTCTCAGGTCACCGTGGGCGGAGCCCTGGTCACGTCGGTCAGCCCCAGCACGGTCAATCCGGGCGGTACCTTCACCATCTACGGCACCGGTTTCACCGGCGTGACCGGAGTCTCGCTTGGCTCCACCGCCCTCACGGCCGGGAACGGGACCACCGCTGGCACCTACTCGGTCGTGAGCAACGGGGCTATCAACGCAGCGGTGCCGTACAGCATGGCTGGCAGCGAGGCGGTCAAGGTGATCACGAGCGACGGTACCTCTAACACCAGCGTCAACCTGACCATCAGCGCCATCCCGGTCATCACCGGCATCAACCTGACTAGCGCGTATCCCGACGAGTCGATCGTGATCTCCGGCTACAACATGAGCAATGTCAGTTCGGTGACCTTCGGCGCCGATGGTGCCGGTAGCGTCACCGGAACGACTGCGACGTCGGTGACGGTGACCACCCCCAACCACCAGACGGGCGGCGCGGTCTCGGTGACCATGAGCAATGGGAGCGGCGGGTCCGAGGTCGCCGCCGGGGATAGCAACTCCTTCACCTTCTACGCGGTGGCGGATTTTACCTCGTTCAGTCCGACCAGCGGCTACCATGACGATGAGATCACCTTCAATTACACCGGGTCAGGGACCGGCACGTTGAATCAGTTCGTGTTCGGCGGCGTCGGGACCGGTGGCATCGGGTCTGGCGGGTCAGGGACCTACACGGTGCCCGCACCGTGGGACGGTGCCAACCCCGGGGCGGTCACGGTCTACGCGCAGTGGGTCGATGGCTCAGCCATCGCCAACGTGCCGATCGGAACTTTCACCTACGATGTGGAGACGGCGCCCACGATCTCTTCGATCACCGATGAGGGGAACGGCTGGGTGCAGGCCAACGGGACCATGATGGCGGACATCACCTCGGGCACCGTCGACGGTAGCGGGGCCACTATTTCGGTGACGGGTTCGAACACCTCGGTGGCTATTGACATTCCCGCTGCGGACGAAGCGACTAGCACTGGCATCACGTTCACGAACGCGGTGGGCCAGTCGGGCACGTACAGCTGGACCTACGGGCAGGCGACCGTGTTCGATAGCGGCTCCAGCTCGGGATCTGGGGCCAGTCAGCATGCTGTTGGTGGTGTCGATGGCGTCTGTCTGGCAAACAGCAGTGAGCCGTGGTGGGGATACAAGACCGGTCCGGATACCGGCAGTTGGACGTATGCCTTCGGTCAGACTTATGGCACCGGATTGTGCGCTGAAGGGGGCGCTGATGGCGATACGTACGCGTATTACACTCCGGGTTCGACTGGCGAGTCGGTCGAGCAGGACATCAACATGACCACCGTGGCTGGCGACAAGTACGTCGCGACGTTCGGCATCAACAACGCTGGGACCGCCGGTCAGGACTCCGTCGCCATGTTCTTTGGGACCAGTCAGGGTGCGTCCAACATTGGGTCCGGTAGCAATAACGCGACGGGTGACGGTGGGACGTGGACCGTTTACTCGATCAGCGCCCAGCCTGGTAGTGCCGCCACGTGGGTGCGGTTGCAGATCTATACGAACACCTCGGGGGATCGGTACGATATTACTGACGTCACACTGACCCAGTGGGGGCCGTGATGAGCGCGAGACCGTATGGTCGGCGGTAAGCGGAAGACCGCATTCGCTAGCGCAGTCGTCGTAGCTCTGTTGGTCGTCGGCGGTGGGGTGGTCCTGGTGACCCGGCAGGGCGGTTCACAGATGGCAGCTTCGTCGCCGGCCTCGCTATCGGCTTCGGTGACGGTGCAGGGCCACACGCTCACCCTTCATGGGTACGCGTCCGCTGGCCGCCCGGTGTGCGCGGTGAGGGCGAATCCGGCCGGTCAGGCGGAGTTCACCGTCACCGCGGTCAGCCGCGCTCCGGCAAGCGACCGCGTGCTGGTGACGATCACCGGCTATCACGGCGATGGCGTCTACCCTGTCCCCGCCGCCACCGGCACCACTTCGGTTGCCATTTCGCGAACCGGGCCCGCGCTCGCCGCAGCCCTGCAGTCGGACGGGGCGGTTAACCCGACCGTCGGTTTCCAGGTTGGGGGCACCATCCAGGTGAGCGACGGCGGACGGTCGGTGAGTTTCTCGGGTGGTGATTCCCTGGCGTTCAGTCAGTCAGTACCCACGGGGACGATGCGCGGCCAGGTGACCTGCTGACCGCTGCCTGGGGTCTGGCGATGGATGGCTCCGGATGGCGCGGGGGGAACGCCATCGAAAGTGGGTCAGCAGTGGACGGTGCCGTCCAGGTAGCCGGCGCCGGGAGGGGCCAGGCCGGGGATGGCCTCGCCCCAGGAGGTGATCTCGGTGCCCTGGTCGCTCACCGTCAGGGTGCCCTGGCTCAGGGCGGCCACCTCGGGATCGAGCTGGCTACCGGCGGCCTGGTTGGCCGCGGCCAGTCGGCTCCCGATCATGGTCACCATTAGCCGGGTCGGACCCACCTCGGCACCCACTGAGTAGGTCCCGTCGCCGGTGTAGCCGTAGATCTGGATGGCCACCTGGTAGTCGTCCGGGCTCCGGCTGTCGCCTACGAAGGTGAAGACGCCGTCGGCCGGGTCGGAGACGCACATCGGCGGGGCGTTGGGGTCGGCGCCGGTCAGGTTGAGCCGGGTGCTGCCCGGGCCGAGGTCGACGGTCAGCTCGATGTCCCCGGTGAAGGGTGGCGGGGTGGGGGTGGGCGCGGCCGTGGGCGTCGGCGTCGACGAGGGCGCGGGGGTGTCCGACGGGCTGGGGGGCAGGGTCGGCGGGGTGGTGAGGTCAGGGCTTGCCGCGGGCCCGGCGGGCGCCAGCTCGGTGGGGCCCACCACCACGTCATTGCTCGTGGAGGGGGCCGACGATGCGTTCGTGGCGGTTGCCACGCCGGCGCCATGACTCGCGTGGCTGGGGGCTGAGGCCAGGCTCGGGGAGGGGGCACTGGTCGGCGTGGTCGCCACCACGGCGCCGGGCGACGGGGTGGCGACGGTCACCAGGCCCGGAGCCGTGAATCTCGCCGCCGTGAGGGCGAGGGATCGCGCCGCGGCCCCCGCCGGGGTGAACATCAGGCCCACCGCTGTCACGGTGGCGATGGCCGTGGCGAGCTTCAGATAGTGCTTGGATCTCACATGAATCCTCCGGGCGGGGCGCTGGTGGATTCAGCCTAGACGGCGGCGGTGGCTCGGGCGACAGGCGGTTGTACCGACTCTGCCTGATGCAATTGAGGGATGCGGGGCGGCATGAAGGCTGCGCATCAGTCGCCGCTGTTGCGGGACGTTCCTGGTCTGGTGACGGTCGGGCGACAGGGGCGGCCTGCCGGGGACGGCGGTGATACTGTGGTCGGAGTTACTAGGAGGTAGCCACTCATGACCAGGCACATGGGCCGCGCTCTGGCACTCGGCGCCGTCATCCTCGGAGTCGCCCTCGGCGGGTGCTCGTCGTCGCCCGGCCCCAAGCACACGCCCACCCCGCACGCCACACCTACCCCCTATCCGCTCACCATGTCGGCGACCATCGTGCCGGTCGCCGGGGCCACCCCGATCAAGCTCTCCGGCTTCAGCAACGGGGTCCCGGTTCTCTGCCAGGCCAAGGCGGCGGGGGCGGAGAACGTCGGCTTCACCCTCCAGGGGGTCAGCCTCAAGCCGATCGACTACGAGATCGCCATCCAGATCACCGGCTACACCGGCGACGGCACCTACCAGGTGGGCGCCGAGGTCGGCTCCACCCGGGTCATCGTCACCCAGATGGGGGCCCTCTACGCCTCCGCCCAGGCGGCCAGCCCCGGGGCCAGCCCCCGGATCGCGGCGCTCAGCGGCGGCAAGATCACGGTGAGCGACAACGGCCACACGGTCAGCTTCACCGGTGGGGCCACCCAGAGCCTCGGTCCGCCGGCCACCGGCTACATGCTGGGCACCGCCAGCTGCTAGTCTGCGGGATGGCGTCGGGCGCCGTTTGCAGGCAGGCCCGACGGGGAGCGATCACTGGCGTGCCTACACGCGGGGCATGACGGTGCGATCGCGATCTCGCCCGACCCTCCTCGCTCTGGACTACGCAGCGGCGATCCGGGATCCGGCGCGGGCCGATTTTCTGAATGGTGGCTGCGTGGCCTTGGCGGTCGCTCTTCACCGGGCCTTCGGCTATCGGCTCGGGGCGGTGCTGGAGCACGGCCACCCGGTCCACGTCTTCGTCGTGGATGAGGAGTGGATGCTCATCGACGCCTGCGGTCGCCGCCCCTACCCCCGGGCCGTTCGGGAGTGGGATCGCTACAGCGACGCGCCGGGAGAGTTTGACGACCATGTCAGCCTGGCCGAGGTGGAGAAGTGGGTCGCGGCCGAGGACCTCTACGGTTACGATTCGCGCGATCTGGCCGGGGCTCGGCGCTTCGCTCGGACCTACCTTGAGCTTCTACCCAACCGGCAGATGGGGCTCAGGCTGCAGGTGTGAGGTCAACCTCCGGCGGCGGCGGACGGCCTCCCGCCTGCTCGGGCCGGTTCTGGGCTTCGAGCCCTACGACGACGAGGGCCACGACGCGTGCTCCACGGTTGGGTGCCGCCCTGGCCCCGGGTATGATCGGTCCATGAGCACCGGGAGCACCCCATCCCCGCATCGGCCCGTCTGCATCTGCGAATTCGTGCCCGGGGATTCGTCGAACTGCGAGGTGCACACCGTGCCCAGCGGTCCGGCCCCCGATGCGCCCGCCGTCCTGGCCCTCGACGAGCGGGTGGGCCGATTCCGGGCACCCCGGACCCCGTCGACCATGGCGGAGTGGCGGGCCACCATGCGCGAGCTGGGCAGCAGCGACGCCGAGATCGACGCCACCGCCCGGAGCCTCGGGGTGAGCGACGACGACGCGGTCATCGATCCCGCCCGGATCGCCCTTCTCGAGAAGACCACCCGAGCCCGGGTTCAGGTGCCGCTCACCGGCCCCGAGGCGCCGCGGACACCGCGCCGGCGGTTTGGTCGGCGGGGCCGGGGGCTCGGGTTCTGAGCTCGCTCGCGCCGCCCCCTCTCCTGCGCTCATCCCGGCCGCATCACAATGACCTCGTGATCGCCGCCGACCCCGCGCTCCCGGGGGCCTTCTGCTGGACCCGCTTCGGGGTGGAGGCGGGGGAACCGGTGGAGCACATCCTGGCCCGCAAGGAGCGGGAGCGGCACCTCGCCGGCGGGGTCTTCCTCTGGGGGGTGGGCAGCCCGGTGGGCACGGCGCTGCGGGTCCTGGCTCACCTTCATCCCCACCCGGAGGTCCTCTTCAGCCCCATCGGCGGCAGCCCCCAACTCCACGACCGGCGGCCGGAGTCGGTGGTGCGCTGGCTGGCCGCCGAGGACCCGGACGGCGTCCCCTTCCCACTGCCGGTGGGGGCGGTCGTCACCAGCCGGGTCACCCTGCGCAGCCGGCGCTACGCCCTGGTCTGCTACCGCGAGGAGCCCCTCCGCCTCGACCTCGGCGGACCTCGGCTCTGCCGCGAGGGCCTGCGCAACCTGCTGAGCGGGGCCCCGGTCGGCAGCTCCCAGGTCACCGCGGTGGTGATCCGCGACCCGGGCTGGGCCGGACCCGCGGACCGGGGCTACCCGGTCGCGCTGCGGGCCCAGCTCGTGCCTCCCTACCTGGTGCGGCTGCGCGATCCAACCCCCATCTGAGGGCGTCTGGGATCGGCCCCGGGGTCGGCTACAGTGGGGGATATGGACGCCTACCTGGAGGCGGCGATCGCCGCCCAGCCGGCGCAGCCGCTCCCCATCCTGGACGAGGAGTTCTTCCGGCGCAGCCCCTGGGCGGCTTCACAACGGGCCCGTCACGGGGTGCTCACCGAGGGGGACCCGCTCCAGATCGCCAGCCGCCGGCTGTGGCTCGCCATCTGCCAGGACGCCGGGCTTCCCTACATCCCGCTCTACGTCGACGACACCCCCGGCTGCATCAACGCCGGCTACTACGAGACCCCCACCGAGATGGGGCTCGCCGGCAACCGCTCCATCCTGGTCGGCCTGGACCTGGCCCGCTGCACCCAGGACGAGGACACCCTCGGGCTCGTCGAGGCGAGCCTCTACCACGAGGCCGGCCACTACGCCGAGAGCTTCAGCCCGGAGGCGATGCTCAGGCGGCGCCGGGTGGCCCGGCTGGAGGCGACCCCGGAGGCGGCCAGCCGGCGGTTGCGCGAGGGGGCCGGGCCGGCGGCGGTCGCGGTCGGGCTGGCCCTCATGCTCCGCCACCCCCTGGAGGTGGTGCGCCAACTGGGGGAGCGGGGCATCCGGGCCTACGCCAGCTTCTGCGTGGCCCGCGAGAAGCGCCGCAACGAACTCCAGGCCGACGACTTCGCCATCTCCCACCACCCCGAGCTCGCCGACGATCTGGGGGCGGTGCTCGGGCTCAACGAACCCGACCTGGCCCACCGCCTGGAGCGGATCGCCCAGGCCGACAACCCGCTGGACCGGGCCCGGCTGCGGCTCGGCTACCTGCTCATCGACTCGGTGCACAGCCTGGGGGTCGCGCTCCGGGGCGTGCCCTCCGACCCGGAGGCGGCGGCCGACGCCACCCATCCCCCCAGCCTGCGCCGGCTGCAGCAGCTCTCCCGCAAGGCGCGGGGCTACGGGGTGCGCACCGACCTGCTCCAGATGGCCCAGGCGCTCGACGTGCGCAGCCGCCGGCTGGACGCGGTGGAGACCCAGGGCCACTCGACCTGGCTGCAGTCGATCGGCTACTGAGCGGACGCGGATGAGCACGGACCCCGCCGCCCCGCCCGGGTTCGGCAAGCTGGAGCTCGACCTGGATGACATCCTGGCCCGGGCGCTCGCCGCCCTCCCGGAGACCACCCGGGTCTCGGTCATCGCCGAGGACGACCGGCTCACCGACGACCAGATGCGCCAGATCCTGGCCGGTCAGGCCGAGGCGGTGGAGGGGGAGCTGGACAGCTGGGCCGCCCAGACCCAGGACGCCTCGGTCGAGATGATCTTCGAGGCGGCCGTCCCCAACCGCCTGGAGCGGGCCGCCATCCGCTGTGACCCCCGGCTCTTTCAGGTGGTGCGCGAGACCATCCTGGAACGCGACGAGACGTCTCCCTTCGACCAACTCATCGAGCAGACCGACCACTCTCTGCTCCGCTACGACCTGGGCCTGGACGTCAGCCATCTGAGCGAGGAGCCGGTCACCCCGGGCGAGGTGCGCCGGTTGGCCCGGGCGCTCGGCATCGAGGTCGCGGTCAACCGGGCGGCGCTCACCGACCTGCTGGAGCGGGGCGGCCAGGGGGACCTCCACCTGCTCTGGTACGGGGATCCGCGCCCCCTGCTGCGGGCCGCCTGCGACCGGGTCTGGGGGGCCGTCCTCGAGCCTGGGCCCGGAGGTCTCGAGCCGCGCCAGCGCTGGGGGTGGGCCGAGGTGGCCTGGAGCGATCCCCATCTGCTCAGCATCGCCGGCGCCGGCTACGTGGCGGCCGACGTCCAACTCGAGGGGGTGGTCACCCGGCGCTTCGACGGTGAGTGCTGCTACCCGGGAGCGTTCGGGCCGGACAGCCATCTGCCCGCCTACGAGGTGGCCGGGATCTTCTCCCCCGGCTACTCCACCCCGGTCGCCGTCCGCCGGATCCCGCAGCTGGAGCAGGGAGGGCATGGCCTTGGCTAGCCCCGCCGGCATCGAGTTCCAGGAGATCATGGCCCGGATCACCGAGCGCGCCGGCCTGGAGGCGCGCCTTCTCACTGAGCACGGCTTTCTGATCACCACGCTCGGCGACGACGGGGACACCTACTTCACCATGGGACATGTCGACAAGGACCGCTTCCGGGCCCAGCTGCGCGAGCTGGCGGCTGGGGCCTGGGGGCTCACGACGGCCGAGGCGGGGGAGCTCGCCCCCGACGACGACGACATCGTGCACGGCTACTTCACCAGTGAGGTGGAGGACGACGAGGTCCGGTACCACCTGGGGGCCCAGGCATCCACCCCCGGGGCCGAGCCCTGCACCCTCTACTTCTCCTGAGGCCCGGGGATGGCGGGTGGCTTTCCGGTCCTGACCCACCGGACCCCACTGGTCACGCTCCAGGCGATGCCGGATCCGCGCTATCGCCCTCATCCCGAGCTGCGGGTGAGCGAGCTGGACTGGCCGGTGGTGCCACTCCTCAACGCGCTCATCGAGGCCGGGGAGCGGCCGATCGCCAGCTGCGCGGGCGGGGAGCTCAGCCTGCTCGGGATGTCCTCGCGGACGGTCGAGCTCGCCCGGATGATCATTCGGGGAGCGGGCGGCGGGCACCTCCTCTGCGTCTACTCGCGGGGCGATGATCCGCGCGTGCATCTGCGCTTCGGCTGGGCGGCGGCCCGCCATGAGCTGGAGGGCGGCGGCCGCCCCGAGCCGGATGCCGACTTCTGGCTCCACGCCGCCCACGGGGTGCGCACCATCACCGCCCACCCGGCGCCGGCCGTGTCCAGCGCGGAGGCGGCACTCATCGCCATGCTGGCGGCGAGGGTCGAGGCCGCTCCCGGCTGCACTCTCCCGGGCGACACGCCGGGGCGGAGCGCGTCCTACCTGGTCGGAACCCGTTCCCGGTCGGTGGCGCGGGTGGCCTCCTCGCACCTGTGCATCCACCTCGGGACCGGACGCTGCGGGCCCCCGGGCCCGGAGGACCCCTTCGTCAGCCGGCCGGTGCATCTGCGGCTGGCCCTCGACAGCGCCGGGCGAGGTCACGGTCTCGCGATCTGGGAGGGCGCGGGCGGCAGCCTGACGTCGGTCGGCCGGCTGGCCCACGGGATGCTGGACCGGGCCATCGCCGGGCCGGAACGGGGGCTCGGCTGAGCTCTCCGGAGCCGCCGGTGGCTGACCCCGGCGCTTACATCTCCAGGAGCCGCTGGTTGAGGTGCAGGCCGATCAGGCGGCGCCGGGCCCGCCGCTCCACCCGCTTCCAGCGCGCATCGCGGGCGGACGGGTCGGGGATCACCGGGAGCGGCGGAACCCGCTCCGCGCACGCTTCCAGGGCGCTCTGCAGGTAGAGGCGGCGCAACTGGTTGGTCAGCTGGCCGAGCAGCTCGGGACGGGTGTCGGGGTCATCGAGGAGCCAATGACTCCCCATCGCCCGGCAGTCACCCCGACTCTCGCCGCGCTGAACCAGGAAGTCGACGCCCCGGCTCTCGAGGCTGGCGCCCCCCGTGACGGTGGTCACCCACCCGGAGGCGGTCAGGTCGCCGCCCGCGACGGTGGTCAGCCAGCCGGAGGCGGTCAGCTCGCCCCGCGGCCATTCGACCGGCTCGTCGCGGCGGGCGAAGCTGAGACAGGCGGAGCGCCGACCCACCACGGTGACCGCCGAGCCGGCCGGCGGGCAGACCAGCGGCACCACCAGGGCCCAGACCCAGGGCTCCAAGTCGCAGTCCCGGGCGGCGGTGAAGAGGACCTCCGGAAGCGGCACGCAACGACCCTGCCAGCGCGCTGGGAAGGGACGCCGGAGCCGCCGGGGGATGCCGGGCGCCGCCTCCATCGCCGACGGCTACAAGGCGTGTAGGCGCTGGGAGACCAGGGCCTCGTCCATCATCAGGCGGTGGACCAGGGTCTCGGTCGTCTTGTCGAGGCCACTCGGGCGCACCTGCCACTCGCTCAGGACCCGGACCATCAGGTTCTGGGTGGTGCGGGAGGCGCAGGTGGTGCGACCCTCGGCCATGGTCAGGTTCTCCAGGTGGGTCTGGATCGGCTCCCAGGCGACCGTCGCGGTGCCGTTGCGCCAGAGCAGGTGGAGGGTGCCGGCCCGGATCAGCACCCCGGCCAGGGCCAGGATGTCCCAGTCCTCGCCTCGGAAGTGGATCCAGGGGTGGCGGCGCGGGGGCTGGGGCGGCTGGTGGGGGTCCAGGTCGGGGATGAGCGGCGCGGGCCAGGGCGGCACCGCGTGCAACCGGGTGAGGAAGCCGTGGTCCCCGGCCTGGCCGCGGATCACCGGGACCCCGGGGAGGCAGCAGGTGCCGCGGGTGGAGGTGGCGGTGCCGATCGCCAGCCGGTGCTCGGTGTCGAGGCGGGTGGGATCCAGCCAGAAGGCGGCGAGGGGGCGGCCCAGCTTGGTGCCGTCGGCGCGGGCGGCGGGCACGTCCCGGCCGATCAGGTAAGCCGGGCCCGGGACGAGCGGGGCGGGTACCCAGACCAGCGATCCGGGCATGCCCCGGGTGGTGAAGGGCCCGCGCAGGTCGCCGTCGATGGTGGTGAGCACCCCGTCGATCCGCTCGGAGTACGGATGCGCGTTGACGCAGGGAAGCGGGGTCACGCGGACGCGGGTCATTTGATCTGAGCGTAGCCTGCTGCCGGACGGTTCCCCCGCCGGGTCAGGGGTGGCCGGGTGAGCGGTCCCCCGGGGCACCCGGCCGGGTGTCGGTCCCTGTGGTGGCTACCTCATAGGACGGGTCCCCCGCCGCGCACCAGGCGGTCGCCTCCATTTCGGTGGCGAAACTCCGCCCCTCCACCTCCAGCCCCGCGTTGCGCCGGGCCGCCCAGGTGGCGCTCATCGGCAGCCAGCAGATGGCACCTCGCGGGACCCGCCTCCAGGCTGGTTCAGCGGACACCGGGGCGCTCCCCGTGGAAGGCGCGGAGCGGGGTGTCGCCGGAGACGTAGAGGGGGTGGCGCGGGGAGCCATCCCGGGTCACCCCGAGGCAGCTCCACGGCTGCTCGGTCATGCCCAGGACGGCGAGCGCCCGGGGGCGGAGCGGCGCCCGGAGCGCTCCCCAGGCGGCGACCCGCACCGACCCCACCTCCAGCCAGTGGCGCAGCCCCGGGTCGCAGAGGGGCCCGATCGGGTCCCCCGGCCCGGTGAGCGCCCGGGGGTCGGTGGCGCGGAGCGCGAAGAGGTTGACGACCACCAGCCAGCCGAAGCCCCAGGCCCTGGTGAAGGCGATCACCCGGCGGATGGTCGGGTCATCCCGGACCGCGTCGGCGGTCGAGGGGTTCAGCATCACCCAGGTCACCCCCGGTCCCGCGCTGTCCCATTCGCGCTCGAGGGCGTAGCGGTACCGCTCGTCCTCGGAGATCGGGGCGCCGCGCCGGAGGAGGCTCGGATCGCCCCGCCGGGCGGCCCCGGCGCCGACCTCGGCACCGGCTCCGCGGGGGCGCTCGAGCGGGTCGCAGCAGGCGGGACCGTGGCCCGGCGGCCCCTCCTGCGGGGCGCACTCCTCACCGGCGCAGGAGGGACATTCGGGACCCGGACAGACGGGCACCCCGGAGCGCCGGCACCGCCCCGGATCGTCGGGGTCGGGAACGTGCCTATTCGGCAGGGGCCGGGACATGGCCGCGGGGCGGGACCTCGTCGAGGGCGAGCAGAGCCCGGTGGAGCTTGGGCAAACCGACCCCGTCGGGGTGGTCGAGGAGGCTCGCCACCGCCTCATCGGTCTCCTCGGCCGCCTCCATCACGGCCAGGATCTGGGGGGCGCGGGCGAGCAGGAAGGCGGCTTCGTTGGCCTCGCGATGACCCCCGACCGGCCGCCGGCGCCGGGCCTCCAGGTCGCGCAGCCGATCTGTGAAGCCGCTCACGGTCGCTGACCAGCAGCACCGATGGTGGCTGACGAAACTGGCCCGAACATCTCGTCGGGGCCGATCTCCATGACGTGCCGGATGGCCGCGATCCGGGCCTGTCGACGGGTCTCCTCCTCCGGGAACCCGTGGGTCGCGATCAGGTGGTCGGCGAGCGCGGTGTAGCCCGCACCGCCGGGGAGCGGCTCGCCGCACTGGGGGCAGTGGGGCGTGGACTCAGGCACGCCCGCCCCTTCGTCGCGCGGCGGCGCTCAGCCTCCTCTCGCCGAGGGCGAGCGCCACCTGATCCTCCATCTCGCTGTGGTCGAGGGCGGCGTCCCCGCGGAGCACGTCGCGGAGCTTTCGCAGCAGGGCGCGCAGGGTGACGTTCTCGGAGCTCAACCGGTCCAGTTCCCCGAGGATCCGGCGGCAGTCCGCAAGGGGCAGGTCGCCTGCCGCCATGGTCGTGGCGACCAGGTCCGGTGGAGGGATGGGATGAGTGGCCATGAGCTTGCTTCAGTCGATCCCGGGCCCGGCATCGTGGTCATCCGACGCACGCCGAGCCAGGGCTTCCAGCCCGAGACGGTGCGCCCGTCGCTCATCCGGGGTCAGCGACTTCCGGGGCGATCGCAACCTGGCTGGTCGGCGGGGTGGGCCTTGGGGATCTCCATGGTTCGAGGCGTCATCAGGCTTCCCCGCGGGCCCAGAGATGCATCGCAAGGCGGCGACGGCGGTGCGGTGCCAGTGGAGGCAGCGCCGATCCTTCACGCGGTCCTCGCCATACCAGGAGCGGGGGCCGTAGGGGAGGGCCGCGAAGCGCTCACGCCCGAAGCGGTCGGTCTCGCCCACGTTCATTCCGCCTCCATCGGCTCGGCCACCCAGGCCGAGAAGACCGGCATCCCCCGCCAGGGCTCGGCGGCGCCGTCGGTGACGCTCGCGAGCACCGCGTAGGGACGGTTGAAGCGGAGCGTGGCCCGGCGGGCGGGGAGGTGGGGGGCGGGCTCCGGGCCGCCCAGACCGCGGAGCCCGAGACCGGTCACCGCGGCGGCCTGAAAGCCCCGGGCGGTGAAGCGGGCGAGCGCCGACTGGCGGGCCTCGACGCGGGAGGCCTCGCGCAACCCGGGGACGATCTCCCGGCGGAGCACCCGGAGCGCCGCATCCATGCCCGGGGCCCCAGTCAGGTCGTGGCTGGCGGTCACCTCCCAGGCGGGCAGGTAGGTGTCGAAGAGCTCCAGCGGGCAGTCCGCGTCGGCCACCTCCTCGATCTCCCAGGCGTGGCCCCTCAGGGGCAGCTCGTAAAGGGTGCGCTGGCGGGCCCGGGTGCTCCGGACGTGGATCACCCGGTTGACCTCGCGGAGGGCGGCGTGGACCTGGGCGGGGGCCACCTCGGGGGCGGCAAGCACCGAGAGCACGTCCAACCCCTCGACGCTCCTGGCCCGGTGACAGGCGACCGTACCGGCGGCCTCGGTGTCCACGATTCCCTGCCAGGCGACCGCGGGCGCCCGGAGCACGCTTCGCACCCGCTCCGCCCAGGGGCCGCGCAGGTTGGCGCTGGGGCAAACCGTGAAGGCGTGCTTCCAGGTCACGTCGGTGGCGAGCGCCGAGGCGAGCACGATCGAGGTGAGCTCGGTGATGGGAAGCGGGAAGCGTGAGATCAGAGAGCTCGTGCCACGGTCGGCCCAGGCGTCGGCCTCCGCCGGGGTGGGCACCTCACCGGTCGTGATCGCCGGAGGGAGGAGCTCCGTCCAGGCCCGGAAACCCGGGGTGACCTGCCCTCGCCGGCGCCAGAGGGCGACGGTCGCGCCCAGGGCCGGGTGAGGGGTCGCGATCAGGTTGGCGGCCGCCGGGGCCGCCTCGTTCGGCTTCAACCCCAGGGCATCGCGGAGCTCGCGCGCCTCGTCCAAGGCGGCGAGTGGGGAGACGGTCGCGAGCAGCAGCCAGAGCCCGAGCGGGCTGACCACCCCGTGCCGGACCAGGTAGCGCTCGGCCAGCGCCTGGTCGAAGGCCTCCATGGCGGCGGCCAGCGGTTCCCCGGCGAGCGGTTCCCGGGCCCCCGGGTTGGGTGGCGCTGCCGGGAAGTTCGTCATGTCTGCTCCGCTTGGTCGAGTTCGGGCGTGCTTGGCGATTGTAGCGCGCGTTCCGGCGAAGGACCAATCAGCGCCGAGCCGCCCGGGCCGGCTCAGGGGGCGTCGGTGCCCTCCCTGCCGTAGCGGTCCTCCAGCCGGACCACGTCGTCGATCTCGGTCGACGAGACCTCGATGAGGTCGGTGTCCTCCACGGCGACGAAGCGGTGACGACGACGGGGACGCACCCGGGCGGTCACCCCCGCCGCCACCCGATGGGTCTCCATCTCCCCGCTCGCGTCCTGCAACTCCAGGTCCAGGAGACCGGCGAGCACCAGGATCGATTCGTCCTTGCGCTCGTGGTACTGCAGGGAGAGGGCCTCGCCGGCCCGGATGTGGATGAGCTTGCCCATGTAGCGGTCGGTGATCGCCCAGTGGAGCTCGTAGCCCCAGGGTTTCTCGATCCTCACCTCGCCGACGGGGCGGACGTCGTCTCGGATGGTCCGGATCGGCTCCGGCGCGGCGCTGGTCGTCATCTGCGGCTCCGTCTATGGCCTGAGGCTGCTTGGATGATAGTCGGGGCGGGGCGCCAAAGGGCGACGGTGGGACGTTCCGTCACCCGGGTCGGGGCGGGCGCTCGCCAGCGCGGGGTGGAGATGGCCGGGTGGCTGCAAGCTGATCGCGGCTCGGTGACGGGCCGGGGCTCGCCGCTCCCGCATGCCATGATGCCGTGGGGTGCCGTGGGCGCCTCGTCCGCTCGCCCCGGGGCGGCAGGAGCACAGCGAAACATGGCCGGCACCCTCAACAAGGCGCTTCTCATCGGCAGGCTCACCCGCGACCCCGAGCTCCGCTACACCCCCTCGGGGACCGCGGTGTGCAATTTCTCGGTCGCCACCAACCGCTACTCGACCGGCGACGACGGCCAGCGCCGGGAGCAGACCGACTACCACGACGTGGTGGTCTGGAACCAGGGCAACCGCAAGCTCGCCGAGCTCTGCAGCCAGTACCTGCAGAAGGGACGGATGGTCTACGTCGAGGGCCGTATCCAGACCCGCTCCTGGGACGACGCCCAGACCGGTCAGAAGCGATACCGGACCGAGATCAACGCCCAGGATGTCCAGTTCCTGGACAGCCAGCGGGACGGTGGCGGAGCCGCCTCGGGCAACGGCACGGCTCGGACTTCCGCGCCGGCTTCGGTGCCCCCCCCGGGGGCGCCCGAGCGCGACATCGACCCGGACGACATCCCCTTCTGAGTGCCGGCACCGAGGGTGCCCGGGCCGGGGCTATCCGGCCCTCCCGCGACCATGTCACAACCTGGTCACAAGCTGAGGGTGGGTGCCAAACAGGGTCTCGCCCCAGACCTCTAGGGAGTAGCGGGATCTCACCGCGGGACGGCGTCCAGCAGATCCAGTCCAGCCTCTTCCACGGCCCGGGCGTGGTCTGCAAGGACGGCACCGTCCCCTCGCTGGGCTGGCGGGTCCGCCCCTCCGGCGCTGGCCGGGACCCCGATCCGGGTGCTAGAGTCGGCGGGGGTCGGAGCGAGCAGGGGGGCAGGTCAGATGGCGCAGTCGGCCGTCGAGTTGCAGCGCGTGGAATGGCTTGCGGCCGTCATCCGGGCGTCCGGAGAGGGCTGGACCGAGGAGAAGCCGGCCCGGGGCGCGACCCGAGCCCCCGACCCCGGGACGGCATGGCTGCCGCTGCTGACCTTCTACGATCGGATGCGCCTGCCCGGCCAGGAACGGGCCCGGATGCTCTGCGGCGCCGTCGAACTCCTCCACGGGCACGGCGAGATCGTCGCCGCGACGGCGGTGCTCCAGCACGAGGCCGTGAGCGGCGATCCACTGATCGCCCTGGCTCCGACCTATCAGCTCGCGGCCCAGGCGCGCACCGCCCCGCGGCCGCCACTCAGCATCCAGGGGCTGGCCGGGGAGCGCGCTCACCAGGCCATGACCCGGCGCCTGCGCCTGCTCACCCAGAAGCTGGCCGGGCTCCAGCCCTTCCGCTCCTGGGACGAGATGGTCGCCAACCCGGACGGGGACCGGCCCGACCTGCGCTCCGGACTGGCGGGTCTCATCGCCCGGCCCATCGAGGTCGACGGCTGCCACTACCAACTGGGCTCGGTGCTCCTCGGCGAGCGCCGTCTCAACCTGCTGCAGATGGCCGACGCGAGCTGGACGGTCGCCCCCGCCCCGGCTGGCGAGGAGTACCTGCGCGCCCGCCGGATGCGTCTGGCCCCCAGCTTCGAGCGAGGGCGAGAGACACCGGCCCAGGGCTGGCGCGCCGCCTCGGAGAGGGAGCCCGGGCTGGGCCGGCTGCGGCTCATCTCTCCGGCCTGACCACCGGCCGCCGCTTGCAGCTTGGTTGCCGGCTTGTTACCATCGGCCGGGGTCGGCCTGGCCCGGCACGGTCGGGACCGACGACGAATCATCAAGGGGGGAGCGGTGTTGCATCCGTCGCATCCGCAGGTTCGATCACACCTTCTCGCACGCGCGCTGCTGGCCGGGGTCGGCCTGGCCGTCATGCCGCTCACCCTCACCCCGCTCGCCGCCTCGGCGGCGGGCACCTCGGCCGACTACTGGGGAAGCGTCTTCACCACCGTCCCCAGCCGCGAAGCGGCCAAGCTCACGTCGCCGACCCCGATCAGCCTGCCCGGGACGGTGGAGCAGGTGGCGACCTCCAACTCGGATGAGTACGCGCTGCTCAGCGACGGCACCGTCTGGGCCTGGGGCCTGGGCGGTGAGGGCCAGTTGGGGGACGGCGCCACCGCCGACTCCCTCGCCACCGCGGTCCAGGTCCAGTTCCCGGCCGGGGTCACCATCGCCTTCCTCGCCGGCGACGCCATGCCCTACGACGCGGGCCTGGCCGTCGACAGCCTGGGCCACGCCTGGGGCTGGGGTTACGCCAACCTGGGGGCGCTCTGCCTGGGCCGGGCGATCGACTACCTGACCCCGCAGGAGATGCCCTTCACCGACGTCACTCAGCTGGCCGGCGCCGGTGACCACAGCATCGTGGACGCTGGCGGCGACGTCTACGCCTGCGGCGAGAACCACGACGGCGACATGGGGACAGGGACCACCAAGGGTTCCAGCACTCCGGTCGCGGTGCAGGGCATGCAGGGGGTCAGCGTGGCCGCCCTGGTCGCCTCCTGCGTCAACAGCGGCATCCTGCTGACCAACGGCGACTACTACGACTGGGGCTACGACGCCAAGGGCCAGCTGGGCGACGGCAAACTCAACGTGTCCTCCGACGTCCCGGTCCAGGTCAGCCTGCCGCTCGCCGTGACCCAGGTCTACGAGGGGGGCTCCGACCCGGGCAACGGCCAGACCCTGGTTGAGCTGTCGGACGGCAGCTTCCGGGGCTGGGGCGACGACCAGTTCGGCGAGCTCGGCAACGGCGTGCACGCCACCGGGGAGGCCTCGCCGGTCAGCTTCTCGGCCCCGGCCGGGGTGACCTACCAGACCATCGTCAGCAGCGGCGCGACCTCGTACGCGCTCACCACGGCGGGTGCGGTCTACGCCTGGGGCCAGGGTGGCTCGGGGCAGATCGGCACCGGCAACTCGGCCAACGCGCTGACCCCGGTGAAGGTGGAGACGGGCGTCTCCTACATCTCGGCGACGGCGCAGGACGTGGTGACCGGCTAGCCGGTCGTCCGGGGTTTGGCTGGGAGAAACCCCCCAGGCAGGACGAGGGGACCCCGGGTCGCGTGACCCGGGGTCCTTCTCAGCCAACGCGACACCGCGACCACGGCCCGGACCGGCGGGTAGCGATTCGCTGACGACGGTGGCGGCGGTCGACGGCATTTGCTACGGTCGCTGAATGATGACGTCCTCATCTCGCAACCGCCCCTTCGACGCCCTCCCGTGGACGCCGGTGCCTTTCGCCATCTGCATCGTCTGTCTGATGAGCGCAACGATGGTGGCCGGCTCGGAATCGCCCGGTCAGTCGGCCAGCCCGGCGCTCGTCGCCCTGCTCGCGGGCATGATCACCTCCGCCCTCATCTTCTCCGGCCTCCTCGTCGCGGGGCTCTGGAACCTCGAGCGGACGCGCTGACGCCGACCGGGGGTGAAGGGGTCTCCGTCGCCGGGAAGCCATCAAGGCGGATGACGGCAACCCGAGCGCCGAAGGCGACGGCGCCGGGCGTCTCCCATGTCTCGGTGGCGGCGCAGGCCGTGGCGACCGCCTAGCGGTCGGTCCCGCCCGGCCGAGCAACATCCGTGCAGGAAGGAAGGGCTCCGCGCCGCATGACCCGGGGCCCTTCTTGCCATCGAGGTCGAGGGAGCGTAGCCTTTGCACATGATGAAGCGTTTGAAGGGCGTGGCGAGGGCGATTCGAGAGGCGGATGGAGTCATCCTCACTGCCTACCTCCTGGTCGCAGTCGTCGCGGCGGGCATCTGCGTCATGTCGGTGCTCCTGGTGGCTGAACTGACCGGAAAGATCAACCCAGGGGCCGACACCGCCAGTGCCGCCACCGCCGCCTGCCGGCTTCACCATGGCGTCCAGCAGATCCAGTCCGGTCTCTTCAGTGGCCTGGACGCCGTCTGCAAGGATGGCAGCGTCCACTCCCTCAATTAGGACCGCCGGAGACAAGCGGAAGGGGCCCCGGGTCGTCTGACCCGAAGCCCCTCGGGGGTCTGGAGGTTGACCGGCTACTGCTGGTTGGCGAGCAGGGCCTGATTGTCCTGGGCCATCTGGGCTGAGGTGATCAGCGAGGACCACCCGGCGGGGAGCTCCACGTCGTTGGATCCCTCGTCGATCGCCCACTGGATGGTGGTCTGGAGGTTGCCCACCTTGGCCGCCTGGGCGGTCTGGAAGTAGATGCCCGGACCCGCCCCCGCGATGGAGTTGTACATGTCGTCGTAGGCGCTGCCCAGGCTGGTGCTCCGGATCGAGTCGTTGCCCAGGGTGCAGCGCTCACCCAGGGTCGTCCGGCAGTAGTTGATGAGGGTCGCCGTGAAGGCCTCGTCGACACTCACCGAACCGTTGGCGTTGATCACGTCGTAGGGGTTGAGCGCGATGCTCGAGTGGGTGTGCACCCAGACCGCCTGGGCGTTGATCTGGTCCTCCTGGCAGCTCTGGTCGGCGGCCTCGGTGTAGCCCGCGGCGAGCAGGTCGGTGACCGTCTCGGAGCTCGTGATCTCGCGGATGAGAGGCTCGGCGTAGACGGTCATGCAGCCGGACATGTTCACGTCTTCGATCTCTGGGTCACTGTCGTATTTGGCCGCCAACAGCACCTGGAGGTTGGCGTAGGCCTGCTCCACCGGCGCCGTCCAGAAGCGGGGCACGTCGCCGCCCACCTGGTCCTGGGTGTTGTAGACGTAGACCGGCCCGCCACTCATCGCCTCCACCCAGTTCGGCGAGTCGATGCCGGCCATCACCCGGATGCGCAGGTGCATGCCCCGGTAGGCGGGGTTCTGGTCGACCTGGGCGATGGCCTGGTCGATGGGGTTGTCACTCGTGATGGTCGTGCCCGCGGTGGGCTGCAGCTCGGCCCAGGTGACGTTCACCACCCAGCCGCTCAGGTCGGGTGCCTCGGCGGCGGAGGGCGCCCCCTGGCGGTCGACGAGGCCGGCGAGCTCCGGCTTGACCGAGCCGGGCACCGGGGTCGGGGTCGGCGTGGGGGTCGACGTCGACGTCGGGGTCGGGGTCGGGACGGAGCCGCCACTGCCGATCGGCTTGGGGGTGGTGATGCCGACCGGGGCCGGGAGGTGGTGGCCGATGCCGACCGCGGGCGCCATCTGCATACCGCCATTGGTCACACCGTTCGACGTGCCGGACTGCCCGAAGCCGGCACTCACGCCGCCCAGGCTGCCACTCAGCCGCGAACCCACAATCCCCAGAACCAAAACGGCGATGGCCCCCACGGCCATCATGATCAGCGTGTACTCGATGAGAGATGCGCCGCGTGCCTCCCGATGCCTCTGCAACTTCACGATCTCTGTCTCCTCGCTGGGCACGGTGATGCCATGGCGTGCGTCATCGGTTGGGGGCCATGGCGTTGGTCGTTTGCTGTTGCGAACCGCTTCTGCGACCGCGGCTGCAACCTAGCATCGGGGCGCGGACATGGAGCGGACATTGCGTCGCCCCGGTCACCGACCCGTCGAGTCGGCGCGCGCCCACCATGAAGGGATGGACCATCTGGTCTCTTCCTGATTCAATTGGGCGACACACCGGTCAGTGGTTCTGGCCGTTCCCGTTTCGGTCAAGGCTGGCCACTATTTCGGTTGCTCGCCCTGGTTGGGCTTCGGGCGCAGTCTAGCCCCGGCCGGGGCCGATCTCGCGCTGAGCGCCACGGCTGCGACTAGGCCGTTGCGGGGCCGCTACCTGAGGACGCGTGCGGGGGGAGCATGCGATTGCGGGCGAACTGCGGGATTGCGGCGGTTGCGGTGCCCCGCGCAGCGCGCCAGCGCTCGGCGGCAGCGGCGACGGGCGTTTACAGTGCGTCTGCCGAGGGTGCGCAGTTACGGGGGTTTCCCTTCATCGCCGCGCTGCCCGCGCTTGCCCCGATCGCACCCCGCGGGCGCCGTGCTTACTCAGCCCCGATCGCGGCCAGGTCGCCGTCCAGGACCCGGGCCACCTCCCCGGTGCTCCGGCCGGTGCGGTGGTCGCGGACGCCGCGCACCGGGTTGAAGGTGTAGGTCCGGATCTGCCGCCCCCACTGGGCACCGTCCCGGTCATCCGCCCTGGCCGCCGCAGGCCGGGAGAGCGCCGCCAGCCGGGAGCGGAGCACTGCCCAGGCGGCCTGGCGGTTCACCCACTGGGAGCGCCCGTGGGTGCAGACCACGGTGGTGCCGGTGGGGCGGTGGACCAGGCGCACCCCGGTCTCCACCTTGTTGCGGTGCTGGCCGCCCGGTCCGGAGCCGCGCAGCAGGTCCATGCGCACCTCTCGGATCGGAACCGCCAGGTCCGTCTCGCCCAACCCGGGCCAGACCTCGACCAGGCAGAAGGAGGTGTGGCGCTCGCCGCCCCCGTGAGGGCTGACCCGCTGGAGGCGGTGGACCCCGGCCTCGGCCCGGAGCCGGAGGTGGCCGGAGGCGAGGCGCAGGACGGCGGTCTTCACCCCGCCGCGCCCTCCCGCGGTCAGCTCGGCGAGGTCGGCCGGGACGGCCTGGCGCCGGGCCCAGCGCAGGTACATGCGGAGCAGCATGGCGGCGAAGTCCTCCGCCTCCAAGCCGCCCGTGCCGGCGTGGATGATGAGGATGGCCGGGTCCTTGCCCCGGCCCGTGGCAACGTTCATGGTCGTGCCTCGTGAACAGCTCGGATGGCACGCGGCGCGCCGCGGCCGTGCTGGTGGCCCCCTGCGGGGGCGTCGTCGCTGGCCCTGGCTAGCGGCGGCGGGACGAGGCGGCGCGGCTCATCGGTGGGCGGGCGCGGTGGCGCCGACCAGGGGCCGGGGGGCGGGGATGAGCGGGCCGTCAACCATGGTCCGAGCATAGCACCGGCCCGGACGGGGAACCCTGGCGCGGTCGCCTACCATCTCGGTATGGCCTACCCGCCCGAGCTCCTGGACCAGATCGCCCGCGAGCTGCCCATCGCCTGGGCGGGCCGGCAGTGCATCTGGGAGATGCCCGTCCTGCTCACCGACCGGCGCTGGACGTGGCCCGCGCTCGCCGACTACAACGACTTCGTCCGGCTTGAGGAGCGGCTCATGGCCGCCGACCTCATGGTCCGCGAGGGCGACGAGCGGACCAACCATGTGCGGGCCACCTTCGCCCGGCCCGGCGAGAGCCGGGAGGCACTCATCGAGCGTCATTTCACGACGCTCGGGGCGCTCGCCCGTCGGGAGAAGACCGTCCGAGAACTGCGCGACCACCGCCCGGCGCTCGCCGCCGCCGCCGCCCGCCGGCCCGAGGTGGTCGCCGAGCGGGAGGCGCTGGCCGAGCTGGCGGGACGGATGGACGCCGCCTACGGGGACCTGGCCCTGCTCAGCTGGGGCGCGGAGCGGGCGCTGCTGGAGCAGGTGGGTCGGCGCGCCGGGGGGATTGCCGCGGGGCTGCTCGAGGTGACCCTGGCCGAGAACCGGGCCTCCCAGCTGCAGGCCTGGCACGACCAGGAGACCAGCCGGCTGGCGGCGCTCGCCAAGGCGGCCGGGGTGGACGGCTTCCCCACCGACCGGGCCACCCGGGCGTGGCAGCGCTGGTCGGCCTGGAATGACGACC
>Ga0181535_10002123_pt1 | contig 24671 bp, 24 predicted proteins | sample PEATcosm2014_Bin_44_FD_119774 | JGI IMG/M metagenome (GOLD analysis project Ga0181535, IMG submission 119774) | Peatland microbial communities from MTU Mesocosm Facility, Houghton, MI, USA - PEATcosm2014_Bin17_30_metaG | ecosystem: Environmental > Terrestrial > Soil > Wetlands > Peat | place...
TCGAAAGTCATGCTCAATAGATACTCCCGGTGCCCTGGGCGCGCGCTGGGCCGCAATCCTTCTGATTATCGCTCGACGCGCTCATGCCTCCTCGCGTATATCTTGCCCACCACAAGGCCCGCATCTTGGACCCGGGTGACAGAGGAGGTTACATGCAATACATGATCACGTGGAACGAACGCCCGCAGGGCTCGCCATCGAGTACTAACATGCGCAGAAGCGAATCCCGGAGGTCTTCAGCCCATGGAAGGCTCCGGCCAATTTCAAGATCCATTCGTTCGTGATCCGGGTGGGGGATTGGGGCGGTTACATGTTGATGGAATGCGACGACCCGCTCGAAGTGCATAAGTTCTGTTCGATGCTGCCTGCATTCACCTTCGAGGCTCGCCCTGTGGTCCCTGCCGATGCGATTCGCGTGGAACTGGAGGCGATGGCCTCCGCAATGGACTGAAGAAGTAAGTCACACTGCGGGTCAGTCCTGAACTCGGTCTGCACTGGTGGGGGAGGAGGTACCCTCGAACCCCCGGGGGTGGGGTGGTACCCCTCCCTCCATGTTTTCCCGTAAAGTCTTCTTTCTAATGGGGTTAGCGAGTGGAGATCTCCGCTAAAGTCCTCTATCTATTGAAGTTAGACCTCAAAGTCCCCTCAGGATTGGACTTAGAGGGCGAAGTCGGCTCAATGTGCAGTGAATTCGATCCAAAGTACTCTTGAGATTGCAGTTAGACATCGTTTTCTGCTCTACACCGCAGATCCTAGCGTCTCGCTACTGGCTCGCAGCTTTTGGTCCGTTTATTGTGCGACGGATGGGGTTAATTCTTCGCAATCAGGCCCTCGGTTGGCGCGGTGATGGCGGGGAGCCTCTTCAGCGTCATTCTCGATCAAAAGGATTGTCTTCGATGGTCTCTTTCCCATTGTTTGCACCTCGCCCGGCAGACCTTGCTCTCCGAAGTTCAGGAGACGTGGGACGCGTGCATGGATTTCTGACGCTACCGCCGGGGATCGACTCCACCCTACACCTCAACTCGTCGTTGCGGGTGGTCGGAGGAGGTGATGAGGTCGTACAGAATCAAATACAACCACAGGAAAGAAACTGCCGCCGGGACTACCCGAAATTCGATTATCGTCTTCAGAGTTCAGCAGCCGATCAAAGAACGAGCGATAGCGCTGTAGGGCAACGCGCAGGTCCTTTGTGGACACGTCGCCGTCGCGATCCCATTGACTTTCCAGGCCTGAACGCTCATTGGCGAAGCCTTCAGCAAGTCGCTGCATCACCGCAGCTACCAGGTTGTCGGCGTCTCTCACCGTCTCGCGTGGCACGTCGACGAAGCAAGTCTGTGTCTTGATCCACTGCGACCGGAACTCTCCCGTCTCCAATTTGGAAAATAAAGGAATCGATTCCGAAGCTGTAACCGCTGGACCGAGAGCCTCCGACTCGTCGCCTTTCACAAGTCTAGGGCCTTCGAGCTGTTTTGGGGCGCCGTTCTCCGCCAGCTCGGCCGTCGTAAGCTCAAACGTCTATAGTCTTAACTCCATCCATCATGCCACCGCTCTCTTTTCCACCGTCGTTGGTACCTGCACCAGTTCTTCAAAGAGAGAACGGTAGTGAATCATCGCCGTTCGTAGATCTTCCGTGGATGCTTGGTCTTTCCCAAGCCGCAGCGCAATCTCATGCGCCGAGCGGTAGTTCTCCACCACTCTGGGATGATCGACAGAAATGTCGGCGGCACGTTGATCGAAATCGGATACGGGATAGCCACGGGATTTCATGACGGAGGAAACAAGGTCATCTGCTTCTACTACTGCCCCCCTTGGAGAATCGACAAAACGAGACTGCACTGACTCCCACTGTTTCGAGAATCGTTCACGTTCCGTCGGATTCAGATCGCGGATTTTGAGTTCTTCAACCCGCTTTTCACGATCCTCCAGTTTTGATTCTGCTTTTCTTTCTGACCCATGCGCCAACACCGCCCGGTCATACTCGGAGCCGAATTTGTTGCGAAGGACTGCAGTGGTATACCTGCGTTTTCGCACGTATAGCCAAACCACCACAGCGGCGATCACAACGAGCAACGCAGCCAGAATAATCAGTTCACGATTGAGATCTAAATTCACTGGAGCCTCCACAAAGCCATTTTTGTTTGCGAAATCCTCACGCCGGCAAATCCGCGTGAATGGCCATCATCCAACTTCAAGCGATGTATCGCTGGTCAAAATTGACCTTGGCGCGGATAGTTCTGTAAGTCATCGCCAACATCGTGCGTCGCACACGGATCGATTACCAGCGGTCCCGGATCGCCAGATTCGTACATAGCGCAGAAAAAGACCAGGTCGCGGGAACGTCGCAACTCGACTGCGTAGCGACGGTTGAGCAAAGCAGTTCCAAGTAACAACGTCGCTGACAGTCAGGATGTTGTCCGGCGAGACTGCATCAGCTGACCGCTACCTTGCCGGACTCGGCTTCCGACTCTACATCTCTGGGCTAGAAAGGCCTGCGCTTAGGGGGATTTGTGAGCAATGCTTCGAATTGGCGGCGAGCGGAGGACGGGACGGAATCGCCCGGTTGTTCGATCACAAGTATAGAAATGACCATTCAAATTCCGCCAGCAGGGGTAGACTTCGGGCTGATCTGCCGAAGATCGAGATCCCGGCTGAAGGCAGAACAGGGAGGCAAAGGAATGTTTCACATAATCTGGTATTTGATTATCGGGCTACTTGCAGGGCTTATCTCGAAATCGGTGATGCACACGCACATAACCCTCTTCTGGACACTGTTGCTGGGCGTCATCGGATCGGTCCTCGGCGGCGGCGTTACGCACATGATTCTACGCCCAAGGAACGAACGATATCATCCCGCTGGCCTCATTTTTTCTACACTGGGCGCCATCCTGGTTCTCTTCGTTTGCCATAAGCTGAACATCCGTTTCCCCTCGCTCTAACTTTGCATTCCCATTGGGAAGGTCATAAGGGCGCGTTTAGGTGTCCTTTATCTGCGGTTCCGATCGGGTGGTCTACAACTCGAGCTCTGATGTGCGAGGCCTCTGCGCCGTCTGGCCGAGGCGAATGGTCGCGACAGGGATCGCGATCAGGCGCTCGTTATGCCGCCTGCTGTCTCAAACTTTTGGAAATATTTGGTTCCGGAGAAAAAGCGATTTCGGTCTGTTGAGCAATTCTGACCTGTTTTGATTCCCTCGCATGGCCGACAATTGTCTCGGAGTTCTATCGGCTTGGAGAACCAGCGTCAACCTCCGATGGAGCATCCACGCCCCAAAGGAGCGACCATGTCCGACCGGAAAGCTGCTGCAATTCCCAATGTAAGTCCGTCGGGCCTCTCTGACACCGCCGCCGCCGGCATCGCCTACATCACAATTATTCCGGCAATTGTCTTCCTGATCGTTGAGCCGTTCAAGAGAAGCGCCTATGTCCGCTTCCACGCCTGGCAGTCGATCTTTTTTTTCGTTGCGTGGGCGGTGATCGACATTCTGGTCGGACTCGTGCAGCATATCGTGCCTTCTGCCGTCTTTCTTACATTGACGGTGTTGCAATTGGTGGGTCTGGCCATCTTCATCGTATGGCTGATCGTGTTCATTGGCGCCTTCGGCGGAAAGCGGATCAAGCTGCCCATCATTGGCGATCTGGCTGCGCGCCAGGCCGATCGGCCAGCAGTTTGAACCGTGACCGAACGGTCATGGCCGATCTGCGTCACTGCTCCTGAAACAGCACGATCCGTTGAGCTGTCCAGCACATCGGCAGAAATCACCCTTGGACGAACCAGTGAACCGCATATTCTGCTCTGTATCACGTACGTTTGTACGGAGCTCTGCATCTCATGACACGTAGGGCTTGGCATTGGGATGTGGACAAGGATGTGGATTGCGGTGTTTCTGGTGGCGGCGCTGCCCGTGGGCTGCGGCGGGCCGGTCCAATCCCGCGTAACTGTGGCGCAGCCTCAGCCACAAGAGAAGGCAGCCCCTTCCACTCCCTTGGCCGAAGAAAAAGCCGAGTTGGGCGATGACCAGACCTGGAAGCCGGATTGGGACAAAATCATCGAGGACGCACTGCCGCCGGATCTGCTTTCGCCAACGGTCGCGAAGGACGTTAAGACATTCTGTCCGCGATTCAATGTGCTGGGAGTTGCGGATAAGCGTGCCTACTGGGCCTATTTCTTTCAGGCGCTCGCTGGGGCGGAAGCTGGTCTAAGAGCAACGGCTGACGTGCGTCACACCGAACCTGAGACCGCGGTTGTGGATCGCGTGAGCCATCGCATGGTGCGCAGCGAGGGACTTCTTCAGTTGACTTTCGAAGACGCAGACCGTTATGGCTGCGACTTCGATTGGTCCGGGGACAGGACGCTCGCGGAGCACGATCCGCAAAAGACGATCTTGCAGCCCAAGAACAACCTGCTGTGCGGAGTGAAGATCCTCACCAACCAGTTGATCGATCAGCGAAAGCCGCTGCTATCGGCGTCGAGCTACTGGTCGACCTTGCGGCCCGGGCGGCCAGGCTATGACACCTTTTTGAAGCAGATGGCGAATGCGCCATCGGTGTGCGGACGAACCTTGCACCGCCGGGCGTCAGCAAGCACAGCGACTACGGCAGGAACGTCGGAAGCAATGGCCAACTCCATGGCCAACCCACATTGACCTGAATTCGACGAAGGGTCGGGAACGCATCCTTATGACAACCTTACCCGCGACTTCCGAAGCACGCCCAGCTGCTCAATCCGGCCGCCAGATACAACGGCACAACGCCAGGCTCTGGACCATCGGGCTAGCGATTGCTGTTGTTGCATTGCTGGCGGCGGGCGTCTACTTCGCGAACGCACATTGGCCTTATCGCTACCGAATTGTCAAACCCATGCTCGAGAGCGTTCTTGGCAGTCAGCTTGAGATCGCGCGCTATCACCGCACCTACTTCCCGCACCCAGGATTTGTCGCGACCGGGCTCACACTGCGGCGCAAGTCCGCACCCGATCTTCCGCCGCTCGGCTCTGCAGGACAAATGGTGGTTCAAGGCAGGTGGATTGACTTGTTATTCCTTCGCGAGCGTGTACAGCTTGTGGATATAACGGCTTTGCACATTGTCGTGCCTGCAGTCGGCAGTCGCGCCAACCAAGAAGACTTCCCTCCCGGAAGCGCCTCGGATTTCGCCGGACCAGACGCCCTGATCGAGGAACTGAATATTCACAATGGCCTGCTCGACGTGATGCGCAGCAATGGAAGGCGCTTTTCGTTTTCTATCATGGAATTGGATCTTCGCAATTTTCAGAAAGGGCGCGCGAACGCGTATTGGGTGGATATGCAGAATGCCAAACCGTGGGGCCGCATCCAGTCCACAGGCAGGTTCGGTCCGTTAATCGCACGAGATCTCGGTACAACGCCGGTCTCCGGCACCTACTCGTTCTCCTCGGTCAAGTTGCGCGACATCGGGAACATCCGCGGCACACTCTCCTCGTCCGGACAATTCAGCGGTTCTCTCGCAGCAATTGAGGCCACAGGGGACTCTCTCACGCCGGACTTCGCCGTTGGCGACGGAAAACCCACACTGGTGAATGGAGGTATTCGCTGCAAGGTGAATGGGCTGACCGGCGAGGTTATCATCCATGACGTTGCCGTGAAGAGCGGTACGACGACGGCCGTTGCCAGCGGCGCAATCGCAGGCTCGCCCAAAGTCACAAATCTAGAAATCGTCGTGAACAATGGACGTACGCAGGACGTCTTGCGACCGTTTATTCGACGCGACGTGCCCATCACAGGTCCACTGTGGCTTCATAGTCATGCGTATGTGGGGCCCGCGCGGGAAGGAGTCGGGTTCTTGCAACGCCTTGTGGTGAATGGTGCTTTTGCTGTGCCGGCCGAACTGGCTACCGATCGCGCGACGGAGAAAAACCTCTCGGAGTTTAGCCAGCGTGCGCAGAGCAACAAAGCAGGATCGCAGAAAAACGACCCACCGCCGAATGCATCCGCCGATGCCTTGTCCTCGCTGAAAGGTGCCGCACAAATCCGCGATGGCATCGTTTCCTCAACCCATCTCACATTTCAGATAGCCGGCGCTCAGGCGACTCTCAGTGGCACTTTCAATCTTCACAATCTGAGTGTGCATCTGACAGGCAATTTCGCTATGCAGTCCGACATTTCTCACGCCGTTACCGGCTTCAAGTCAGTACTCTTGAAGCCGCTGGATCCCTTCCTAAAGAAGCGAAATGCGGGCGCAGTGATCCCCGTTGCAGTCACCGGTGGGCCAGGCCACTACAAGGTCACCCAGGACTTCTCGCACACGAAGTGAGCGTCTATCTTAGCTGCCGCGCTGCACTAACAATCTGCTGGGCACAAAAGATCCGGCAAGCCATTAGGTGGTCGATGGCGGCGGCCATTTACCCCATCTTCGGTTCTTAGTGGAAAAGCGAGTGACAATAGGGATCAAAGCGACCGAAATCGAAAGTCGTTCAATTGAATCCTATTGTGACGATCGCAAAATGGAATTTGCCTAGTCTCAGACATTGGGGGTTTGCCTTGCCTCACCATGGTGCTCTCTATATCTATGTATCTGTACTGTTCGAGCATCTGCTCACGTTCGGTGTTAAGAAGGCTGAGCACCCGCTGACGGTTGGCTTCGCTGCCGCTCATGAATCTCTCCCTATTTGGAAGAAAGTGTAAATCCGCCTTGCGCGAGAAGTATGCTCCCTTTTGCACTCCATCCGATCTGAAGCCGTTATGGACACGACCGAAGGACACGTGTAAGCGCTGGGACACAGTTTACGGGTGCTTTCTGCATGCACGCGACCGTTGGGCCAAGTCTTTTTTCTGCGCCGCAGAAATCGGTTGCAACGAGCAATAGCCGCTGCAGATCATCGGAACTATTACTGGGGGGGCTCATTGCATCGGGAGCCCGATACTCAGCAAACAGCGGAGCGCACTTCGAATCGAACACGCCGACCAAAGACTTGGGACCGCCTCCCAGAGCATAGTGAGACTTTCCCTGCGCATCTATCACGAGTTGCTTGCCGAATATAGGAATCCCATGCTCTTGGTATTGTCGGTGCCATTCATATCCAATGACCAACCGCAAGGTCGAAGGACTCGGATTCCGTTTCCAACCCGAACCTTTATGTACGAGGCCTCGTTTGAGCAATTCTGACCTGTTTGATTCTCTCGAATGGCCGACAATTCCCTCGGAACTCTATCGGCTTCCGAACCTGCATCAATCTCCGATGGGTCTCGCCTCGGCAGCGCGCAGCCTTCACCATCGTCGCTCTCTCCCTTGTTCCCGGAGGCGAGGAGATTCTGCGCGAAGGCGCTATTCCGACCCAAGAAATGCTCATGGTCGGCAGCCTATGGTGACGCACATGAATGGCCGACCCATGTCGAGACTTCGCAACTGGACTTTTCGCGCCACTGTTGTGCTATCTCTTGCTTTGATTGTGGGGCTTCTGGGATGGTCCTGCTGGGTCTACGTGCAAATTGAGAACTATGCCGGTTTGGACCAGACCGCACCGTCGGACGCCATCGGCGTTCTGGGCGCAGCAGAGTACGATGGAAAGCCTTCCCCGGTTTTCCGCGCACGTCTCGACCACGCGCGCGAACTTTACGATCGCGGCATCGCACCGCTGATTATCACTCTGGGCGGTACCAACAAAGATGAGTACTCCGAGGGTGCGGTGGGCCGAGACTACCTGATCAGCCTGGGCATCCCGGAGAGCGCCATTATTGCCGAAACCGAAAGCCGAAATACCGAAGAACAGGCCCACCGAATTGCCGTCATCGCCCGAGCCAACAATCTGCGCAGCCTGGTCGTCGTCAGCGACGGCACCCACCTGTTTCGAATACATGAAATCTGTGCCGCTGATGGCCTTAATGTACGCACTTCACCTCGGACACGCGTCTCCATCGGAGGCGGCGCCGCAGAAGCCGAGCGCATTGCGCACGAGATCCTCAGCTACACCGCCTGGCGGCTTCGTCTAGCGGCTGAATCTGCACTGCGGCGGAGTTAGCCCCCTTAATCTGTTCCTACGTCAGTAAAGAATCGTAATGGGAATACGGAGCGATCAAGAATCGCAACGGGGTGGGAAGGCAACGATAGGCATGGAAACCAATACTTCGCCGGATTCTGCGCTGAAGACGGACAGGGACGACCTCGCCTTTACGGCCGAGCAAGTCGTGGTGGCTTACCACGAGAGAACGAAGCACCACTACCACCGCTATGCCGCGTCGGTTGGATACCTGGATTGGGCTAAACAACCGGATCCGTTCCGTCGTTACGACGGAGCGCCGCTGGTTCGCCTTCCTTTGCCTGACATGGGGCGAGCGCTTCCGTACTGGCAGCTCTACGTTGCGGACAGCATGGTGCCAGCGCCGCTTTCGATCGACTCCATCTCACTTTTCTTGCGTTATGCATTTTCGCTAACAGCCTGGAAACAGTTCGAGGGAACCACATGGTCTCTGCGTTCCAATCCGTCGAGCGGTAACCTACACCCGACGGAGGGATACCTCCTCTTGCCGTCGTTGGATGCTATCCACGATCGTCCCGGCCTCTACCACTATGCATCGAAAGCGCACGGTCTGGAGCTTCGAGCGGACTTTGACTCTTCGGTCTGGGCGGCATTGACGGCAGCGTTTCCTGAGGGCTCATTTCTCGTCGGGCTGTCATCCATTCTCTGGCGGGAGGCCTGGAAGTATGGCGAGCGTGCGTTCCGGTACTGTCAACACGATGTCGGCCATGCGCTGGGAACGATACGATTCGCGGCGGCTGCCCTCGGGTGGAGACTCCTCCTCCTCGACCGTGCGGATAGCGCGGGCATATCACAGCTGCTAGGACTCAACCGCGAGTCCGACTACAAAGGCGCAGAGCGGGAGCATCCCGAACTGGTGGCGCTTGTGGTCAGGGAGAAATGGGCGAGCGACCGGGGCCTCTGCCAGCACAGAGAATTGGTATCTCAGATAGCCTCTTCACATTGGTACGGCACGCCCAACGCGCTGAGTCCCGAGCACAGCGTCGCTTGGCCAGTGATCGACCAAGTGGCTGCCGCCACTTCGAATCCGAGGATTACGCCCGATGAAGAGTTATCCAGGTTCCCTTCGGAGGAAGAGCTGTTCGCAGTGCCTGTTCGGTCCGGAACCTTCACTGCGGAAAGGGTGATCCTGGGTCGCAGAAGCGCTGTGAGCATGGACGGGGCCACAGCGATTCCTGCGGCGTCCTTCTTCCGGATGTTGGCTCGCCTCGTACCCACCCGGGACGGCCGATCGATACCGTGGGATGCGCTACCTTGGCGCCCACGCATCCACCTGGGCCTCTTTGTACATCGGGTGAACGACTTGCTCCCCGGTCTCTACATGCTTGCTCGGGATCCGGAGAAGGTCGAGACACTCCGGCAGGGGACGCGGCCTGAGTTCCTGTGGCAACGCCCTCCGTCGTGTCCGCCTGGCCTTCCCCTATACCTTCTGAAGGAGGGAGACTGTCGCACTCTGGCCACGACTATCTCCTGCGGTCAGGACATCGCGGGGGACGGGGCCTTCAGCCTTGGGATGATCGCCGAATACATGGGCAGTCTGGTTGTCTATGGTGCCAGTTTCTATCGAAATCTCTTCTGGGAGGCCGGCCTCGTGGGCCAGGTGCTGTATCTCGAGGCGGAAGAGGCGGGGATTCGTGCGACTGGGATCGGCTGCTACTTCGATGATCCGGTTCACGAGGTGTTCGGCATCTCTTCGCGCGATTGGCAGAGCATCTACCATTTCACTGTGGGTGGCCCAGTCGAGGACAGACGCCTTACCACGTTGCCTGCGTACAATCTGTGAGAAGCAGGATGAGCGGCAACTGTATCGGCCAGTTCTTTCTTGACTTTTGAATTTCGGGCTTCGGGCCGCTGATTTCGCCCTCAGGATGGATGGTGGCTAAACATTCAATGACCAGCCCTTCAGTGTCATTGCGGCAACGAGCGCAGCATTTGTTGCTTCAGTAGTGATGGACGGTAAGCATTGCTGGACGACCGCGCAGATTGCGTGATCGCGGTCCATGTCGCCTTCGTCGCTCGGGTCCTTCGCATCGCGCTTACCGAGAGCTTGCACATCGCCGAGAAAGGCGGCCTGAGCCGCCTTCCCGGGACGACATGTTCATAGTTCTTACACGGCTGCGTGGACGTTGTGGAAGGTCGAGACGACCGTCTCAAACGTCTGAATTAGCGGCGTTCCATCGATCACGTTCCCCAGGGTCTTCAACACTTCCGGGTAGGTGCGGGTGTTGTAATCGTCCGCATTGCTCTTGTGCTCCCACAGACTGATTGAAACCGCGTCCTGCGAGGAGGGGTTGCATAGAGTGATTTCTTCCTTGAAGCCCTTCTGCTTCTTCAGCAAAGGAAGAATCTGGTTTTCGAAGGTGTGGGTGTAATCGTGCTGCATGTTGGCTTTAAGGCGAAAAGTTACATTGCGTGCGTACAAAATCAACCTCCTAAAGGTTGTCTCGTATATAAGTGGGGGGAACTTCAGATGGCCTTAACTTATATTCAGGGGACCTGAATGAGGTGACTGTTTCTATACGCCTCATCTGCGAACGTAGTCTCTCGATTGGGAGTTGTCAATCCGGGCAGATTTCGGGTTCCGGTCAGGTTGTGGCCTGTTAGCAAGTCCTATGAGAGGGGATGTCAAGAGAAAAACTCTCCCTTGCTCCCCTGTGAGGGGAAGTTGTTCGCCTGCATCCAGCCCAATCTCGGAGATTCCGATGCTGTGGGCTAGCTGCAAATCTCTTGAGCGTGACGCGGCCCGTTGCAGGTTATCTCTCCTCGGTTTCATGTCCCGATGGGGTTCGACGGCCTCGGCTCGTGAAGCTGCGCAAGCAGGAGTGTTGGCTCGAGGTAACATGCCAACAATGATCCTATGTGAGACTCGAGGCCTACAGCTTTATTGGGTTATGCGAGGGGGCATAGGATAGAAATGGAGACTTCGGTACTGAACTGGCAGCACACGGAGACGCCTAACTTGCTAACAGATACTCTCCCTCGACCCCGAGCGTCGCGAAAACCGAAAGGCTACCATCGGTCAGGAAAACCTGGAGCAATAGCCTTGATTCTCACTTGACGCTCAAGCTGCTTGTGGCTTCACATGTTCTGCGTCGAAACACTCTCCTCTCTTCCAAAGCGTTAAGGTTATGGCTGCGATCTTGCGCGCCAGTGTAAGGCGGGCCAACTCTGGCTTCATTCCTTTGGCCAGCAAACCTGCATAAAAATCCTGGAAGGGTCCTGCACGAAGAGTGGCACTCAGGGCCGCACTCTTGAAGATCTCCTTCATGGCGTGGTTGTGATTCTGATTAAGTCCGCGAACTTGCTGTGGCTTCTTCGACCGTTGCAGTTGTCCGTCCACGTAACGATATTGCGCGCTGTCATGTGTCTCGACTGCCAGACCACTGTAGGTCCACAGTTGCCGTTTGCTCCGGAACCGGTGCGGGGTCTGCATAAGGGCGACCAGTTGCGCGGCTCGAAGCGGGCCGATGAAAGGAATCTGACGCAAAACTTTCACAGCCTGATGTCTGTGGCTCTCGGCTAACAGTTCTCCTCGAACTGTGCGCCGCAAGAGCTGCAATCCATCCAGCTCCTGGTAGAGCAGTTCTGCGCGGCGGTGTACCCCGGCCTGGTTAATCTTTTGCAGCCACTGCTCGCGATGACGCCGGCTATAGACCTGCGTGCCTATACAGGGAATGCCCCAGCTGCGATACAACGCCTTGAGCCGGCTCATTACCCGCTTCAAGTCTTTGCTGACCGCTTGATAGCTGCGCGCCAACTCCTGCAGCGTCCGCAGTCCATGCTCTCCGTGGTAAACCGCTCGCAGCAGTCCGGCGCGTAGCAACTCGGCCAGCTTCCGCGCATCGATCTTGTCGCTCTTGCTGCCCTCTTTCAATAAAGCATTGCGACGTGGGTTGCAGACCATAATCTCCTGTACGTGCGGCTTGAGCACGTCGTACAGCCAGGCCGCCCAAGTCCCTTCTTCCAACGTCACATGTAGCTCTCCGCGCAGCCCATGCAGAAAATCGAGCAAAGTGCTGGCTTTGGTTTCGATGATCGATTCGATCACCAATTTGCCCGCGGCATTCAGAACCGCAATCGAAATCGCTTCTTTGTGAACATCCAGGCCGATATACTGACATTGCTACTCAGCATGCTGGGTACCTCCTTGGGGGGAAGGTGATTCTTCAGCCGGACCACTTTCCCTCAAGGTTAAGTGTGATACTTCTAAAAACCCCATCGCAAAGATGCAGCTCTCTTCCGCAGTAGAATCAGTCTTGAACTGAGCGGAGGATAGGGCCATGCTGGGAAGCAACCCGAGCGCCGCCTCAGTGGCCTCGACCGATCCAGAGGGGATGCCACGGCATCCCCTTTTCGCTGTGTGCTTGTACAAACTCCCCCCGATCGGGAGAGGCATCAAAGCGCTAAATCCTGGGGGTGCGGGGGCAAAGCCCCCGCAGGCTGCGTTGCCCATGTCTTCAGCTTCAGTACGCGCATCGCCGGCGAACTTGAACCCTGCAGGCGCCTGGTAGCAATTCCCGGCATCGGACCGATCACTCTCCTGCATTCTGGCAACTTCCATTCTGTTTAATCCGAAGGAGATGACTGCTTTCGGGCAGACGTTGCTCGCGACAACCTTCTTTGTCAGCAATTTCTATTTCTGGCAGACAGCACACCCGCTCGGCTACTTCGATACCGAGGTCAATTCAAAACCGCTCCTGCACACCTGGTCGCTTTCCGTCGAAGAGCAGTTCTATGTCATCTTTCCAATGTTGTTGTTTCTACTCTTTCGCTGGGCTCGGACACGGGTCCGTATTTCGCTATTGGTTCTGACGGCCGTATCTTTCGCCTTGAACCTCTGGGCAACTCAGCATAAGTCGGTGCTCGCGTTCTACTGGTTCACACCGCGGGCCTGGGAGCTGTTGATCGGCGCGCTGTTGGCTGTCAAAGTCGTGCCTCCGCTGCGCAATCGAGCGATCCGGGAAGCAGCGGGTGCTTTGGGACTCACACTGATTGTGAGCTCTCTGTTCCTTCCGATCTATCATTGGGCGTTTCCGGGCTATATCGTGCTGATCCCTTGCGTGGGGACGTGGCTTGCCATCTATGCAGGGGAAGAAGGTCCTTCACTGGCGAAGACTGTGTTAAGCGTCCGTCCACTTGTCTTTGTTGGGACGATCTCGTATTCGCTCTATTTGTGGCATTGGCCGATCATCGTCTTCAGCCGGCACCTCCCGTTCCACTTCTCAGATCGGACGGACACCGCAATTGTTGTGGTCGCTTCGATCATCCTGGCGTTCCTCTCGTTTGAATATGTTGAGCGCCCATTTCGCGGAAGCACTTCGCCGTTTAGTCGGCGCCAGATCTTTGCATTTGGAGCCGTCGCCAGTGGATTGACCGCAAGCTTTGGGACAGCAGCCTACATCTCTCACGGCCTGTTGGAACGCTACGACCCGAAGACGAGGCAACTTGTGGTCAGCAATCTGGATCGGATGGAGGACTTCGACGAATCGTGCTCCAACTGGGGGAAGGAGATCGATAAGGTCTCGGATATAGGGTTTTGTGTTTTGGGAAAGCAGTTGCCGCATAAGGTCATGTTCTGGGGAGACTCCCACATCGAGCAACTGTACCCAGCTCTCAAACAGGTCTTTGCTGAAGGAGCCCTGCATGACCGCGGAGTCACTCTGGCGGTTGAAAATGGGTGCCTGCCGGATGAGCACGTGAACAATACAGGTCACGGGTATCACTGCGATTCGTTTGCCCGGTTCGCAATGATGAGAGCGAAGCAAGAAGATATCGATACAGTCTTCATTGGATTCAGCACCTGGTGGGTTAATCGGTACGATAAGTACTTCTGCACTGCCACAGATGGGAAATGTCAAAACCTATTGCTCACGAGCGATGATGCGAGCAATCGCTTTCTTGCAGATCTGTCCGAGGAGATTCGAGAACTTCGGGTTCAGGGAAAGCGCGTGATCGTCTGCCTGCCCTTCCCTTCATTCGACAGGAGAGTTCCCGAAGTCGAGATCAACAAAGCGGTGTTCGGCAGATATGGACTGTCAGTCGACGCAAGGGAGATGAGTCCTCCGTCTCTTCGAGAGCAAGTTATATCAGTCGCGCAGAATGCGGGTGCGGAGATCTTCGATCCGAGAGAGGTTCTTTGCCAGGGGCGACAGTGTCTCTCTGCGATCGACGGTGTTTCGATCTATAAGGACGATAACCACCTCACCCCAAGCGGTGCGCGTCTTCTTACAGCAAGCCTGCAACAATCTCTTCAGAAAGACTCTGATGCAACGCGCGCTATCGGCTCGAAGAGCCTGGAAGAAGAAAGCGCACATGATTCAGCCCAGGAGTAGTCCGAACGACTGGCACTGAAATGAATGCCACGAAGAACGGAAACAACGACATTACCCCACCTGCGTGATTCCCAACTGTCATTGCAGGATTGAGGAGTGCTCTTTGCCTCGGTGAGCGTCACAGCCCAAGGGGAGTTTTACTGCCCGGTCATAGATAATGCCGAGCGCTTGCATGAGTCTCCGAAGTGGTCCCCAGAAAAATTGAGGTTCCGGATGAATTGTGGCCCATCCGGAAGTAAGCTTGTTTTTGGGCCACTTCCGGGCGGATCCCTTAGCACTACGGGCGGGAGCTTTCCAACTGCTCGAAGGTCAGGTTCAGGATTGCTTTGGATTTGCGGATCTCCGTGTCCGTCAGCAAGCTACACCTCCAGATTTTCGGATCGAGATACCACCACGGCGCAAATCAACAAAACACCCATGGATATTGGGCATGAGAGGTATTTTCATCAAATACCACCACCCCATACACCGCGATGCACCAAGAATACCACCAAAAATCTCCGGCTAGCAGAATACCTATGCGAACGTAGATGAACAAAACCCCCAGTATTTACTGGGGTTTCTTCGCTTCGCTGAATGTCTGTGAACGTCTCCGAACGGTAGGTGGTGGGCAGTGAGGGACTCGAACCCCCGACATCCTGCTTGTAAGGCAGGCGCTCTAACCAACTGAGCTAACCGCCCCCATGGGTTGGTAGGCGAACCAGAACGGTCCTCTGTCATGATACCAGTCCCTTGGTTTGGCTTCTCGCGCGCGGCGGGGCCGGCGACGCGCGTTGATACACTTGGCCGGTGGCCCGGCTGATTGTGAATGCGGACGATTTCGGATTGACTTCGGGAGTGAACCGGGCGATCGTCGAGCTGCACCAAGCCGGCGTGCTGACCAGTACAACGCTGATGGCGACGGCCTCTGCTACAGATGAGGCGATTGGGCTGGCGCGGGCGAACCCGGGGCTCGGGGTGGGCTGCCACGTGGTCCTTGTGGATGGCGAGCCGGTGCTGCCCGCGGAGCAGGTGCCGAGCCTCATAGAAAAAGACACGGGGCGGTTTCCGCCGAAGCTGACGACATTCCTGCGGAGGCTGTTTACGGGTCGCATCCGGACGGCGGAGATTGAGGCCGAAGCGGCGGCGCAGATGGCGCGGCTGCGGGATCGAGGAATTCGGCTGACGCACATCGACACGCACAAACATACACACATGTTTCCGCCGGTGCTGCGGCCAGTGCTGCGGGCGGCGCGGGCGGCGGGGATTGGTGCGGTGCGCAATCCGTTTGAGCCGGAGTGGGCGATACGGGCAACGCCGCGCGCGGGGCTGGTGCGCAGTGCGGAGGTGGCGGCGCTGCAGCGGTTCGGGCCGTATTTTCGGCGGGTATTGCGGGAAGAAGGATTTGTTTCGACGGACGGCACAATTGCGGTGGCGGCGACGGGCGTGGTGAACGCCGACACGGTGCGGGCGCTGCTCGCGAAGCTGCCGCAGGGGACGTGGGAGCTGGTGACTCATCCCGGCTACAACGATGCGGATCTGGATAAGGTGCGGACGCGGCTGCGGGCTTCGCGTGAGATCGAACGCGAGGCGCTGGGGGCGATTGCGGAGTTTGAGGGGATCGAGTTGATTTCGTTTGCGGGGCTGCGGGCGGGGACGATGGTGTAGGTGTTATTTATCGGAGATTTGCATCTTCCCCGCCGGCCGGTTCGTCCAAACGGAAGGCATTCCAAACAAAAAAACCACCACACGGAGCTGAAGGACGCACATGCGGATTGGAATCACGTGTTATCCCACGTATGGCGGCTCCGGTGTGGTGGCGACCGAGCTGGGGATCGAGCTGGCCGCGACGGGCCATGAAGTGCACTTCATCTCGTATTCGCAGCCGTTCCGGCTGACGGGGCGCGACAACGGGATCTTCTACCACGAGGTTCCGGTGTCGAGTTATCCGCTGTTTGAGTTTCCGCCGTACGATTTGGCGCTGGCCTCGCGGATGGCGGAGGTAGCGGAGTTCAATCATCTCGATCTGCTGCATGTGCACTATGCGATTCCGCACTCGGTGAGCGCGCTGCTGGCGCGGCAGATGCTGGCGGCAAAGGGACGGCGGCTACCGTTTGTAACGACGCTGCATGGGACGGACATCACGCTGGTGGGGCTGGACCGGAGCTATCTGCCGATCACGCGCTATTCCATTCAGGAAAGCGACGGGGTCACGAGCATCTCGCAGTACTTGAAGACGAAGACGGTTGAAGACTTCGAGATCGCGCGGCCGATCGAGGTGATTCCCAACTTTGTGAACTGCGATGTCTACACGCCGTACACGGATGAAGGGATTCGGGCGGAGGCGCGGAAGCGGTATGCGCAGCCCGGCGAAGCGATCCTGATTCACCTGTCGAACTTCAGGCCGGTGAAGCGCGTGGTGGATGCAGTGAAGGTGTTTGCGGAGGTGGCGCGTGAGGTGCCGGCGCGGCTGATTCTGGTGGGCGATGGGCCGGATCGCTCGGCCGCTGAGTGGCTGGCGCACGATTTGGGGATCAACGACAAGATTCACTTTCTGGGCAAGCAGGAACGAGTGAATGAGCTGCTGCCGGTGGCGGACCTGATGCTGATGCCGAGCCAATTGGAGTCGTTTGGGCTGGCAGCACTGGAGGCGATGGCATGCAAGGTTCCCACGATTGCGACGCGCGTGGGCGGCGTGCCGGAGCTGATCGACCATGGCGTGACCGGGCTGCTGTTCGAGGTAGGCGACGTGGAGAGCATGGCGGCGGGCGCGCTGGGATTGCTGAAGGATCGGGATCGGCTGGAAGTGATGCGCGACGAGGCGCGGAAGACGGCACGATCACGGTTCTGCGCGACGCTGGTGCTGCCTCAGTACGTGAAGTATTACGAGCAGGTGCTGGCGGGGGCGGGGACGGCGTCTCCGACAGTTCGTTCTACGAAGTGAGAGTGCCCAAAAGCAGATCCTTCGCCCCGCTTACCCCATATACGACTGCGTCCTTCACGGGGCCCCAGACGCGCGGGTTCTCAGGATGACACCGCATCTTTCATCAGACGAACTTCAGAGGCCGGGGACTAGGGTGTGGGTTCGGTTTCGATGCGAGGCTTGAGGCCGACACGCTGCCAGAACTCAGTGACGAGGGCAACGGTTTCGGGCGCGGTCTGCGGGGTGATGCGCAGAGGAAGCTCGCGGTTCGAGACGAGGTGGATAACGGCTGACTCTTCCTGGATGCGGTCTTCTCGATCCTGGGGCATCAGATCCTGAGGCCGGGCGACGATGGCGATGCACTTGTCGGCGCGATAGGTGCAGGAGGCGAGATCGCCGATGGAGAGCTGCGTGGTGGGTGTGGCGAGCACGGTGCGCGGCGGGGCCATGCGATCGAGGAGACAAAAAATCTCGAGCTTGGACTCGAGCTCGTCGGGCACGCAATCGATGGCGAGATCGGCGTCGCGCACGGCATCTTCGATGGTGGAGACGAAGGCTACGGCGGGCAAGGCTTCGGGGCTGAGCTCAAGGCGCAGGGCTTCGAGCGCATGGTGCAGATTGGCAGGCATCACATCCTCAAGCAAGACGCGATAGCCGGCGCGCGCCGATGCGAGGGCAAGCCACCGACCGAGTGGACCTGCTCCTATGATTGCAACGGTGAGCAAGGAATGTCTTACTTGGCCTTGAGGGCTTGTAGGACGTCGTCGGCGCTGGGCTTCGACTGGACGAGATGTTCGGCAACGCGGGCGCGTTCTTGGTCGGAGAGCGTTGGCGCAAAGGCCAGGATGCGGCGCAGGGTCACAGAGACATCATCGATATAGTTCATCAAGCGGATCGCTTCACCAGACAGCGGCATGGAGTTCCTCGTGGATGGAGTTGTCATCTTCTATTGTAGGGGTTCGCAATGGGGGATGAGCCGACGCGAGAGGGATCTCACGCTGCGTTGGCCCACCAAGGTCACTCCCACCGAAGGGGCCGGTCGACTGCTCAGGGCAGCTCGCGGACCCAGATATTGCGGAAGCTGAGAGGCTCGCTCTTGTCACCGTGGGCCTGCAGCTTGATGGGCGCGCGGTCGTACTTCTTGTAGAAGGGCTGGCCGATGTAAAGGGTCTGGCCTTTCAACTCGAAGTGATAGTCGACGAGGACGCCGTTGAGGAAGGCTGTGGCGTAGGCGGGCGTTTTGACCGTTCCGTCGTCGTTGAAGGAGGGTGCAGTCCAGACAACATCGTAGACGTTCCACTCGCCCGGTTTGCGCATGGGGTTTGCGAGAGGGATGCTCTGCTTGTAGAGACTGCCGGCCATGCCGTTGACGTAAGTCTTGTTGTTGTAGGAGTCGAGCACCTGCAGCTCATAGCCATCGTCTCCGGGTCCAGTGGAGGCAAGGAAGACCCCACTATTGCCGCGCGCCTGGCCGCTGCCGGTGATGTTCTCGGGGACGCGCCACTCGATGTGGAGCTGGTAGTTCTTGAACAAGCGTTTGGTCTCGATGTTGCCTACGCCATGTTCTTTGCTGACGGTGAGGATGCCATCGTGGACGACCCAACGTGCTGGGCTGTGATCCTGCGCGGAGACCCACTCATCCTGATTTTTGCCGTCGAAGAGGACGATGGCGTCGGAGGGCGCAGCCGCATCGATGGCGCCGGGGGTGACGATCTTTGGCTCGGGCTGCCAGGTCTCGGTGTCTTCGGGCTTGGGTTTGTCTTGGGCGGCAAGGGGAAGAACGGCAGCTAAGAGCAAAGCAAGTTTGAGGGCGTGCGCGAGAGGTGTCTTCATGACGGAGATCAGCATACACCGGCGCGTCCCGGTGCGGTTCGGCACAGAGCGCGCGGGCGTGATTGGCTAGCGCAGGCTGGCGTGAGGCGAAGTCACGGCTGAGAGTTCTTTGAAAACGGCGTCGGGAAGACGGAGCGCGGCGGACTGGATGTTCTCTTCGAGGTGCGCGACCGAGGATGTGCCGGGAATCGGGAGCGTGACGCGGGAGCGCTGGAGCAGCCAGGCCAGTGCCACCTGGAGCGGTGTTGCGCCGAGCTGTTTGGCGACGCGCTCGAGCACATCTTTGGCTAATCGATTCTGTCCAAGCGGGGCCCAGGGGATGAAGGCGATCCCGTGCTTCGTGCAGTGGTCGAGCAGGAAATCCCACTCGCGATCGGCGAAGCTGTAGCGGTTTTGCACGGACACGATGGGGACGATCTTGCGTGCGCGCTCGACGTGTTCGAGAGTGACGTTGGAAAGAGCGATGTGGCGGATCTTTCCCTGCTGCCGCAGGCGGGCGAGTGTTTCCATCGAAGCGTCGAAGGAGACCGCGGGGTCGGGGATGTGGAGCTGGTAGACGTCGATGCGATCGAGACGCAGGTGCTTCAGACTGCCTTCGACCGCCTCTTCGAGATGCTTGGGGCTGGCGTTATGAATCCACTGGCCGGGACCGATGCGTTGCCATCCACCTTTGGTGGCGATGACGAGGCCGGCGGGATAGGGAGCGAGTGCTTCGGCAATCAACTCCTCGGAGACGTTAGGGCCGTAGGAGTCGGCGGTGTCAATGAAGTTGACTCCAAGCTCCACGGTGCGGCGCAGCGTGGCGAGCGCAGCAGCTTTGTCGTCGGGCGGTCCCCAGATGCCTTTGCCTGTGATGCGCATGGCGCCGTAGCCGAGACGGTTCACGGTGAGATCGCCGAGTTGGATCGTGCCCGCGGCCGCGGCCGAGAGAGTCTGCGTGGTCATGCTGAAAATCTCCTTGTTTCTTAGGATGAGGGATGGACGGTGCGGGGTGCAAAGAGGAAGGGCTGTTCGAGTGTGAACGAAGGCCCGAGCGAGACCCACGGTCTCCCACCCAAGCAGAGCTTGGATGGGGCACCAGTCAAAGAGGAAAAGCACGAAGCGAGCGACGATCGGAGGCAAACGCGCCGAGGCGGCCCACCCTCCCACAAGAGTGGACCGCCTCTTTGCATTCCGGTCTTGGCACCGCCGCCGGAAAGTCAATCACACAGACCCAGGTACTCGCTCATCGAAATCTGACGAAAAAACACAAGAACGCGCCCAGCAGCCCAGTAGTAGAGAAACAAATTGCCTGTCGGAAAGAGTTCTCTTTATTTTTCAAGGATATGGAGCGTCTTTCCTGTCCACCATCCAAAACGCGAGATCTGTTCCGCTTCTGGAAGCGCGCGGTTGATGTGATCGACCATGGCGTAGATCGCGAAGTTTCCGAGTGCCACGCCAACCATTGATATGAAAAAGCAAAGAACTCCAAAAACCAGTCGGACAGTCATGCGAACCCCAACTGCCAAAACTTCACAGAGTGCGTTTGAACAGCGGCGTCGCGATCAGCAGCGTTCCAATGCCGAAGGTGAAGAGAAACAGCAGGTCGTAACGGATGGCCGTGAAGCCGCCATCTTTAAGGAGAACGGCCTGGAAGCCGTGGATCGCGTAGGTAAATGGATCGACAATGGCGATGGCGCGGAGCCAAGGTGGAAACGCAGAGATGGGATAGATGGCGCCCGAGGGGAAGAAGAGCAGCGTGTTGAGGACGCCGAACATGGCGCGCGGCACGAGTGGATCGTCGACCCGCACCATCATGAGAAACATCATGCCGTTGAAGGCGATCGATGTGCCCAGGACGAGCAGCAGCAGCTGGAGGTCGGCGACGGGGTTGAAGATCGTGCCGAGGCCCGCCATCAGGGAGCCAATCACGGTCAACGAAATCCCAGCGAGAACAGCCTTGATCGCTCCCGCGACGTTCAGCCCCATTACCAGCTCCAGTTTGCTGATGGGGGTAACGAGGTAGCCCTCGTGTACACCGCGGGCTTTGTCGTCGATGTACAACATGCCGCCGCCGATCATGACCGAAATGTACATGGCCAGAGCGATCGAGCCGGAGAGCAGGAACTGCATGTACTCGATGTAGGGATAGAGCTCGACGGTTTCGAGGGCGATATTCTTGACGACGCGCGTCTGGATCACGGGCTGATTGAGCGCGTCGACCAGCGATTGCATTTCGCCTTCGAGCGAGGAACTCATGAACTGGTCGGAGTTATCGACGACGAAGCCGATGCTTGGGGCGTCCTGCGCATACACACGTCGCGAGTACTGGGCGGGAATAATGACCGCCGCATCGACTTTTCCGGTGCGCACATCTTCGCGCGCAGTGGTCTCATCGTCGTAGGAAACGGTCTTGAAGGTGGCGATGTTGGCGGCGACGGCATCGAAGGCTTCCTGGACCTTGACGGCCTGCGGCCCGTGATCGTAGTCCACGACGGCGACGCGCGCGTTACGGATTTTGCCACCGAAGGCGTTGCCAAGAATGATGAGCTGAACGAGCGGCAACATCATGGACATGATCATGAGCACGGGCGAGCGAAAGAACTTGCGCATCTCGCGCTCGATGATGGCGAACATTCTGTTCATGGTTGCGCTCCTGGCCGGGGGGGCATCATGAAGACCGACTTGACCTGCTCATCGCGCAGCTGGCGGCCAGTGTAGTGAACGAAGACGTCGTCGAGCGAGGTGTTCTGCACGCTCAACGAAGTAAGCTGTTCGCCAAGCGACGCGGCCATCTCGACAAGCTGCGTGGTGGTCTGCGATCCGTTCGAGGTAAGGACGCGATAGACACCGGCGGACTGGGACTGCACCTCAGTCACGTTGGGGAGGGCTTGGAGGCGTGACTGCCATTCAGGGTCTTCTCGGTTGAACTGTACCTCGACGACGTTCGATCCTGGGACGCTTTGCTTGAGTTCAACCGGCGTGCCGAGTGCGACGAGATTGCCGTGATCGACGATGGCGATGCGGTCGCAGAGTCTGTCGGCCTCTTCCATATAGTGGGTGGTGAGCAGCATCGTGAGGTGGCGCGTCTTCTTCAAGTTGTTCAGCATCTCCCACACCGCGATGCGGGAGACGGGATCGAGGCCTGTGGTCGGCTCATCGAGGAAGAAGATACGCGGGTCGTGGACCAGACCGCGAGCGATTTCGAGGCGACGCCGCATACCGCCGGAGAGAGTCTTGGTCTGCGCGTCGCGCCACTTGATCAGATCTACAGCTTCGAGGACTTCGGTGATGTTCTTGGCGCGCTGCGCGCGCGGGACACTGTAGAGCTTGGCATAGATGCTGAGGTTTTCTTCGACGGTGAGGTCGGGATCGCTGGTGAGGGCCTGGGGGATGACGCCGATCATGCGGCGAACGTCGTCGGAGTCTTTGGACACATCGTGGCCGCCGACAATCGCCTTGCCGCTGGTGACGGGGATGAGTGTCGTCATCATACGGATGAGCGTGCTCTTCCCTGCACCGTTGGGACCGAGCAGACCGAAGATCTCTCCCTCGGCGACCTGAAAGCTGACACCTTTCACGGCCTCAAAATCGCCGTAGCGCTTGACGATGTTTTCTACGGCAATCGCCACGGGCACGCCGTTCTTCCCGTTGCCGTTGATCGCCGGCGCCGTGAGCGGTTTTGTGTTTTGGACGGGCTTTGCGGCTGACATCATCATTTCACCAGCTTCGCTTTCGGGATGTAGACCTCGGCGGTCATGCCGGGGACGTAGCGCTCGTCGGGATTGGGGATCAGCAGCTTGATTTGTACGGTCTTGATGTCGCGCTTGCGACCGCCATTGATGTCACGCTGGGTGGCAAAATCGGCGAGTGAGGATTTGGCGATGACTTTGCCTTGCACGCTGGAGCCGCTGGGCATAACGACCCTGAGGCTGTCGCCGAGTTGGACTGCGTCGGCCTGGGTCTCGGGTAGCGGCGCGTAGACCCAGGTTTGGGTCAGGTCCATGACGGTGGCGATGGTTCCACCCGCGGAGAGAACTTCTCCCTGCCGTGCCGCGAGTACGTTGACTCGGCCGCTGACCGGAGCGACGACCTGGGCATAGCCGAGTTCGACGCTGGCTTGATCGGCGAGAGCTTGCGCGTTTTGCACTTGTCCCCGGGTTGAAGCTACGGTTTTGGCGGAGACGAGTGCGAGCCGCTCGTGCGCCTTGGCCTGTTTGACCGCAGCCTGCGCAGCAGAGACGTTCTCACTTGCGGTTTGAACTGCGGCCTGCGCGGCCTGCAGGCTGGTCACTGCCTCATCTTTCGCCTGGTCACTCGCAATTCCCTGCTTGGCAAGCGCAACAGTGCGCAGAGTGTCCGCCTGCTGATGGGCGAGATTGGCGTTTGCCTGGGCCAGAGCAGCTTCAGAGGCGCGCAGCTGGGCTTCTGCGTTGACGGTGGCGCTGGAGACTTCGCCCTGGTTCTGCTGCTCAGTCTCCATCGTCTCACTCAGCTTCGACTGGTTGCTGGCGACCGTCGCTTCGGCGGCTTTCCGCGCGGCGGCGAGGTCCTCGCTCTCGATTTCCGCGATGAGCTGGCCGGCTTTGACTTGCTGGCCTTCTTCGATCGTGAGCATCTGCACGCGTCCGGGAATCTTGGCGCCGACCAGCACTTCATTGGCGTCGACAGTCCCGATGAGCTTGAGATCGCTCGGCGCTCGCGCTGTCAGCAGATACCAGATGAGCGAGCCCAGCGTGAGCAGGCCCAGAATCATGAAGACTCTATTTCGTGCGTTCATTGTCATTTCTCCCAAACATCAGGCGATCGGCATTCACTTCAGGCATAGGCGTCTCAGCGAGTACCTGCGCGGCCAACGCCGCTCCACGCTCCCGATCGGTAAAGATCGCCTGCCCCAAAAACTCGACCAGGGCCGTCCGGCGCTGCGCCAGTGCGTCGGGCGCAAAGGGCTCGGTCGAGTTGAGAATTCGCCACACGGGCGCACTCAGAAAATAGAAGACGTTGGCTCCGAGAGAGGCGAGATGAATCTGCAGCCAGTCGGCTTGAATTAGCTCGCCGGACTCGATGCCCTCACGCGCCATGGATTGGTACATGGTCATGGCGGGCGCGAAGATGCGCCTGACCAAGACCTCCAATGCGCTCGACTCGCCTTTGTGCAGGCGAATCATCTCCTGCTGCATGAGGCCCTGGAACTCGTGCTGGGTCAGGATGCGATCGAAGTGCTCCAGGGCGGAGCGAAGCATGCGTTCCCCCGGCGAACATTCGCGGAGGAAGACAGCCATCGTGCGGTCGCGGATCTTGGCGGAGATCATCTCGAGGGCGGCGAGGTAGAGATTCTCCTTGCTTTCGAAGTAGTAGTAGAGGAGGGCCTTGTTGACGCCGGCGGCTTGGGCAATGCGGTCGGTGCGGGCACCAGCCAAACCGTGGGATGCGAATTCGGACAAAGCGGCGTGTAGGATGCGGGAGCGGGTATCGGTGGCGCGCTCGGAGACGGGATGTGTGGAGGCAGCGGTCATTTTTGTCTAACTGGTTAGTTAAACTAACTAGTTAGTAAAATAGCGCTGAATCACAGAAGATGCAAGCTCTTTGGAGATCTTCACCTATCCAGATTTAAAATCAA
>Ga0181535_10002124_pt1 | contig 24670 bp, 15 predicted proteins | sample PEATcosm2014_Bin_44_FD_119774 | JGI IMG/M metagenome (GOLD analysis project Ga0181535, IMG submission 119774) | Peatland microbial communities from MTU Mesocosm Facility, Houghton, MI, USA - PEATcosm2014_Bin17_30_metaG | ecosystem: Environmental > Terrestrial > Soil > Wetlands > Peat | place...
CGATAATGAACCGCATCCCCGTCCCGGAGGTCAGGGCGAGATCCTTCTGCGTGACGCCCAGCTTCTTGCGGGTGTCCCGTATCAGTTTGCCGATCTGCGCGGCCGTGTATCTCAAAGGCCTGCTCCAAATATTACCGTACGGGAAGATTATACCATTTGCAAGGCGATTGCGAGGAAATATTACCGTACGGGAAGCTTGCTAACAAATAACCGCCTTGCCGACTGAGATATGCCCGCTCGGGAATGTCTTAGGCTCAGGCAACCATCGAATCATTCCTCGCGCTTAAGTCGAAGAGTGGGAAAACGGATGTCCGCGCCGCCTGAACTGAAGGACTTGTACCTGAGCTTTCCCGGATGATCGATATGGTACACAAGGCGAAAAGTTTGAACCGCCAGCGCCGCAAGGGATCCGAAGTCGATGGGATTCGACAAGTCCATGAAGAAATTCGGCGAGCCATCCGGATCAGGAGGAGAGTCGGGAACCTCTGTTGGCAATCTCCAACCAAGCTGCTTCATAGCCTCGTAGGCGTCAGCCGAAAGTACAGCCCCCGGGGGTTCTACATAGACGTTGCTCGTAGCCTCGGCTCGCATCCCGAACTGCCCTTGAGCCGCAAACTGAATGAAGTAGTTTACGCGTTTCGCGGTAAGAACGAGGTATTCGTCTTCCGAAAGATCCGCCAAGCAGAGCGCTAGATCACCTGTGAACCTTTCCCATTCCTGATCGGCAGATGCTTGCTCTTTCATGGGTGCCAAGACCGCCATCCTTATTGAGCTTTCGCATCTATTGTACGTCTGACGCCATCGTTGGAGTCGTTTTCTCTTCATCCTTTCCATTCCGAGCGGCTCCTTGCCCAAGGAGCGGGCTTGCTCCGCGTTCTACGAGCGGGTCGCGCATCTATGAGGCGGAAGCTGCCGGTGTGGTCGATGTCGAGGTGACGTGCGGGTCTCCATCAGCACGGATTCGCGTAACAGGATAAAGTCAGTTGCCGCGCAACGTGTAGCAGCGGGATCAGCACGTCGACGTTCGATATCCAATCGTGAGGCATGCCAGCCAAGCCATTCGCCGCTCCCCATAATTGGCCTGCGATGGCTGCGGTGCTGTCGCTGTCGCCGCTGTGGTTTGTGGCGATTTTGATTGCTTCGACGAAGGACTCCGCCGACAAGGCGGCATACAACGCGATGGCCAGAGCTTCCTCTCCCACCCATCCGCCGCCCAACGTCTCGACGGCCGCGGCGTGGTCCTTCAGGCCTTTGGCGGCGAGTTGCACAGCTCCATCCACCGCCCTCAGCGTTTCCTCGTGGCCGGCGTAGGTCTTGAGGATTCCACGACACCGGTCGATAGCGCCGGAGTCGCTGGGCGTTCCGGGTTTGGCCGCCAGGGAGCCGCCATCCAGGAGGACGCGGATTATGGCCGCGACCATGCCGGCGCTGAGATAGCCGCTCGGGTGCCCGTGTGTGAGCGCGGCGGCTTCGGCCGCCAAGCGAAACACCGTGTCGACATCCGCACATGGGAGCAGGCCTATGGGCGCGGTCCTCATCGCGCCGCCGCATCCCTTGGAGTTGTTGATAGGTTTACCGATTGAGCCGTGGCCTCCTGAATGGAGAGCGCTCAGGCATGTGTTCCCAGGGGCGCGTCGCACGCGCATCTGGGGCTGGTCAGCCAGCCAGCCGGAGCCGCTTGCCCGTCCGGGTACCGACCCGCCTGCCTGGGTCCGCAGCCAATCCAAGTACGCCTCCCGAACCGCCGGAATGCAGGCCTCTTGCCAAGCCGCCCTGTCCTTGAGGCAGTGCAGCAGTCCTTCCAGGGTGAACAGGGTCATCTGGGTGTCGTCGGAGACGATCAGCTTTCCATGGTGGAGTACGGGCGTCTCGATTCCGGCGGGGCCAAAGCGTGCGCGGATTTCAGGCAGTCTCTCAAACTCAACCTCGTAACCAAACGCATCGCCAACCGCGCCGCCCAGCAGGCATGCCAACGCCCTCTCCTCGTGGGACAGCGGCGCGCGTGCACCAGCCGCAGGTCTGCAATTCCGGATGTACCGCTCCTGCGCTGACGTCTCAATGGCCCCTGGCCGGGCCTCCCGCACCTTCTTGATAGCCGCTTCAGGTTGGTCGCCAAACTCGACCAGCAGCCGACCCGCAATCGTTCCCGTACGCCCGAGGCCACCAAGGCAATGGACCACGATCTTCCCGCCGCGCGAGAGAATCCTGCGCAATCGCTGCCCGGAATACGTCCAAAGGTCTTCAAAATGTTCATCCGGGACGTCGACATCCCTCACGGGAAGGTAATGCCATTCCATACCCAAGTTCGCCACGTGCCGGCCGAGCGCCGTCGATGGGACCCCAAACTCGGTCAGTTCATGGTTCTCCATCAATGTCACGAGGGCTTCGGTGCCGAAGGCCCGAATGGCCTTCAGATCGATAGCGAGATCTCGGTCCCATGTCCCGGAATACATGCCACTGCCCTTCTTCCCGGGGCAAAACGTAAGGCCGATAACGCCCGGGCCGCCCGGAATGCCGACGGCGTTGATCTGAAGAGGGTGCGATTGACTGGTTTTCGGGGCTGCCATACCCGGAAACTGTAGCACGCTGGATCGCCGCGAGAAACATTTCCACGTTTCCAATGGGCATGGGCGCACAGTGCTGCGATAGCAGAGAAAATCGGTCGGTCCACACTGAGCACGCGCGTCCGGCAACGCGTCGATGGCATGAACATTCGAACAACCGGCAGATCTTCGCAGCTCGCAGTTGACGGCTGGCGCGGGAACGGGCATCGGCCAATCCGGCTCGTGCTTCAAGGATCGTACGAATCATTCTGGCAATGGGGGTCCGACCCGACTAGCGAGGCCGAGAAGATTGAGACTGTGCGATCGGGTCGTATTTCACCGGGAAATCTGTGTGCACAGGTTTAGCCATCTGTGGCAAGAATCGAGCGGTACGGCGCCATAAGAGTCCTCCAATTGCAGTCTGCTGCCAAGGTGCTTGTGGTACGCTGTCGGCTCTCGGAATACATTTGCCGCAGCGAGCCGTAGCTTTCGCTCGCGTATTGCCTGCTCAACCAATGGCCATAGATCAGAGGGGACTTCAATCGGCAGGGCGTCAAATCCCGAAATACCGAACGAGTCGGCCTTCAGTGCGTCGCCGTAACCAAGTGCACGCAACGCCTCTCTTAACAGGTAGTTGAATTCACCTCCGCCCCAGGTTGTCAATACGCCTTGGCTATATGACCATACCGTAGGATCCGACCCATCACGCTCCGCCAAAGCCCATACAAGTCGCCGTGGAAGTCCCCGCAGCTTTCTTCTGCTGGTCGGAAGATCGGCCAATCCCTTTTGCGCTGGACTCGAAGGACTAAGGTAAACTCCGCTCTCGTCCGCGGCCCTAATCTCACGATCGCGAGTTCCCGTGAAAACTCTTCCGCTGGTCTGAAGACTACGAGAGGCGGTGCCCACGGTCTCGCCCGAATAGAGATCGATTATCGGTATGCCGCTGGCAGCCGCCAGAACCGTATGAATTTGCCTCTTATCGCCCTGGTCCATCCAGTACTGGCTGGGAACAAGGGAAGCGCCAATCCGCTGCAACGCCCCTGTAGCCAGCATGTCGTCGAGAGTCTCTGGCCGGACGTGGTCATCCAGTATGTCCATGATCGTCTCTGCGGTCAGCACTCGATCTTTGCGGGCACACTCCCACCCTAGGCTGATTACCTGCTGAAATTCTGCCGAATGCCTCTGGTACTCGTAGCTGTCATCCAGGTAGCCATGGACGGCGCAGTGGTGGAGTGCTTCATAGATCTGCTGTTGCGCCTTATCCTGGGTGACCGCCCACACTCGGCATTTGTCCGTTTGTCGATTGCCACGGCCTATTCGTTGCAGAAAGCCGTTAATCGACGTCGGCGGCTCAGCGAGCACGATGGCGTCGATGTCGCCGATGTCGATTCCAAGCTCCAGCGTCGAGGTGGCTACGCAGAGTGCACGCGAATCCCGCCATAAATATTGCGGCCGCAATTCCGGAGGAAAAAATGTTGATCAATTTCGTGGTTGCAATGGCCTCGGTGAAAGTCATACGGAATGTCGTCACAAAGACTGCGGTGAGGATGGTGACGTAGCCGCCGCTAAACAAACCGCCATACATACCTAGAAGGAACGTCAGGGCATAACCTGCTGCTTCCAGTCTCCGATTAGGCAATAGAGGAGAGGGGACAACACCAGCACGCCTGTAAACCGTCGAAAAGACGGCGAGCCCAATAACCGCGGTCGAGACGATAAGCGGAACCACCCTGGACGGAATAACGAGCAGCAGTGTTGCCCCTATTGCAGACCCGAATAAGGTCAGGACGATCAAGAGAGGCAATCGCCGTCTATTTATAATGTTCGTTTGAACGAACGGCAAAGTGCCTCCGAGGCTCATAAAGGTCAGCGCGAACATGTTAGTCGCGACAGCCACCCGCGCATCAATTCCGAACTGGAACATCGCGGGTACCGTGATGACGGAAGTGCTTCCAGTGACGACGCTTACGCCGCTTGTTACGAAAAAAACGGCCACCAAAAGGAGCAGCTGAATTGCCGTCATAGCATTTGATTGTAACGGTTTACGGCAGCGGGGCGTGGCGGAGGGGAGGCTTGTGGGACGGTGGGTTTCAGCTTGAGGTGGGTTCACCCGACCAAATGATGCTCCGCTGCCGGCGCGGCCGATTCCGTAGGTCCTACCATGACGGCGGAGGGTTGAGCCAGTCCAAAGGACGAAGCCCATCCGGAAGTTACCCGTTGGGTTCCGACGTCATACGCCACCGAAGCGCTGCGAAGCCGGATCGGACGCTCGCTTCAGCGCCCACAGGGTGCAAATCGGTCAGACGGAACCGTGCGTGCGCAGGTGCGTGAGGTGTCTATACCGAGCATCCTGTGGATCGGCGCCGCAGCGCTTCGGCCTCTCTGAGATACTGAGTGCGCGCCCGGGAATCCGGCGCCACGGACATAGAGATCCACGACGCCGTGCTCATCGCCGCGGCTTTCTGTATGTTCAATCGCTATGTCGACGGACTCGGAACCTGGGCGCCCACCGACCCGGACGTGTATCGGCAGCGCGCGCCCATCACCGCGTGCGACGGATACGCCAACTCAATACAGCGGATTCTGGCCGAGCAACCGTAGCTGCAGTTTAGAACGAGAGCCTTGCGCTCAACTGGAATTCGCGGCCGGGCGTCGAGGCTTCCGTGATGGTGCCGAATTGCGGCGTGTTGACGAACCGGTTCGGCGTGTCCCAGTTCGAGTGATTCAGCCCATTGAAGGCTTCGCCGCGAAGTTCCATGCGCAGGCGCTCGGCGAGCGAGAAGGAACGGACCAGCGCAAAATCCATGGTCTCCATCCCTGGCCCGTAGACCGTGTTCCGTCCCAAATTGCCGAAGGTGTAAGCGGCCGGAGTGCTGAACGCGGAAGGATTGAACCATTCCGATGTGGTCCGCGTGCCTGCGCCGAATACGGGCTGGCCGGTGTAGTTCGCGCGGATCGGATTCTCCCCTACGATTGTACCGGCGTTAGCAGTGTCGCCGAACACCGAGATGGTGAACGGGAATCCGCTTTGAACCTGGAAGATCGTGGACAGGCGCCAGTTGCGCGTGAGCGAGCGCGTCCACCCGGCGGCCTCCAGGGTAGGCAGTTCGTAGACCACGCTCACCGAAAGGCGATGGCGCACGTCGCACGCGGGCCCTTTCTCCGCGTTCAGGTCGTTGTCGTTCTGCGGAATTGCGGACTCCGCCATGGGCGACCGGAACTCGGGCGCATTGCTCAGGTTTTTCGCGAACGTGTAGTTCGCCAGCATGCTCACTCCGTGCGAATAGCGCCGCCGCAGGTTCACATAGCCGGCGTCGTACCAACTGCGAGCCCGGTTCTGCAGGTCGTTCACAGAACTGACAGGGAACGTACTGCTGGCTACGTTAATCGTGCTCGGAAACACCGTGCCGGGCATGAAAGTCGCGGTGGCATACGGCCGCCGGGGCTGAATCGCGCCCGGTCCGGGCTGCGCATTGTTGATCAGAACCGCTTCCTGCAGGTGCTCCCCGCGCTCGCCGTGATAGCCCGCCTCCAGCGTGGTATCGCGCCCCAGGCTCTTCTCCAGGGATCCGCTCCACTGCTGCACGTACTGCGCCGGCGCGTGAGGGTCGAAGCCCGTGAAGCTGACCACCGTCTGGCCAAGCACGGGTTGCGGGAAATTGAAACCGCTGATCTGCGGAGTGAAGTTATCGCTCTGTTGAGTGATTGGGAAAAGAACGGGTACGTTGTGCAATTCGTTGCACCACGTGTTCATGTCAATGGGCATATAGAAGATGCCGTAGGAGGCGCGCAAGACAACGCCGCTTTTCTGGATGTGGTGCGCAATGCCCAGCCGCGGCGCGAAGCGCAGTTTCGGCGGATACTGCAAGCCATTCGGCATCCCCGTCTGGCCGCCGATGAAGGCCACCAACTGGCCGTTCTCCTGTTCAATGTTGCTCCATCCGCGATTTGGGTCCACCAGCGGCGATTCGAATTCGTAACGCAGGCCAACATCGATGGTCGTGGTGGGCGTGACGCGCCACGTGTCTTGCGCGAAGGCGTCCACCGCCCAGTTCTTCAGGTTCATGTTGGGTACCCCGGCTTGCAACTGCCTGGATGCCGGATCGCCCAGCAGGAAACTCGCCAGCGCCGATCCCGTTCCGTCGTTCGTGAGCGTTGCGGTGGTGAAGCCGGGCGTGAACTGGTAGTAGCCGCGGCTCTGCACCAGCGCCCACATCGGCCAGATCACGCGCCGCAAAGCGCCTCCGAACTTGAGGCTGTGGGCGCCGGTTTGCCGCGATAGCGCTTCGCGGCCTTCCACCGTGGTGTTCCACTGTTCCATGGGCGTCGCTTGCCAGGAGTCGCCGAACGGCGTGTAACCCTGAACGTTGAAATAGGGCGCGCCCCATCCCTTCTGTCCGCCGAAGTTCGTCCCCGTGATTCCCAGCGCGTCCACGATATCGTTCACGCCGTTGTCCTGCGCCCAGTGCGACATGGCGAGACGGGAGACGCCTACCGACGCGGTGTTCACCATGGATGGCGAGACGATGCGCGTCCAGATAATGGAGCCGTTTTGGGAGGCGTTGTCGAAGTTGTAGCCGTACCCGGGCAAGTTCTGCGGCGTGAAGCCATCCTCGTGGCTGGACGAATACCGGACACTGAGCGTGTCACTATCGCCAAAATTGCGATCCGCGCGGATGGTGCCCTGGTTGTTGCGCTCGAGCGAGTCGCGCACGTCGAGCAGGTTATTGGAATCCTCTCCGGCACCGAACACCGCCGGCGTTCCATTCATGGTCATGCCGTAGCCCATGCCGCCCATGGTATTCGGGCGCGGCACGTAACTCTGGAGCATCAAGGCAGCCGCCGAATTGAGGCGTATGGATGGAATCACGTCGTTCGGGAACGGGTTACGCAGGGTCTGTGGATTCGCGGTAGTCACCGGCAGCGCCGGGTTGTAGTTCGGATTCGCGTGGGAAGTGGCGGGGTCGTAGATGACCTCTCCGCTTCCGCTGAAGTCGCCCCCCGCCTCGGCCGCGGTCGGTACGGTGTCCATCGCGGTCTGCGCCTGGGTCTGGTAGAAGCCCTCGTAGTTTGCGAAGAAGAACGTCTGCTTCCCGAAGAGCGGGCCGCCGACCGAGCCGCCGTAGTTATTCTGCCTCAGATAGCTGGTCCCGGGCATCTCGTTCCAAGTGCGCGCGTCGAGCTTATTGTTCCGCAAAAACTCATATGCGGTCCCGTGAAACTGGCTGCCGCCCTGACGAGTCACGATATTCACTTCGCCGCCGCCCGCGCCGCCCAGTTCCGCCGAGTAACTGCCGGTCTGCACTTGAAACTCCTGTACGGCATCCGGCGAAAGACTCAGGTTCATGGTGTTGAACGTCGGGTCCGTATTCGTGACGCCGTCGAGCAGGTAATAGTTGGCGTCGGGACGGTTGCCGCCGATGGTGATCGCGGACCTTTGGCCGGGCCGCCAGTAGAGCGGGCTCATGTCGCCGGTTTGGGCGCCATGGCCGATGTGGGCGTCCGGCACGGTGAGCGCCAGGTCGATCAGCATCCGCCCGTTCAAGGGCAAGTCTTGAATCGACTTCGGCTCCACTACTTCGCCAATGCTGGCGTCCTGCGTCTTCAGGTTCTCGGTGAACGCGACAACTTCCACGGCTTCGGACCTGGCGCCGAGTTGTAGCGAGAAATCGAGCCCCACGTGCTGCCCTACTTCGAGAACGATATCGCGCTTCTGGCCCGCGAACCCGGCCGCGCTGACTTCGAGCGAGTATTCGCCGGGCGCCAGGTTGGGCGCTTCGAAAAGCCCCTCGGGGTTCGTAGCCGTCTGCCGGGCGGCGCCGGTTGCCTTGGCCGTGACTGTGACCTGCGCGCCGGGAACGGCCGTCCGCGCGGGGTCCTCAACTCTTCCACTCAACGTCGCGAAATTCGTCTGCGCGACCATCGGCAAGCATGCCGCGAAAAAGAACGCCAGGAACTTGGACACAGTTAGCCTTTCATGCACCGTTAGAGCAGTTTGATTGCGGCTTGCGTGGACGGAGGGTCTCAGCGGACCCACCGTCAAGGAGATTCACGGCTCGATCACCGTGCATCCGGCCGGGACGTCAACGTTAAGATAAGTAGTTTGACACCCGTTACTCGTTTATGAAATAGTGCAAATACACTAGAAGCTGGCCGTAGGCCAGGCGGTGCCGGGCGGCGGTGGTCCTTGTGGATTATGCGATCTCGCACGATGCCCTGGACGGCGAACGTGCGGCGCCGGTTCATGGCGCTTTAAATCGGTCAGACGGAACCGTGCGTGCGCAGGTGCGTGAGGTGTCTATACCGGGCATCCTGTGGATCGGCGCGCAACACTTCGGCCTCTCTGACATACTCAGCCACGTTGGTGCGCCGATACAGTTTGCGGTCCTCGCCGATCGGGCAGACTTTGAGGCATACGCCGCAAGGCCAGCGCGATTGCGACACAAGGAGTTGGTGGTGTTTCGTACAAGCCACGGCGTCGAATTCCGCCTGCAGCCTGTCAGCGCTCGCGGACAGTGCCTCCGCAGGGCACAGCCTTGCGCACATCTTGCAGTTCTTGCAGAGATCCTTGCTGATGACCGGGTCGCCGTCGATCTCGGCGGCCGTGAACACCGACACGTAGCGCGCACGCGGACCGAACTGCGGATTGATCAGGTTGTGGCTGAAGCCGATGGTCCCAAGCCCCGCGTACTTTCCCGCGTAAACGTGGCTGAACGATGCTGGCATTTTCTTCAGCAGAATATCGAGGTTCCCATAGCCGTCGCGAGGGATTGGGATCGAGGCGAAGCCGCGCCCATTCAGAAACAGCGAGAGCCGGAAGGCGATCTGGTCCAGAAGTACGTTGCTGGCGTTGTACATCTCCTGGTAATTGATGGACGGCGTGCTTTCCACAATCGGCAGAAGCATGGGGACTCCCGCCACGATCACCGTCTTTGCCAAGGGCCAGATGGCATTTGGGCGATAGCCCGGCGGCACCTCTCCATCGTCCGCCCAACGCGATGACGGAGCAAACCCTACCAGCGTGCTCCCCAGGCGCGTGAGTTCCTCGACAACTTCCGCCTTGAGTGCCGATCCGTTCTGCGGCATAGGCGAGGACAACGCCAGATTCAGTTTTCACAAGATATGTAAGACCCGAATAACTCTTATCATACCGTGCCTTCATCCTGATCGACATCGCAGAGATTGGCGAGATTCCCATGTCGAGCGTGCACCGAGTGAAGTTCTTCGGCCTGGAAAATCAGGACGCTCGCCCTAATGCCGGTCTTCAGTATTGCAATCGAAATGAAATCGGAATACGTTATTAGCTTAAGTTGTAGCTATGCGTCGGTTGCTCAACCCTCGTTGTTTGGGCACGCTGCTGCTCTTCGTCTGCGCGACGGCAGTTCTCTGCGCTCAGAACCTGCCCCGGTCCGCGCCCTGTTCGCTATCGGTGTCCCCCGGTCGCATCTATTCCCTTAACCTCACGCCTTACGTTTCCGATGCCGGCAACGTCGCGGGCCTGCTCCTCGAAGCCCGTATCAACGGCGGCCCGCTCCTGCGGCTCCTCCTCGATAGCGGCGCGGCGCGCATCGCACTCGATGCCCGTGCCTCCTCCCGTTCCGGCGTCGCCGCGCCCGCCGAGTCTCACTTGGTCGGGATGGGCGACTCTCCATCCGTATCCGCGCGCACCGGCGTCGCCTCCACCGTCGATGCCGGCCCCCTCCAATACCGCGACTGCCAGGTCGACGTCGCGCCCCGCGGCCTCGCCAGCGGAATAGATGGCGTGATTCCTATCTCCCTCTTCGCTGGTTTCCTCGTCCACCTCGATTTCCCCGGCAAGGCTCTGGACCTCACGCCGTATCCCGAGCTCGGCCTCGTTCCGTCCGGTTTTGAACCCGCCACTCTCAGGGACGGATTGCTTTTCCTCCGTGGAGCCATGAACAACGCGCCGCCCGGCAACATCCTGCTCGATACCGGTGCCTGTTACTCGGCTGTCTCCCGGCGCACGGCGCGGCTCCTCACTAGTTCCCTGCTCGCCCCCGCCGATCTCCGCGGCCCCAACGGCCCTGTGGATGGCGGCTTCCTTGAGGAATCCGTGCGCTTTCAGGTCGCCGGCCGCAGCCTCACCGGCGAACCCGTCGTCGCCCTGGACCTAGCCGCCTTCAACGCTCTAAACGACATCGAAACCGATGGAGTCCTCGGCTACCCCGCCCTCCGCTATTCCGTTCTCACCGTCGACTATCGGGACGCCCTCGTCCGCATCGACGGCGCCGCCGGCCATCTCCGCTAGCTGCACCTTCAGATCTGTCCCAAGCGGTGAGGAGAAGCGTGTCCGAGCCCGGGCTTCACGCGCTATTACAATCGCTTTCGGGGCCGGTGCGGGAAGAGTAAACGTCGCGCAAACTCAGTATCGCAGTCCCGTAATGAGCTGAATAGAGGGGCCGAACCCCGTGGTACTTTAGACTCCATGTTCACTACCCATGTTGCGGTTGTCCAGGCCGGTTCCATATTAATGGACACCGAGACATCGTTAGGCAAGGCGGAGAGGCTGATCGGGGAGGCTGCCACGACTGGCGCGCGGCTGGTGGTGTTCCCGGAGGCGTTCATCGGCGGCTATCCGAAGGGGGCGGACTTCGGCGCACGGGTAGGGTCGCGAACGGCGGAGGGACGTGCGCTGTTTCGGCGTTACTTCGAAAGCGCGATCGAGGCGCCGGGGCCTTCGACGTTGCGACTGGGCGCGGCGGCCAGGGAAAACGGCGTGTGGGTGGTGATCGGCGCCATTGAACGCGCCGGCGGAACGCTCTATTGCAGCGTGCTGTTCTTCTCTCCGGACGGAGCATTAGCGGGGCGCCATCGCAAGCTCATGCCGACCGCCATGGAACGTATCATCTGGGGATGCGGCGATGGCTCGACGCTGCCGGTCATAGATACCGGCTTTGGCCGGATCGGCGCGGCTATCTGCTGGGAGAATTACATGCCGCTCTTACGCGCAGCCCTCTATGCGAAGGGCATTGAACTCTACTGCGCGCCAACGGTGGACGACCGCGAAACGTGGATCCCGACCATGCGTCACATTGCCCTGGAAGGCCGATGTTACGTGTTGTCGGCGTGCCAATTCGTGGTGGGACCGTCGCCCTCCGAGTCCATCAGCGGCGGCAGCGTGATTGTGGGTCCGCTCGGCGAAGTGCTGGCGGGACCGTACTATGACGGCGAGGGCATCCTAACTGCGGACATCGACGTCGGCCGCATCGCGGAAGGGAAATTCGACCTCGATGTGAGCGGGCACTACGCGCGGCCGGACGTATTACGGTTGGTGGTGAACGAATCGCCCGCCATACCCGTAGCCTTCACGGAGTAAACCACCCGGACTTGCCGCCTACTCGAACCTACCGGAGAACCTGGATTCGCTTTGGCTGCCGCAGCAAAATTACCATGTTCACAGCATTTTCTTGACACAATCTCAATTTGTCTATAAACTCTATAGACATAGTATGAAATTGATGGTGGGCCGCCCAAATCCTCTCCCAGTATCGCCTCTCCCGGCTTCCGGGCGCGTCCCCGCCTGTTGTCCCTGCTGCTTCTAAGTCCACCCGCCCGAACTTTCATTTAATTGGGAGAATCCTATGCAAGCGACGACTTTTCATACATTTGAGCGGCAGTCTTCGGCCAGCGTCTTCACCGGCGAGAGCCATCAGGCAATCGCGCCCCTATTAGATCTGGCGCTGGCTGAAACCAATGCGCAAGGCGCATACCTCTACCATTTCGATCCGGCAGCCGGAAGTGCGCGGGTAGTGGCATCGACGGGGTTGACGCTTATCGCCGGAGCGGCCGATGCCGAGTTGCAGGGCGCTCCGATCACCGTCCACTTCGGCCGGAATGCGCCCATCGTTCTTCACGATGCGGCTTGGTCGGACCCGCGCTTCGAAGCCCTGCCGGAGTTCCGGAAGAACCGCTTTGAAGGCGTTGTATCGTTACCACTGCTCGATGCCGGACAGGTTGTTGGCATGCTCAATGTGTGCCGCTCGCGCCGGGTTGCCCTGCAACCGCGAGAGCTATCTTTTCTGCTGGGCCTCGGCGTGCCCATCGGCGCGGTGATTGGCGCGGTCGCGGCCAGGCTGAGTCTGAAGCGCGAAGTGGAGAAACTGGCGCGGCGACTGGAGAACCGAGGGGTGGTGGAACGTGCAAAAGGCTTAATCCAGGAGCGTCTTGGCTGGACCGAGGAGCAGGCTTACTTCTGCATACGCAACCTCAGCCGGCGCCGGCGGACGCCCATGCGAAGGATCGCCCTGGAAGTAATCGACCGCGGCGTGTTGCACATCTCCGAAGAGGAGGGGCGTCGTGAGGTCTGATGGCGCGTTCCCTTCGCGAAAGGACTTCCTGCGGGTTATGGCCGCGGCGGCCCTGGCGCCTGTCGAGGTGGGCGCCGAGCCAGTGGCTCATAAGGCGCTGGCGGTGGTCGCGCACCCCGACGACGAGTACGCCTTCGCGGGTACTCTCTACCGGTTGATCCATGAGCAGGGGTGGGCCGCCGATCAGGTGGTGATCACCAATGGAGAGGCGGGATACCGGTACTCCACGCTCGCCGAGACGTATTACGGAGTCCCTCTCACAGCCGAGGCCGACGGCCGCGCCCGCCTGCCCGCTATCCGCAAGGAAGAAGCCAGGCGAGCCGGCAAGGTGGTCGGCATCCGGCGTCACTATTTCCTCGACCAGAAAGACCTGGGCTTCGCCACCGATGCCGCTACCGCCGATGCCAGGAATTGGGACCGGCCCGCTCTGCTGGCGTACCTCGCCGATCTGCTTGGCCGGGAACGCTACGACGTGGTCTTCACGTTGTTGCCGACCGAACAGACGCACGGGCATCACCGGGCGGCAACGCTACTGGCGCTCGAAGCCGTTTCGCGACTTCCGTCCAGCCGGCGGCCCTTGGTCTTGGGCGCCGATGCACAGGACAAAACGGAAGCGCCCGTTCGTTTCGCCGGGCTCCGGGATAACCCGCTCAGTGCGACGGTCAGCCCGGATCCGGTTTTGGTCTTTGACCGCACCCAGCGTTTCGGCTATCACAACGCGCTGAACTACCAGATCGTGGTGAATTGGGTCATCGCCGAGCACAAGTCGCAGGGTCTGTTCCAAATGGACGCGGGCAGGCACGAACTGGAAGACTTCTGGCTGTTTCAGGGAGGGGCGGAGGGCTCCGGTCTGGTGGACGAACTCCGTAGTAAGCTTGGTGCGCCTATACTCCACACCTCGGCGCGCTAGGAGGGGCACGCCAAGGACAACAATGGCCTGCCCCTTTGGTTTCAGCGCAAGTGCTCCGGCGTGGCCCGGCCGGATAGACCGGGAAGCTGCCGCGAGTAGGTTTCTATGACACAAATCACGCACCTTGAATGCAGCCTGTGCAGCCAGAGTTATCAGGCTGGGAAGATCCATAACCTCTGCTCTTGCGGAGGGACGCTTTATGTCCGCTATGATCTCGGGGCCGTCCGGGAGAAATGGGATCGCGATCAGCTCTCGCGCGCCCGCCCGGATATGTGGCGCTACGCGCCGGTGTTGCCCGTTTCAGACGCGAAGTCCATCGTGTCGCTTGGCGAGGGCCTGACGCCGCTCATACGCACCGAGCAACTCGGCCGCAGGTTAGGCGCCGAGCAACTATGGGTCAAAGACGATGGTCTGAACCCCACCGGGTCCTTCAAGGCTCGTGGCCTTTCGGCCGCGCTCTCCATGGCGGTCGAGTTGGGAATCCGGAAGATCGCGATTCCCTCGGCTGGCAATGCCGCCAGCGCTTCGGCGGCCTACGCCGCCGCGGCGCGCGTCGGCGTTCACATCTTCATGCCGAAGGATGTGCCGCAATCGAATTTCATCGAGTGCAAAGCGCTCGGCGCGGATGTGACGCTAGTCGACGGTCTGATCAGCGATTGCGGCCGGATCGTAGCCGAGCGCAAGGCCGAAGAAGGCTGGTTCGACATGAGCACTCTTAAGGAGCCCTATCGCGTGGAAGGGAAGAAGACGATGGGGTATGAGGTGGCCGAGCAATTCGGCTGGGAGTTGCCCGATGCCATTTTCTATCCAACCGGCGGAGGCGTCGGGCTGATTGGGATGTGGAAGGCGTTCGAAGAGCTGGAAACGTTAGGGTGGATCGGGAGCAAGCGGCCCAAGATGATTGCCGTGCAGGCCGAGGGCTGTCAGCCCGTGGTGCGCGCTTTCCGTGACGGTGACACGCATTCGGAATTCTGGGAGGGCGCCGCCACGCTGGCCAGCGGCCTACGGGTTCCCAAACCGCTCGGCGACGTACTGATCCTCAATGCCATCCGGGCCAGCAGCGGCACGGCGATTGCGGTCAGCGATTCGGAAATCATCGGTGCCGGCATCGAACTTGCCTCTTCGGAAGGCATTTTCGCGGCTCCGGAAGGCGCGGCCTGTGTCGCCGCATTGCGGAAACTGCTTGGCGATGGGTTCCTGAAAGCGGGCGAGCGCATCGTGATCTATAACACTGGCTCCGGCCTAAAGTATCTGGAAGCCTATTCCGGCCGATTTCCGCGAGATTAGGCCGGCTGGCGCGCGCTCCAACGACATGAAAACCGGCGCCTCGACAATCCCGACCGCGGCCCAAGCCCGCGCGCCGCAGTTGGCGCGATCCCTGGGCACATGGGAACTGGCCGCGGTTGCCATCAACGGCGTGGTGGGATCGGGCATCTTCGGGCTGCCATCTCTCGCGTTCGCCTTGGCCGGGACCTACAGCCTGGTGGCGTTCCTGGCGTGCGGGCTGCTGACCCTGGCTATCGTTTTCTGTTTTGCGGAAGTCGCCAGCCGGTTCAGCGAGAGCGGCGGCCCCTACCTGTACGCGCGCGCGGCGTTCGGCGCGCCCACAGGTTTTCTGGTGGGTTGGTTGTTGTGGATCTCCTGGGTGGCGGCGTTCGCGGCCAATTGCAATCTGATGATGGACTACGCTGCCTTTGCCCTCCCCGCGCTTGCCACCGGGTGGTGGCGGCACGCTGACGTCATCCTGGCGGTGGCTGCGCTGGCGGCCCTTAATATCCGCGGAGTGGGCATCGCCGCCAAGGCCACAAACTGGCTTACCTATTTGAAACTGGGCAGCCTGGCGGGCTTCGTGGCCGTCGGGCTGTTTTCCGTTCGCTGGGAACGCCTGGCATTGCCGGCGCCGCCGGCCTCGGGTTCGTTCTTCTCCGCGGTGCTGCTTCTGATGTGGGCCTTCGCCGGGTTCGAAAAGGCCGCGGTACCGGCGGGCGAAGCGCGCGACCCGCGAAGCAACCTGCCATCTGCGCTGATCATTTCGGTGGGCGTCACGACCCTGCTTTACCTGCTGATTCAGGCCGTCGCCATCGGCACGGCGCCGGACTTGGCGCATTCGGCGCGCCCGCTAGCGGACGCTGCCGCGGGATTTCTCGGGCCGCCGGGCGCGGCGTTCATCTCCGCCGCCGCCGTGATCTCAGTAGCCGGCAATCTCAACGTACTGATGCTGTGCGGGGCGCGCCTGCCGTTTGTTATGGCCGGACGTGGCGAAATGCCGCATGCGCTGGCTCGAGTGCATTCCAAGTTTCAGACGCCGCACCTCGCCATCGCTCTCACCGCCTGCGCGGCAGCGGCGCTCACGCTTTCCGGCGCCTTTGTGTACGCCGTCGCGATCAGCGCAATATCGCGACTGCTGGCCTATCTGGCAACGTGCGCGGCGCTGATCGTCTTTCGCTCCCGGAGGCAGGCGCCTCCAGCACGAATGCTCGTGACGGGCGGACCGGCCCTGGCAGCCGGCGCCGTCGTGTTAATCGGATTACTGATCGGCAAGAGCACATGGAGAGAGGTGCGCGATACCGCCTTCGTGGCGGCCGCCGGACTCGCCACCTACCTGCTACGGGGCCCTGGATTGCGCCGGTTCCGAAAACCGCAGCCTGATGGCTTTCCGCAATAGGCAGACAGGGACGGGGAGACTTCCGGTTGCTTCAGGGAGGGAGGTATTGAGCGGATGGAAGAACTGTTCAACAGGCTCGGGAAGGTTAGACCGCAGGGGCAGGCCACGGACAACCATGGCCTGCCCCTTGTTTCTACTTGAGTTGCGCCGGTGTCGCTCCGGCCAGCTCAATGGCGTTGAACAGGAACGGGAAGGTCCCGTACGGCTGCGCCCGGAACGTGATCTCCGGTCCGAACAGGTACACTTCGCCCTTGCCCACCCTGGCTTCAACGGCGGCCACCGTGCCGTTCAGGTAACTCTGGCCCCACGCCCATCCGCTCCGCAGCGGCTCGGCATTGGGGAACCAGGCAATCGGCCGGACGCCCTTCAAAGCGGAATCCGGCAATAAGTGGAACACGGGGCTGTTATCGTAAAAGACGTCCAGCTTCTCAGGCAACCCGTAAGCGATCGGCAAGGTTTGGTCCACGCTTGCCTGAAGGATCGATCCTGGAACGTAGAACTTATCCGTCGCCAGGCGTCTCTGGGCGCCGTCCGGCCCGGCCTCGGTGAGCCCATTGGTCAGCGGCAAGCCCAGGAAGTTGCCAAATCCGGTGGAGCTGCCGATGGCCAATACCGTTCCACCTTCCTCGACGAAACGGCGGAGCTGCGGCTCCGTAGTGGCCGGGGTAATGCTGCCGACCTGATTCTTGAATTCGTCCGGCACGTTCGCGTTGGCGCCCCCTCGGCCGCCACGCCCGCCACGGCCTGCGTTGTCGCCGGCAGCCGCGTCGGACCCGCCTGCGGTCCGTCCGCCGCCCGCCGCCCGTCCTCCGACAGCGGCATCGCCACCGCCGCCGCCGCGACCGCCGCGGCCGCCGCCTTCCTGTCCCGGAATCGCTCCGCCGGGGAAGATCAGCACGTCGTACTTGCTCTTCAGGTCTCCGGCATCGAGCGTGGGAGCGTACACCAATTCATAAGGCGTCGGAAACGCCTGTTCGAGAAGCCAGCGGATCTGCCCCGAGTCCTGATTTCCGCCGTAGCGGTCCCACAGGCCCACGCGGACAGGACGCAGCTTGAGCGCGTCTCCTTGTGGTTTGACCGAAGTGGCGTCAAAGCTCAATCCCACCTCCGTCGCCAACTTAGCCAACGTCGCGCCGGTGCTCGCCTTGGCGGGGATATAGATCGTCCCCACCGGGTACGTCTTCCCGTTGGCAGTGAGTTCCTTCTGCAGCCAGTACACCTCTTCGCCGGAGGCCAGCAGCCGCGTTGTGCCCACGAAGGAATCCTTCACCTGATGGCTCAACAGATATCCCGCGGTGCCCTGTGATTGGGTCACCTTTCCGGCGGGCAGTTTCACCAGCCCATCGATGCGCTGAAATGGGCCGTCGAAGCCGTCCAGTATGCGGTCGAACTGCACGCCCATCTGGAAGGCAAGCGTGTATCCCGTGATATCGTAAGGCGGGCGTGGCGGGCCACCCGGGTATTGCAGATCGTTGGGGTGATCCTGCGGTTCGAACATGTCTCGCAGATGCGGCCGGAATGCCTGGGCCGCCTTCACCACGTACGATCCGGCGGGGTAGGTCTTGCCGCCGACCTGAAAATCGGCCGTAGCGCGATCGATCACGATCCCCGATTTCGCCAGCGCGTTGACGAACTTGGTTGCCGTCAGAAAGTCCGGCTGGTCCGACGGAATGATGTAGCCGCGCGGGTCCCGCGCCTCAGGCGTGTGCAGTTGGTCCCAATACTTCACCGGGACGCCGTTTTGGAAATAGCCGGCCAAGCGGTCGCCGCTTGTGTCGCCACCAGCGGCGCCGGCCGCGCCCGCGGAGCGCGCCGCGGTAGCGATTCCCTGGTCCTTCGCGTACGCCGCCTCCAAAGCCGCCACGCGCTTGGGCGTCAAAGTCCAGTAGTCCTCGCTGCCCCGCTCTATCGAGTTCTTCCCCGCGCGGTAGATGCGGAAGAGAAAGTCCTCGCGGAACTTGGAAGCGATGTCCAGAATGGCCCGATCCGTGGTGAGCAAGTAATCGATAGACTGGCGCTGATGCCATTCCTGCCGCGGCCCGATCGGAAGCGGCTGGTTCCCGTCCGGCAGCAGCTTCGACGGCACTAGAGGTATGCTCTCCGGCGTCGGATTGCCGATGATTTCCGAAAGCAGCCCAATCTGATTGTGGAACCCCGTGGTGGTGCGGTCGCCGCCGTTGAACCATGTCGAATACGGCGCGCCCGTTCGCAGCACCGCGCCCGGCTTGCCTTCCGCCAGGAATCGCTCGTGCACCGCGGCCGAAACCAGGTCTATGCCGATCGGCACCAGCGGGTCCTGGTTGTAGTTGAACGGATCCCGGAACGGCGAGAAGAACAGCACCGACCCCGCCGGCCCGCTCTGGTGCTGGTTGTACATGATCTGCGGAATCCACTCGATATACATCTGGCGGCTGACGGCCTCCGTCTCCGGCTGGTTGTTCATGTAGGAGTCGCGATTGTCGTCGTGCCCGACGTACTTCTGGTACAGGCGCGGAATGGACAGGTTGCGCTGCTTCGGGTCGGCCTCCTTCATGTACCAGTTCGACACCAGTTCCATGCCGTCGGGATTGATGGGGACCAGCAGCAGGATGTCGTCGTTGAGAATGCGCAGCGTTTCCGGATCGTTCTTGCTAACAAAGTCGTAGGCTTCGATGAACAGGGCCTGTGCGTTGATACATTCGGTGGCGTGCAGACCGCCATCGATCCACACCACGGCCTTGCCTTCAGCCGCCAGAGCGTGCGCCTGGTCGTCCGTGAGGTTTTCGGCGCGCCCCAGGCGCTGGGAAATCTCCTTGTAGCGCGCCAGATTCTTCAGGTTCGCGGGCGAAGTGATAATCGCTATCGTGATCGGCCGGCCCTCGGCCGTCTTGCCGATATCCACCAGCTTGATCCGGTCCGACTCCTTGGCGAGCTTGTTCCAGTATTCCAGCAACTGGGTGTAGTTGGCGAGAAAGTAATCTTCGCCAACGGCGTGTCCACCCACCTCCGGCGGAGTGATTGTCGTTTGCGCGCGCGCGCTGAGGCTTGCGGTCAAAACCAGGGCCGTGAGAAAGGCCCCCCGTTTCAGTGCTTTCATATTCATAATGAACCTCATAGAGTTTGTCCGTTAGAAGTGAATCCTCAGTCCGAATTGCATTTGCCGCGGCGTGTTGGCCTGACTGCTGATCACACCCCAGGTCTGCGGGCTGTTGATATTCAGGCTCGGATTGCCCGGCTGGAAGTGGTTGAAGACGTTGTTGGCCTGTAGGATGAGCGTAGCCCCCACCTTTTCGGCAATGTGAAAGTCCTTGGACGCGGTCGTGTCCACGTTCCAGGTGGAGAGGCCGCGAAGCACGCCCGCGCCGCCCGCGGAAGTGTCCAAACCCAGGATCAATGGACGGAATTGCGCGAAGACGGCGTTGGGGTCGGCGAACATGTTGATGCCCGACCCGCCCTTGGAAGCGTTGCCGTTGAGTCCCGCGCCGCTCGCAACGTTGACGTTGAAGTGCGCCGAACTGCCTGATGTGTAGGGCGATATAAGTACGGCGTTCTCACTGGCGCTGTTGCTGTTTCCGTACTCCTCGCCGAACGATTCCGCATTCGCCGTCGCTCCCGTCCCGATGCCGACTCGCAGCGGAGAGCCGCTTTGAGCCGTGAAGATTGGCGTCAGCGCCCACCCCCCCAGCACGTGGCCCAGGAAACCCTTCTGGCTCCGGAAGAATGGAACCTGGTAGAGCAGGCTCAGGTTATAGAGGAACCGGATGTCGTAGCCCTGCGGTCCGTAACCGACGTGCAGATTCCATGGATCGACCACAGTCTGGGAACTGCTGGATTGCGCCGAATCCCCCGTACCCAAAGCGCGGCCCCAGGTGAAATTCGAGCGGGCAGTCAGGCCGTGCCAATCCTTAGCCGTGAAGGAGACGAATGCGGCGTTGTAGTTGCCCCATCCGTTGCTGGCGGCCAGTTCATAGGAGTTGAGCTGCGTCGATACCGAACCACCGGCGACGGCTGGAGACGCCAGCAGCGTGCGCCCCAAGGCCCACGATGGCGCGGCGTTCAAGCCGCTCCATAACGCGTACACCTGAGTGTTCACGATGTTCGTTTTTTGCAGTGCGGCCACCGCCGCCGTGCAACTGCTGTAGCCCGCGCAATACTTGGAACTCGCGCCGCCGAGCGCCGCTTCGAAGAACGGCTGAGCCTGTATCGTCTGGCTCCCCGCGACTTCGGTATAGAGATTTGCGAAGGCGTTCGCGAAGCTCTGCCCATTGAGAGTGGTCATCGTGGGCACCGCGTCGACATTGATCAAGTTGTACTCGTCGCGGATCAGCCGCCCGATGTAACCGACCTCGATCACCAGCTTGTGCGACAGTTGCCGCTGGATGGTGAAGTTGAGTTCGTCGGATTGGTCGGGCCGGAAGTTCACGTCCACGCCCGCTCCGTCACCCGCCGCCGCGTTACCGTTCACTCCCGGCAGGTACGGCTGCGCCAGCGTCGGCGTCACGGGGGTCAACGGCGCCACCAGTCCATCGGTGCCGATGCGGAACGCACTGGCCGGGTTGGCGCCGCCGGTTCCCAGGCACTGTCCGCCGGTGGTGACGCCGGTGCACTGAATCACTTGCTCGAGGCCCGCGCCCAGTACCGGGCTTCCCACCACGCGGCCGCCATTCAGCCGGCCGTAGATGCGGCTGTAGCCCACCCGGAAGACAGTCTTGTTGTCGCCCAGAAGGCGCCCCAACGCGGTGCCGTCCGCCTTGGGACTCCACGCCACCGCCACACGAGGGCTGAATCCACCGTAGAAAGGATGGAACGGGTACTTGCCACCGCCCGCCACGTTTGGCGTGGTCGCGAAGCCGACCGTTGGCTCGTATACCTGCCCCGCCAGCGCCGCCTTCTGCTTTGCCGCCAGGAACGATTGCAGGCTGATGGGTTCGTCGGCCGAATCCACAAACTGCACTTGTTTCCCGTTTTGCTCGTAGGGCGGCATTTCGAGGTCGTAGCCCAACCCGTAAGTCAGAGTAACCGACGGCTTCACATGCCAGCTATCGCTGATATAGGCGTTGTAGTTTGGAACGATGGCGTGAATGGAGATCGGGTCGCCCGTCGGGTTCAGGCTCAGGTTCGGTCCCCCGCGCGTGTACATCACTTGCGATTGCGACACTAGGCCCAGAACTTCCGCATACAGGCTCGCCCAGTTCGAAGCCTGGGCCGATGGCAACCCCGTGGGCAGATAGGCCGCCGGCATGGCAATCCCCGTTCCGCTGCCAACTTGATAGGTCAAGGAAGCATCCGTGGCAATGCCGTTGTCGTTGCGCGTGTAGAAATCGACATTCCGCTGGTACGACCCGCCGAATTGCAGCAAGTGGTTGCTGTGAAGCAGCGTCAGATCGTCGCGGTAGAACCGGTCGTGGCCATCCCATGCGCGTTGCCGGGTGCTCGATGTATCCACGTTGTAGGGAATCAGCGCGCTGGAGGATTCACCGCCGATCTCCACCGCGCCTCCCAGTCCGGGGAGCTGCGGCGTTCCACCATCCGTCGTCCACGACCAGTAGTTGCGAATGTAATTGAAGCGAAAATCGTTGGTCAGATTCGACTTCAGAATGGTAGTGAGTCCAGCCACCAGGTAATTGGCTATCTGCGGACGAGGCGAGCTGGCCGCCGCTTGCCCGAAGACGTCACCGGGCAACGCGCCGCCTATATCTACCTGGCTGGAAGTCAATTGCCTGAAGCTGTAATAGCGGTCGCTGATCGAGAAGTGGTTCCTGTTGCCGAAATCGTGATCCAGGCGCAGTACGCCGAAATCGGAGTTTACCGGCAGCTTCAGGTTGGAGCGGTACCCCTGCGTGTTATACAGGTCGCCGGCCTGGGGATCGTTGGGCAGCGGCATGTATTTCTGCCAGATCTGGTTGACCACGGGGTTGATCCCGATGCCGCGCGGATCGCACGCCCCGCCCGCGCAAGTGGCCGGCTGGTAGGTCACGCCATTCACTGTCACCGGATTTGGATTCAGATTGTAGGCTTGATAGACGCCTGCGCTGTTCGGTACTTGAATCACCCCGGCGCGCAGCAGCGCCGTAGGCACGGTCTTGTCGACGGTGGTGGCATTGGGAAACCGGTAGCCTTCGTAATTGAAGAAGAAGAACGTTTTTCCTCCTAGCAGTTTCGGCAGCACCGGGCCACCCAAAGCTCCGCCGAACCGGTTCTTGTGGGTCTTCGGCAGCGGGGTGTAAGGGGAGCTGCCCGACGGAGTATGATCGTTCTTCCATGAGTTCGCGGCGCCGACGTTGGTGGCGAAGAAGTAATCGTAGAGTGACCCGTGGAATTCGCTCGTGCCGCGCTTGGTCACCAACTGCACCTGGCTTCCGGCCGCGCCGTTGAAATCGGCGGTCTGATTGGTGATGCCAACTTGAAACTCTTCTACGCTCTCGACGGGCGTGGGCGCCACGCCGGAGGGGCCACCGCCATTGCTAACGGTGTAGGCTGAGTAGTCGCCGGACATATCGTCGCTGTTATTGCCACCGTCCAAATGAAAGGCGCCCTGGTCCGACTGCGTTCCCGCCGTCTGCCCGCTGGGCGTCACGCCCACCTGCAAGGTAGCCAGGGAAGTGGCGTCGCGTCCCAGGTTCGGCAGCAGCAACAGCGAGTCTCCGGAAAGCGTCGATCCCACCGTGGCGTTGATGGTTTGCAGCTCGGCCCCCGCCGATGCGGTCACTTCGACGGTCGTGGTGGTTGCGCCGATCGCCAACTCCACGTCCAGCGTGAGCCCCTGCCCCACTTCAACTTTCTGCGCCTTCACCTCGGCGAGCGTGAAGCCCGGCTTTGAGACCGCGAGGTCGTAGGTCCCCGGCGGAATACTGTTGAAGCTGTACCGGCCCGCCTCGTTCGTGCTCGTGGTCCGCGGGCTCTTTGTGTCCGTGTCGGTCAACTTGACGTCAGCGCCTGGTATGGTTCCGCCCTGTGCGTCCTTTACCTGGCCCGACACGGCGCCGGTAGCGGCCGATTGCGCCCTGGCCGGCCTCGTGCCCGTGCCTGGAAACGCTCCCAGGCCGAGCACTAAAGCCCCAAAAAACAAAAGAGATCTCCGCAAACGGTTGCGGGTCGACATCCTATACTGATTCATCGTCGTTTCCTTTTTCGAAGTCTTGGATTAGCGAACCGCGCAGGCTACGCCACATGGGCGGGACTGGCAAACGGGGGAGTCGTCGGTTCGCGAAGTTGGATGAAGGGCGGCCTAGCCCTGGTGGAAGATAGCTATCCGAGACAACAACAGCGGTCTTGATGGCTTGAGAAGATGGGCATCGAAATCATTAGTCCTATAATTTCTATAGACATTAACATGATTTCGAAGAGGCTGTCAACAGGCTTCGCGCAAAAGAATGTAAGCCGCTTTAAATGTGGTACATGAGAGGTGCTTCATGCGCGCCTTGCTCCACCCGCCGAGCCTCCACGCGGCGCAGCAGGTCGGCCAGCGTGGTCCGGTCCAGCACCTCCGACATCGCGTCCCGAACCTCTCGCATAATGATGCGCGTTCCGCAGCTCTCCACGTCCGTGCATTCCGCGCAAGGCTTGTATGCCGTCTCGCTGGCGCACGGCAGCGGCGCCAGAGGCCCCTCTATGATCCGTATAATCGACCCTATCGTGACTGTGGAAGGCGGCCGGCTGAGACTGTACCCGCCCTTTCGTCCCAGCCTGCTCTCCAGCAGCCCATGGCTCTTCAAATCGAGCAGAATCGTTTCCAGAAACTTCAACGGGATCGATTCCTCCCGCGCAAGCGTGCCGATGAGCACCGGGCCTTCCCGGTAGCGGCGGCCTAGAGCCTGCATGGCTTTGAGGCCGTACTGCGTCTTCTTGGAAATCGTCCGCATCGCTCTATTTACAGCGTACCTCACCGAATCTCTTCCCGTTTTCTGAATTCATATACTATAATATCTATAGACAATAGTATGATTGCCGAATTCACTGTTCTCACCGTCCCCGGATGGAACGGCTCCGGGCCCACCCACTGGCAGTCCATTTGGGAAGCCGGTTCCACCGGCTTCCGGCGCGTGAACCAGCGCGATTGGCAGCGTCCCTCTCGTCGGGAGTGGATCGATTCGATCGACAGAGAGGTTGGAAACGCAGATCCTCCCGTCATCTTGGTGGCTCACAGTCTGGGCTGCATCGCGGTAGCGCATTGGGCCGCGAGTCGCATTGTCGCCGCGGTCGCCGGCGCCTTGCTGGTGGCGCCGCCATGGCTTACGGCCTCCGA